>Ga0310811_10004662_pt1 | contig 17258 bp, 13 predicted proteins | sample YCmetagenome_FD_207642 | JGI IMG/M metagenome (GOLD analysis project Ga0310811, IMG submission 207642) | Soil microbial communities from experimental microcosm in Duke University, North Carolina, United States - YC | ecosystem: Engineered > Artificial ecosystem > Soil microcosm > Unclassified ...
CATGCCTGAGGGTTCCTACAAGGCGCGGCATCCTTTGACCACGCCGCCCCTCAAAGACCATACGATGCACGACATCGAAACCCTCATCACACATTTCCTCAATGTGAGCTGGGGGCCGGTCATCCCACCGGGCGAGGCCAGCGTCTGCATCGAGGCAACCAAGGGTCTCAACAGCTACTACCTGATCAGCGACGGCGGCACGATGTCCTACCGGACACGCATCCGCACACCGTCGTTTCCGCATCTTCAGATGATCCCGCTGATGTGCCGAGGCTCGATGGTGGCGGATCTGATCGCCGTCCTAGGCAGCATTGATTTCGTGATGGCCGATGTCGACCGTTGATGACACCTCCGCACTCACGCCGGCCGAGATCGAGGCCGTGACCGCCTTGGCGCGCCAGTACGAAGCGCGGCGCGGCGCCTGCATCGAGGCATTACGGCTCGTTCAGCGTTCGCATGGCTGGATATCGGACGGGCGGCTGCACGAAGTGGCGCGCCTTCTGGATATGTCTCCCGATGAGCTGGACGGCGTTGCCACGTTCTACAACCTGATCTTCCGCCGACCGGTCGGACGGCACGTCATCCTGATCTGCGACAGCGTGTCTTGCTGGATCATGGGCTACGACGCGCTGCGCGATGCCTTCCATACGCGCCTCGGCGTGCGGCTGGGCGAAACCACTGCCGACGGCCGCTTCACCCTTCTGCCCATCGTTTGTCTCGGCGCCTGCGATCATGCCCCGACGATCATGATCGACGACGACCTGCATCATGATGTCGATCCGGCGCGCTTGGACGCGCTCCTGGAGCAGTACCCATGACCGGAGGCAAGGACGAGCGGCCACTCACGCAGAATATCAGGCCGGGCGAGGAGCCCTTCGATATCGATGCCTACCTGCGCGCCGGCGGCTACGCGGCATTGCGCAAATCCCTCGGCGGCATGACGCCGGAGGAGGTGATCAAGGAGGTGACGGCATCCAATCTGCGGGGGCGCGGTGGCGCCGGCTTCCCGACCGGAAAGAAGTGGAGCCTTGCTCCCACCGACGGCGTGTCGAGGCGCAAGTACCTCGTGGTCAATGCCGACGAGATGGAGCCCGGCACGTTCAAGGACCGGCTGCTGATGGAGGGCGATCCGCACCAACTGATCGAAGGCACCATCGTCAGCGCCTTCGCGATCCAGGCGAGTGTCGCCTACATCTTCCTGCGCGCCGAATACACGCTTGCCGGTCGACGACTGCAGCGCGCGATCGATGAGGCGTATGCGAACGGTTATCTTGGCAAGAACATCCTAGGCTCGGGGTTCGACCTCGAGCTCCATCTGCATCGCAGCGCCGGACGCTATATCTGCGGCGACGAGACTGCGATGCTCACCGCGCTCGAGGGCAATCGCGCGATCCCGCGGGCGAAGCCCCCCTATCCGCAGATCAGCGGGCTCTGGGGCAAGCCCACCGTGGTCAACAACGTCGAGACGCTCGCCAACATACCGCACATCGTCAATCGCGGGGCCGATTGGTTCCGCGGTTTGGCACATGGTGAAGACGGCGGCACCAAGATCTATGGCGCCAGCGGCCGGGTAAAGCACCCCGGCGCCTGGGAGCTGCCGATGGGCACGACGATCCAGGAGATCCTCGAGGAGCACGCTGGCGGCATGAGCGATGGCTATGCCTTTCGCGCCCTTCTTCCAGGCGGCGCATCGACGCCGTTCCTTGGCGAACAACATCTCGACGTCGCGATGGATTTCACATCAGTCGAGAAAGCCGGCAGTCGGCTCGGCACGGGCACAATGATCATCGTCGATGACCGAACCTGTCCGGTCGGGCTTCTGCACAATCTCCAGCATTTCTTCGCGCAAGAGTCTTGCGGCTGGTGCACGCCCTGCCGGGATGGCTTGCCCTGGGTGGAGCGGCTCCTGGCGGCGATCGATGCCGGGCAAGGTGAGATGCGGGATTTGAAGATTCTGGAAATGCATACCGATTTCCTCGGTCCCGGCAAAACCTTCTGCGCGCTTGCACCGGGCGCCATGGAGCCCCTGGAAAGCGGCCTGAAGATGTTTCGGGAGGACTTCGAACGGCATATCGACCTCAAACGCTGTCCGTGGAGGTAGAAGATGCCGCGCATCAACATCGACGGCACGAATTACGAGGTAGCGGCGGGGCAAAATCTTCTCCAAGCCTGCCTCTCGTTGGGCATCAGCCTCCCGTATTTCTGCTGGCACCCGGCAATGGGGTCGGTCGGCGCCTGCCGCCAGTGCGCGGTGAAGCAATTCCATGGCGACGACCAGCACGGGCGCATCGTCATGGCATGCATGGTCGAAGCCGCCGACGGCGCACGCATCTCGGTCGGCGACCCCGAGACGGTGAAGTTCCGTGCCAGCGTGATCGAGTGGCTGATGACCAACCATCCGCATGACTGCCCGGTCTGCGAGGAGGGCGGCGAGTGCCACCTCCAAGACATGACGCTAATGACGGGGCACATCTATCGCCGCTATCGCTTCAAGAAGCGTACCTTCCGCAACCAGTATCTCGGGCCTTTCATCACCCATGAGATGAACCGCTGCATCGCCTGCTATCGCTGCGTCCGCTTCTATCGCGAGTATGCCGGAGGCCGCGATTTCGATGTCTTCGCCGCGCACAACCACGTCTACTTCGGGCGTCACGAGGACGGCGTTCTCGAAAACGAGTTCAGCGGCAACCTCGCCGAAGTCTGCCCCACCGGCGTTTTCGACGACAAGCCATTCGCGAAAGTTTACGAGCGCAAATGGGATTTGCGCGGGACGCCGTCGGTCTGTGTGCATTGCGCCCTCGGCTGTAACACAACGCCCAACGAACGCTATGGCACCGCGCGCCGTATCCTCAACCGTTACAATGGCGAGGTGAATGGCTACTTCCTCTGCGATCGCGGCAGATTTGGCTTCGACTTCGTCAACAGCGCTCTGCGTTCACGTCAGACCCTCGTGCGAAGGGACGGGCGTGGGGAGCCTGTGCCGGCAGCGAAGGCTGAGGTCCTCGGTCATCTCACGGAGTTGCTATCATCGCAGAGGGCCATCGGCATTGGCTCGCCGCGTGCCTCGCTCGAGGCCAATTTCGCGCTGCGCGAATTGGTCGGCGCCGAGCGCTTCCATCTCGGACTGTCGGCAAGCGAGCAGGCGTTGCTCGCCCTGATCATCGACACCCTGCAGCGCGGTCCGGCCCGCGCCGCCTCGCTTAAAGACGCCGAGCAGGCGGATGCGGTCCTCATCTTAGGTGAGGACGTGCCTGATACCGCTCCCCGACTCGCCCTGAGTCTTCGACAGGCGATCCGCCAGAAATCGGTGGAGACCGCCGACCGGATGAAGATTCCGCGATGGCAGGACGCGGCAGTCCGCAATGCGGCGCAGCAGGAAAGAAGCCCGCTCTTCATCGCCACGCCCGATGCAACGCGGCTCGACGACGTAGCGATGCGCACGTTTCGCGCTGCCCCCGCCGATCTTGCGCGACTTGGCTTTGCCGTGGCGCATGAGATCGATGGCGTATCCCCGACGGTTCCAGACCTTACGGACGACGTTGGCGCGCTTGCGCGAGAGATCGCCAAAGCGCTCAAGAACGCGAAGCGCCCGCTCGTTGTGGCTGGAACCGGATGCAGCAGCGCGGCCGTTATTCGGGCCGCTGCGAACATCGCTTGGGCTCTCTGCGGGGTTGGTCGCGCCGCAGAGCTATCGTTCGCGATCCCAGAGTGCAACAGCCTGGGGCTCGGCCTCCTCGGTGGCGGCACGTTACAAGATGCCTTCGAGGCGGTCGAACAGGGCGCCGCACAAACAGTCATCGTGCTCGAAAACGACCTCTATCGACGCGCCGAGCACGCAACCGTCGATCGCTGTCTGAATCGCGCCCGCCACGTCATCGTGATCGACCACCTGCTGCATGAGACCGCTCGGAACGCCGAGATCGTGCTGCCCGCCGGCGCGTTCACCGAGGCGGAAGGCACCTTGGTGAGCAACGAAGGCCGGGCCCAGCGCTTCTTCCAACTTCTCGTGCCGGAGGGAGATATCCAGGGGAGTTGGCAATGGCTGCGAGATTTGCTCGGCGCGTCGGACCGTGACCCCGGTTGGACAACGCTGGACCACGTGACTGCCGCTTGCGCCAACGCATTGCCGACGCTCGCCGCGATCCCGCAGGCTGCGCCCGGCGCGGATTTCCGCGTCAACGGCGCCAAGATTCGTCGAGAGACCCATCGTTCCAGCGGCCGCACCGCGATCCACGCCGCGGCCACGGTGCACGAACCCAAGCCGCCTGAGGATCCGGATTCGCCGCTCTCCTATACCATGGAGGGCTATTACGGGCCGATGCCGTCCGCCCTCGTTCCCTATTTTTGGGCTCCATCATGGAACTCCGTGCGGGCGGTGAACAAATTCCAGGACGAGGTGGGTGGCTCATTGCATGGCGGCGATCCGGGCGTCCGCCTCATAGAGCCCACTTCGGGGGTAGCGCCTCACTATTTTGACGGTGTGCCGGAAGCCTTCGCGAAGCGAGGCGGCGCGTGGCTGATCGTGCCGCTGTACGAGATTTTCGGCAGCGAGGAACTGAGCCGGCTGGCGCCCGCCGTGGCGGAACGGATTCCATCACCCTATCTCGCCCTGAACGCTGACGATGCGGCCAGCCTCCCCATAGCGGACGGCGCGATGGTCACGGTGACACTGGCCGGCGAAGTATCGCATCTGCCGATCAGAGTGCGGCCCGCCTTGCCGGCGGGCGTCGCGGGGATGGTTGCCGGGCTCTGTGGTCCGATCGGCAATCTCTTGCCCGCTTGGGGACAGTTGACTGTCGACAGCGGTGCGGTTGCCGGCGAGGTGAGCCGCCATGAGTGACTTGGCCAGCGGCATTGCGAACGCCCTCGGAATCCTGGTCGTGCTGGTCGGGTTCGCCGCTTACCTGACGTGGATCGAGCGTCGCCTGCTGGGCTTCTTCCAGGACCGCCATGGGCCGAACCGGGTCGGTCCGTTCGGCATCTTTCAGGTTGTCGCCGATATGATCAAGATCCTGTTCAAAGAGGATTGGATCCCGCCTTTCGCGGACCCCGCGGTGTTCGTGCTGGCGCCGGTGATTGTCATGGCCGCCTTGCTGATCGCGTTCGCCGTGATCCCAATCGCTCCCGGCATCGGCGTGGTTAGCTTCAATATCGGATTGCTGTTCTTTCTCGCGATGACGTCGCTCGCTGTTTACAGCACCGTGCTGGGGGGCTGGGCGTCGAACAACAAGTACTCGCTCATGGGCGGCGTTCGAGCAGCCGCGCAGATGGTGAGCTACGAAGTCTTCATGGGACTGTCGCTGGTCGGCGTTGTCCTCATGGCAGGCTCGTTCGACCTCAGACATATCGTCCAGGCCCAACATGGCTTGTGGTACATCGTCCCGCAATTCCTGGGGTTCGTCGTCTTCCTCATTGCCGGCATTGCCGAGACCCACCGCCTGCCGTTCGATTTGCCCGAGGCGGAGAACGAACTGATTGCCGGATTCCATACCGAATATTCCGGGATGAAGTTCGGCATCTTCTTCATCGGCGAGTATGTCGGCATCGTCCTTATCTCAGCGATGATCGTCACATTGTTCCTGGGCGGCTGGCTGGGACCGGTGTTGCCGCCGCTGCTGTGGTTTCTGCTGAAGCTCGCGTTCTTCGTCGGGTTCTTCATCCTGTTGCGCGCGGCGTTGCCACGGCCGCGCTACGATCAGCTCATGGCCTATGGCTGGAAGGTGATGTTGCCTCTCGCCCTGCTGAATATTGTCGTCACCGGCGCCGTGTTGCTAGTCGCGTGAGGGCGGAGAGGAACAACGATGTTTAGCGACCTGCGAACACTCTGGACCGTTTTTCTCCATCTCTTCCGCCGCCCGGTGACGGTGCAGTATCCCGAGCAGAAGCCCTACCTGCCGCCGCGCTTTCGCGGCCGCATCATCCTGTCGCGCGACCCCGACGGCGAAGAGCGGTGCGTCGCCTGCAATCTGTGCGCCGTCGCCTGTCCGGTCGGCTGCATCGCCCTTCAGAAGACGGAAGATGAGCACGGCCGCTGGTACCCGGAATTCTTCCGCATCAATTTTTCACGCTGCATCTTTTGCGGTTGGTGCGAAGAGGCCTGTCCGACCTACGCCATCCAGCTCACGCCCGACTTCGAGATGAGCGAATACGAACGGCCGAACCTCGTCTACGAGAAGGAGGATTTGCTGATCAGCGGCACCGGCAAATATCCGGACTACAGTTTCTGGCGCGTTGCCGGCAAGGCGATCGGCGGCAAGGACAAGGGCGACGCCGAGCGCGAACAGCCGCCATCCGACCCACGCGGGCTACTCCCATGATCGGGCTTTATTCGCTTCCCGGCGCGGAGAGACGGCGAGAAGAGGAGAGCCTCTTCAGGACGCCATGACGATCGCCTTCTACATAGCCGCGGCCGTCGCCGTCGTTGCCACCGCGCTGGTGATTATCAACCTGAACGTGGTGCACGCGCTGCTCTGCCTCGTCGTCTCGTTCCTCGCAGTGGCAATCGTCTTCTATGTTCTCGGCGCTCCCTTCGCGGCGGCCCTCGAAGTCATCGTCTACGCCGGTGCAATCATGGTGTTGTTCGTCTTCGTTCTCATCATGCTCAATACCGGAGGGGCCGCCATCCAACAGGAGCGGCACTGGCTGACGCCCTGGATCTGGGTCGGACCGGTCGGATTGTCCGCGATTCTTTTGGGCGAATTCGTCTATCTGCTGTGGCGCAATCCGGTGGCAGCCGCGAGCGGCGGCGTGGTCGAGCCACGGCAAGTCGGTGCGCTCCTCTTCGGTCCCTACCTGCTCGCGGTGGAACTCGCGTCCATGCTGCTGCTCGCAGGATTGGTCGGCGCCTATCACCTCGGCCGAGCCGACCGGCAAGGGGCCGAAGAACACGGAGGAAACGAGCGGTGAGCGTCGTCCTCATGCAACATGCGCTCTTGTTGGCGATGGTCCTGTTCGCCCTCGGGACGATCGGCGTCCTGATGCGCCGCAACCTGATCGTCATGTTGATGTCGGTCGAGATCATGCTGAACGCCGCCGGGCTGGCCTTCATCGCCGCGGGCTCGCGCTGGGGACAGCCCGACGGTCAGGTCATGTTCATTCTCATTCTGGCGTTGGCGGCAGCGGAAGTCGCGGTCGGCCTGGCACTCATCCTGCGGCTTTATCAGCGACTCGGCACGCTCGATGCCGATGCCGCCGACAGGATGCGAGGCTGATATGCTCAACCTCCTGCCGCTCATCCCGGCCTTCCCACTCCTCGGCTTCGCCATTTTGTTCGTGACCGCCGGCTTGCTGCCGAAACGCTGGATCACGACGATCGGGGTCGGCTCGGTCGGCATTGCGGCGATCCTGGCGCTGATCGTTATGTTCGCCTTCCTGGGCGCGCCGCATCCCTACACCAAAGTAGTCTGGACCTGGATCGCCGTCTCCGGCTTCACGCCGCATATCGGTTTCTACCTCGATGCGTTGTCGGGCCTGATGATGTTGGTGGTCGCCTTCGTCAGCTTTCTCATCCACCTCTACTCCGCCGAGTTCATGAGCGCGGACGAGGGGTATAACCGCTACTTCGCCTACATGAACCTGTTCGTCGCCTCGATGCTCGTGCTGGTCCTGGCGGACAACCTGCTGTTCCTCTATCTCGGTTGGGAGGGCGTCGGCCTCTGCAGCTATCTCCTGATCGGCTTTTGGTATCGCGATCCCGCCAACGGGCTCGCCGCGCGCAAGGCGTTCGTCGTCACCCGGGTCGGCGACACCGCGATGGCGATCGGCCTCTTCGTCCTCTTCACCAATTTGGGCACGCTCGAAATCCAGCCTTTAATGCAGCAAGCCGTCGTGCATTGGCCGGTGGGATCGGCGCTGCCGATCGCCGCGGCAGCGCTGCTGCTCGGCGGAGCCGTCGGCAAATCCGCGCAGCTACCATTGCAGACCTGGCTGCCCGACGCGATGGCCGGCCCGACTCCAGTCAGTGCGCTCATTCATGCCGCGACCATGGTCACGGCGGGCGTCTATCTTATCGCCCGCATGCATGTCCTCTACGATCTTGCCCCGCCGGCCCAAACCGCCGTCGCGGTGATCGGCGCGTTGACACTGCTTCTCGCGGGCTTCAGCGCGCTCAATCAGACCGATTTGAAGCGCATCCTGGCCTACTCGACGATCAGCCAGGTCGGCTACATGTTCCTGGCCCTCGGGGTCGGCGCATGGTCTGCCGCCATCTTCCATTTCATGACCCACGCTTTCTTCAAGGCCCTGCTGTTCCTCTCAGCCGGGGTCGTCGTTCAGCGCCTCGGCGAGGAACACGATATCTTCAAGATGGGCGGACTGCGGCAGCGTTTGCCGCTCGCCTTCTGGAGCTTTCTCATCGGCAGCATCTCGCTCGCGGCGCTGCCGTTGATCGATGCCGGTTTCTACAGCAAGGACCTCATTCTCTGGGAAGCCTGGTCGGACGGCGCCTTGGGCCCGTGGTTGTGGTCCGCCGGGCTGGTCGGCGCCTTGCTGACGGCGATTTATATCTTCCGTGCCGTCTTTGTCGTGTTCTTCGGTCCCGTCAGGCTCGAACCCACCAGCCCGACGGGCTGGCGCATCGCGGTCCCGCTGGTCGTTCTCTCGATCCTCGCGCTGGTTGGGGGTTTCGTCGAAATCCCGCCCTATCTCGGCAACGTGCCCGCCTTCTCCCGGCTGATGCAATCCGCGCTGCCGGCTCCGCCTGCCACGGTTACCGCGGGATCGAGCCCTGAGTTCATCCTTTCCGCGATAGCTGCCCTGGTCGCCATGCTGGGGGTCGCGATCGCATATATCGCGTTCCGGCGGCGGCCGGCTTTCCTTCAGGCGATGGTTCAGTCGCAGGCAGGCCTCGCCCTCCAGCACTTCTGGGAGACTGGGTGGGGATTCGACTGGCTGTACGATCGCGTGTTGGTACGGCCGTTTCTGTGGCTTGCCCGGAAGGATCAGTCCGATTTCATCGACAGCTTCTACAGCGGCCTGGCTGTCCTGAGCCGAGCCGCCTATCGGCAACTCAGCGCATCGGAGACCGGTCGCGTACGCCGCTACGCGGCCGGGATCACGGCGGGCTCCATTGTTCTCATCGCGATCCTGGTGTTCGCATGATCCTGCTCTGGCTCATCCTCACGCCGCTCATCGGCGGGCTGCTCGCGGGGTTCAGCGGACGCCGCAACAGCGCTTTGCCGCGCTGGCTGTCGCTCGGCTGTTTGGCGATCGATCTCGTGCTGGTCCTGGTCCTGTATGCGGCACATTACGGCGCCGCGGTCACCCTCAACGGGACATGGCTTGCTCAGATCGATTGGCCTTGGATTCCGCAACTCGGCATCCGGCTTCATCTCGGCATGGATGGCCTCAGCTTGTTGCTGATCCTCCTGACCATCGGGCTCGGCGTCGTGTCGGTGGTCGCGTCCTGGAGCGAGATCACCGAACGCGTGGGCTTCTTCCATTTCAATCTGATGCTGACTCTGGCGGGCGTCATCGGCGTCTTCCTGGCACTCGACCTCTTCCTCTTCTTCTTCTTCTGGGAATTGATGCTCGTTCCCATGTATTTCTTGATCGCCGTCTGGGGGCACGAGCGGCGGATCTACGCGGCAATCAAGTTCTTCCTGTTCACTCAAGGAAGCGGGTTGCTGATGTTCGCCGCCATCGTCGCGCTCGCCCTCATTAACTATCGCCAGACGGGAACCCTGACATTCGACTATTTTGCGCTGGCCAAGACGCAACTCGGCCCGACGACGCAAATGTGGCTCATGCTCGGGTTCTTTATCGCCTTTGCTGTAAAGCTGCCCGTTGTACCGTTTCATACCTGGCTCGCCGACGCCCATACCGAGGCGCCGACCGCCGGCAGCGTCATCCTCGCCGGCCTGCTGCTGAAGACCGGCGCCTACGGTTTGCTGCGCTTCGCCGTCCCGCTCTTCCCGGCGGCGTCGGCCACCTTCGCGCCGGTGGCGATGACGCTCGGCGTCATTGGCATCCTCTATGGCGCAATGCTCGCCTTCGCCCAGGACGACATGAAACGGCTCGTCGCCTATACCAGCATCAGCCATCTAGGCTTCGTCGTGCTCGGCATCTATGCCGGGAACGCACTGGCGCTGCAGGGCGCGATCGTCCAGATGCTGGCGCACGGGCTTAGCACCGGCGCCTTGTTCATTTTGGTCGGTGCGCTTCAGGAGCGACTCCATACCCGCGACATGCGGCAACTGGGCGGGCTGTGGTCGACCGCACCGCGTATCGGCGCAATCGGCTTGTTCTTCGCAATCGCTTCTCTTGGGCTCCCCGGACTCGGCAATTTTGTCGGCGAATTTCTTGTTCTACTCGGCACCTACCGTGTTGCCAGTGGATTTGCGATCGCGGGGACGCTGGGATTGGTGGTTTCCACCATTTACGCTCTCAGTTTCGTTCAGCGGGTCTTTCATGGGGAGCGCCCGGCACACACAACCCTCGCCGATTTCTCGTCGCGTCACATGATCGTCATGGCGACAATGATCGTCGCTCTCGTTTGGCTGGGGTGTTACCCGCAGCCGGTCTTCGATGCCGCAAGTTCTGCTCTCGCCAACCTTCAGCGCGTCGCCTCCGAACACCCGTCGCATCCGGGTGCGCCGTGAGCGGGGCCGACCTCACTGCAATTCTCCCGTTCATCGTCCTGGGTGGAACCGTCACGATCGTGATGCTGGCAATTGCGTTGTACCGCAATCACCGGCTGACAGCGCTGCTCTCCGTGCTTGGTCTGATCCTTTGTCTCATCGCGATATGGCCGGCGAGCGCCGTGGCGTCGCGCCATGTAACACCGCTGTTCGTAATAGACGGCTATGCGCTTTTCTACATGGGGCTGATCTTCGCAGCCGGCATCGCGGTCTTGCTATTGTCTTACGGTTACCTCGCCGCGCGCCGCGAGCGGCCGGAGGAGTTCTATTTGCTCGTTCTGGTGGCGACGCTCGGTGCGGCCGCGCTGGTCGCCAGCGATCACTTCGCATCCTTCTTCCTCGGCCTGGAAACGCTCAGCATCTCGCTGCTCGGCTTGATCGCCTATCCGCGCGACCACGGAAAGCCGCTGGAGGCCGGCGTCAAATACCTCATCTTGGCGGGACTCTCTTCCGCATTTCTGTTGTTCGGCATGGCTCTGGTCTATGCCCGGCTGGGATCAATGGAATTCGCCCGGATCGCGACATTGCTCTCGGCCAATGACGTCCCACCCGACCTTTACTGGCTCACTGGCCTCGCGCTCATCTTCACGGGTATTGGCTTCAAACTGTCGCTGGTTCCATTCCACATGTGGGCGCCCGACGTTTACGAAGGCGCACCCGCCCCGGTGGCAGCTTTTGTCGCCGTCGTCTCCAAGGGCGCGATGTTCGCGCTACTGCTCCGCTATTTCGTCACGGCCAGCGCCGACAGCTTTGGCCCGGCGCCACTGATGATCGAGATCGTGGCCGTCGCCTCGATCCTGGTCGGCAACCTGCTCGCCCTGTTGCAAAACAACCTCAAGCGAATCCTGGCCTATTCGTCGATCGCGCATCTCGGCTATCTGCTGGTCGCCTTTCTCGCCGGCGGTGCGTTGCGAATCGAAGCCGTAACTTATTACCTGGTCGCCTACGCGGTGATGACCATTGGCGCGTTCGGCATCATCACGGTACTTTCTGCGTCGAATGCGGCGGCTGAGGTCGAGGATCTCGACGCGTATCGCGGCTTGATCTGGCGGCGCCCGTGGCTCGGCGGCGTCTTTGCCGCGATGCTGCTATCGCTGGCCGGCATTCCGCTCACAATGGGATTTATCGGCAAGTTCTATGCGATAGCTGGCGGGGTTAGCGCCGCAATGTGGCCGGCCGTCATTGCGCTCATCGTCGGCAGCGTTATCGGCTTGTTCTACTATCTTCGCGTCATCGTCGCGATCTGCACGCCCGCTCCCGAAGGCGCGACTGCCTATGCTGGCGCCGTCCCAATGGTTGGCGGCGCGACGCTCGTGGCGCTCACCTTGATGTTGTTCGGACTCGGAGTCTATCCGACGCCGCTGGTTCATCTTATTCAGTCAACCGCAGCCCAGATAGCGTTCCGGTAAAACATCACCGCTGAGTGCTGGCGACGCCTTCTCGCAGCGCAGCATGTTGCTACGGGTGAAGAAAACCGCACAGCATGTCCGGCGCGGCTATTAGGGGAGACGCTTTGGCAACATGGCCCAAGTATGCCGCGCGATCTGCTCGTCCTCCTGCGAGGATAGCACGCGCACGCAGGAGCGCGATGTGGGATCGTTGACGGGATTGTTCGCCGCAGCCCTCCTACCCTCACCGAGGCTGACGCCGATCCAGGACAAGCCGCGGCAGATCGCGGCGCGCACTTCCTCATCATTCTCTCCGATGCCGCCTGTGAAGACGAGCAGATCCACCCCATCGAGCGCAGCGATCATCGCCGCCACCTGCTTACGCACGGAATAGCAGAACATTTGAATAGCGAGTCGCGCGTCGGCGTTTGAGGGCGCGGCGTCGTGAAGACGTCGCATGTCGCCGTCGACGCCCGATATTCCAAGAAGGCCGGACCGACGATCGATGAGCTCTTCGAGCATGGCCGCGTTGAATTGCTTCTCGCGCATCAGATAGATCAGAACGCCTGGATCGAGATCGCCGCTGCGCGTGCCCATGATCACGCCGCCACTCGGGGTCAGCCCCATGCTCGTGTCGATTGATTTACCGGCTTTCACCGCAGTGACGCTCGCGCCATTGCCGAGGTGGGCGATGATCAGCCGCTCGGGCAGATCGTCTGCCAGTTGACGCACGATCGATTCGCACGAGAGACCATGAAACCCGTAGCGTTGGATCCCCTCCGCTCGCAGTTTCTTGGGAATTGGAAGGACCTGCGCGACTTCTGGCAAATCGGCGTGAAACGCAGTGTCGAAGCACGCTACCTGCGTCGCGGCAGGGAAATGTTCCCGTGCGAAGCCTATGACCGAAAGAGCCGATGGAATGTGCAGCGGCGCGAAGGCACTCGCCGCGTCGAGCTGCCGTAAAACTTCATCATCAATAAGGCAATGGCGCCGTAGTTTTGGTCCACCGTGCACGATTCGATGCCCCACCGCGGCGGGAGCCGGCATCTTGGGGTCCGCCAGAAGCCTTGCGATTCGAACGCTCGCTTCCCGTTGGCTAGGAATGGGCGCGGTCTCGGAGAGCAACACCTCATTGCGCGAATTCCGTGCGACGAACTTGCCTTCCTTATCGCCGATCGATTCAGCTTCTCCGGAGAGCAGAATTTCGGGCCGAGCGGATCCGACGCGATACAATCCGAATTTGAGCGAGGACGAGCCGCTGTTCAGCGCGAGGATAGTCAATTCTGGTTCAGCACCAGTCATCTCGCACCGGGTGGAATGATCCGACTCACAGGTTCCAGCGCCAGTCGCGGACCTCCGGCATGTCGTCACCATGCTCGCCGACATAGAGTTTGTGACGCTCCATCATGGTCCAATAGCGCTCGCTCGCCTTCTGCACCTGATCGGCGAGACGCGGAATGCGCCGGATGGCGTCAAAGGCGAGCTGGTAGCGGTCGAGATTGTTGAGCACCACCATGTCGAACGGCGTGGTCGTGGTCCCCTTTTCCTTGTAGCCGCGCACATGGATGTTGTCGTGATTGTGTCGCCGGTAGGTCAGCCGATGGATGATCCCAGGGTAACCATGAAACGCGAATATCACGGGCTTGTCGCGGGTGAAGAGTTCGTCGAAATCCCGGTCTTCCAGTCCGTGCGGATGTTCCGTCTGCGGCTGAAGCGTCATCAGATCGACCACGTTGACCACACGGATGCGAATGTCCGGCACATATTCGCGCAGTAATGTCACCGCCGCGAGCGCCTCGAGCGTAGGCACGTTGCCGGCGCACGCCATGACCACATCGGGGTCGCCCGCATCATTGCTCGCCCACTGCCAGATGCCTATTCCGGCCGCGCAATGGCGGGCCGCCGATTCAATGTCGAGCCACTGCCATTCCATCTGCTTGCCGGCAATGATCAGGTTGACGTAATCCCGGCTTCGGAGACAGTGGTCGGCAACCGACAGCAGGCAATTGGCGTCCGGCGCCAGATAGATGCGGACAATATCGGAACTCTTGTTTGCAACGTGATCGATAAAGCCCGGATCCTGATGGGAAAACCCGTTGTGATCCTGCCGCCACACCAGCGAGGTCAGCAGATAGTTAAGCGAGGCGATCGGCTTCCGCCACGGAATGTCCCTGGTGGTCTTCAACCACTTCGCGTGCTGATTGAACATCGAGTCTACGATATGGATGAAGGCCTCGTAGCAGGAGAACAAGCCATGACGGCCGGTGAGCAGGTAACCTTCAAGCCAGCCCTCGCACATGTGCTCACTCAGAACCTCCATCACGCGGCCGGTGGGGCTGAGATCAACGTCCACGTCTTCGACCCGAGCCATCCACTCCTTGGGGCTGACTTCGTAGACAGCGTCGAGACGGTTCGAGGCCGTTTCGTCCGGCCCGAATAACCGGAAGTTCTGAGAGGCCAGATTCAGCTTCATCACGTCACGCAAAAACTTGCCGAGAACGCGCGTGTCCTCGGTCTTGACACCCCCCGGGCTGGTGACTTCGACGGCGTAATCCCGGAAATGCGGCATCGACAGCGGCGCCAGAAGCTCCCCTCCGTTGGCGTGCGGATTGGCTCCCATGCGGCGCCGGCCTGTCGGCGCAAGTGCGGCGAATTCCTCCCGGAATTTGCCGTTTTCATCGAACAACTCTTGTGGACGGTAGCTCCGCATCCATTCTTCGAGCTGCTTGAGGTGCTCGGGGTTTTTGAAGTCGGCAATAGGCACCTGATGGGCGCGCCACGTCCCCTCGACCGGCTTGCCGTCGACGAATTTGGGGCCCGTCCAGCCCTTCGGGGTTTGGAACACGATCATCGGCCAGCGCGGACGCTCTGGGTTTTCCGCTTTTGAAGTCGAGCGCGCCGCGCTTTGAATGCGGTGGATTTCCGAAAGCGCGCGATCGAGCGCAGTAGCGAGCAGCTCGTGCACGGCTGCGGGCTCGTGGCCCTCGACAAAATAAGGCTCGTAGCCATAGCCATGGAACAGATCCGTCAGCTCCTCTCGGCTGATCCTGGCAAGCACGGTGGGATTGGCGATCTTGAACCCGTTCAGGTGGAGGATCGGCAGCACCGCGCCGTCGCGCGCGGGGTTCAAGAATTTGTTGGAGTGCCAGCTCGTGGCCAGCGGGCCAGTCTCAGCCTCGCCGTCGCCGACGATACAGGCGACGATCAAGTCCGGATTGTCGAACGCGGCCCCATAAGCGTGGGCCACCGAATAGCCGAGCTCTCCGCCTTCGTGGATGGACCCTGGCGTTTCCGGCGCGACGTGACTTGGAATGCCGTAGGGCCAGGAGAACTGGCGGAACAACCGCTGCATCCCATTCCGGCTACGATCGATATTCGGATAAATCTCGGAATAGGATCCCTCTAAGTAGGTGTGCGCCACCAGGCCGGGGCCGCCATGGCCCGGACCGATAATGCAGATCATGTCTAAGTCGTTGAGCTTGATCAGGCGATTGAGATGGACGTAGAGGAAATTCAATCCCGTTGTGGTGCCCCAATGACCCAGCAGGCGCGTTTTGAGATGTTCCAACCGAAGCGGAACCTCGAGCAGAGGATTGTCCTTCAGATAAATTTGGCCAACGGTCAGATAGTTTGCCGCTCGCCAATAGGCGTCCATCTTTTCAAGAAGTTCAGGCGACAACGTGTCTGGCATTGCAATCTCCGTGCAGGGCCGCTGTTTGTCGGCCGCGACCGAACTCCATTACGCGAGCGCCCGCGATTGCCGTTCGCGGCGATTCAGGACTTTCGGCCAACACGGATGAGGCGTGGCGACGCGAATCCGGTCGGCCGGACTTTTATCCACCTGATCGAAAACCGATGCCTTAAGCTCCGTGCAACCGACATCGATCGCCAGGGTCCGTGGGCCGTTTTGGGGCGCCGCCGCGCGATCGGAAATAGCGACCTTCATCTCTCCTGACCTCCACGCCAGCCGGCCGGCCGACGACGATCTTGGATGCCAGGCCGACAAAGAGACCGCTCTCGACAACGCCGACGATGGCAGAAAGACGGGCTTCCAGCGCGGCAGGGTCCGGTATCTCGGCGATGATGCAATCGATGATGTAGTTGCCGCTGTCCGTCGTGAAGGGTTCGTCTCCGGTCATGCGCAATCGCGGCTCGCAGCCGAACGCCGACAGACGGTCGAGCGTGGTTTGCCACCCAAAGGAGACTGTTTCGACGGGAAGGGGCGTACTTCGGCCTAAACGATCTACCAGCTTCGTCTCGTCGACGACGACAATCATCCGATCACTGGCGCTCGCCACGATCTTTTCGCGCAGCAGCGCACCGCCGAGCCCCTTGATCAGGTTGAGCGTGCCGCGCTCGACCTGATCGGCGCCATCGATGGTAATATCGATACGGCGATGTTTGGCAAAGCTGGTGAGCGGCACGCCGAACTGCCGCGCCAAGGCGGTCGTCGCCTCTGAGCTCGGTATTGCGGCCACTCGCAAGCCCTTCGCGACGCGCGCTGCCACGGCTTCGACCGCGAATGCGGCAGTCGATCCGCTACCCAGTCCGAGGACCATACCATCCTCAACTTCCTCGACGGCGCGCGCGGCCGCCGCGCGCTTCTCGCAATCCTGTTCGCATGATTGCAGCAACGTCATGAGACAGCCCCCACTGCGGCGGCATCGCCAAAGATCCACAGCGTGCCCATCGGACGAAGGTGTGCCGCCGGCAGGCTGTCGTCGCAGCGGCGAAGCCGGGCGAGCACCGAGCGCTTTTCCTTCCCGGCCACCAGAAAGACCGCGTTCCGGCTGCTCTCGAGCACTGGATAGGTCAGCGTGATACGCGCTTCGGATTTGGCGCCGACGACGGCGGCCACCCAGCGGTCGCGCTCGGCGAGCACCGCGGTGTTAGGGAACAGGGAGGCCGTATGGCCATCCGGCCCTAATCCCAGAAGAGTCACGTCAAAGAGCGGCCGAGCTGGGTCAAGGTGCTCCGCCCCGTAGAAGGATTTGAGCTCGCGCTCATAGGCGGCCGCCGCTTTGTCCGGAGTCGTTCCTTCCGTAGGAATGGGATGAACGTTGATGGCCGGAATCGGCGCACGCGATAGCAGCGCCTCGCGCACCATGCGGTAGTTGCTCAGCGTGTCGTCGTGAGAGACGAAGCGTTCGTCGCCCCAAAACCAATGCGTGCGAGACCACGGAAATTCGTCGCGATAAGGCGATCCAGCCAGGAGTTGATAGAGCAGCCGCGG
>Ga0310811_10004663_pt1 | contig 17254 bp, 10 predicted proteins | sample YCmetagenome_FD_207642 | JGI IMG/M metagenome (GOLD analysis project Ga0310811, IMG submission 207642) | Soil microbial communities from experimental microcosm in Duke University, North Carolina, United States - YC | ecosystem: Engineered > Artificial ecosystem > Soil microcosm > Unclassified ...
ATGACAGCCGATAATCCCATCGGGGGAACAGACCTTTACGCACAAGCGGACCGGGAAAACCGCATCGAACTCGCCTTGCTGCGCGGGGTCGTGGAGAATCTGCGGTCCAATCGCGTGGTCGTGCCGCTGTTCGGGCTGGCGATCATGGCCATGTTCCCGCAGTGGGTGGGCCTGGACCGCCTGACCGGCTGGTATTGCCAGATGATGCTGGGATTGGTGCCCCAGGTCATTGTGCTGGCGCGCTTTCCCGACGGCGCTCTGGACCCGAGCCAGACGCGCCGCTGGAGCCGCATCCTGGCGGCGGCCAATCTTTTCTTCATCGCCAACTGGGCCTCACTGGGACTGTGGATGTGGGCCGGCGGCGACAAGAATTCCAATCACATCATGATCCAGCTGATCCTGGCGGCGACCCTGGCGGCGCATGCGGCCGGCACTGGCCCATGCCGCACCATCGCCCGGCCGGCGCTGTTCTTCTATCTGGTGGCCATGACCCTGGTGCCGTTGCAGGGCATCGCCTTTGGGCCGACGGCGCTGCGCTCCTGGATCATGGCCCTGTCGGCGCCGTTCTATGTCGCGTTCATCGCCATGGTAGGCCGCCGCAACGAAAAGCGGGCGCGTGCCGCCGCCGTCCTGACGCAGGAACGGGATTCCCTGATGGCCGAGCTGGTGATGGCCAAGCTGGAATCGGATCGCGGCCGGGAAAGAGCGGAAGCCGCCAGCATCGCCAAATCCCAGTTCCTGGCCAATATGAGCCACGAACTGCGCACGCCGCTGAATGCCATCCTGGGCTTTTCGGAACTGATCGCCAGCCGCATCTTCGCCAAGGATCCGGATCGCAATTATGAATATGCCGATCTGATTCATTCCTCCGGCAAGCATCTTCTGGCGCTGATCAACGACATTCTGGACCTGGCCAAGATCGAGGCCGGCCGCTGGAAGCTGGAAGACACCGAACTCGATCTTCACATCATCGCCCGGGATGCGCTCCAGCTGGTGACATGGCGGGCCAGAGACAATGATGTGACGTTGGTGAATGCGATCGCGCCCGATCTGGCGCTGGTCTGCGCCGACGAGCGCGCCATCAAACAAATCCTGCTCAATCTTCTGTCCAATGCGGTGAAGTTCACGCCGCCCAATGGCCGGATCACCGCCTTTGCAAACGCCGCAGCGGACGGCCTGACTTTCGGCGTTGCCGATACCGGCGTGGGCATCGCGCTCGAAGACCAATCCCGCGTCTTCGACAGTTTTGGCCAGGGCAAACATGATATCGCTGTGGCCGACAAGGGCACGGGCTTGGGGCTCGCCATCGTCAAGGGTCTGGTAGAGGCCCATGGCGGACATATCAGCCTGGAAAGCCAGGTCGGCAAAGGCACCCGCGTGACGGTGCGACTGCCTGCGGATCGCCTACGCCCCCGCGCCCGCGCGCCGCGCCGCGAGCCGACGGCCCTCGCCGCCGGCTAGCACCGGCTTGCGCGTCGTCATGCGCGCATGGGCAAGCTGATGCATGAAGCCGAGCTTCTCGATCACTTTGGGCGAGAGAAGGAAGGGATAAAGATCCATCTGCCCCATGCTGCGGTTCATGCTGTTGGTGGCGAATTCGATCGGCAGCCAGGCATCGACCAGCGCTTCCATGTTTCCGGCGCGATAGGGGTCAAAATCAATCTCGGCCGCCAGCGCCCCGCGCGCCCGCCGCGGCTTGACCTTCAGGCCGAAGGCGCCCGCCGTCTCCAGCGTGTCCACGATGTGCAGATAGTGCGCCCAGGTCTCCGCGAAATCCTCCCAGGGATGGGTGGTGGCATACATGCTGACATAGTCATTCTGCCAGTTGGGCGGCGCGCCCTCGGAGTAATGCCTCTGGAGTGCCTGGCTATAGTCGAGCCGGTCATCGCCGAACAGCGCCCGGCAGGCAGAGAGCCGCCGGGGACTGCTCTCCACCAGCCGGTCCCAGAAATAGTGCCCGGATTCATGGCGGAAATGACCCAGCAGGGTGCGATAGGGCTCGCCCATCTCGCCGCGCACCTTCTCGCGCACCGCGTCATCGGCTTCCCGGATCGCCAAAGTAATCAGACCACTGTCATGGCCAGTCATCACCCCCGCCGCATGGCTTTCCGGCGGGTCGGCCAGAAAGTCGAAGGCCAACCCATGCTCAGGATTGTCCGCCCGGTTCTCCAGCGGCAGGCCGAGGCGCAGCAAGGAGTAAAACAGCCGGTGCTTGGCCGTTTCGATCTTTCGCCACAGCGCGTCGTTGCCGGGCACCGACAGGTCGGGGACGGTGCGATTGTGGCGGCAGGCGGCGCAAAAATCTTCCGGACTGTCGGCCGGCAGCATCCAATTGCACATGCCGGCATCGTAGTTGTGGCAGAATTTGTAGGTCTTGCCCGGCGCCGCCAGCACCTCAAAGCCGCCCTCAGGTCTGGCTTCGAGCGCTGAAATCTCAGTCAGATCAGTAAGATACCCCAAGGCGCGGCCGCAGCTCTCGCACCGGATATTCTCAAAATACAGAAGCTGTCCACAGCCCTGGCAGCTGAACAATTTCATTTGGCAATTCCCGCGCGCCGGCTGTGGAAACGCGGCCTTTTCCCGTGCGTTCCGCTGCTATCGGGCTGCGGCGTGGCGGCGTGTAGCCGCATCTTCGCACTTGCGGCATAGTCATAGTGAGGGGTCTTGCATGAGCATCGGTCCATGACCATTCAGGCCGCGCTGCGTCACGTCACGCGCTACCGCTATGACCGGCCCATCGTCCTGGGCCCGCAGACCATCCGCCTGCGGCCCGCACCCCATTGCCGCGCCAAGGTCCTGGCCTATTCACTGAAGGTCGAACCGGAGCAGCATTTCCTGAACTGGCAGCAGGACCCCCAATCCAACTGGCTGGCGCGCATCGTCGTGCCCGAAAAGACCGATCACTTCACCATCAGCGTGGACCTGACGGTGGGCATGGAGGTGATCAATCCCTTCGACTTTTTCCTGGAGCCCAGCGCCGAGGAATTTCCCTTCGGCTATTCCGATGAGCTGAAGGCGGAGCTGGAGCCTTATCTCAAAACCCAGACGCTCGGTCCGGCTTTCGAGCACTACCTCGCCGCCATCCCGCGCGAGAAGAAACAGACCACCAGCTTTCTGTTCGAGCTCAACGCCAAACTGTCCAGGGACATCTCCTATCTGATCCGCATGGAGCCCGGCATCCAGACGCCGGAGGAGACGCTCTGCAAAGGTTCAGGCTCCTGCCGTGATACCGCCTGGCTTCTGGTGCAGTTGTTGCGGCGCATGGGTTTGGCGGCCCGCTTCGTCTCCGGCTATCTGATTCAGCTCAAACCTGATGTGAAGGCGCTGGATGGTCCTTCGGGGCCCGATCAGGATTTCACCGACCTGCACGCCTGGTGCGAAGTCTATCTACCGGGCGCCGGCTGGGTCGGGCTTGACCCTACCTCAGGTCTCTTCGCGGGCGAGGGTCATATCCCGCTGGCGGCCACCGCCAATCCCAGCCATGCCGCGCCCATCTCCGGTGCAGTCGAACCGGCAGAAGTGCTGTTCGACTTCGACATGTCGGTGACCCGCATCAAGGAAGCCCCACGCGTCACCAAGCCTTACACCCAGCAGCAATGGACCGAGATCGAAAAGCTGGGCGACGAAGTCGACCGCGTCCTCAGCAATCACGATGTGCGCCTGACCATGGGCGGCGAGCCGACCTTTGTCTCCATTGACGACCGTTCCGGCGCGGAATGGCATACCGCGGCGGTGGGCCCCGCCAAGCGGGCCCTGGCGGACAAGCTGATCAGGCGGCTGCGTGACCGTTTCGCGCCCGGCGGCCTGCTGCATTACGGCCAGGGCAAATGGTATCCGGGCGAGTCTTTGCCACGCTGGGCCTTTTCGCTCTACTGGCGTGAAGACGGCGTACCGCTGTGGAAAGATGCCGACCGCATTGCCGCCGAGGCCGCCGACCACAATCCCACTTTGGAAGATGCACGGCGCCTGACGCACGCCATCGCGCAGCGGCTGGAGCTGGACAGTTCCTACATCATACCGGCCTTCGAGGATTTCTGGCATCACCTGGCCCAGGAGCGCCAGCTTTCCCAGACTGTGGACCCCCGTGATTCCAAACTGGAAAATCCCGAACTGCGCGCCAGGCTGGCGCGGGTGTTTGAGCGCGGCCTGTCCCGGGTCGTCGGCTATGTGCTGCCGGTGGAAAAAGGCGCATCGCACTGGCTGAGCGAGCATTGGACCACACGCAGCGGACATCTGTTCCTGTTGCCGGGCGATTCCGCCATCGGCTTCCGTCTGCCGCTGAATTCCCTGCCCTATGTGCCGCCCGAGGCGCGCAGCTTCGTGCCGCCGCCCGATCCCTTTGCGCCGCTGCCGCCGCTGGAGCCGAAAGACAAAAGCGGTCAGGGTTATAAAAATGGCAACGGCTATCACGGCGCAGCCGAACCCACAGCCACGCCGACTCGCGCCGCCAGCCGCGAAGTGGCGCCGCAGGCAAAGGAACCGGTCCGCACCGCCTTGACGGTCGAACCCCGCGACGGCCGGCTCTGTGTCTTCATGCCGCCGGTGCCGAGCGTGGGCGATTACTTCACTTTGCTGTCGGCGGTGGAGCAAAGCGCCGGGGCCCTGAACCTGCCCGTGCATGTGGAAGGCTATCCGCCGCCTTATGACTCGCGCATCAATGTCATCAAGGTCACGCCCGATCCCGGCGTGATCGAGGTCAATATCCATCCCGCGAAGAACTGGCGCCAGCAGGTGGACATCACCAAGGCGCTTTATGAAGAGGCCCATGCCTGCCGCCTCTCCACCGAGAAATTCCAGCTCGATGGCCGCCACACCGGCACCGGTGGCGGCAATCATATCGTGGTGGGCGCGGCCAATCCGCCGGACAGTCCGTTCCTGCGCCGGCCCGATCTGCTGAAAAGCATTCTGGCCTATTGGCAGAACCATCCCTCGCTGTCCTATCTTTTCTCCGGCCTTTTCATCGGCCCCACCAGTCAGGCGCCGCGCATCGATGAAGCGCGGCACGACTCGCTCTACGAGCTGGAAATCGCCTTTGATGAAGTCCCCTCGCGTGCTGCCGCCAATCTGCCGCCCTGGCTGGTGGACCGCATCTTCCGCAACCTTCTGGCGGATTCGACGGGCAACACCCACCGCACCGAAATCTGCATCGACAAGCTCTATTCCCCCGACGGTCCCACCGGCCGGCTTGGGCTGGTGGAATTCCGCGGCTTTGAAATGCCGCCGCATGCGGAAATGAGTCTGGCCCAGTCGCTGCTGCTGCGCGCGATGATTGCCCGCTTCTGGCGCGAGCCTTATCAGACCGGCCTGGTGCGCTGGGCGACCTCGCTGCATGACCGGTTCATGCTGCCGCATTTCGTCTGGAGCGATTTCGCCGACGTGATCGCGGACATGAATGCCCACGGCTTCGACTTTGATCTGGAATGGTTCCGGCCGCATTGGGAATTCCGTTTCCCCAAAATCGGCGCGGTGCAATACGAAGATGTCGGGCTTTCCCTGCGCAGCGCGCTGGAGCCCTGGCATGTGATGGCCGAAGAGGGCGCCGTTGGCGGCACCGTCCGCTTTGTCGATTCCTCGGTGGAACGGCTGGAGGTGAAGGCGAGCGGCCTGATCCCTGACCGCCACCGGGTTCTGGTCAATGGCCGGCCTGCGCCCTTGCACGCCACCGCGACGGCACAAGCCGTGGCAGGGGTCCGCTTCAAGGCCTGGCAGCCGGCTCATGGCCTACACCCGACCCTCCCGGCCCAGGCCCCGCTGATTCTCGAAATCTGGGACGGATGGCGCAATCGCAGCCTGGGCGGCTGCACCTACCATGTCGCCCATCCCGGAGGCCGCCACTTCGAGGCCTTCCCCGTCAACGCCAATGAGGCCGAAGGCCGCCGCCTGGCCCGGTTCGAGCCTTTCGGCTTCACCGGCGGAGCCTTCGAGGCGGCACGGGAAGCACCCAATCCCGATTTCCCCTATACTCTCGACCTGCGTCGAAGCGATGGGCGATTGGGGGCCTGATTTTTGTCGGACGTTGCTGAACCGATAGAAGCAGCCGCGCGCTTCGACGAGCTGCGCGAGCCTTCCGGCGATGTGCGGTCGCACTGGCAGGCTTTTGCGCGCACCCTGACAAGCCTGTCGCGCGACGAGTTCGACCGGCGCCAGCGCGCCGCCCGCGCCAGCGTTCAGGACAATGGCGTCACCTATAACGTCTATGACGATCGCGGCGGCCAGGCGCGCGCCTGGCAGCTCGACATCGTGCCGCTGATTCTCTCGACGGCGGACTGGGCGGAAATCGAAGCGGCGGTGATTCAGCGAGCCGTGCTGGCCGATCTTCTGCTGCGCGATGTCTACGGCCCGCAGCGGCTGGTGCGCGAAGGCATCCTGCCGCCGCATCTGGTCACCGGCCATCCGCAATTCCTGCGGCCGCTGTGCGGCAGCCGCCCGGTGCAGGATGTGCATGTGCATCTTTATTCCGCCGATCTGGCGCGGGCGCCGGATGGATCCTGGAAGGTGATGGCGTCGCGGGCCGATGCGCCCGGCGGGCTGGGTTATGCGCTGGAAAACCGGCTGGTGGTGGCCCAGACTTTTCCCGAAAGCTTCAGCGACATGCGGGTGGCGCGGCTGGCCGCTTTCTTCAACAGCTACAAGGAAAACGTCCTGAATCTGGGCGCCTCGCGCCGCGACCGCGCTGTCTTGCTCACACCGGGCCCCTACAACGAATCCTATTTCGAGCATGTCTATCTCGCCCATTATCTGGGCCTGACCCTGGTGCAGGGCGATGATCTGGCGGTGCGCGACGGCCATGTCTTCATCAAGACCCTGACCGGTCTTGAGCGCGTGGCGGCCATCTTCCGCCGGGTGGATTCCGATTTCTGCGATCCGCTGGAGTTTCGCGGCGACAGCGCGCTGGGCGTGCCCGGCCTGGTGGAAGCGGTGCGCGCCGGCGGCGTGGTCCTGGCCAACGCCCTGGGCGGCGGGGTGGTCGAATCGCCGGTGATGGACGCCTATTTGCCCAATGTGGCGCGCGCGCTTCTGGGCGAAGACCTCAAGATTCCCGACATCTCCACCATCTGGTGCGGCACCGAATGGGGCCGGAAGGAAGCGCTGGAGCGGCTGGACAATGCCATTCTGCGCGATGCTTTCGATGCCCGGCCGCTATTCTCACGCCGCTCCAGCGCCAGGCTGGGCACAGATATGAGCGCCGAGGAACGCGAGCGCGCCATCGCGCGGATCAACCGGCGTGGAGAGACGCTGGTGCTGCAGGAAGTCTCGCCGCTGGGTCTGGCGCCGGTATTTGAAAATGGCCGCTTCGACGTCAAGCCCGTCTCCTTGCGCGTCTTCGCCGCCTGGACACCCAAGGGCTGGATGGTGATGCCGGGCGGCCTGACCCGCGTTGCCGCCGACGCCACAGTGCGGGCGCTTTCCATGCAATCGGGCGCCTCCTCCAAGGATGCCTGGGTGATCTCTGACGTCCCGGTGGACAATTTCACCCTGCTAGGCCAGGGCGCGCGCACTCTGGAAGTGAAGCGCCAGGGCGAATCCGCGCCCAGCCGCGCCATGGACAATCTGTTCTGGCTGGGCCGCTACGCCGAGCGCACCGAAGCCTTTGTCCGCATCCTGCGCGCGGTGACCTCGCGGCTGATCGACGAGCCGGCGAGCGCGCTGGAAGTGGCGCGCAAGCTGCTGATTCCTTTCAGCCATGCCAGCGACAGTCCGATTGAAGAGATTGCCAGCGAGCAGGCGCTGGCTCAGGAACTGCAGCTTCTGGTCTTCAGCCCTTATAATTCCCGTGGCCTGCAGCGGCTGCTGGCGCGGGTGGAACAAACCGGCTGGTCGGTGCGCGACCGCCTGTCGCTCGATACCTGGCGCAGCATCCATGCCCTTGCCGCCCGGGAAGTGCTGCCGGCCCAGGATGCGCCGTTCGATGCCGCCGCCGCGCGCCTTTATCTGGACGGGCTGGTGGCGCGAGCCGCGGCCCTGGCCGGCCTTTCGGCAGAGAACATGACGCGAGGCCCCAACTATCTGTTCCTGGATATGGGCCGGCGGCTGGAGCGGGCGCTGCACCTGGCCTGGCTGCTGCGCCAGACGGTGGCGTCTCCGGATGCGCGCGAGACCGAGCATATGCGCATCCTGCTCGAGATCGACGACAGCGCCATGACCTACCGCTCGCGCTATTTCAACGTCTTCCAGCTGGTGCCGTTCATAGACCTTCTGATGCTGGATGAGCACAATCCGCGTTCCTGCGCCTTCCAGCTCGCGGCCATCGAAAGCCATCTGCGCGAACTGCCGCGCATCACCTTGGCCCAACGCAGCGATGTGCCGCGCACGGTGGTGCAGGAAATGCGCACGGCCTTGGCCAATGCCAATCCGGCGCGGCTGTCTTTCTGCGAAAACGGCGAGCGGCCCGGCGTGATCGAACTGGCGGACGCCATTATTTCCAGCACCGCGGAATTGTCGGACGCCCTTGCCGACGCCTATTTCCAGCATGCCAGCCGCAGCCGTACCGGCTCCGGCCCGGCGCAGGAGCTCTGATGGATTATCTGGTCCGCCACCGCACCACCTATCGCTATGTGCAGGATGTTTCCCATTCCTGGCATCTGGCGCATTTGCGGCCGCGCTCCACGCCCCACCAGACCGTGCATGACAGCAATATCAGCCTGAGCCTGGCGCCGGCCACGCGGGTGGGGCGCGAGGATTATTTCAACAATCCCTGCGAATGGTTTTCCATCGACCAGGCCCATACCAGGCTGGAAGTGATGGCCGAAAGCAGCGTTTCGGTCGAGCCGCCGCCGGAGCGTCCCTCCCGCGAGAGCCTCTCCTGGGAAGAGGTGCGCAAGCTGTTGGAGCATGCGGCTGATGATGAGACGCGCGATGCCGTGCAGTTCATGTTCGATTCCCCGCTGATCTCGTTTGGCGAGGATGTCGTCGCCTATGGCGCCATGAGCTTCCCGCCCGGCCGCCCCATCCTGGCTGGAGCGATGGAACTGATGAATCGCGTTCATAAGGATTTCCGCTACGACACCACCGTCACCGACGTCACCACGCCGGTGGACCGGGTGTTCGAGATTCGCGCCGGGGTCTGCCAGGACCTGGCGCATGCCGCGATCGCCGCGCTGCGCGCCGTCGGCCTGCCGGCCCGCTATGTCTCCGGCTATCTGATGACCCGTCCGCCGCCGGGACGTCAGCGTCTGCTTGGCGCCGATGCCAGCCACGCCTGGTTCAGCATCTGGGCGCCACCCTTCGGCTGGGTGGATCTCGATCCCACCAACGACCTGCTTGTCAGCGAAAGTCATGTCACCGCCGCATGGGGCCGCGATTACAGCGATGTGGCGCCCGTGTCGGGCATCATCCTGGGCGGCCATGACCATGTGGTCGACGTGGGCGTGGATGTGATCCCGGAAGAAAAGCCCTAAAATATGGATTGAACTGCCAGCAGAAATTCAACAACCTGTCATGGCCCGCGAATGCGGGCCATCCAGATGATGCCGACGCTCCACCTTCAGGACAATCGCCAACCCGCTGGATGGCCCACACTCCGGTGGGCCATGACAGTCTGCTCGTGATTTCTATCGAGTAAGACTCTAGCGGCAGCTCAAACCCAGCACCTGGGCGAAACGGTCCTTCAGCGACACCATTTCGATCTCACCCAGCTTGCCCGGCCGGACACCAGGGCCCGATAAGGCAAAGATGCTGTGATAATCGCTGCGCGTCGGCCAGAAGCCATGCGTGCCGGCATTGGTGGGCACACCATGTACTGGGCCAGTCGCGGCGAAGGTGACATGCGGCGCGGGCTCAAATGCCGCCGTCACGTCCAGCCCGGCGAACCGCTTTACTTCGGCTGCGGGAATTTCGCGTCCAATGTCGCCTTTTCCGCTTTGCGCCCGCAGCCACCGCGCCACCTCCGGATCACCGGTCGCGACTATGCCGGGGGTGATGTCCATCGTGCCGGTGACACCGGCCGCCGCGGCCATCGCCTTCAGGTTGGCGGTATGGTCGACCTTCTCAAAGCCATGATCGGACACCAGCGCCAGGTCATAATCCTTGGGCAGCGCTTTGAGGATGTCGCCAATCAGCTCATCGGACCGTTCGGCCACCGCATTGGCGGCCGGCGTAAAGGGCCCCTCTTCATGCGCCTCTGAATCCAGCTCGGCCAAATGCAGCAGCAGCAGATCGGGCTGCTTGTTCTTCAGAAGATAAAGCGTCGCCAGAGTGCGCGTGCGATCGTCCAGCCAGCGATATGCGAAAGATGGATAGGTGCGCGTGATCTCCGCCACCAGGCCTTGTGTGCCATAGCGATCCACCGTGGCGAGATCGGAAGAATCGCCGTTGCGCTTGGCATAGACCTCCGGAAGGTTCCAGGTGAGGTTGGCCTGGACCGTCACCGGCCAGTTGACACCAGCGGTGGTGAGACCCGCGGCCGTCGCGCATTGGGTCAGGGTCGGGACTTTGATCTTGGTGGCGGACCAGTAGCTCTGGGTGATGTCCAGCGGACCTCCGGCATTGGCCAGGATGCCGTGACGGAACGGCGGCTCGCCGGTCAGCATCGAGGTATGGGACGGCCAGGTCACGGTGGGCCAGATGCCGACCACGCCGTCCGCGACCTGTGACCGGGCAAGCAGCCGGCGGATATTGGGCAGCTTCAGGCCCAGCGCATCGGCGTCGCGCAGATAGCGCCAGTCCAGGCCGTCCACGGAAATCACCAGCAGCTTGTGCCGGGCCGCGGCGTCAGCCGGCAAGCAGAGCGCCGCCAGCACGGCCAGAATGGCAAGCGGCTTGCGCATGTTCGCTATCCCCTTGAATCCGCCCTACCCTAGGATGCGATCCCTTATCCGCGCCATGCCGCCCGTTGCCGCTGGTGGTTGCGAAGGCCAGTTGTCGAAGCCTTGGCCTTTCGCTAAAGCCCTGCCCATGAATGCCATCCTGATCCTGGCCATCGCGCTGGGCGCCTTCGCCGCCACCATGACCGGCGGCCTGATGGCGCTGAAGCTGGCCGGCAAGCTGCCGCTGGTGATCGGCTTTTCCGCGGGCGCGGTGATCGGTGTTGCCTTCTTCGACCTTGCGCCTGAAGCGCTGGAAAGCGGCGCAGGCCTCTACGCGCCGCGCACCTTGCTCGCCGTCGCGGCGCTGGGCTTCTTTCTCTATGTGGTGCTGGACCGGCTGGTGGCGCGGCATGACTGCGAAGGCCAGGCCAATCCTGCACGCGGCATGCTGGGCGCCGCCAGCTTCTCGGCCCATAGCGTGCTCGACGGCTTTGCCATGGGCCTGGCCTTCCAGGCCAACCGCGAGATTGGCCTGATCGTGGCTGCCGCGGTGCTGGCGCATGATTTCGCCGACGGCCTCAACACCGTGAATGTGGTCATGAAGAATGGCGGCAGCCGCGGCTTTGCCCTGCGCTGGCTGGCGATGGATGCCGTGGCGCCGGTGATCGGCGCCGCCTTGAGCCTACTGATCGCGCCCGGCGCCGGTGTCCTGTCGCTGCTGCTGGCGCTGTTCTGCGGCTTCTTCCTGCATATCGGCGCCAGCGGTCTTCTGCCGGAAAGCCACCGCGCCTATCCGCGCCCGGCGACGACCTTCGCGACACTGCTGGGTGCCGCATTTCTTTATGGCGTGACCGCGCTTGTGCGGTGACACTCTCCATGGCCGGGCTTGACCCGGCCATCCAGAGCCGCCAACACCGGTGCAGATTGCCCTGGATGGGCGGCTCAAGGCCGCCCATGGAGAAAAGAGATTATTTAATCTCTGTCAGCAGTGGCTTGCCAGCAAAGTGGTTGTCCAAATTATCCAGCACCAACTGGCTCATCGCCCGGCGCGTCTCGTGCGTGGCGCTGCCGACATGCGGCTGAAGCACCACATTGTCCATGCCGAACAGAACCTCAGGCACCTGAGGCTCGTTGGCGAAGACATCCAGGCCCGCGCCACCCAGCTTGCCGGAGACCAACGCCGCGACCAGCGCGTCTTCGTCGACCACCGCGCCACGCGCCACATTGACCAGGATGCCCTCGGGACCAAGCGCCTCGATCACATCCTTGCCCACGATCTTCTGCGTCTCGGGCGTCGAAGGAATGATCACCACCAGGAAATCGCTGTTCTTCGCCAGCTCCACCAGGCTCGGATAATGCTTCCAAGCCACATCCGCGACGGCGCGGCGGCTGTGATAGGCTATCCTGTTGTTCATCGCCTCGGCACGCTTGCCGATTTCCTTGCCGATGCGGCCCATGCCCAGGATGCCGACCCGCTTGCCGCTGGCGCGTGAAGCCAGGGGGTGTTCGCCTTCCTTGGGCCAGCGGCCGGAACGCACATAGCGGTCGGTCACCACCAGCTTGCGCGCCGTCATGATCATCAGGGCGATCGCAAGATCGGCGACGTCGTCGTTCAGCACCTCCGGCGTGTTGGTGACGGGAATGCCCTTGGATCTCGCATATTCCACCGGGATGCCGTCATAGCCCACGCTGGCCGAGCCGATGATCTCCAGCTTGGGCATGCGGTCGATCCACTCCGTCGGCGGACCGGAATGACCATTGGTGACGCAAGCCCGCACGATGCCGGCGACTTTATCGAAATCGGCTTTCTGATGGATGCGATAACGTGCCTCCAGCTCCTTCTGGACTTCGGGGCGCAAGGGAACAAGCTGCAGGATGTCGATCATGTCCATTTCCAAATCTTTGATGCTCGCGCTTGTCCGTGCGGCTATGGCGTTTCCGCCATCTGCTTCATGGCGTCCAGCGCCTCGTTGAACCGCTTGCTGCGCTGGGCGCGATTTTCCGCCTTGGCCTGATCGGTGCCGAGCGGTGCCTGGTCATAGAACAGGGTGTAGACGATCTTGGTGTGCTGGCCGCGGTCGATCGGTTCGACCGCCAGGGTGCCGTGATAGAGGATCGTCGAAGACGGCTGGGTGTAGCTGTAGGAATAAGGCGTTGCCGCCACCATGATCTCGTTGTTGTTCCCGTTGAGCAGCCGGTTGCTGCCGACGCTGACGCCGTTGCCCGCCGTGATCACACAGGTCACCTTCAGCCAGGTGGCGATGGCGCAATAGGGCCCGATCTTGCTCCAGGTCTGATCCGGCGTGCGATTGACGGTCTTTTCCAGGATGATGGTGGTGTATTCCGCCGCTGTCGCCGGCGCCGCCGCCAGCATCGCCAAACCCATTGCTGCGGCTGCGAAAACAGTCTTTTTCATCGCTTTGCCCTTCGCTTTGCGCGTCCCTTGATCCCTGATAAAACGCCCACGGCCCCCGCGCAACCTGAGAGGCGCGGGGCGAGGGACTTCATGCTTCGTATCATTGTTCCGGCGCTCTGCCTGCTGGCCGGGACCGCTTACGCCAAAGATCTGAAAGTCTTGACCGGCGCGGGCATGTCCATGCCGGTGAAGGCCCTGGCGGCCGATTTCGGTACCCGGACCGGCGACAATGTCACCGTCGTAAGCGACACGGCCGGGGGCGTGCAGAAGCGCATGGAAGCCGGCGAGAAATTCGACCTGGTTATCGCCACCGAGGCGGTGATGGATGCCCTGACCAAAGAGGGAAAGGTCGCCAGCGCCCATAACCGGCTGGCGCAGATGGTGGCGGGCATCGGCGCGCGGGCCGGCAGCGCCAAACCGGCCATTGCCGACGCCGCCCAGGTGAAATCCACACTGCTGGCCGCCCGCAACATCACCTATGTCGATCCCGCTTCCGGCGGCATTACCGGCGTCTTTTTCCTCTCCCAGGCCGACAAGCTGGGCATCGGCGACCAAGTGCGGGCCAAGGCCGTGCTCAAACCCAATGGGACGGGCGTTGCTGCAGCCGTAGCCTCTGGCGAAGCGCAGTATGGCGTCACCCTGGTCAGCGAGATGCTGCCCAACAAGGGCGTCACGGTCTGGCCGCTGCCCGACACGCTGCAGATGACCACGATCTATGCCGCCGCTCTTTCCAGCGATGCCCAAAATGCAATGGACGCCAAGAGCCTGCTGGATGACCTTCGCGGCCAACGGGGACGCGATGAAAGCCTCAAGGCCGGCCTTAAGCCGGTGACAAACTGATCAATAAGGAGACGCACATGGATCGCCGCAAATTTTTTTCCGTCACGGGGGCCGGGGCTGCCGCGGCAGCCGCGAGCGGTCTTTCGGAGACGGCATCGGCCCAGAGCCGCATGTATCCGGCCAAGCATGGTGAGGCGGCCGCCAGCGCCAAGCTGCCGCCGCTGAAGGCGCGGCTGGGCCATCAGTTCGGTACCCTGACCGAGCGCTCGGCCGCCTGGGTGTCGCGCTATGGCGTGGATGCGGTCTGCACCAGCCCGAAAGTGGAAGATCCCAGCCGCCTCTATCCCACCGTGGAAGAGATGAACAAGATGCTGGATCTGGCCAACAAGTACAAAGTGAAGGTCGAGCTGGTGGACAGCGTGCTGCTCACCTCCTCGCTGATCGACCGGGAGAAGAATCCCGGCATCATGCTGGCGCATGATCCGGAGCGAGGCCGCGAGATCGAGGCCTTCCAGAACCATATCCGCACCTGCGCCAAGGCGGGTATCCGCACCCTGAAATACAACATGTCCATCCTGGGCGTGGTACGTTCGGGCGAAGTGCCGGGCCGCGGCGACACCGTCTATAACAAGTGGAACTTTGCGGAGGCCCAGGCCAAGAACCCGCCGCTCACCAAGGCTGGCGTGGTTAATGCCGACCAGTTCTGGGAGCGTATCGACTATTTCCTTTCCCATGTCGTGCCGGTGGCCAACGAGAACAAGGTTCGCATCGCCTGCCACCCGCAGGATCCCGGCATGCCGCCGGAAGGCTATCGCGGCATCACCAATGTGCTGGGCACCATCGACGGCCTGAAGCGCTTCGTGGGCATGCATGAAAGCCCCTATCACGGCCTGAATTTCTGCCAGGGCACGGTTTCGGAAGACCTGCATAAGCCCAATGACGAGCTGCCGGACGTGATCCGCTACTTCGGCGGCAAGAAGAAGATCTTCAACGTCCACTTCCGCAATATCCGCGGCGGCCGCGATAACTTCGTCGCTGAGATGTTCCCCGACGAAGGCGATGTGGATTTCGTCAAGATGCTGAAGGTCTATCGCGAGGTCGGCTATGAAGACCTGCTGATGCCCGATCACGCGCCGAAGGTGGTTGGCGTGGATGCCGAATGGGGCGCCAACGAGAATTTCGCCTTCGAGTTCGGCTATATCCGCGGCCTGATCCAGTCCGAACAGCACCTGGTCTGAATTTTTTACCGTCAAACAAAAAGAGCGCCGCTTGCCGCGGCGCTCTTTTGCTTTTTGCGCGTTTAAGTGCGTGATTCGGGCGGGTTTTTGTTCATCTACATGAACCTACGATGAATGGCGGGAAACCCTGCCATGAAGATGAACCTCAGATGAATGGCGCGATGAACAGAGAGTGCCAAATAGCACCGATAAAACAGGCCTTTCCCGCGATCACTCTCTTTTCTGTGAATATGTAAACCACTCGTTTGCCGCAGTGCGCGCCGCATCTGGAAAGCGACAAAATTTGAGCGCAGCCTGACCGCAAGAGAACGGCAATGGGGCTTGTCTCTTTCGTTCAGAGAAACGCATGTCGTGGACCGCGAAGGCCGCGCTGGCCGCCGCATTGCTGAACTGCGGCTTGTTAACTGCTTCGGCAGACTCCTCCAACTCCTCGAACAATCAAACCGGAACATGGCTGAAGGACGGCGATTGCGCCCTCTACAGCGCCGGCGCCACGTCAGGCGACAGCGTGACCTGGACCGGCCGCTGCCAAGACGGCTACGCCGAAGGGATCGGCACCGCGACCTTCACCCATGACGGCCAAAGCCAGAGCTTCACCGCCATTTTCGTTCACGGCGTCATTCCCGATGGCCATGTGATCACGCGCTGGGGCCAGGGCTGGAGCTACGACGGAGAGACTATCGGCGGCCGCTTCAACGGCGCGGGCATTCTGACCACCAACGCTTCGGATCGTTTCGAAGGCGTGTGGACCGATGGCAAGATGAACGGTTTCGGCATCCTGCGCCGGGCCAATGGCGACCGCTATGTCGGCGATTGGAAAAATGACCGGCCCAACGGCAAGGGCGAGCTGCGCCATGCCGACGGAACATTCGTGGCGGGATCCTTTGTCGACGGCAAACTCGCCGATGGCGCCGCCGCCACCAAGGCCGTGCTCTCGACCGCCCCGGCCAGCGATCCGGCGCCGGAGGCGCCCGGCCAGGCATCGGCCCCCGGTCAGGCATCGGCCGGCGCACCTTTCGGCTCGGTTTCCGGCAAGACGCTGATCGGCGTGGATGGCTCGTCCATCGCCCTCACCCTGATCGAAGGCGGCATGGAGCTGCAGGTGGTGCCGTCGGACGGCACCGCGAAAAAGACCACCTTCACCTTCATGACCGACCGCATGGGCACGGTGGTGGAAGACAGCGGCAGCCCCAGTGCCGGTTCGTCCGTCACCGGCTTCTTCCGTCTCACTGGCAAGGGCGTGGAGATCCGCTATGCCGACGGCCGCTCCGCCATGCTCTCCTCGGGGGCTGAAGGCGGCGTGCAGATGGCGCTGGACAGCGACAGCGGATCGTCCTGCCGCGCCTGGTATCCGCCCGGCCACAATTTCAGCGACGCCGAGAAGAAGATGGCGCTGAACGCCTATGCCACCAGACTGGGCTTGGCCGTAGCGGCGACGGAAATCAACAATGGCTGCACCGCTTCCCCGCAGCCGGCCAGCCTCGGGCCCGCCAGCCCCCCCGTCGCCAGTGCGGCCCCTTCCGCCCCAACGCCGGCTGCCAAGGCCAAGCCGGAGCGCCGCAGCCAGGCCAAGGCGGCTGTGAAGGTGAAGGCCGCCTATCGCATCGGCGACTATCAGCCGGCGGCCACGCCCAAGGCCGGACTGGAATCGATCCTGGTCAAGCCATCGGAAGTCCACACCATTGATGGCGGCGCCATCGCGGTGCCCAGCATCAGCGGTGCCATGGCCATGACCCCGCCCTCCGCTCCTCTGGCATCGGACCGCAATGATGCGGGCCATTGCCTGAAAGTGGACAGCGACGGCGGCCATTGGGGCTTCCGCAATAGCTGCGATTTCGCGGTGCAGTTCGCCTATTGCATGGCGGGCGGCGACAACAGCCTGGCGGCCTGCGGCGACAGCGGCGCGGTCACGACCAGCGTCGCCGGCAGCGTGGCGGCGAAAGGCTTCGGCGCGCTGATGGCTGACACCAGCCTGCAGGAGCAGGACGGCGCACACAATTTCCGTTGGGTTGCTTGCGCGGGCGGCGCAGGTGAGGTGGTGGCCCATCTGGATCGTTCCAATCCGCCCAGCGGCC
>Ga0310811_10004664_pt1 | contig 17254 bp, 19 predicted proteins | sample YCmetagenome_FD_207642 | JGI IMG/M metagenome (GOLD analysis project Ga0310811, IMG submission 207642) | Soil microbial communities from experimental microcosm in Duke University, North Carolina, United States - YC | ecosystem: Engineered > Artificial ecosystem > Soil microcosm > Unclassified ...
CCTCTCGCTCCCTCTTCTCGCCGCCCTTCCCGCCCGCGCCGACACGTGGCCCTCCAAGCCCGTCCATATCATCGTGCCGTTCGCGCCCGGCGGCTCGGGTGACATCACGGCGCGCCTGGTCGGCAAGCATATGGAAGAGAAGAGCGGCCAGCCGTTCGTCATCGACAACAAGCCCGGCGCGAACGGTATCCTGGGCGCACTCGCGGTAAAATCGTCAGCGCCCGACGGCTATACCCTGATGCTGGCCACCACTTCGACCAATGCGGCCAACATCCATATGTACAAGGACCAGGTTACGATCCGGACAAGGACTTCCAGGTCGTCGGTCTGATTGGTGAAAGTGGCGTGTTCCTCGTCGTGCCGGCCGACAGCCCCTACAAGACGCTGGCCGAGTTGATCGCCGACGCCAAGGCTCGCCCTGGCAAGCTCAACTTTGGCTACTTCAATGCAAGCTCGCAGGTTCCGTCGGAGGTGCTCGGCAAGAAGGCCGGCGTCGAATGGCAGGGCGTCGGCTACAAGGCGATCGGCAACGCCTGGGGCGATCTCTATGCCGGCGCCATCCAGTGCATGTGCGTCGATCTCACGGCCGCACGCGGTCAGGTCGTCGCCAACAAGGCGCGGCCATTGGCCATATCGCTGGCAGAGCGCAGCCCGCTCTATCCCGACGTGCCGACCTTTGCCGAAAGCTTCCCAGGTTTCGCGACTACCGGCTTTCTTGCCATCGCCGTTCCCAAAGCCGTGCCCGACGAGATCAAGCAGAAGCTGAACGAGATGATCAACGAAGCCGTCTTCTCGCCCGAGATCCACAAGCGCCTGACCGAGGAGTTCGCGCTCACAACGCACAAGATCGACCTTGAGCAGTGCACTGCTCAAGATCGTGCCGAACGCGCCAAATGGGGCGAGTACGTGAAAATCGCGCGGATCGAGCCGCAATAGGAACCAGACGAAGCCGCACGTGATCCCTGCGATACACAGGACCTGCCAGCGCCGACAGCCAGGATCACGACAAGCGGCAAGGAATGCCCTGGCTGCCGGTGAATGGCCAGCGTTTCATGCTGCGGGCGAATCCTGCCGCTCCACTGTAATTTCAAGCAATATTGAATTTGCGACTTGGTATGCTATATAGCACTATCAGTTTCATATCGATGTAAGCTCGGGAAGCGATGATCGACTTCAATGCCGTTCGCACTGACCCCGCAGTCGCCAAAGTGGTGCAAGCCGAGTTCCGCCGCGCCGTTGGCATGATCAGCGGACGGTGGAAACTCGAGATCCTGTGGCTCCTGAACCAGGGCACCCATCGTTTCGGCGAACTGAAACGCAGCCTGCCTGGCATCACCCAGCACATGTTGACCGCCCAATTGCGCGCGCTCGAAAAGGACGGGTTGGTCAAGCGGACCATTTTCGCCGAGGTACCCCCGCGCGTGGAATACGAGATCACGCCTGCAGCGCGACGGCTGCGCCCGATCTTCGTCGAGATCGTGAAGTGGGCCGAGGAGCGCGACACGGCACCAACCCCGGCACCCGCACTCGCCTAGCTATCGCCGGCGGTCCAGCACTTCCATCAACTCGTCGATCTTGATCTGGCGGTCGCGCTCGGAGCCGCCATGGAAGGCATGCGCCACACAGTGCTGCAGATGGTCGTGCAGGATCTCCTGCTCGACTTTGTCCAGTGCCGCCCGTACCGCGCGCACCTGGTTGATGACATCGATGCAGTAGCGGTCTTCCTCGACCATGCGTGCAACACCGCGTACCTGGCCTTCGATGCGACCAAGTCGTGCGAGCTGCGATTTCTTGACCCGTTCGTCCATGCTTGAACTATACCCCTGTAGGGTATACATGGCAAGCCATGGATCACGCCTGTAGCCACCACGATCACCCTCATCACCACGCCGTGGCGGATACCGCCATCGATCCCGTATGCGGGATGACGGTGAAGATCGAGGGCGCCAAGAACACCACCGTCCATGACGGCGAGACCTACTACTTCTGCAATCCCAAGTGCCTGGCAAAGTTCACGGCCAAGCCCACGCGTTATCTGAAGCCACAGGAGCAGCCCGCCCCGCCGCCCGTCGCGCCGGGCACGATCTTCACCTGCCCCATGCATCCCGAGATCCGGCAGGTCGCGCCGGGCAGTTGTCCCATCTGCGGCATGGCGCTCGAACCCGCGGAGATCACGCTCGATCAGGGCCCCAACGAAGAGCTGATCGACATGACGCGCCGGCTGTGGATCGGCGGCGCGTTGACCGTGCCTGTGGTCGCACTCGACATGGGCGGTCATTTCTTCAACCTGCACACACTGCTGCCGCATGGGCTGTTGCCGTGGATCGAGCTGGTGCTCGCGACGCCCGTGGTGCTGTGGGCCGGATGGCCCTTCTTCGTTCGCGGCGCTCAGTCAATCGTCCGACGCGCGCTCAACATGTTCACGCTGATCGCGCTTGGTACTGGCGCCGCCTGGCTCTACAGCCTCGTCGCCACTTTGGCGCCCGGCCTCTTCCCGCCATCGTTCCGCATGGCTGATGGCTCGGTGCCGACCTATTTCGAGCCCGCCGCGGTCATCGTCGTGCTGGTCCTGGTCGGCCAGGTGCTGGAGCTGCGCGCGCGGGATGCGACCTCGGGTGCGATCAAGGCGCTGCTGGGGCTTGCACCGCGTACGGCCTTGCGCATCGCGGCGACGAGCGACGAGGAAGTGGCTCTTGAAGCAATCGCCGTCGGCGATCTCTTGCGGGTCCGTCCAGGTGAAAAAGTGCCCGTCGACGGTACCGTCACGGAGGGGCGCGGCTCGGTCGACGAATCGACCATCACCGGCGAGCCGATGCCAGTGACGAAAAAAGCTGGCGCCAAGGTCGTCGGCGGCACCGTCAATCGCAGCGGTACCTTCGCGATGAAAGCCGAGCATGTCGGCGCCGACACGGTGCTGGCGCGCATCGTGAAGCTGGTCGCCGAAGCACAGCGCAGCCGCGCGCCCATCCAGCGCCTGGCCGACATCGTCGCTGGCTGGTTCGTGCCGGCCGTGGTCGCGATCGCCGCGCTCGCGGCCGCGGCCTGGGCCATCTGGGGGCCCGCACCCGCCCTCAGCCATGCCCTGCTCGCCGCCGTATCGGTGCTGATCATCGCCTGCCCTTGTGCGCTGGGCCTCGCCACGCCGATGTCGATCATGGTCGGTGTCGGTCGCGGCGCGTCGATGGGCGTGTTGATCCGCAATGCCGAGGCGCTGGAGCGGCTGGAGAAGGTCGACACGCTGGTGTTCGACAAGACCGGCACGCTGACCGTGGGCCGGCCGACCGTCTCGGCCGTCACCAGCGCGGCCTTGCCGGAATCGGAGGTGCTGCGGCTTGCCGCGAGTCTCGAGCGAGGCAGCGAGCATCCGATCGCGACGGCCATCCTCGAAACCGCGCGGGCGAAGAACATCGCTCTGGCTGCGACCACCGATTTCGAATCGCCTGCCGGCCGCGGCGTCGCCGGCACCATCGAAGGCAAGCGCGTGGTGCTGGGCAATGCGCGCTTTCTCGCCGAACAAGGCATCGCCGATATAGATGCACCGCAGACCGACGCCACCACCGTGTTACTGGGGGTCAACGGTGCCTTTGCCGGATCGATCGCGGTCAGCGATCCGATCAAGGAAACCGCCGCCGAGGCGCTGGGGGCTTTGCGCGCCGATGGCCTGCGGCTGGTGATGTTGACCGGCGACAACCGCCAAACCGCCGAAGCGGTCGGGCGTACGTTGGGTCTCACAGAGATCGAGGCCGAGGTGCTGCCGGAGGACAAGGCACGCATCGTCCAGCGCCTGCGCGGCGAAGGCCGTGTCGTGGCGATGGCCGGCGACGGGATCAATGACGCCCCGGCACTGGCCGCGGCGGACGTGGGCATTGCCATGGGCGGCGGCACCGATATCGCCATTGAAAGTGCGGGTATTACCCTCGCCAAGGGAGAACTCTCCGGTATCGTCCGGGCCAGAAGGTTGTCCCAGGCAACCATGCGTAATATCCGACAGAATCTACTGTTTGCGTTTATTTACAACGTTGCAGGCGTGCCAATTGCGGCCGGTCTGCTCTATCCGCTGTTCGGCCTGTTGCTGAGCCCGATCCTGGCCGCCGCGGCGATGTCGCTGAGTTCTGTCAGCGTAATTGGCAATGCACTCCGACTGCGACAAGTCCGCCTCTGAATAGGGCGCGCAAACGGCATAGGGCGGCCACCTCGGCCCTGTCACAATGGCGTCCTTAATTCTTGGCCCCATTTTTGGGCCTATGGTTTGGACGTAGAAGACGATGGTCGCGGGAAAGTTCGATTACCTGGTCAATGTCTCCGAAGCGGCCTTCCAAAGCATGGTCATCGCCACCATCGAGAGCTTCCTGGTCCCAGGTCGTGCCGGCAAGGCTGGCCGCTTCACGCGGCAACGCGAAACCTTCGGCCTGCTCTGGGGTTACGAGACAACGACCGCCAGCAAGGGCCGTTGCTTCAACGTCGACGTGGCCATCGTCGATGCCAACGCCGAACGCAGCCATAGCTCCGTTATCCCCTCGCATGGGCTGGAGACCCTCAACAAGGCGCTGCCAACCTACTGGCCGAACCTGACTTTCCTCGGCGACTTCCATAGCCACCCCTGGAGGTCGCGGGAGCAATGGCCGAACCGGCCGTTCCTGTCGGACGAAGATCGCAGCAGCATCGAGAACAATCCGAGCTATGCCCGGCTCGGACTGCGTGTCGCTCTGCTGCTCAACGTGCAGAAGCTCTCCAAGAAAGGCCGCATGATGCCGGTCTTCTCGCACGACAACACGCTCGAGTTCCGGCTGAATGATCTTCGGATGAGTCTCGCCGCCTGGGTTGCCTGCCCGGTGCGCAACGATTCGCGCGAGGAGGCGCTCTACGTGATCCCGCGTCCGGGCCGCACCTCGCACGACAAATGGCGGCGCGAGGTCTGGCACGCCAAATACCGCTACCTCGACAAGAAGCGTGTTTGGCTGAACGCACCCGTCCACAATTTCCTGACACCCCTCGGCGATTGATCGCCCGCACCGGAATGGAAGTGCTATGCCGGCAGTATCAGTTTCATCGAGGCGTTCGTGCGCCGGAGAGTAGACATGAACAGATCCTTCCTGCTGCTCGCGGCGTTGACCCTGGCCCTGCCCGTCTCGGCGTTGGTCGTTCCGGCATTGGCGCAAAGCAATGATGCCGCCTATTGCGCAGAGCTGGCGGCACTGGCGAGGCGTTACATTGTCGAGAGCAGCGGCGAAGGCCGGGGATCGCCCGGCCTCGAGACGCAGGTTGCGATCAACGATTGCGCCAAAGGCAACACGGCGGCCGGTATTCCCGTATTGGAGCGCAAGCTCAGGGCGAACGGCTTCACCTTGCCCAAGCGCTCATGACACTCTGAGGTCAGTGCCGGTCAGCCGACGATAGGCCTCCAGGTAGCGCTTGCTGGTGGCCTCGACGACCTCGGCCGGCAGTTTGGGCGGTGGCGCCTCTCCGTTCCACCGGCCAGCGTGACGCTCGACGTCCAGCCAGTCACGCAACGGCTGCTTGTCGAAGCTGGGCTGCGGCCGACCGGGCCGATAGCCGTCCGCCGGCCAAAAGCGCGAGCTGTCGGGCGTCATGACCTCGTCGATCAAGATGACCTCACCACCGCGCGTGCGACCGAACTCGAACTTGGTATCGGCGATGATGATGCCGTGCTGGGCGGCCACATCACGACCCTTGGTGTAGACGAGGCGCGTCAGCTGTTCGAGCTCCGACGTCACCTCCGGTCCCAGGACCTCGCGCATGCGGCCATGGGTGATGTTCTCGTCATGGCCACTCTCGGCCTTGGTGGCGGGACTGAAGATCGGCGGGTCGAGACGGCCGCTTTCCTGGAGACCATCCGGGAGCTTCTCGCCGGCGAGCGTGCCAGTCTTGGCATATTCCCGCCAGGCCGAGCCGGAGAGATAGCCGCGGATCACGCATTCGATCGGGAACACCGTGACGCGGCGGCACAGCATGGCGCGGCCGACCAGTGCCGCACGATGGCCTTTCAAGGCGGGCACATCAGCGATGATTTCGTCCGCGTCGGCGGCAATCATGTGGTGTTTCACAAGATCGCCGAGCTGGCGAAACCACCAGGCGCTCACCTGCGTGAGCACCGCGCCCTTCATCGGGATCGGCTCCGCCATCACCACATCGTAGGCGCTCACGCGGTCGGTCGCGACCAGCAGGAGCCGGTCGGTATCGACTTCGTAGACATCCCGGACCTTGCCGCGGGCGATCCGCTCGAGCGGCAGATCGCTCGTCGTCATTAGCATCATGCTACTTTTCGTGCCTCATCTCGTGGAACACTTCCTTTGCCGTGAGCAACGCCTCGCGCACCGACGGCAGGCCGATATAGCCGCAGAGATGCATCAGCGCCTCGGACAATTCGTCCTCGGTCCAGCCGGTATTACGGGCCATGCGAAGATGGATGGCGAGCTCCGGCCAGCGCGCCTGGGCGGTATCGGAGATGACGCAGATCAGCGCCTTGGTCTTAAGGTCGAGTCCGGGCCGCGTCCACAGCATGCCAAACACCGCTTCGCGGGCATAGTCGCCGAACTTCTTCATGATCGGATCGTCGTAGACGGTCTGGGCCATCTTCTCGGTCGCCGCCTCTCCGATCAGCTTGCGGCGGATCTCGGTGCCCTTCTTGTAGAGTTCGCTCTCGGCCATCATGCCCTCCGGGTGAAAGATCGAGCGTAGCCCGCCTTGCGCCCGCTGTAAGCCCGCGAAAATCGGTGATTCCATATGGCGGGCCTATATCGCATGGCTGTCGCTAGTCTCGAATTCATACGCCCCGCATCGCTATCTATCGGGCTGACGAGGCCCATCGATGACGTATGCGATATTGCTGACAGAGATAGCGTTTGTCGGATCCGTGCTTCTGTTCGGTGTCCCAGCGTCCGACATCGGCAGTCGGCACGAAGCACTGGCGTCGTTGCCGCAGTCAGTCAGCAACAGTCCTAGCCATCCGACAATCCCGGCCAAACTGCACTGCCGCTTCTACTTCGGCTGCGCGCCAACGGCCGACTCCACGAGAACCGAGTAGGAACCCCCTCATGCAAACTTTCGACAACGACCCCGAGGAACCTGAACCTCGGGCCCCTTGTCTGCCTTCGCCCATCGCCCTTTCGGCAGACAAGGTTATCGCCATGGCGCATCTTCCGGCCGCGCCGCATGTCGCCGTTCTCGGCCATCACACCCTCTCCTTCATTCTCGCTTTGATGGACTGCGGTTGCAGCTACGTACGTAGCTTACGTCCTGACGCAGCAGCACCCGACTGCGAAGCCGCCGACCTTGCCTGGATCGTCGATGTGGCAAACGACACGGAACTCGACGATGCGTTGCGCGCCGCCCGACGGCGGACAGGCGACCGAGGCAAGATCGTCGTGGAAGGTACGATCTGCCAAACGTGCCGCTCCCTCCTGCAGCACATTGCAAACGCCGACCTGGACGTCGTTTCGTTCGATCATCTCAGCCAGCGCGTGGTGCTGGCTGCGAAACACCGTTTGGCGATGGCGGCCTGACATGCATGCCGCGGCAGAACATCGCGACATGTCGTTTGCGCCGCGGCGGCTTTCTTCCGTTGCGCGGCAAGCCGTCCGCTTCGCCCTGACGCTCCTGACCTTTGCGGCCGCCATCACGGCGGTCGAAGGCATCCGCTTCGTCGTCTTCGAGTATTCTCACGGCGATGGCTGGGTCATCCAGCGGCTCGCCGACGCCCTCTTTCGCTAACGTCGCTCAAACCAACCGGTAACCGATTCCCGGCTCCGTCAGGACATGTCGCGGCGCAGACGGATCGGCTTCGATCTTCTGGCGAAGCTGGCGAACGTAGACACGGAGATACTGTGGATCGACCGACTCGTCGCGCCACACCTCGCGCAGCAAGTGCTTGTGCGTGAGCACCTTGCCGGCATGGATCACGAGTTGCTCGAGGATGTCGTATTCCTTGGGAGAGAGTTTCACATCCTCCTCTCCCCGCCGCACCAGCCGTCGCACCAGATCGACGCTGAGATCGTCACTCGCGAAGCCACGTTCAGCACCCTGCTGCTGCAGACGATGGCGGAGTGCAGCGCGGATACGCGCCATCAGCTCATCGGCGCCGAACGGCTTGGTAACGTAATCGTCGGCACCCGAATCGAGTGCCTTCACCTTGGCCGCCTCGTCGCCGCGGCTCGACAGGACCACGATCGGTACCGGTCCGAGCGCGCGGATCCTGCCGATCAGCTCGAGGCCATCGATATCAGGTAGACCGAGATCGAGCAGCACGAGGTCGGGGCGGTGATGGCGTAACGCGGACATCGCCTCGCCGCCGGTCGCGGCTTCGATCGGGCGATAGTCCTGTGCCGTGAGCGTGGTCCGCAGCAGACGGCGGATCGGCGGCTCGTCCTCGATGATCAGGATAACGGCAGCATCACCGGTCATGCCAATGCCTTCATGTCGATACCGGATAGGTCACGATGAACTCGGCCCCGCTGCGGTCCTCTCGATTGCGCGCGGAGACGCTACCGCCCTGGACCTCGACGAACCCTTTGGCGATGGCAAGCCCGAGCCCGGTTCCGGCGCGCCGTCGATCTCCATCGTCGGCGCGATAGAATTTCTCGAACAACCGGTCAAGCGCTTCCGGCGCGATCCCCGGTCCCTCGTCGCGCACGACGATTTCGATCCGATCACCGAGCCGGCGTGCCAGCACCTCGATGCGGGCCCCCACAGCCGAGTACTTGCCGGCATTGTCCAGGAGGTTGAAGAGCGCCTGCTCGGCCAGCACGAAGTCGAGCGATAGAGACGGCAGATCGGGCTCGACCGAGGTCGAGACGACGCGGCCTTTCAGAAGCGGCATGGCGCGACGCAGTGCCGTCGAGATCAGGTCGCCGACCTCGACCGCTTCGCGCTTGGGAACGATCACGCCGGCGTCGAGCCGCGTCATGTTGAGCAGGTTGCCGACGAAACGGTCGAGCCGTTCCGCTTCGCTCAGGGCTGTCCCCAGAAGCTCTTCGCGCGTCGCATCGTCAAAGCGATCACGATAGCTTGCAAGACTAGAAAGCGAACCGATGATCGAGGCGAGTGGCGTGCGCAGATCGTGCGAGACGGAGGTGAGCATGGCCGACCGCAGCCGCTCGCGTTCGGCGCCAATTCGCGCCTGGTCGATGTCGGCAGCGAGCACCACGCGCTCGATAGCGACGGCCGCCTGGTTGCCGACCGCTTCCAGCAAACGCCGCTCGGCGTCGCTGAGCGCACGCTGGTCACCCGTCGACAAGATGCCGACGACGCCGATCGGCGCGCGGCTGGTGCGGATGGGCACGAACAACCAGCGGCCGCCCGGCAGCGTATCGGTCCCCTTGCCGGTGGGCTGCTCGGCATCCCAGCACCAGCGCGCCGCCGCGAGATCGGCGTCGGTGAACTCGCTGTCGGGCGGAAAGGCGGCGTGCAGGCTCAACCGGCCATCCTTCTGCCGACTGCGATCAGGCATCAGGACGGCGACCTCGGCCGTCAGAAGGCGCGCCAGGTGCGTGACCACGATCCATAGGAGATCGTCGAGATCGATGACACCCGCGATCTTGCGGCTGAAGGCATAGAGATCGGCGGTTGTGCGCGCCTCGCGCCGGGCGGCCTGTGCCTGGGCGCGGGTGCGCGTGCCGAGGGCACTCGCTACGACCGCGACGAACATGAAGAAGAAGAGCGCGACGATATTGGCGGGATCGGCGATCGTCAGTCGGTAGAGCGGCGGCAGGAAGAAGAAGTTGTAGCTCAACACCGCCAGAGCCGCGACCCAGAGCGACGGTACGAGGCCGTGGCGCGCCGCCGCGACTATGACGGGCACGACATAGATCAGCGAAATGTTGGGCAGGTCGACATAAGAGTCGATCAGCACACCGAGCGCGGTCGCGAGCGCGGTCGTCAGTAATCCCTCGAAGTAGGGCCCGATGGACTGCGGTGCGCCCAGCAGCCAGTCGATCGTCCCTGCGGGCTGTGGCTTGCCGCCGGACGGTGCGACTTCAACGGCCAGTCCGGAGCTGCTGCGCACCAATTCATCGACCACAGAACCATGGCGGATCTCGAACCATCGCGAGCGGCGGGATTTGCCGACCACCACGCGCGTGGCGTTGCGCGATCGCGCAAAGGTCAGGATCTCCTCGACCACGGTACGGCCCGGGACCGTCACGACCTCGGCGCCAAGCTGCGTCGCGAGCTGCATGGCCTCGCTGAGATGCGTCAGCTCAGCCTCGCTCAACAGCGCATGGCGTTGGGTCTCGACGTAGAGGGCGATCAGCTCGGCATTGAGACCGTCGGCGGTGCGCTTGGCGGCACGCACCGTGTTGGCTGCGTCGAGGCTTGGATCGAGACAAACGATTACGCGCTCGCCGGCCGCCCATGGTCCGGTGATGGCGTGCTCGCGCATGTAGCTCAGCATCTGCTCGTCGACGCGCGCCGCCGTACGCCGCAGTGCGAGCTCGCGCAACGCGGTAAGATTGCCGGGCGAAAAATAATGCTTCAGTGCGCGCTGGGCCTGTTCGCGCACATAGACCTTGCCGGCGCCCAGTCGCGCAATCAGGTCGGCCGGCGTGGTATCGACCAGCTCGACCTCGTCGGCAGCATCGACGACCGAGTCGGGAACTGTCTCGCGCACGCGAATGCGGGTAATGCGCGCCACGACATCGTTCAGGCTCTCGACATGCTGCACGTTCATGGTCGAATAGACGTCGATGCCGGCGGCGAGCAGCTCCTCGACGTCGAGATAGCGTTTGGGATGGCGGCTCCCCGGCGCATTCGTGTGCGCAAGCTCATCGACCAGGGCCAGTGCAGGTCGGCGTTTCAGGACTGCATCGAGGTCCATCTCGTCGAGTGTCCGACCCTTGTAGTCGACCGGGCGTCGCGGGATCACTTCGAGGCCAACGAGCTGCGCCTCGGTCTCCGCGCGGCCGTGCGTCTCAACGACGGCAACCACCACGTCGGCGCCTTCGGCCTTGCGGCGATGAGCCGCCAACAGCATTTCGTATGTCTTGCCGACTCCCGGAGCCGCGCCAAGGAAGATCTTGAACTTGCCGCGCGTCTCCTTCTGCGCCGCCTTCAGCAGCGCATCGGGGGAAGGACGCGTGTCACTGGGAACGCCGGCGGCCATCGAGGCGCGAGAATGTCACCGGCCCCCTAAAGCGTCGAGAGCCATGTTGAGCTTGAGAACATTGACGCGTGGTTCGCCGATCACGCCAAGGAACCGGCCCTCGATATTCGAGGTCACGAGGTCGCGTACGCGCTGTTCCGGCAGGCCGCGTTCCTTGGCCACGCGCGGCACCTGGAACAGGGCCGCTGCCGGCGAAATGTCGGGGTCGAGGCCGCTGGCCGAGGTCGTCACCAGGTCGACCGGAATGGGTGTATTCGGGTTTTCCTCCTTGAGCGCCCTCACGTCGCCCTGCACGCGCTCGACCAGCGCCTTGGAGGTGGGGCCGGCATTGCTGCCGCCCGAGTTCGCTGCGTTGTAGGGCGCTGGAATGGTCTTCGACGGATCCTTGGGATCGATATCTGTTGTCGCTGACGGGCGGCCGTGGAAAAAACCGGGCCTGGTGAAATTCTGCCCGATCAGCTCGGAGCCGATCACCTTGCCACTCTTTTCGATCAGGCTGCCATTGGCCTGCTGTGGCAACAGAGCCTGTGCGATGCCGATCATGGCCAGCGGATAAACGAGGCCGGTCAGGATCGTGAGGCAGACGATCATGACGATGGCGGGTCGAACTTCTTTCAACATGGGATCCTCACGCGAGCCCGGCGGCAGTGACGACCATATCGATCAGCTTGATGCCGACGAACGGAACGATGACGCCGCCCAGGCCATAGACGAAGAGATTGCGCAGCAGGACGGCGGAGGCGCCGACCGGACGATATTGCACGCCACGCAGAGCCAGCGGGATCAAGGCGATGATGATCAGCGCATTGAAGATGATCGCCGACAGAATGGCGCTTTGCGGCGAGTGCAGGTGCATGACGTTCAGCGCCTGTAGCTGCGGGTAGAGGACGAGGAACATCGCCGGGATGATGGCGAAGTACTTCGCGACGTCGTTGGCGATCGAGAAGGTGGTGAGTGCGCCCCGGGTCATCAGCAGCTGCTTGCCGATCTCGACGATCTCGATGAGCTTCGCCGGATCGCTGTCGAGGTCGACCATGTTGCCGGCCTCGCGTGCCGCCATCGTGCCGGTGTTCATGGCAACACCGACGTCGGCCTGGGCGAGAGCGGGTGCATCGTTGGTACCGTCGCCGCACATCGCGACCAGCTTGCCCTGCGCCTGCTCGTCGCGGATCAGCTTGAGCTTCGTCTCCGGTGTGGCCTGCGCCAGGAAATCGTCGACGCCCGATTCGGCCGCGATCGCCGCCGCCGTCAGCGGGTTGTCGCCCGTGATCATGACGGTGCGGATACCCATGCGGCGGAGCGTGGCGAAGCGATCGCGGATGCCGCCCTTGACGATGTCCTTGAGATGGATCACGCCGAGCAGCTTCCCGTCCTTGGCAACGGCGAGCGGTGTGCCGCCTGCCTTGGCGATCTTCTCGGCAATCACCTCGATCTCGCGCGCTGCCTGCGGCGTGGCACGAACATCGGCGATGACGGCGTCGACGGCACCCTTGCGGATCGAGGCCCCGTCGACATCGATGCCGCTTAGCCGGGTGTGCGCCGAGAACGGAATGAACTTGGCATGGAGCGGCGCCATCTCACGGCCGCGGATGTCGTATTTCTCCTTGGCCAGCACGACGATGGATCGGCCTTCCGGTGTCTCGTCGGAGAGCGAGGCGAGCTGGCTCGCATCGGCCAGGTCACGTGCGCTGACGCCAGCCACCGGCAGAAACTCGGTCGCCTGGCGATTGCCCAGCGTAATAGTGCCGGTTTTGTCGAGCAGCAGCGTGTCGACATCGCCCGCCGCCTCCACGGCGCGGCCGGACATGGCGAGCACATTGAAGCGCACCAGCCTGTCCATGCCGGCGATGCCAATGGCGGACAGCAGGGCACCGATCGTGGTCGGAATCAGGGTCACGAACAGCGCCACCAGGACCAGGACGCTCATCGTACCGCCGGCGTAGGCAGCGAAGCTCGGAATGCTGGCGACCGAGAAGACGAAGATGATCGTCATGCCGGCCAGCAGGATGTTGAGTGCGATCTCGTTCGGCGTCTTCTGACGCTCCGCGCCTTCAACCAGCGCTATCATGCGATCGAGGAAGGTCGAGCCCGGCTCGGCCGTAATGCGCACCTTGATCCAGTCCGAAATCACCTGGGTGCCGCCCGTCACCGCCGAGCGGTCGCCACCACTCTCGCGGATCACAGGCGCTGACTCACCCGTGATCGCCGCCTCGTTCACCGAAGCCACACCCTCGATCACATCGCCGTCGGACGGGATGAGATCTCCGGTCTGGACCAGTACGACGTCGCCTTTCTTCAACCTGGTTGCCGGCACCTCCGTCCATTTGGTCGAGGTAGTATCCGCCAGTCGCTTGGCGACGGTCTCGGTCCGCGACTTGCGCAGGGTCGCGGCCTGCGCCTTGCCACGACCTTCGGCGACCGCCTCAGCGAAGTTCGCGAAGACGACGGTGAACCAGAGCCAGAGGTTGATCTGGAAGGCGAAACCCAGGCCGCCCTGTCCCGTCACCAGGTCACGGATGAACAGGATCGTGGTGAGGGTCGCCACGACCTCGACCGTGAACATGACCGGGTTGTGGACCATCACGCGCGGATCGAGCTTTCGAAACGCATCTATCAACGCGGGACCGAGGATCTTCGGGTCGGTCATGGTCGCGACCGCTGTCCGCCGGCGCACCGGCGCTGCGATTTCAATCGTCATGTCAGTGCCTCAACTCAGAAGAGCGTTCCGCCATTCATCGCGAAGTGTTCGACAAACGGACCAAGGGCAAGCGCGGGGAAGTAGGTGAGACCACCCACGATCAGGATCACGCCGATCACCAGCCCCACGAACAGCGGCCCGTTGGTCGGGAAGGTGCCGGCCGATGCGGGGACGATCTTCTTGGCGGCGAGCGAGCCCGCAATCGCGACCATCGGCACGATCATCAGGAATCGGCCAATGAACATCGCGAGCCCAATGGTCGTGTTGTAGAAGAGCGTGTTGGCGCTGAGGCCGGCAAAGGCCGATCCGTTGTTGCCGGTTCCCGACGTGTAGGCGTAGAGGATCTCGCTGAAGCCATGGGGGCCGGCGTTCGCCGGGCCGGCGAGGCCGGCGTCGACCACCGTGGCGATCGCGGTGAAGCCCAGGATCGAGAGCGGCAGGATGAGGATGGCGAGCATTGCCATCTTCACTTCCTTGGATTCGATCTTCTTGCCGAGATACTCGGGCGTGCGGCCAACCATGAGCCCTGCAACGAATACCGAGATGATGGCGAACAGCAGCATGCCGTAGAGGCCAGAGCCCACGCCACCGAGGATGATCTCGCCGAGCTGGATGTTGAACATCGGCACAAGGCCGCCGAGCGGCGTCAAACTGTCATGCATCGTGTTGACAGCGCCGCAGGAGGCGTCGGTCGTCACCGTGGTGAACAGGGCAGAGTTGGCAATACCGAAGCGAGTTTCCTTGCCCTCCATGTTGCCGCCGGCCTGCAATGCCGAAGGGGCGGTATCGACGCCCAGGGCGGCAATCTGAGGATTGCCGGCCGACTCGGCCCAGTAGGCAGTGGCAACGCCGCCAAGGAACAGGAATCCCATGACTGCGAGTACCGCCCAGCCCTGGCGCTGGTCGCCGACCATGCGGCCGAACACATTGGTGAGGGCAGCGCCGATCGAGAAGATCAGCACCATCTCGACGAAATTGGTGATCGCGTTGGGATTCTCGAACGGATGGGCGGAGTTGGCGTTGAAGAAGCCGCCACCGTTCGTGCCCAGCATCTTGATGACTTCCTGGGAGGCCACCGGCCCCTGGGCAATCACCTGCTTGGCGCCCTCGAGTGTCGTTGCCTCGGTATAGGTCGAGAGATTCTGGGGCATACCCTGCCACACGAAGAATAGTCCGACGACGATCGAGATCGGCAGCAGGACGTAGAGCGTGCAGCGCGTGAGATCGACCCAGAAATTGCCGATACCGCTCGCCGATCGGCGGGCGAAGCCGCGCACGAGCGCGATCGCAAGTGCAACGCCGGTCGCTGCCGACACGAAGTTGTGCACCGTGAGTCCCGCCATCTGCACGAGGTAGCTCATGGTCGTTTCGGGGACGTACGACTGCCAATTAGTATTGGTGGTGAAGCTCATCGCCGTGTTGAAGGCGAGCCCCTCCTCGACCGCCGACTGACCGGCAGGATTGAAGGGCAGCAGCGCCTGAAAGCGCTGCATGGCGTACAGCAACAGAAAGCCGGCCAGGTTGAACAGCAGCATCGCCACCGCGTAGCTGACCCAGCCCTGATCGACGCGCTCGTCCACGCCACTCAGCCGGTAGAACATCCGCTCGAGAGGACGCAGCACTGGCGACAGGAAGGTGCGCTCGCCCGCGAAGACGCGCGTCATGTAACCGCCAAGCGGTCTGGCGAGCAGAACAATGACCGCGCTGAAGAGCGCGATCTGGAACCAACCGTTGAAGGTCATGGAAGATGCTTCCCTAGAAGCGCTCAGGCCGCAGCAGCGCGAAGACGAGATATGTGAGCAGGCCGAGCGTCACGGCGCCGCCGGCGATATAGTCGATCAGCATGCCAGCCTCCTCACAGCCGATCGCAGGCGTAGGCATAGGCGACGGCTACGAAGAACAGGCCGCAACCGACTGCGATCAAGATGACGTCCAACATTGATGTGTTCTCCGTCGTGAGGCGGGTTTGTCGCCCCAGCGTCCATAGGGAATCGAGGGGCTCCACGAGGCGAGGCCATAGGATTTTCATATATGAAGCGCGTCAGTGGACGCCGAAGGCATGTAACGTCCAGACGACAAGCAGGACCACCACGGCATGTGCAAGAAGGAGCAGACCGATCTCGCCCAGGACCTCGCCGGAACGTGGCAGTTTGGCGCCTTGTTCGCCGTCGAACCGGCGAGACTCGCACTCCACCGCCGTCCAGATCTCGGGGGAGAGATTCTCCATCATGGGAGACACCGATGCGGACTCAGCGACGCGGCGCGATCCGCTTCACCATATAGGCGCCGTCCGCTCTGATCTCGACGATCGCTGGCGAACCACGACTATCGGTGCTCACGAAGGCAAACGCGTCTTCCAGTCCGCTGAAAGCACGCGGCACGGAGGCCTGTGGGCTGGTCAACTGCCAATCCTGTCCGACCAGAGTGAGGTGGTAGCAGGGCTCTTTCGTTCTGATGGGATCGCCGGACATATGCCGCTCCTCGAGCTGCCGATCTTTCGGCCCTGCGAGATGTGGCGGCGGACGCCATATGAAATCGAGAGGGGCAGGCACATCCGCGTATATGAATCGCGCATGAAATCCTCTCCTGGATTCTTATTCGTTTCCTATGGGGAGGCGCCATTGAGGCCATGGATTTCCTAAGAGTGGAGCGCGCTTGTTGCAGCCCTTCAGAAGGGGAGCCCATGAAAAGCGCCGTTCTTGCCACCTTGGCCCATATCGCGGTCCTGGCCGTCCTTGGTTCTGCCGCTCAGGCACAGAACAAGCCTGCGTCTCAGCCGTCATCGTGGTGGGATACGTTCTCGATCAGCGGTCACATCGAGGGCGGCATCACCTACAACACCTACCCGCAGAACAATGGCCTCAATTTCGGGCAGCTCTTCACCGACAAGACCAATACGCCGCTCCTCAACCAGGCCCTCGTCACCGTCCAGCGCCCCATCGACCCCAAATCCCCCAACGTCGATTTCGGCTTCAAGCTGCAGGCCTATTACGGCACCGACGCCCGCTACACCCGCTTCCTCGGACAATTCGAGGGCATCGATTATATCGGCCAGCCCGATATCGTCGAAGCCAACCTGCAGTTTCACTTCCCTTGGCTCTTCAAAGGCGGCTTCGACGTCAAGATCGGCGAGTATCCCACCCTCGAGGGCATCGAGGTCATCTCCGCCCCCGACAACCCGCTCTACTCGCACTCCTACATCTTCAACTTCGGCATCCCCTTCAAGCACACCGGCGTCCTCACCACCGCCCATGTCAATGACTGGCTCGACATCTATGCCGGCTTCGATACCGGCGTGAACACCACCATCGGGTGCTGCGGGCCCTATACCGGCGACAACAACACCGGCGTCGCCTTCCACGGCGGCTTCGGCTTCACGCTACTCGGCGGCGACCTCAGCATCCTCGCCACCACCCATATCGGCGCCGAGAATGCCAACA
>Ga0310811_10004665_pt1 | contig 17253 bp, 14 predicted proteins | sample YCmetagenome_FD_207642 | JGI IMG/M metagenome (GOLD analysis project Ga0310811, IMG submission 207642) | Soil microbial communities from experimental microcosm in Duke University, North Carolina, United States - YC | ecosystem: Engineered > Artificial ecosystem > Soil microcosm > Unclassified ...
TGCTGCCGTTGCTGATCTATCACTTCGAGCGCTCGTCGCGGGGGCTTGCGGTCTTCACGGCCTTCCTGATTTCCTGCACGGTGCTCGCAATCGTCTCCTGCATCACCGCACTCGATCCGGTCCTCTCCGCGAAACTCTATTTCTCGCGCGGCCCCTACCTTCCGGCCAGCGGCATCTTTGTCAAAAACTACATCGATCAGGGCCAGGAGTTCTCGCTCTGCGCGGTGGCGCTGGCCTATCCCATCGTGATGTCGTTGAGGGAAGGGCGGACCAGGGGCGCGCTATGGCCCGCCGCGATCGCGCTGGGCCTGGTCGTCAACATGATGTTCGTCGTCACTTCCAGGACCGCGCTGGTGACGATGCCGATCATGCTCGTCATTTTCCTTCTGCTTCATCTGCGCTGGCAAACGGCGATTTCCGTGATGGCCGCGGCGGCGCTCCTGGTCGTGGCGACATGGTTTGCGTCGCCGCATCTGCGAACGACCGTCGGAAAGTTTTTCGCCGATTATCACGTGACCATGGTTGAGAATAACGAGAGCGGCATGGGCTCGCGGCTGATTTATTGGGGCAAGTCGCTGAAGTTCTTCGCCGCCGCCTCGCTGATCGGCCATGGCACGGGATCGACGCGCGGCCTGTTCGCGCAGGCGGCGACCGGCGAGACCGGCGCGGAGGCCATGGTCGTCAGCGATCCGCACAACCAGACGCTCAATGTCGCCGTGCAATGGGGCGCGGTCGGCGTGATCCTGCTCTACGCAATGTGGCTCGTCCACCTTTCGCTGTTTCGGGGCGAAGGGCTCGTCAACTGGATCGGGCTATTGGTGGTGATCCAGAACATGCTGACTTCGCTGCTCAACTCGCATCTGTTCGATTTCAACGAGGGCTGGATCTATGTGCTGGGCGTCGGCATCGCGGGCGGCATGACGCTGGCGCGGCGCGCTAAAGCGCGATGATTTCAGGTTTGATCACTGACTTGGCCGTCATTGCGAGGAGCGACAGCGACGAAGCAATCCATTCTCTCCTCGCGGCGCGATGGATTGCTTCGCTCGCAATGACGATTCAACCTCATTTCATCGCGCGCTAGCCTTCGGGCACCGGGAGAGGCCGGCTCCGCGTCCGTGTCGAGATCGCAACCGTAACGACGACGGCGGCGGCGAACAGCAGGATCTGCGGCGTGATGGTCTCGCCGGCAAAGGTCGCCGCGAGCGCGAAGGTGACGAAGGGTTGCAGCAATTGCATCTGCGACACCCGCGCTATGCCGCCCATCGCCATGCCGGCATTCCACGCGAAGAAGCCGATCCATTGCGAGAACAGCGCGACATAGAGCAGCGCGAGCCACGGTTTGAGCGTGATGTGCTCGACATCGGTCGGGAAGGTCAGTGCGACGGCGGGCAGCGATACCGGCAGTGCGATCACCAGCGCCCAGCTGATCACCTCCCAGCCCGGCATGCGCGCGGTCAGCCGGCCGGAAAAGGCGTAACCGACCGCGGAAGCGGCGATGGATGCAAACAGCAAGAGATCGCCCGAAGAGAGCGAGCCGCCGCCCTGGCGTAGCGCAAACGCAACGACGAGCGCGGCGCCAGCGAGCGAAGCGATCCAGAACAACGGCTTCGGCCGCTCGTGCGTGATCAACACCGCAACGAGCGCGGTTGCGATCGGCAGCGCACCCAGCACCACGCCGCCATGCGAGGCATCGACGGTCTGCACCGCCAGCGCCATCAGGAACGGAAACAGGATGCTGACGCAGAGCGAGGCGACCGCGAGCTGAAACCAAAGCGAACGCGGCGGAAACGGCCGGCGCAGCACGATCACAAGCGCCAGCGAGCAGACGCCCGCGATCGCCGTGCGCAGCGAGGTCAGCGCCAGTGGATCGATAGCCGACACCGCGATCCGCGTCGCCGGCAGCGTGCCGCCGAAGATGGCCATGCCGACAAAGCCGAGCACAAGGCCGAGACGCTCGCGCGATAGCGAAGAGGTGGGGGCGTTCAGCACTGCGGGAGATGACATGATGCGCGACACCTAGCTGCTTTGGCCGACGGCGTACAGCACGATGGCGTCCCGCATGACGGCTATGCGCGCGCTTGCACTCACGTTCGCACCGTGGTCGTTAGCGCTTGCGCTGACGCGACGCCGGCTCGCTTGGCAAACGGGATCGTGCCGATCGCGATGCCTGCGAGGATCAGCGCCATGGCGATGAGCAGCGATGCGTCAATCCGTTCGCCGAGCGCGACCGTAGAGCAGATGACGCCGACCACGGGGGTCGCGAGAATGCCGAGCGAAGTCGTCGTCGCCGGCAGGCTGCGATTGACCTCCGCCATCGCCCAATATGCGAGAGCGGTGCCGAAAATGCCGCTGTAGACGAACGCACCCGCAAGGCGCGGGCTCCAGGCGATCCGCGGCACACCGTCGAACAGGAGGGCAAGGATCGATAGCACGATGCACGCCAGCAAAGTCTGCCAGAACGCCAGCTGGAACGGCGTCGACAGCCATTTGTGGGCGCGGACGTAGAGGATGTTCGCGGCCCAGCACAGCGCGGCCAGAAGGAGCAGCAGGCTGCCGGTCACCGCATCGCGGTCGCTCCAATCGAGCGCCAGCGGATTGAACAGCACCGCCAGGCCGAGCAGGCCCACAGCCGTGCCGGCGAGCCGCGACTTCGTCATCGGCTCGTTGAGGAACAGCCAGGCGCCGGGCACGACCCATAAGGGCGTCGTGTAACCGAGCACGATCGAGCGGCCGACCGGCGCGAAGCGCAGGCCGAACGCCACCAGCGCCGAAAATGCCACCATGTGCAGTAGCGCGATCGCGCAGATGACGGGTACATCGCCTCGCCGTGGAACAATGAACTGGCCCCGCGCCAGCAGCAAAATGAGCAGCGCCACGGTCGCGATGGCCGAGCGGATCGACGTGGCCCACAGCGGGAAGACGCTTTGCACGATCGTCTTGGTGATCGCCCAGTTCACGCCCCAGCACATCACAACCACGGCGAACAACATGAGCGCGGTCAGCCGGGACAGGGAATGATTCATGGGGCGGTGTTGTCGGTTTTTGCTGGACTTGGCGAAAATCCTGGATTTTAACTGGCCTGAAAGAAAGCTCCATTTCAGATAAAATGATGAGGCCAGTTAGATGCGCCAGGTTCTCTCCGGGCTGATCGACCTTGCCGTGCGGCCGGATAGCGTCGAGACGCTGAACCGGCAGCTCTATAACGGGCTGCGCGGCGCGATCCTGAGCGGCGGGCTTGCGCCCGGACGTCACCTGCCGTCGAGCCGTGAGCTCGCCCGCCAGCTCAAGCTGTCGCGCAACACCGTCTCCGGCGTGATCGATCAGCTCGCAATGGAAGGATATCTTCACGTCGCGCAGGGCCGGCGGCCGGTCGTGGCCAAGGCCAAGCCGACGTTGGTGCGCGGCAAGCCCGCCGCATCGAGCGCGTCACGCGCGATGCAGCTGTCGCATTGGGCGAAGCGCCTGCCGAAAGCCAATTGGCCAGCGATCGACGAGGGGGCGCCGCGGCCGTTCCAGCCGGGACTTGGCGATACGCGGGAATTTCCGCACGAATTATGGGCGCGCTGCCTGCGGCGTGCCGCCCGCATGGCGCCCTCGCGCGGCACGCAGGCGGTGAACAGCCCGGCGCTTCAGGCCGCGCTCCTCAAATATCTGGTGGAGCATCGGGGTGTCCGCGCCCAGGCGGATCAGGTGGTCATCGTGCCCTCGGCCCAGGCGGCGATCGAGCTGATCGCGCGCGTCGTGCTCAATGCAAATGACCTCGCCTGGCTCGAGAGTCCGGGCTACAGCGGTGCACGCGCGGCGCTCGAAGCCGCCGGCGCGCGCGTTGCCGGCGTGCCGCTGGACGGAAGCGGGATCGCGATCGGCGAGCGCAGCGACCGGCCACGCCTGATCTTCGTCACCCCATCGCATCAATACCCGACCGGGCGGCTGATGCCGGTCGGTCGCCGTCACGAGCTGGTTGCCTTCGCCGAACGCAGCGGTGCGATCATTGTCGAGGACGATTACGACAGCGAGTTTCATTATGACGGCCGCCCCGTCGCGGCGCTGCAGGGGCTTGATGAAAGCGGCGGGGTCTTCTACGTCGGCACATTCTCGAAATCGACCTTCGCCGATATCCGCCTCGGCTATGTGGTGGTGCCGGAGGCCTACGTCGACGTCGTTGCGCGGGCGCAGCGTCACAGCGGCCAGCTTGCCGCGTTGCCGGTGCAGGATGCGCTGGCCGAGTTCATCGACGAGGGACATTTCGTGGCTCATATCCGCAAGATGACGCGCCTCTATGGCGAGCGGCGCGACCGCCTGGTGCGTGCGCTGAACGCGGCGACAGGCGATTTCCTGTCGGTATTGCCGCCGAGCGGCGGCATGCAACTGCTTGCTTATCTGCCGCGGCATGTCGACGACCTGGAGGTTGCCTCAAGGCTGAAACAAGCCGGTGTCACCGTGCGCTCGCTCTCGCATCATTTCACCGGCCGGATCGCCGATCGCGGCCTGTTCCTGGGCTTTGCGGCGTGGAACGACGACGAGATCGATGCAGGTGCGAGCCTCATCGGAGATTTGCTGCGTGGCAGGCTCGCGCGCTGACGCGATGGCCTGCTACCATCAAGCGCCGATGCTGTTCCAGATCAGCGTGGCCCCGGAGAGAAACAGCAAGCCCAGCACGATATCGCGGAAATTCCGGTCGTTCAGTGCATGATAAAGCCGCGCGCCCAGCCAGGCGCCAATGAAGGTGCCGGGCAAGGCGAGTGCGGCGAACCAGAGCACGTCACTTCCGACCCGGCCGCCCGCGATTTGCAGGCACAGCGCGACAAACAGCACCGTCCAGTTGAAGGTCTGGAAGATTCCTCGACGTTCGTCCTTGCCCCAGCCGCGCACGCTTGCCCAGAGAATCGGAAGCGGGCCGGAGAGGCCCGCCAGCCCGCCAAGGATGCCGCCGGCAAAGCCGATCGCCGCGTCCGCAAACCTGCCGCCGATCGTGAGCGACAGCGGCGCGCTGAAATAAAGCGCGACCGGAAACATCAGCAGGAACACGCCGATGGTGCGTTTGAACACGAGGGGATCGGCGTGCGCCACCAGCATGGTGCCGATCGGCACGCCGAGCAGGCCGCCGATCACGAACGGCCAGACCAGCGACAGATCGAAGCTGCGCCACATCGATGGCAGCGTCGAAGTCTGTCCCGCGACCGAGCAGATCAGGACCAGCGATACGGCAACCGTGGGCGGCAGCACATGGAGCCAGAGGCCCAGCGCCATCAGCGCCGTGCCGAAGCCGGCCAGGCCCGACACGAAACCGCCGGCAAGTGCACCGGCGAACAACAGCGCGTAAGCGCCCGTGTGCATCGTTCAATCCCTGGTCATTGGCCGGAAATTCATCTCGAGCCTTGCGCGCCGGCCATCCGGAATGGCGGCAATAGCGCAAGCGTCATTTACAGCAGACGGTCGGGACGTACTATCGTCATTGCCGCGCAACGACAATTCATGGAATTCGCCGATGAGCTCGCGAGAAGCGAGTCCGGCTGGCGCTAATTTGAGATCGACGCCAGCCGCTCGCCGAATGTCACTGCGCCGGGGACGCTGATGAAAATTGCTGCGGGACTTAAGCGTGCGCCGGAAATGGCGAGGGGTCCGGCGTGGTTGCGCCGAACCCCTCATTTGGTTTGCTAAGACGCGTTTTCTTCACGCGAACCGGAAGTCCACTTCGCTTGAAAACGCTTTAGAGCATCAGCCGGCCTGTAAGCCGGGTTCTGTAGGGCACCGCCGCGCTCACGCGCGACGATACGTGACGGCCATTCCTCTGGGACAATGTTTGCACATTGCCTCGGGCAACCTACCCGGACGGCGAGCCTGACATCGCTCCCGCGGCGTTATCGCTTTCGCGAACAGCCCGCGTTGCCGTCCCTATTCGGTCTTGCTCCCGGTGGGGTTTACCCTGCCGTTTCCGTTGCCGGAAACGCGGTGCGCTCTTGCCGCACCTTTTCACCCTTACTCGCCCCCTCCCTTTATCCCTCCCCCGCAAGCGGGGAAGGGTAGGGTGGGGGAAGCGGTTCGTTCTCTGTGGCACTTTCCCTGGGGTTGCCCCCGCCGGATGTTATCCGGCACCGCATGTCGATGGAGCCCGGACTTTCCTCCCCCGCGGCCTTTCGACGCTTGCAGGAGCGGCCGTCCGGCCGACTGACGCGTTAGGCATGGGGGCTGAAGCGCGCGACGTCAAGGGATAAGCTTGGTTAATTGCGACGAGAGGCGCGCCGGTTCAAATCAAGGCGGGGGAGAAAGGCAAATCTTGCATGAAAATGTCCGATCTATTGGGTCAAGCGCTGCTTACGAGTTCGTCGGATGCGATCGTCGCGACCGATCGCGAAGGCCACATCACCTTCTGGAATCCCGGTGCGGAACGCATCTTCGGCTTTGCGGCGAACGAGGCCGTCGGCCAATCGCTCGATCTGATCATTCCGGAAAATCTGCGCGCGCGGCATTGGGAAGGCTTTCACCACGTCATGAAGACCGGCGTCAGCCGCTATGGCGATGGCGATTTGTTATCGGTGCCCGGGCTGACCAAGGGCGGACGGCGCATTTCGGTCGAGTTCACCATTGCGATGCTGCGCGATGAGACCGGGGTCGCCGGCACGGTCGCGGTGATGCGCGATGTCACAAAACGCTTCGAGGAGTTACGGGAATTGCGGCGCAAGCTTGCGGAAGCGAGCCAGCCGAAGAAATAGGCGATCTGGCCGGCGAAGGCGGGCCAAAAATATTCTAAAATGTTTTACCCTGGGATGTCGTCCCGGCCGTCGTCCGTTCGACTGGATGTCGGCGATCCAGCCGATGAAACAGGAGCGAAACATGCAGTATCTATTGATGATCTATTCGAACGAGGCCGAGTACGCCAAGATGGATCCGGCAGCGGGCAAGAAGATCTCGGACGAGTTTGAAGTCTTTACCAAAGACATCATCCAGAGCGGCAACTTCAAGGCCGGCGACCGCTTGCGGCCGACCTCGACCGCGACCACCGTGCGCGTCAAGGACGGCAAGGTCCTGACCACGGACGGCCCCTTCGCCGAAACGCGCGAGCAACTCGGCGGCTATTATCTCATCGAGGCCAAGGATCTCGATGCCGCGCTCGGCATTGCGGCGAGGATTCCCAGCGCACGCCATGGCTATGGCTCGATCGAGGTGCGGCCGATCTGGGTTTATAACTGACGGCAACTACCGTCGTCATTCCGGGTTCATCGCTTCGCGATGCCCCGGAATGACAAGTAGAGGGTGTTGCGCAAAATGACCCCGACCGAGATCGACAAAATCTTCCGTGACGAGGCGGGGCGCGCGCTGGCGACGCTGATCCGTCTCGTCGGCGATTTCGATCTCGCCGAGGACGTGTTGCAGGAGACCTTCGCCGCCGCGCTGGAGCGCTGGCCGGCGCAGGAGATGCCTTCCAATCCCAGGGCGTGGCTGGTCAATGTCGGGCGCAACAAGGCGATCGACCGCATTCGCCGGCAGATCGCCTTTCGCGGCAAGCTCGGCGAGCTGACGCATGAGTTGCTCGGGAATGCGTCGGCATGCGAAGAGATGGCCGATGTCGCCGTGCTCGACGACGACATGCTGAGGCTGATCTTCACCTGCTGCCATCCGTCCTTTGCACCCGAGGTCCAGGTCGCGCTGACCCTGCGCACGGTGTGCGGGCTCTCGACCGCGCAGGTCGCCCGCGCCTTCCTCGCGAGCGAGGAGGCGATGGCGCAGCGCCTCGTGCGCGCCAAACAGAAGATTCGTCTGGCTGGCATCGCGTACGAAGTGCCGGAGCGCGAAACGCTGGAACCGCGGCTGCGCGGCGTGCTCGCGGTGATCTATCTCGTCTTCACCGAAGGCTATGTTGCGACCTCAGGCGAGGACCTGATGCGCCCGGATCTGGCACGCGAGGCGATCCGCCTGGCGCGCCTGCTCGATGCGTTGATGCCAGGGCGGCGCGAGATCAAGGGGCTGCTCGCCTTGATGCTGCTGCACGACGCGCGCCGTGCCGGGCGCGAGACCGCGGCCGGCGATATCGTGCTGCTCGAAGAGCAGGACCGTTCGCTCTGGGATGAGAATCAGATCGCGGAAGGTTTGCAGCTCGTCGAGGAAGCGCTGCGCCTGGCGGGCCCGCCGCAGACCTATGCGGTGCAGGCCGCGATTGCCGCGCTGCATGCGCGCGCGCCGAGCTATGAGGATACCGACTGGCCGCAGATCGCGGGGCTCTACGAGGTGCTGCTGCGGATTTCGCCGTCACCGGTGGTCGAGCTCAACCATGCGGCGGCGGTGTCGATGGTGGATGGACCGGCCCGCGCGCTCGATCTGGTCGACGCGTTGCAGGCACGCGGCGGTCTCGACGGCTACGAGTTGTTGCCGGCGGTGCGCGCCGACCTGCTCCGCCGGCTCGGTCGCCATGATGCCGCGCGCGAAGCCTATCTCGCCGCCACCGCCGCGACCAGGCTCGAACCGCTGCGCCGGCTCTACGCGCGGCGGATGAAGGAGGTGACCAGCTAGCGACGTCATTCCGGGGCGCGCAAAGCGCGAACCCGGAATCTCGAGATTCCGGGTTCGGTGCTTGCGCACCGCCTCGGAATGACGCAGAGCGTCACTTCGCCGATACAACCGTCGGCGTCGTCATCACCGCATCCGCGGGCAGGCTCGACAGCAGGGCGTGCAGCGTCACCAGCGTCGAATGATCGGCGATGCCGTCGACACGGGCGGGGCGGAAGTGGCGCTGGAACGCGGTCACGACTTCCATGGTCGGCCCGTCATACTTGCCGGTGATCGGCACGCCGTAGCCGTATCTGGCGAGCGCGTGCTGGAGGTCGCGCACTTCCTCGCTGATGATGCCGAGCTTGAGCGTATCGCCGCGCACGACCGGCGCCGGCTGTACCCAGTGACCGACGCCGGAATTGGCGAGCGAGTGCCACGGGAATTTCTCGCCCGGGTCCTTCTTGCGCGCGGGCGCCACGTCGGAATGCGCGAGCACGCGATGGCTCGGCACCTTGCGGCGAAGCATGATGCCGCGGCACAGCGCGATCACGGCCGCGATCTGGCGCAGCGGATAGTCCGGATAGCCCCAGTCATGGCCGCGATTGATGATCTCGACGCCGATCGAGCAGGAGTTGATGTCCTCTTCGCCGGCCCAGGACGAGACGCCGGCGTGCCAGGCGCGCTTGGCTTCCGGCACGCACTGCACGATGCGGCCGTCCTCGAGCACGATGTAATGCGCCGAGACCTCGGTACCCGCGGTGCAGAGCTGTGCGATCGCGCCCTCGACGTCGGGCATGCCGGTATAGTGCAACAGGATCATGTCCGGCTGCCGGCCCTTGTTGCGGTCGCCGTAATTGGCCGACGGGATCACGTCCGAGGCGATCGAGGAATCCGGGGTGAAGCTCTTCATGTTCGCACTGCCGCTGGGAATCGGAAGCGCGCGCCTGCGCTTCGAATCAACGGCATTAGAGGTGTGAGAACTCAGAGACATATACCTACAAACCCGGCACGAGAACGACGATTTCGAGTCGAGCCGTAACTATCCCTTTGCGACCCGGCTGAGGCAATCGCCCGGGTCGCCGCAGGCACGCATTTCGGACCGGGTGTGTGCGCCGGGCATCACCGGCCCAAAGAGGGTTCCCGGCTACCTCAAGGCTGGCCAAAAGTTAACGACCCTATCAACCGTTTCTTAACGCTGCTTGCCGTTACTAAGTACTGAAGCGCCAAAGCCGGTTTGGCGCGCTTATTTCACGCTCGAAACCCGATGGCAGCCCAGCAAATTCCATGCGGAAACCCGGGTTTGTCCCTGGGATTGCGCGGGATCGGTGCCACGCGCTTGCGGCAATTCATGCCGAAAAGCGCGGAAAGGGTCTTAAATTCGAGGCGCAATGGGCCCGTTCGCTGCCATTTTCGCAGGTTTGCCGGTCCCCTCGCCGGAGGCCGGCGCATGAGCGCGGCTGTTCCCCATATTTCCGTGCTCGGCCGCGAGGCAGTCGAAGCGTTGCACCCGCGTGACGGCGGCATCTATGTCGACGCGACCTTCGGCGCCGGCGGCTACAGTCGGATGATTCTCGCGACCGCTGGTACAAAGGTAATCGGCATCGATCGCGACCGCTCAGCGATCGCCGGTGGCTTCGATCTGGTCGACCAATCGGCCGGCCGGCTGACGCTGGTGGAAGACCGCTTTTCCAATCTGGCCGAGATCTGCGACGCTGAGGGCGTCGAGTTGGTCGATGGCGTGGTGATGGACGTCGGCGTCTCCTCGATGCAGCTCGATCAGGCCGGCCGCGGCTTCTCCTTCCGCCTCGATGGCCCCCTCGACATGCGGATGGGCAATTCCGGCCCGACCGCGGCGGACGTGATCGCCAGGGCCTCCGAGACCGATCTCGCCAACATCATCTTCATCTTCGGCGAAGAGCGGCATTCTCGCGCAGTTGCACGGGCCATCGTCGCCGCGCGCAAGGAAGCGCCGATCACGACGACGCGCGCGCTCGCCGATCTCGTCGCGCGCGTGGTGCGCTCCAAGCCCGGCGACATTCACCCCGCAACGCGCACATTCCAGGGCTTGCGTATCTTCGTCAATTCCGAGCTCGACGAACTGCATCTGGCGCTCGATGCCGCCGAGCGTGTGCTCCGGCCCGGCGGGCGGCTAGCGGTGGTGTCGTTCCATTCGCTGGAAGACCGCATCGTCAAGGATTTCCTCAACGCGCGCAGCAGGACCGGCGGCGGATCGCGGCATCTGCCCGAGGTCAGGCAGGAGGCGCCAAGCTTTCGCGTGCTGACCAAGCGTCCGGTGCTGCCGGGCGACGAGGAAGTCGCCGCCAATCCGCGCGCGCGTTCGGCCAAGCTTCGCGCCGCCGAGAGGCTGGAAGCACCGGCGCATCAGGGTGGCGAGCTGCCGTCCTGGCCCCGGCTCTCCGACGTGATGAGGGGAGGCTAGCGCATGCGGCTGCTCCATCTCCTCGTCATCGGCGCACTCGTGTTCGCGGCGGCGTATGTCTATCGCATCAAGATGGATTCGACCGTGCGCGCCGAGCAGGTGTTCAAGCTGCACGCGGAAATCCGCGAGGAGCGCGACAAGATCGCGGCCCTGCGTTCGGAATGGTCCAAGCTCGACGCGCCGCAGCGGCTACAGGGCCTGGTCGAGCGACATCTGCCGCTGAAGCCGCTCAACGCCAACCAATATAACGACCTGAAGAACCTGCCGGAGCGGCCGCCGAGCCTGGTGAAGCCGGGCGATCCCGATCCGATCGGCTCGATGATCGGCACGCTGGAAGCCGCCAGCGACGCTCCCACCATCACCGGTTCGGTGCCGCAGCCGGAGGCCAAGCGATGAACGACCTGGTCCCCGTCAGCGCCAAGCCCATTGAACCCTGGCGGCAACGCCTGATCCGCAGCCTGCTCTACGGGCGCAATGTCGACCGCGCCGCGAAGGCGCGCGCCCGCGTCGGCTTTGCGATGCTGGCCTTTGCCGCGATCTACGCGGTGATCGGCGGACGGCTCGTGATGTACGCGATCGGCGCCGACACCCACGGCGCGCGCCATACCGCCGCGCAGGACGCGATCGCCACTGCGCGACCCGACATCATCGACCGCAATGGCGAGATCCTCGCCACCGACGTCAAGGCGCCATCCCTGTTCGGCGAGCCGCGCCGCATCATCGACAAGGACGAGGCGATCGAGCTTCTGACCGCGACGCTGCCTGACCTCGACGTCGGCGAGGTGCGCGACCGCCTGTCGTCGAAAAAAGGCTTCGTCTGGCTGAAGCGCGAGATCACCCCGCGGCAGCAGCAAGACATCCATCGCCTCGGCATTCCCGGCATCGGCTTTTTGCGCGAGAACAAGCGCGTCTATCCGGAAGGGAACGAGGTTGCGCACCTGATCGGTCTCGTCAACATCGACAACCAGGGCATCGCCGGGATGGAGAAGTGGCTCGACAATAACGGGCTCGCCGACCTGCATCGCGCCGGCTTCGCCACCGACCGCCTGCAGCGGCCGGTGGAATTGTCGGTCGATTTGCGCGTCCAGCATGCGCTGCACGACGAACTCGCCAAGGCCAAGGAGAAATTCCACGCCAAGGCGGCCTCCGGCCTCGTGACCAATGTCAACACAGGCGAGATCCTCGCGATGGTGTCGCTGCCGGATTTCGACCCCAACAACCCGAAGGAAGCGCACGACCCCGATCGCATCAACCGCCTCACCACCGGCGTCTACGAGATGGGCTCGACCTTCAAGGCGTTTACGCTCGCCATGGCGCTCGACACCGGCAAGTACGATCTCAACTCGATGTGGGATGCGCGCGCGCCGCTGCATTACGGCAAGTTCGCCATCCATGACGACGAGCCCAAGGGCCGCTTCCTCAGCATGAAGGAGGTCTTCACCTTCTCCTCCAATATCGGCGCGGCGCGCATTGCGCTGGCGCAGGGCGTCGAGGCGCACAAGGCCTTCCTGCGCAAGATGGGACAGCTCGACCGGCTGCGCACGGAGCTGCCGGAAAGTGCGATGCCGATCGTGCCCAGGCATTGGGGCGACCTCAACACCATCACCATCGCCTTCGGCCACGGCATCGCCGTGGCGCCGTTGCAGGCGGTGATGGGCGTCAGCGCGCTCGCCAACGGCGGCCTCTTGATTCCCCCGACCTTCCTGAAGCGCTCCGAGGAAGAGGCGCGGGCGCTTGCCAAGCGGGTGATCAAGCCCGAGACCTCGGACAAGATGCGCTATCTGATGCGGCTCAACGCCGAGGTCGGCACCGCGCGCAAGGCCGACGTTCCCGGCTACTATATCGGCGGCAAGACCGGCACCGCCGAAAAGGTCATCAACGGCCGCTATGCCAAGAAGCGCGTGCTGACCGCCTTCACGGGGATTCTGCCGGCCGATAATCCCAAGTACCAGGTTCTGATCATGCTGGACGAGCCGCAGGCGACGAAGGAGACCTACGGCTTCATCACCTCGGGCTGGAACGCGGTCCCGACCGCCGGCAAGGTCGTCACCCGCATCGCGCCGCTTTTGGGCGTCGAGCCGCGCTTCGACCTGCCGCCGGCGGATCGCCTTATTCTTGCGGCGCTCAAGCCGACGCAGTAAAGCCTTACTCAGCCGTCATTTTTGAGTCTCTTCAAGCGGTCTGCCGCTGCTTGGCCGCGCGTCCCTACCACTGGAACCATATGAAGCTTCGCGACCTCTTCAGCGACGAGGCGAAAATCGATCCGAAGGCCAGTGCGATCGCTATTCACGGGATCGCCGTCGACAGCCGCGTGGTGAAACCCGGCGACCTTTTCTTCGCGCTCTCGGGGAGCAAGACCGACGGGGCGCGTTTCATTGATGCCGCGGTCGCCTCGGGCGCGGCTGCGGTCGCCGGCGATCATCCGCCGCAAAAGATTTCCGTGCCGTTCGTTGCGACGTCAAATCCGCGCCGCGCGCTGGCACTGGCCGCGGCGAAATTCTATCCGGAGCAACCCGGGACGATTGCGGCCGTCACGGGCACCAGCGGCAAGACGTCGGTCGCCGCCTTCACGCGCCAGATCTGGCAGCGCCTTGGTCATGCTTCCGCCAGCATCGGCACCATCGGCCTGGTGTCGCCGAAGCGCACCGTCTACGGCTCGCTGACGACGCCCGATCCGATCGCGCTGCATCGGCAGCTTGACGAGATCGCGCGCGAAGGCGTCACGCATCTGGCGTTCGAAGCGTCCTCGCATGGGCTCGATCAATATCGCCTCGACGGCGTGCGCATCGCGGCCGGCGGCTTCACCAATCTCTCGCGCGACCACATGGACTATCATCCCGACGTCGCGCATTACCTCAATGCGAAGCTTCGCCTGTTCCGCGACCTGATCCCGCCCGGCGGCGCGGCCGTGATCTCGGCCGACCACGAGCATTCGGCGCAAGCGATCGAAGCGGCGCGCACGCGAGGCTTGCGGCTCATCACCGTCGGCAGCGATGGCGACGGCAAGGGCGAGGGCATCCGCCTGGTCGAGGCCGGCATCGACGGCTTTGCGCAAAAGCTCGTGCTCGAGCATCGCGGCAAGCAGATGTCGCTGCGGCTGCCATTGGTCGGCCACTTCCAGATCGAGAACGCACTGGTGTCGGCGGGCCTCGCGATTGCGACCGGCAGTGAGGCGGAGGCGGTGCTGGCGAGCCTCGAACATCTCGAAGGCGCAAAGGGCAGGCTCGAGCGGGTCGGCGAGCGCAACGGCGCGCCGATCTTCGTCGATTACGCGCACAAGCCGGATGCGCTGGCGAAAGCGTTGCAGGCGCTACGACCTTACGCCAGGCGCAAGCTGGTCGTGGTGTTCGGCGCCGGCGGCGACCGCGACGCGGGCAAACGTCCGCTGATGGGGGCAATTGCGAGCGAGAACGCCGACCGCGTCATCATCACCGACGACAATCCGCGCAGCGAAAATCCGGCTGCGATCCGCGCCGCGATCCTCGCCGCTGCCAAGGGCGCGACCGAGATCGGCGATCGCGCCGGCGCCATCCGTGCCGCGATCGACGAATTGCAGGAAGGCGACGCGCTCTTGGTCGCCGGCAAGGGACACGAAACCGGACAGATCGTCGGCGACAACACCTTGCCGTTCAGCGATCATGATGCGGTCGCGGCCGCGCTCACTTCGAGGGTGGCATGAGCAAGACGCCATTGTGGACCGTTGCGGAAGTCGCGCGTGCGCTGGGGCTGTCGGGTGATTTCCCTGACACCGCCATCGACTTCGTCACGCAGGATAGCCGCCTGGTGAAGCCGGGCAGCCTGTTCGTGGCCTTGAGCGGCACGCCGAGCGGCGGCTTCATTTCGAGCTTTGCCAGCGCGCGTGACGGCTGGGACTTCGCGGCCAATGCAGAGGCCGCCGGCGCGGCCGCGATGATCGTGCCGCATGTCATCGCGGCCGTTTCGGTGCCGCAATTGGTGGTGAAGGATACGCTGATCGATGGCCTGTGGGGCCTCGCACGCGCCGCAAGGGCGCGCTTCAAGGGGTCGGTGATTGGACTAACCGGCAGCGCCGGCAAGACCAGCACCAAGGAGTTCATCGCGGCCTATCCGAATGCCTTTGCAAGCCCATCGAGCTTCAACAATTTCTGGGGCGTGCCGCTGACGCTGTGCAATGGCCGTGTCGATGCCAGCCTCTGGGTCGTGGAAATGGGCATGAACCAGCCCGGCGAAATCGAGCGCTTGAGCGAGCTCACGCATCCGACCGTTGCGCTGGTGGTGAATGTGAAGCCGGTGCATCTCGAAAAGCTCGGCAGCCTGGAAGCGATCCGGCGTGAGAAGGTCAGCATCGCGCGCGGCCTGCCGCAAGACGGCGTGCTGGTGCTGCCGGACGACGTCGATGCGCCGGAATGGAGCGGCAAGGTCATCCGCTTCGGCGAAGGCACGGAGGTGCGCGAGCTGAGCCATTCGCCGCGCGGCGGCAGCTGGGATGTCGCGGCCGATATCGGCGGCAAGCAGGTCAGGTTCAGCGTGACGCCGGGCGCGCCGCACCGCGTGCAGAATGCCCTGGCTGCGCTGGCCTCGGTCCATGCCGCCGGCCTCGACGTGGCGCCGCTCGCGGCAAAGCTCGACGAAGTCGGCATCATGACCGGGCGCGGCGTCGAGCAGACGGTCGGCGGCGTCACCATCATCGACGACAGTTTCAACGGCAACCCGGCCAGCGTGATCGCGGCGCTCGACAGCCTCAAGGCCCGCGAAATGGGCCGGGGACGGCGGATCGCCATCCTGGGCGACATGCTGGAGCTCGGCCCCGAGGCGCCGGCCTATCACGAAGGTTTGGCCGGCCATCTGAATGACATCGACGGCATCTACTGCGTTGGCCCCCTTATGCATCATCTCTACCGGCTGGTGCCTGACGGCAAGGGGCTCGGCTGGCACGAGGATCCGGCGACCCTGCAGCCGAAGGAGGTTGCAGCCCTGCTCGGCGCCGGTGATGTGGTGGTTGTCAAGGGCAGCAAAAAGATGTTCTGGGTGAACAAGTTCGTGCCCTCCCTGCTGGCCGCGCTGCAGGCAAGAGCGTAAAAGAGGAACATGCGCAGAAGTTCACTTCGCCTCACTCGTGCCGGCGAGAGGGCTAGGATGGAACCGTCGCGTGAACAGGGTTAGGGCCGAAGCTGAATGTTTTATTGGTTGATCGAGCTTTCAAATACTTTTCCTCCGTGGCTCGGCGCGCTGCGCACAGGCCTGAACGTGTTCCGCTACATCACCTTCCGCACCGGCGGCGCCGTCGTCACCGGCGCGCTGTTCGTGTTCCTGTTCGGGCCCTGGATCATCGATCATTTGCGCGTGCGCCAGGGCAAGGGCCAGCCGATTCGCGCCGATGGTCCGCAATCGCACCTCATCAGCAAGAAGGGCACGCCTACCATGGGCGGGCTGATGATCCTGTCGGGGCTCGTGGTCTCGACCTTGCTCTGGGCCAACCCGCTGAACCCTTATGTCTGGATCGTGCTCGCCGTGACGCTGGGCTTCGGCTTTGTCGGCTTTTATGACGACTATCTGAAGGTGACCAAGCAGACCACGACCGGTTTCGGTGGCAAGCTGCGCCTGTTGCTCGAAGGCCTGATCGCGCTCGCCGCCTGCTACGCGCTGGTCAAGCTCGGCCGCGACGTGTCGTCGACCTCGCTGGCGATCCCCTTCGTCAAGGAACTGGTGGTGAATTTCGGCTGGTTCTTTGTCATCTTCGGCGCCTTCGTCATCGTCGGCGCCGGCAACGCCGTCAATCTCACCGACGGCCTCGATGGCCTGGCCATCGTGCCCGTGATGATCGCCTCGGCGAGCTTCGGGCTGATCGCGTATCTGGCCGGCAATGCCGTGTTCTCCGAGTATCTCCAGATCAATTATGTCGCCGGAACCGGCGAGCTCGCGGTGCTCTGCGGCGCGGTGCTGGGCGCCGGCCTCGGCTTCCTCTGGTTCAACGCGCCGCCGGCCTCGATCTTCATGGGCGACACCGGCTCGCTCGCGCTCGGCGGCATGCTCGGCTCGGTCGCGGTCGCGGTGAAGCACGAGATCGTACTCGCGGTGATCGGCGGCCTGTTCGTGCTGGAGGCGGTTTCGGTGATCGTGCAGGTCGTCTCCTTCAAGCTGACCGGCAAGCGCGTCTTCAAGATGGCGCCGATCCACCATCATTTCGAGCAGCTCGGCTGGACCGAGCCGCAGATCGTGATCCGCTTCTGGATCATCTCGGTGATGCTGGCGCTCGCCGGTCTCTCCACGCTGAAGCTGCGCTGATCCCATGATCCCCGTCACCTCCTTTGCGGGCAAGACCGTCGCGGTGTTCGGTCTCGGCGGCT
>Ga0310811_10004667_pt1 | contig 17248 bp, 11 predicted proteins | sample YCmetagenome_FD_207642 | JGI IMG/M metagenome (GOLD analysis project Ga0310811, IMG submission 207642) | Soil microbial communities from experimental microcosm in Duke University, North Carolina, United States - YC | ecosystem: Engineered > Artificial ecosystem > Soil microcosm > Unclassified ...
GGCAGCCGGACTGGTCGGCCGGAGCGAGGAACTCGGCGTACTGCGGCAGGCCATCGAGGCGGCGCTCACCGGCCGCACCGGGCTCGGCATCGTCGAAGGCGAACCGGGCGCGGGGAAGACGCGCCTGTTGGAAGAGGCCGCCGCCGTCGCGGACCGGCGTGGCGCTCTCGTCGTCTGGGCTTCCTGCTTGGAAGGCGACGGAACACCATCGATGTGGCCATGGGAGCAGGCACTCACCGTTGTCGTCGACAGCCTGCCCGCGTCGGCGCGTGAGAAGTGGCGGGCCGGCGAACTCGGTCGTCTCCTCGAATCCGGAGACGATGACGCCGCACCGCCGGTTGCCGGCAGCCGTGCCCAGTTCCGCCTGTTCGAGCAGGTCGTCACTGTTATCGGCCAGGCTTCGGCTGAACAGCCGATGCTGCTGGTCATGGACGATCTTCAATGGATCGATGCCGCTTCGCTCCAGCTGTTCGGCCACGTAGTGGGCCGGCTACCCGCCGGCACCGCGATCATCGGCGCCCTTCGCGACCGCGCACCGACACCCGGCTCCGACCTTTCGCGGGCACTGGCCGCGGCCAGCCGGCTGCCCAGCCACCGCAGGATCCGGCTCGGCCCGCTCGATCTGACCGCCGTGGCCGAACTCATCCGCCGCGAGACCGGCCACGAACCCAGGACGGACATCGCCCGCAACATCCACGTTCGCACCGCCGGCAATCCCTTCTTCGTCCGCGAACTGGCGCGGCTTCTCAGCGACCGTGGCGCGCTCGGCGACGGTGACGCATCGGCCCGGGCCGGGGTGCCGTCCACCGTGCGCGACGTCGTCCGCGATCGGATGGCCGGCCTCGACGACGACGCTCGCGACCTTTTACAGGTCGCGGCGCTGATCGGCCGCGACGTCGAGCTCGGCTTACTCGCCCGCGCCGCCGGTGCAGACGTCGCGGACTGTCTCGAACGCCTCGAACCGCTGCGCGCGCTCGGCCTGCTCGAATCGGAGCCGGAGGACCCGTTCGCGTGGCGCTTCACGCACGACCTGGTTCGCGAATCGGTCACGGAGACCACGGCGCACGGGCGGGCCATCCGGCTGCACCTGCGGGTCGCGGACGCGCTCGAAGAAGGCCAAGCGGATGACGAGTCCATCACCGAACGCCTCGCCTTCCACCTGTGGGCCGCCAGGCCGCTCGCCGACCCGGTTCGTACCGCAGAGGCGCTGAAGCGCGCAGGTCGTCGCGCGGCGGCCAAGCTCGCGTTCGCCGCCGCAGATCGGCACCTGGAATCAGCCGCCCAGATCGCGCGGACCGCCGGGCTCCCGGAACTCGAGCTCTCCGCCCTCTCGCTCCTCGCCATCGCCCCGCGTCGGCAAGCCGGGTTCGGCGGCACGACTTTCGATCTGCTGGAGCGAGCGGAACTTCTGGCCCGCCAACTCGGCCGGGAGGTAGAGGCCGCGGGCCTCCTCTTCGCTCGCCTGTTCGGGGCCTACACCTTCCTGGAGTGGGACCGGGTTCGTCTGGTCCGCCGGCTGTACGACCAAGGGGAGGCGTCCTCCGATCCAGTCGTCCGAGCGTACGGCCGGCAAGCCTGGGGCCTGCACCAGTGGGACATCGGCAACATCGGCGAGGCATACCGGTGCTTCAGCGAGAACAACCCCGCCCTTCTCGACGGGGTTGTCTCCTCGCACAGCGAGAGCCCGATCCGGCGTGACGTCTCGGGTGAGTGGCCCGGTTGGCAGGCCGTCGTGACGGCACTACACGGGGACGCCGAGACGGCGACGGCCATGATCAACAAGTGGAACGGCCCCGATGACTCGTATGCGGTCGCGACCTGGGCCTACTACATCACCATCATCGCCTCGATGGCCGGTGACGCGGGCTGGGTGATGCGCACGATCAACCGGTGGACGGCCGTGGGCACCGGCCGCGCCGCCATGCAGCAGGAGCACTACATCCGGCTGAACTGGTACTGGGCCCGTGCCCTCACCGGCGACGACCCGGCCGGCATCGCGGCGGAGGCCGAACAGCTCGTGGCCGAGACGCTGGTCGACCCGCCGCGGTGGGGCGTCGCGTACCACCAGGGACTGCTCGCCGAGATGTGGTTGGCCGCCGGTAGGCCGGACAAGGCGGCCGTCGCCCTCGACCGAGCGGACCAGGCACTGGAGGCCTACGGCCAACGCTACGCCGAAGGACTTGTCCTGCTGCTGCGGGCGCGCCTGCTTCACGCCCGCGGCGAACCCGCCGAAGTCGTACGAGCCGCTGCCGAAAAAGCCCGCGACCAGTCCGACGAACGCGAGTCTCACCTTTTCGCCCGCCGCGCAGAGAGGTTCCTTGCCGAGCTTTGACCGCACTGCTCGGCACGAGCGACACCGTCGCGGGGAGCCGCCTTCGGTGTCAGATCACGACATCAGGCCACACGGGCCGAGAAGGGTCACAGGGCAGAGCTCGTTCGAGTTCGACGGCTGATCAACGAGCCGAACCCGGGCGCCGTGAAGAACATGACAATGCCGTACACCGCGCCCGGGATGGCGATTTCGGCACTGTTCAACAGCGCCGGGCTCAGTGCGATCGTGATGGCGAGTGCGGTGTTGTGGATACCGATCTCGAACCCGGCCGCGGTGGCCGCGCCGTGATCGACGCCGGCCAGGCGCGGCACGCCGTAGCCGATCAGCAGGCTCACGATGTTGAAAGCCAGCACGGCCAGCCCGACCGAGACGAAATAGTCGACGAGGTTCTCCCGCTCGCCGTACAGCACGGCGGAGATGACCGTGACCAGGACCACGACTGACAGCACCCGGACGGGGAGGTTGAGCCGCTGCGCCACCCGCGGTGCCAGCGCGCGCACGAGCATCCCGATCGCGACCGGCCCGAGCACCATCACGAATACCTGCTGCAACTTGTCGAACTGCAGCCCGAGGGTGGTCCCGCCGGGGAGGAAGTACCCGGCCGAGAGGTTCACCACGATCGGCAGGGTGACCACAACCAGCACCGAGTTGACCGCGGTGAGCGTGACGTTCAGCGCGACGTTCCCGCCGAACAGGTGGCTGAACAGGTTGGCTGTGGGGCCACCGGGCGACGCCGCGACCACCATCATCCCGACCGCCAGTTCCGGCGGGAGCCGGAACGCCACCACCAGGCCGAAGCAGATCGCCGGCAGCAGCACGATCTGGCACAGCAGCGCAACCACGGCCGCCTTCGGATACTGGCCCACCCGACGGAAGTCGTCCAGGGTCAGGCCGAGACCCAGGCCGAGCATGACGATGCCGAGGGCGAAAGGCAGACTGGCCAGGATCAAGGGGGAATCCATGGCGGACATTCTGGGGCATGCTGGCAAGTTCTGGCAGTCCGTGTGCAGCAGCCTGTCGTTGCGCCAGGGGCGCACCTGTTCGCGCATCGCGCTGAGCGACTGCTCGCCGACCTGACCGCTCAGCGGGTGTTGGGGCGACGGCAGTAGTAGACCAGCGCGGGCGGGAGGTTGGCCCACACCGTCCGGCTGACGACGACCTCGTCGAAGCGTGACCGCAGTGATCGCAGCAGCGTCCGCGCGGGTGGTGCCCATCGGGCGTGCACGTACGCGAAGGTGGTGAACACGCCGTGCGACGGCAGCGCGGCGGACACCGAGGACAGCACGTCACGCTGCCTATTCTCGGTGAACGCCGCCCACGGAAGGCCGCTGACCACGACATCGGCTTCGTTGAGCCCGCGCTGCGTCAGCACCGTGGCAAGGCCGGCCGCGTCCGCGGTCACGACGTCGACCGCCGGATGGAGTTCGGCCAACCGCCATGCGAACCGTGGGTTGATCTCGACGGCGATGTGCCGGCCGCGACCCGCGAGGCGCCGCTGAATGGCGCCGGTGAAGGCGCCGGTGCCTGGACCGAGTTCCACCACGACCGGGGAACCAGTCCGGGGCACCACCGCCGTCGCCGCCATGGCCAACGCCGGACCGCTCGGCGCGACCGCACCGACCGTCATGGGGGCGCGCACGAACTCGGCGAAGAACGACACGGCTCAGTACTCGGTTCTGGATTTGGGCTGCGAGTAGACACCCCAGAAATGGAAGGCCAGCCCGATGCCCCAGAAGACGATCGACCACAGGGGCCAGAAAAAGTGGTCGGGGTCGTAGACCCACCACACGATGACCTGAGCCAGATTGCCCAGGACGTAGAAAAGCAGGTGGAACCGCAGGCCCCAGATCCGGGCGCTTTCGCTTTTCGCCGATTTCATGGCCGCAGGCTAAATCGGCGTACTGGACGACGATTGAATCGCTCGTTCAGTGATCGTCAAGTGCCCGGAATCTACATTGACCGCAATTCAAGGTGAAAGGTGCAACATCATGACGACGACTCGCCGAGCCGTGTTGGCCGGATCCGCCGCGGTCGCGACCGGCGCGCTGCTGGGAACTTCCGAGGCGCAGGCGCATCCCCGGACGGAAGCCAAGCCCAAACCCACGGTGGTCCTCGTGCACGGCGCGTTCGCCGACGCCTCCGGCTGGAACGACGTCGCCGCCAAGCTCATCCACGACGGATATCACGTCATCGCGCCCGCGAACCCGCTGCGCAGCGTGGCCACCGACTCGGCTTACCTGGCCAGTGTTCTCGCCACCCTCAGCGGCCCGATCGTCGTGGCCGCGCACTCTTACGGCGGGATCGTCGCCACGAACGCCGCGGCCGGCAACCCGAACGTGAAGGCACTGGTCTACGTGGCCGCGTTCGCCCCCGACGCGGGCGATTCGCTGCTGGACCTGCAGACGAGGTTCCCGGGCAGCAAGCTCAGCGAGGCGGCGCTGGACTTCCGCCCCTACGGTGAGGGCCTCGTCGACGGCTACATCAAGAAGGAGTTCTTCCACGACGTCTTCGCCGGTGACGTACCGAAATCGACCACCGACCTGATGCACGCCGGCCAGCGGCCCGCCGACGCCCGTACCCTCGGGGAGCCCTCCGGAGCCCCGGCGTGGAAGACCATTCCCTCCTACTACCTCGTCGCCAGGAACGACCAGGTGCTGCCCGCCGAGGCGCAGCGGTTCATGGCGCGGCGGGCCGGGTCGCAGGTGCGCGAGGTCGGTGCCTCGCACGTCGCGATGATCTCCCAACCCGTCGTGACCGCCGACCTCATCAAGCGCGCAGCCCGCTGACCATGTTCGTCCGCGCGTACGAAGGCCAGTGCGCCGCCGAGGAGAAACGGCACTCCTCCGCCGAGAAGCCCGCCGTCAACCCCAGGCTCGCTCTGTTCGCGCTGGCACTGGGCACCTTCGCGATCGGCACCGGCGAGTTCGGCAGCAACGGCATCATTCAGCTCTTCGCCGCCGACCTGGGCGTGTCGATCCCGGTCGCCACGTATGCGATCACCACCTACGCCTTCGGGGTGGTGATCGGTTCCCCGCTGATCACTCTGCTCGCCGCCCGGGTCAACCGGCGCACGCTGCTGCTCGGCCTGGTCGTGCTCTTCCTGGTGGGCAATGGGCTGTCCGCGGTGGCGCCGAACGTCGTGCTGCTCGTCGTCTTCCGCTTCGTCGCAGGCAGTGTCCAGGGGGCGTTCTTCGGCGCCGGGGCCGTCGTCGCCGCGTACGTGTACGGGCCGGGCAAGGGCGGCAAGGCGTTCGCCACTGTGATGGGGGGACTCACCGTCGCCACCATCGCCGGGTCGCCGCTCGGCACCTTCATCGGCCAGCACGCCGGGTGGCGTGCCATGTACTGGACCGTGGTCGCCGTCGGCCTGCTGGCCGGCGTCGCACTGGTCGCCTGGTTGCCCCGTACCGACGACCTGCACGGCAGCCCCGTCAGGAGCGAGCTGAACGGCCTGCGCCGGATCAACGTCTGGCTGATGGTCGCCGTCGCCTCGCTCGGCATCTCCAGCATCTTCGCCGTCTACACGTTCATCGGCCCCTTCGTCACCGACGCGGCGCGGCGGGACGCCGCGCTCATCCCCGTCGCCCTGGCCGTCTTCGGCCTCGGCATGGCGGTCGGCAACCACCTCGGCGGGCGCGTCGCGGACCGGTACAAGCACCGTGGCCTGATCTGGGGGTACGGCGGGGTCCTGGCGCTGTTGGTGCTGATCGGCGTGGCGGGCGGCGATCTGCTGGTCCTGCTGCCATGCCTGTTCGGCGTCGGCGCGACCATGATGTTCGCGATCCCCACCATCCAGGTCAGACTGACCGGCTTCGCGCCGGACGCCCCGACCCTGATGGGCGCGCTCAACCTGGCCGCGCTCAACCTGGCCAACTCCCTCGGCGCGATCGGCGGCGCGGTCACCCTGGAGGCAGGCTGGGGCACCTTGTCCACTGTCTGGGCCGGTTTCGTCTTCACGTCGGCGGGTTTGCTCCTGTACGTCGTGACCGTCGCCCGGCCGAAGCGCCGCCGTCCGACCGGACCGGCCCTCGACGACGAGCAGTTCCGCCGCCTTGCCGGATACGGCGAGGAGGAGCATGTCGAGGCCGGCCGGAACCTGTACACCTCCGGCGACGACTCCTACGACTTCTTCCTGCTCCGGACGGCGACGGTGGACATCGTCCGGGACGCGACGGCGATCGAGCCGGAACGCCTGATCTACCGGGGCGGCCCCGGAGACTTCCTCGGCGAGCTCAACCTTCTGACCGGACAGCAGGTCTACCTGACCGCCCGGGTGACGTCCGCGGGGGCGGTCATCCGGATCGGGGCGGCGCGACTGCGCCGGGCCCTCGCCGAGCAGGACGACATCGCCGGACTGCTGCTCGCAGCGTTCCAGGAGCGGCGCGAGGTCTTCCGCGCGGCGGCGGGCGGCGCTCTGGAGATCGTCGGCCGGCAGGACTCCGCGGAGACCCTGGAACTGCGCGGCTACGTGACGCAGATGCTGCTGCCCCACACCTGGCGCAGCGCCACCTCACCCACCGGGCGCTCCCTGATGACCTCGGCCGGGCTGACGGAGGCCGACCTCCCGGCGGCCGTCGCCAACGGTTCGGTGGTGCGGCGCGCGACGCCGGGAACAGTCGCGCAGACGCTCGGCCTCACGTACCGGGACGGCGGAGGTCCGGTCGACCTCGTCGTCGTGGGCGCCGGTCCCGCGGGCCTGGCCGCCGCCGTGTACGGGGCGTCCGAGGGCCTGGTCACCGTGCTGCTGGACCGGAGCGGGCTCGGCGGCCAGGCCGCCAAGAGCGCCCGCATCGAGAACTACCTGGGCTTCCCGGACGGGGTCAGCGGCGTGAACCTGACCCGCCTGGCCATGGTCCAGGCCCTCAAATTCGGTGTACGCATCCACTCGCCCTGCGTTGTGAAGGGCCTCGACCTCTCCGACGAGCGGCGGCCGGTCGTCGTCCTGGAAGACGGGGTCCGCGTCGAGTGCCGCGCGGTGATAGCTGCCACCGGCGCCCGATACAGGCGTCTGGACATCCCCGGATGGGCGGAGTTCGAGCAGTCCGGCTGCATCCGGTACGCCGCGACCGAGCCGGACGTCCGGGGCTACGAGGGCCGGCCGGTGACCGTCGTCGGGGGCGCCAACTCGGCCGGGCAGGCGGCCCTGTCCCTCGCCGCTCGCGGCGCGGCGGTCGATCTGGTCGTCCGCGGCCACGACCTCGCAGCCCGCATGTCGTCCTACCTGACCGACCGGATCCAGGCCCATTCCCGGATCCGAGTCCACACCGGCAGCACGGTCAGCGAACTGGCCGGCGACGGCACCATCGCGTCGGTCGTCGTCGAACGGCCCGGCGAGCGGCCGGAACGGCTGGCCAGCCGTGCGCTGTTCTGCTTCGTCGGCGCCGACCCGGTGTCGGGCTGGCTGACCGGCGTGGCCAAGGCCGAGGACGGGTTCGTGCTCACTGACGTCGGGCTGCCCGTCGGATCGGCCTTGCCGTACCAGACGAGCGCACCTCGGGTCTTCGCCGTCGGCGACCTCCGCTCGGGTTCGACGAAACGCGTGGCCACGGCTGTCGGCGACGGCGCGAGCGCGGTCTCGTCCGTCCACGCCGCGCTCGCCGGAGACTGACGTACGGCGACCGGCGGGACTGACGGGAAGTCACGAGGACTGACCCGCGCCGCCCGGTGACCGGTTGAGTCACCGTGGCTTCCTGGTGCCAGCACCCGGCTGAATGGGGGCTGGCACCTGGTGATCTAGGTGCTGACACCGATGACGCGAGCCCGAATGTCGAGCACGCTCAGATGCGTCAAGATCCGTCATTTCCGCAGGAGGCCACGCCACATGATCATCAAGTTGCCCGGTGGACGCACGATCGGTGTCTTAGCGGTGGGCGCGCTCGCCGGCTCGCTGCTCACGGTCGGCGGAATAGCCACCGCTTCCGCTGCCCCGACCCCGGTGATCTACGCCTGCGTCAACAAGGCCACTCGCGCCGTACGGATCGTGTCGGCCGGCACCAAATGCCTCAGCACCGAGACACGTACGTCCTGGAATCAGAAGGGGCCTCAGGGCTCGAGGGGAGCCACCGGCGCGAAGGGAGCCACCGGCCTCAAGGGTGCCACCGGACCGAAGGGTGCCACCGGCGCGAAGGGCGCCACCGGGCCGGCAGGTCCGAAGGGCGCCACAGGCGCGCGAGGTCCCGCGGGCCCGCCCGGCGCCGCCGGACCGCTCGACGTCCAAGCAGTGCAGTCGCGGATCGCCAACGGAGCCGGGCAAGTGAACTGCCCGCCAGGGATGGTCGCGACCGGCGGGGGATTCACGGTCCCGTCCGGCGTCGAGGTGCGCTCGAGCGGTCCCGCGATCGCTGACGGCGCCGCGGTCGGTTGGTCGGTGACTGTGGCTTACGCGCCCGGGGCTGGGCAGCCCACCGGTGTCATCTCCGTCATGTGCCTGAAGGGCTGACCTGAGTCCCAGGTGCATGGCCGAGGGGACAGCGGCACTGACGGCACCATCCTCACACGACCTGAACAGCCCGAACGCCCCGAGCCGATCGCGGCCGGGGCGTTTTTGTCTGGGTTCGACAACGCTGACGACAGCGCGCCTTTCATCAGAGGAGCAAGTCATGGGCCGGTGGTTCCTACGACCTCGAAAGGCGGGTGTCTCGGCTCAGAACGCAGTACGCACTCGCGGTAGGGGAGCATGTTTGCGGCAGTTTCATATACCTGACTAAAGTCAGGTATATGAAAGCGGAACTCATCGCCGCAGCGCGGCGGTTCAACCGGACGGTCACACAGCGGGTCGGGGCGCTCGACGACGAGTACATGGCCCGCGGACGACCCCTCGCGCAGGCCCGTCTGCTGTGGGAAATCGGCCCCGGCGGCGCCGAGGTCGCCGTGCTACGCGCCCGGCTCGGGCTGGACTCGGGGTACCTGAGCCGGCTCCTGCGCACCCTCGAAGGTGACGGGCTCGTCACCGTCGGGCCGGCCGACCAGGTCGGTGGCGACGCGCGGGTACGGGCCGCCGTGCTCACCGACGCGGGCCGGGCCGAGTGGGCCGAGCTCGACAGGCGTTCCGACGAGCTCGCCTGGTCGATCCTCGAGCCGCTCACCGAGCAACGCCGCGAACGGCTCGTCGCGGCGATGGCCGAGGTCGAGCGGCTGCTCATCGCGTCGATGGTGGTCATCGAGCCGTGCCCTCCGAGTGACCCGCGGGCCCGGGCGTGCGTGCGGGCCTACGCCCGGGACATCGCGCGACGCTTCGACGACGGGTTCGACCCGGCACTGAGCAACCCGGTCCACGATGAGGAACTCGTCCCACCCGCCGGCGTGTTCCTGCTCGCCACCCTCAACGCCGAGCCCGTCGGCTGCGGCGCGGTGAAGCTCCACCGCGACGCACCCGCCGAGATCAAGCGCGTCTGGGTGGCGGACTCCGTCCGCGGGCTCGGGATCGGGCGGCGGATGCTGGACGAGCTGGAACGATACGCCGCCGAGCGTGGCTGGGCCGCATGCCGGCTGGATACCAATGGCAACCTCACCGAGGCGATCGCGATGTACCGCTCGGCCGGCTACCGCGAGATCGAGCCGTACAACACCGAGTACTACGCCCACCACTGGTTCGAGAAGCACCTCGCACCGTGACGGCACCTTGTCGCCGGCGTCCCGGCAGACCATGGGGCAGGTTTCCGGACGATCTGGATCACGGCGTCACCTCGATCCCGATCCAACGGTCACGGCCACCGCGGAACTGGTTCCACCAGAACACCAGCCGAGCCGCGGGATACCTGCGCGACATGAGCCTTCGTACTCGGGCCGTCTCTGTCTCATCCAGGAGCCGGGCCGTGCCCTTCGTACTCGATGCGCCCTCGGCGACGCGCCCCCTGCCGTCGCACGGTGTGACCACGACGGACGTGTTGTTACGGAGTCGTTTGACCTTGCCGCTGTCCCGTGCCGTCAGCACGACCCCGCTTCATCAAGGGGCTTGTGCTCAAGCACTCGCATCCGTGGCTCCATCGGGGGACGCGTCTGGCGCGGCCAGGCCGGCCCGGATCACCGGGTAGACGCGGTGCATCAACTCGCTGTCGCCGCGGAAGCGCCGCATCGCCTGCAGGCCGACGATCAGGGTCTTGATGTCGGCCACATCCAAATCAGATCGCACGGTCCCTGCGCGCTGGGCCTGGGTGAGGATCTCGGCCATCATCCCCGTGAACTCCTTCTCGGCGTCGGGCAGGGCCGCAGCCAGGTCGAAGCCGATCCCTGCGAAGGCCTCAGTGAGCCCCAGATCGGTCGCGCCCTGTTCGGCCATATGGAACAGGAACGCGTACAGCCCTTCCCCCGGGTCGGCTGCCGCCTGTTCGCGTGCCCGCTCGACGACCTGCTGCAACCGGTCGGCCACGATCGCCTGGAACAGCGATTCCTTGGTGGGGAAGTGCCGGTACACCGTGCCCGCGCCCACTCCCGCGCGGCGGGCGATCTCGTCGATCGGGACGCCCGCGCCCTCTTCGGCGAACGTCTCGTAGGCGACCTGCAGCACACGAGCGCGGTTGCGGGCGGCGTCCGCGCGTAGCGGCCGGGATTTCTCAGTCACAACAGGTCTCCTTGACAAGCGGGGCGCACGTTCCGGTATGTTCCTAAACGGAACGAGCGCCCCGATTGTATCTGGAGGAACCATGCCCCGACAGCGGTGGACTACCGCCGACGTGCCCGATCAGCGGGGTCGTGTCGCCGTGATCACCGGAGGCAACACCGGCATCGGCTTCGAAACCGCCAAGGTGCTCGCCGCGCGCGGAGCGTCCGTGGTCCTCGCCGTACGGGACATGGACAAGGGCAAGCGGGCGGCAGCCGAGATCACCGCAGCCATCCCGGACGCCGACGTCACGGTGCAACGCCTCGATCTCGCTTCGCTGGCTTCGATCCGCGCGGCCGCCGACGAACTGCGGGCCACCCGTGACCGCATCGACCTGCTGATCAACAACGCCGGCATCATGTACGCCCCGCGAACGACCACGGCGGACGGCTTCGAGCTGCAGTTCGGCGTCAACCACCTCGGCCACTTCGCTCTCACCGGGCTGCTGCTCGACAAGATGCTGCGCATCCCCGGCTCTCGCGTCGTCACCGTCAGCAGCGCGGGTCACCGCCAAGGTGGACCGATCGACTTCGACGACGTCAACTGGAGCACCCGCGAGTACAGCCGCGTCGCCGCATACGGAAACTCCAAACTGGCCAACCTGATGTTCACCTACGGACTCCAACACAGGCTGTCCGGAAAGGGGGAGACCGTCGCCGTCGCGGCGCACCCCGGAGGATCGGACACCGGAGGATCCAGAACGTCGGTCTCGCGGCAGCCCCTGTACTTCCGGGCACTGTTCGCCCTGGTCCGGCCGTTGCTGATCCAGCCCGCCGCGATGGGGGCGCTGCCCTCGCTGCGCGCCGCGACCGACCTGTCCGTCCAGGGCGGCCAGTACCTGGGTCCCGACGGATTCCAGGAGAGCAGGGGGCACCCGAAGGTCGTCACGTCGAGCGCCCGATCCCACGACGCCACCGCTCAACGTCGCCTGTGGACGATCTCAGAGGAACTGACCGCGGTGACGTTTCCGGTGTGACTCACGCAGGTCGAAGCCCAGCACCAGTTCATCAGCGGCCCGCACCTAAACTCAGTGGATCATGGATGTGCCGCGGTCTTACCGTGAGCCATGGAACTTCACCTGGGCACACTTTTCGGTCCCGCTCCTCGAAGGGGTGGGGGCGGTCCTACAGAGACTGCTGGCGCAGCCAGGTCAGCGTGGTGTCGGCGACGTCGCGCCAGCCCGCGTCGATGGTCAGCGAGTGGCCCCGGTCGGGGAATGCGGTGATGTCGGTGACGGCCTCGGAGTGCCGGTACTGCTTGAGCGTCGCGCGGACGACGGTCTCCGGGACGGTGTGGTCCTTGCCGCCGGTCATCAGCAGCAGCGGGCCGCGTGACTGGTTGTCGGTGTCGACCTTGGCCGGTGAGTGCGGGTTGAAGTTGGCGGCCGCCGCCTCGAACAGTGGCTTGCCGGGTGCGGGGATCGTCCATCTCTCATACAGCGTGTCCGACTCGGCCTCAGAGATGGCGTTGCCGAACGCGAACCGGAACTGCTCGGCCGTCAGCGAGACCGCACGGTGCTTGTTGGCGGGGTTCTTGAACACCGGCAGCGTGGCGCGCAGCGCGGACAGGGGGAGCGGCAGGACGCCCTTGATCTGCGCGGCGTCGATCGCAACGGCGGCGCGGGCCAGGTCCTGTCCGAGCAGCTTCTGCGCGATCATGCCGCCGAAGGAGTGACCGACGAGGATCGGCGGGGTGTCCAGGGTGCGAATGATCCCGGCGAAGTGTTCCACGACGTCGTCGATGCCGTGGTCGGCGATGCTTTCGGGGTTCTCGCGCGCCTCGGCCACGGTATCGGGGTCGCCCGGCCAGCCGGGGGCGGACGGCGCGTAGCCCGCGTCGCCGAACATCTCGATCCAGGGGGTCCACGACGTGGCGTGCAGCCACAGCCCGTGAATGAAGATGACGGGGATCGGTTTCGTCATGGTGCCCTCCAGGTGTGTTCTTATCTGTCGCAGCAGGAGAACACCGGCACCGGAGGCTTCGTATCAGGGAAAGGCCACAGTCCCCCGCGTCGCTTGCCACAGGCGGTGTGGTTTCCTAACGTCGGAGCGCATGAGACCTTCCGCCCGTTTTCCGGTGGAATGCTCATGTCGGAGGTGACAAGCAGCGCTCCGTGACGACTGGCACTGGGGGGTTCGGGCACGTGGACCCTGATGCGGTGGACGAGTTGTTCGTGGGCCGTGCGCATGAGTCCGCCCGGCTTCGGCACTGTGCGGGCAAGGTCAGGGCAGGAGACTCCTGGCTGGCCGTCGTCGAGGGCGAGGCCGGGATCGGCAAGAGCGCCCTCGTGCGCAGGTTCGCCACGTCACTGGACGACTTCACGATTCTCCGGGCGATCGGCGACCCATCGGAGGCCGACCTGCCGTACGGCGTGATCGGACAGCTGATCCGGCATGTGGATCGAGCGGTACTGGAACAGTTCCCCTTGCTGGCCGAGAGTCCGCCCGCGGGGACGAGTCCGCACGTGGTCGGCGGGCAGTTGCTCCTCCTGCTGGGCGCGTTGCAGGAGTCCGGGAACCCCGTCGCCGTCATCGTGGACGACGTCCAGTGGGCGGACCGGCTGTCGGTCCAGGTGCTGGGCTTCGTTCTGCGCCGTCTCTGGGCGGACCGGGTCCTGACGATTCTGGTGACCCGGCCGGAAGCGGAGGCGTCCGGTGAAACCCTGGGGAGGCTGCTGCGCTCGTCGGAGCGGACGGTGAAGGTCGATCTGGGCGGACTCGGCGGTGGCGAGATCGCGCAGTTGGCGCAGGCCCTGATCGAAGGCCGGTTGGCGCCGGGCCTGGCCGACCGGCTGCACGCCTACACCCGAGGGCACCCGCTGTACGTCCGGACGGTGCTGGCGGAGATTCCCGCCGACGTGCTGCGAGACGGTGCGCTGGAGCGCTGGCCCGTCCCGCGATCGCTTCAGGTCGGGATCAGGGCGCAACTGGACCGTCTCCCACAGGAGTCCCGCGACCTGCTGGAGGCCATGGCGGTGCTGGACGCGCAGGTTCCGCTGTCGGTGGTCGGCCGGCTCGCCGATCTCCCGGATCCGGCTCGCGCACTCGGGCCCGCCCTGGCCGCCGGGCTCGCGCTGTGGTGGCCCAAGGAACCTCAGAGCCCCGTCGCCCTGGTGCACGCGCTCCAGCGCGACACGATCTATGACGCGCTGACCCCCGAACGGCGTCGCTTCCTGCACGTCGGTGCCGCTGCGCTCGTGAGCACGGCCGCCAGCTGGGCCCATCGGGTCGCGGCGGCCGCGAACACCGACGCCCGGCTCTCCGACGAGCTCGACCGGTCCGGAATGGAGGAGGCGGCGAGCGGACGCAACGCCGTGGCCGCCACCCGCCTGCTGTGGGCCTCGTCTCTGTCGGCCGACCGCGCGGATCGCGAACGACGGCTGCTCACCGCCTGTGCCCAGTCGCTACTCACCATGCAGCCCGGCTGGGCCGCGAACCTGCGCCGGCAGGTGGAGGACTGCTCGCCGGGGCCGCTGCGCAGCTGCGTCCTGGGGACCCTGGACATGATGGCGGGCCGGTTCGCCACCGCCGAGGCGCACCTCACCCAGGCATGGCAGGAGGCTCTGTCGCTCCCGGAGCCCGGCTGGGTCGCCGTACTGGCCGGCACCTTCCTGACCAACATCATGCTCTGGCGCGGGCGGGGCGCCGAGACGGTGGAGATCGCCCGCCGCACCCTGACGATAGGCGATCTCGACCCGGCGACGACCGACTTCACCCGCGCGGCCCTGGCGACCGGCCGGCTCTGGCACGAAGGTCCGCGCGCGGCATTGCGGGACCTCGCGCATCTGCCGGTCCAGGGCACCACGGTGGGCAACCACAATCTCGACACGCTGGCCACGCGCGGCGTCCTGCGTCTGTTCCTGGGCGAGCTCTCCGCGGCGCGCGCCGATCTCCAGATCGTGGCGCAACGCGACCAGCAGGGGGCCGGATCCAAGCTCGGCCCCCTGACGATCTCCCTTCTGTCCGTCGTCCACTACGTCGCCGGCGACTGGGACGAGAGCGAGTCCACCGCGGAGCGGGCTCTGGCCGTCGCGTCGTCCCAAGACCAGCTGGCGGGCGAGGCCCCGGCCCGTTTCGCGGCCGTCTGCGTCAAGGCCGGCCGGGGGGAGTGGGACATCGCACAGCGACACCTCGACGACCTGGCGCGGATCGCGCAGTCCCTCGACTCGGCAGCCGAGATCGTCTACTCGTCCCTGGCGGCTGCGACCGTGGCACAGGCCAGGGCCGACTACCCCACCTTGCTGCGCTCGCTCCGGCCGCTGCTCGACGGGACGGCCGAAGACGGCGGGTTCCGCCTGCTGGACAAGCCCTTCTGGCTGTGGCAGCAGTCGCTGCTCATCGAGGCGCTGACCGGCACCGGACGGGTGGACGCCGCGGTGGTGGCACTGCGTGAACTGCGGGCGGCCTACGACGGCGACGGTTACCTCGGGGTCGTCATCGCCAGACTCGACGGTCAACTCGCCGAAGCCCGGGGCCGTCCGCGCGACGCCCTTGCGATCTATGGGCAGGCCGTCGCCGCCGAGGGGGACACCGACACCGCGCCCCTTTACCGGGCCCTCGTGGAACACGCCTACGGAAGGCTTCTCCTGGCCACCGGTTCCACGTCTCGACGGGATGCGGCAGCGTGGCTCCACAAGGCCCACGGCCGTTTCAGCTCGCTGCGCGCCGTGCCGTTCGTCCGGCGGTGCGAGGCCGATCTGTCCGCGAGTGGGCTCACGGCCTTCAACCGGGATCCCAGCCGGCTCTCGGCGCTGACGGAACGCGAGCTCTCGGTGGCCCACGTCATCGCGAGCGGACGGACGAACCAGGAAGCCGCGGCGGAGCTCTACGTCAGTCAGAAGACGGTCGAATACCACCTGTCCCATATCTACGCCAAGCTTGGCATTTCCTCCCGCCGCCACCTCGCCGAAGCGCTCAGCTCTCCGTGAGCCTCGCCCGGCCCGACCCTAGTACCGACGACTAGGGATCGTCCCTAGCGTCCCGGTCGGGCACCGGTGCTTCCCTTGATTGAGGAGATCGCCGCTTCAGCGGCCTCCGGCTGATGCACGCTCGCACGCGCAAGGGGGTCCCCATCGCCGATCCATTCAGCTTCGCGGAGGTGTTGCGCCGCCATCGGCACGCGGCGCGTCTCACGTTGGAACAGCTCTCCGACGCCTCGGGGGTCAGTGACCGAAGCCTGTCCAACATGGAGCGGGGACGCAGCAGAGGACCTCAGCACCGGACCGTCACCGCCATCGCGGACGCACTCGCTCTCGATGAGAGCGCCCGCAAGCAGTTCGTCGAACTGGCGCGGGACGGTCGTCTGCGGGATCACTGGACCCGATCGACCGGTCTGTGCGCGCTACCCCGATCCGTCGGCGACTTCACCGGCCGGGCGGCGGAGCTGGCCTGGACGAACGATCTGGTGCACGCCGGCGCCTCGCCGGGGGCGGCCGGTGTCGGGCTGATCACCGGCCCTGCCGGTCTGGGGAAGACCACGTTCGCCGTTCGCGCCGCCCACGCCCTGCGGACCGATTTCCCGGACGGGGTGTTCTTCCTCGATCTGTTCGGCATGTCCCCGCACCCCGTCGCCGCCGGGGAGGCTCTGGCACTGCTGCTTCGTGCGCTCGGCGTCGCGGATCACGAAGTACCCAATGACGTCTCCGATCGTGCCTCCTTGTACCGGTCAGCGCTTGAGGAGAAGCGTGTTCTGGTCGTGCTCGACAACGCCGCCTCCGAGGAGCAGATCCGGCCGTTGCTGCCGAGCGGCGGCCGCGGCCGGGTCCTGATCACCAGCCGCCGGCTGCTGGCTGGTCTGGAGGGGGTGCGCAGGCTCAGCCTGGGGCCCCTGCCCGTGGCGGAGGCCACCGAACTGCTGACCGGGATTTTGGGCGGACGCTCCGCATCGGACGGCGAACCGGCGCTGACGCAGCTCGCGCAGCTGTGCGGCGGCTTGCCTCTCGCGTTGCGGATCATCGGGAACCGGCTGGTCAGCCGTCCCGGCTGGAGCGCCGCCGAGCTCGTCGCCCGGCTGGCGAACGAGGAACGCCGGCTTGAGCAGCTCAGTGCCGGCGACCTCAAGATCGCCAATGCGTTCGGGATGTCGTATGAGCAGCTCGCGGCGTCAGCGCGACAGGTCTTCCGCCGGCTCGCCCTGGTGCCGGGCCGGGACTTCGACGCCGCTCTGGCCTCGGTCGCCGGCGGGATCTCGGTCGAGGACGCCTGGGATGCCCTCGACGAACTCGTCGACCTCGGCCTGCTGCAGGACGGCGCGTCGGGCCGGTACCGCTTCCACGACCTGGTCCGGCTGTTCGCCCGCGACAGGCTTCAGGCGGAGGA
>Ga0310811_10004668_pt1 | contig 17247 bp, 14 predicted proteins | sample YCmetagenome_FD_207642 | JGI IMG/M metagenome (GOLD analysis project Ga0310811, IMG submission 207642) | Soil microbial communities from experimental microcosm in Duke University, North Carolina, United States - YC | ecosystem: Engineered > Artificial ecosystem > Soil microcosm > Unclassified ...
GACTGATGTCATTTTGCTCCAGCAAACGCCTTTTGGCTGCGGCAATTCACAAAAAGGTCTACATTTACGAGATCACTAGCACCTCTTCAACACCAGTGCGCGTCCTAATATTTGCCACCATCTCCATCCATTTATCCCCTTTAGCTAACGTGCCTGGATGCACATACAAATAATGTAACCTCCGTGTCCTTCCACAGCGAAGGCAAGTGGTTGGTGACGGGTAGTGAAGACGGCACCATCAGAATATGGGATCTTCGGTGGGTGATCCCGCTGTGACTCCTAAAGCCTTGAGCGCATAACATCCACCCAGAAGTACCCAAGTGCATAGAACGTATGATAACGGCGCCCCTGGCAAGTTTTACTCCTTCTTTCATAGCTGTTACTGATACCCTCAAACTCCCAAAGTGAATGATGTTTGTGTCCATCCAAATCAGGGAGAGCTCATATCCTGCGATCAAGCGGGTTGCATCAAGCAATGGGATTTATCCGAAAATCTTTGCTCACACGAGCTGGTATGTTTTCAGAACAATCCGTAGTCATCATTGATTGACACCCTGTTGGAGACGCCTGCAGGCGACGTCCCTATTCGGTCCGTCAGCTTGGCATCTGATGGCTCTTGCCTAGTTGCTGGAAATAACAAGGTATTACCTACCTTTTGATGATTCGTTGTTTACATTCTTGGCTTAGGGCAAATGCTACGTCTGGAAAATTAACGAGGAGAAATCAGATCTACCTCGTTACCAGGCAGTGACAAAGTTCAGCGCCCATAAGAAGTACCTTACTAGGGTGTTATTAAGTCCAGATGTGAAGTGAGCCATTTGAGGTACTGATTTGGCAAAGTCTCTGAAGGAGAGACAGATATCTTGCCACGTGCTCTGCAGATACCACCGTGAAGATATGGTCTATATCGCAAAACTATGAATTCAGACAAGAGAAGGTTCTTCAAGGCCACCAACGCTGGGTTTGGGATTGCGCATTCAGTGCTGATTCAGCTTATCTTGTTACAGGTAAGAAATTCACCTATTGACTCTATAGCTTTATGTATCCAACTCAACTCTTAGCGTCCTCGGATCACACTGCCCGGCTTTGGGAGATGGCCTCAGGAGAGACTGTGCGACAGTATAATGGTCATCATAAAGGCGAGTCGTTGTGCCCCAGTTTGTGAAGAAATCTCAAGGACGCCTCCAGCCGCTGTTTGCTGTGCACTCCATGATGGTGCTGGATAGTTCTTGTTCACGTGTCTAAAACAATATGCACATTGACCGTTCTGTTCTACCAGCCTGCGAATCTACGAATAGTAATATTTTTTATTGATCCATTGGGATACTCCATTCAGTTTTGTCGACGAGTACTCCTTTGGGTGTCGTCGGCCCGTTTTTGTTCGCTCAGCAGCCCTTGTTTCCTAGTTGCCTGTGGGGATGTGACCAGTTTCTGAACTCTACAGACTTCTGCATTCGCTTCGACATTCGGGCCTACATCCGGCTTCCCCCAGATTGATATCAAGAGCGCTGCAACAGGCAAAGCAGCGCTGGCGTTGAGCCATTCTCTACTTTGATCCCTCGAGGCATAATGAAGTAAGTCCTCGGTCTTGGTTATGTGCTATGCTTCATATTCAGTGTGCCTCTTGTTAAATCAAATATCACCAATTGCCCATCCTTGAACATCAAAACCCAATCAAGGAAAGATGCCCACACCAACTCCGCGTCAGTTGTTTCTCTGGTTATTTGATGAGACAGAACTCTGATTCATACCTGGCCCATCGGCATCCGATTCTGGAGCATGGCAAAACATGGCACCATCAGATCTACCAATAGATAGGACTTTGGTCAGTTCTTACCTCATGATCATGTCCGCAGAGCAGTGCTACTCACCAAATTATCAAGTGCTTCTCTCGGGCCTAATGTGGGTACGCATCTTCCCCCGACTATCATCCGGCCGGAAATAATCAGTCAACAGACGGTCCCATTATCACCGGCACTGTCACGAAGCTCCTGTATTGCGTCCCTGTTCCAAGCATTTTCTTATGGGTTGCCTTCGACTTTTTGCCCGCAGCAACCATGAAGAGAAACTCCTCGGTGTCGTGAAGGAATCAATAAATCAGATTCGTGTGACCGTTGTACACGCCCTCTGAGGTTTCTTCTCGCCTTTGATTGACTTTGCCAGCCGACCGCAGCCCGGGTTGGCCTGGACTGATCTCCGCGGCCCGCCTTGGCGCCGCTAGAAAATCTAGGACTTTTCGGCCGAAGATGTCTTGAGTGATTGGCACTGTCGAAATTCGCATCTTACGGCAATTGAATCTTTGTTCAGTGATCAAAGGTAATGACCGTCCGCAGCAAATAGCAAACGGATCAGCAACCGAGCACAACCACTACACGACTGTGTTGCTTTCAATATTTTATATTGAAGTGATTCAGATATCATTGGGTACTGCCAGTGAAAGTGAGATTTGAGTAATGCTCTTGGATCATGACGTTGTACGACCCCATGCAATCAAACGTAACATCGTGGATTTGTGTTTCGCTGAGCTTCGGCCCCGGGTCCGAGGGTTTGCTTCCTACTTATGTCCATGAAGCACGAAGACTGTCTTTGACCTCGCAACATCTTTAATGCTTCGTTTTCGTGGTGTCATTCTCGAGCAATGTCCTTTGATCTCATCAATCGGGCCGTGCACCCGACGCATGGTCCCATCCATCAAACCCCTGCGTGAGTCGTGTGCAAAGATGAGGTGCGAACCGTACCACTGTAAGAAGCGTTTTGTCACGCTCATATCGAAGAGTGTGTGGCTTAGCAGCATCCATTACTGATGGGCATGATTTTGCTTTCGCACACCGAGGTATCATGCCCTTCATAATTCATTTCCGTCCCCACCAGGAAACATGGCTCGTGCACTACAGGCATGAGAGTTTCACGCAGCAGTTTGCATACTACTTGAGACCCTGCCGGTGTGCATCAGTGTGTATCGCACTGAATATTGAATATTGGCCAGGATCAAGCAAGGATTGCCGTTGACCGAGGCCCGGGGACTGGCAAGGATTGCCGATCGGAACACCATTACCGGTATGGCAATTTCCGGTGGAACTTGTCGCACGGGAACCAGGGACTCCGCGTTCGAACGTAGTCGAAGGATTTTGGTATGTATAGTCTAGTTTCCCCCCTAGTCAGACTTATCGAAGGAAGATACTCGTTCATTCATATTAGGTGTCGTCAATCCTTAGCGGCCAGTGTACGAACACTCATACCTACAGCCGATGCAGCACTTTCAGAATATTGGCCCTGTCCGAGGACTTGCTGTGTCCCCAACCCTTGGGCCCTCCATTGAAAGATCCTTCGGAATCCACAAGGTCCATACTGCATTAACCTACACTGGTAGCAAATTAGAAGAAAAATCAGTTGGTTCTAAGCGGGTGCAGTTACGGAGGCCCTTCACCTTCTGTTGCAAGATCTCAAGCGCTGGCATATACAAGCCATCACGAAGAGTCAGACTGAAGCGGATGGTGATCTGGCAGGTGGTGCCAGACGGTCTCCCGCATTTTCCTCACGGAGGCTTATTCCGTCGAAGCTTACCGAATGCGGAGACTGAACCACTGGCAGGTAATAAAGGGTGAGAAACTGATCTTGCTCGCGATCAGTACTGTCGAGCAAAATTAAGCAGCTTGAACGTTCGCCATGTTTATGCGTACAATGTGACTCTGCAACTCAGGATTTTGTATCCTTTGTGCGAGTGTCAGACATGTCATGGGCGGGGCGCGGAGACACCGGTGTGGTGTTGATTTGGGCTGCGGCACTCCGAGTCAACACTTCCCCGAAGCCATCGGAGTGATTCGGGAGTTTTCGGCTTATGTGAACCCTATGGGCTTAGCCAGTTTTGGTAATTGGGTCTGACTCCTGTCAGATGTAAATTGATCAATTTACTCTCTGACTCTGACCACCATCGTCCCTGGCCCTTCAGCGTCTTTGATTAAAAACTGGACAAACTTTCGTATTTTCTTCTTCTGCCTACATATCCGCCCGCTTCTTCATCCTATGGCAATTGCTCCTGTTTCTTTCGACGATCATCACAAAAGTTCTCTACCCCTCGTCGCTGACGAGGCTTCCATGGCCGATAATGGATTTCATGCCGTGAAACGTGATCCTAACTCCTGGGCAGGATCTCTTCCTGCGAACCAGGGTATGTATTCCAACGAAAATGAGAAGGATTCATGTGGTGTAGGTTTTATCTGCCATATCAAGGGCGAATATAGCCACAAGATTGTCTCCGATGCCCGTCAGTTACTCTGTGCAATGACGCACAGAGGCGCCACCGGTGCCGATAGCCGTGATGGTGATGGTGCTGGTGTCATGACTGGAATTCCTCATCACTTTTTCAAGCGCGAAGCAGAACGGGATATTGGATGCACTCTTCCTACACCAGGAGAATATGCTGTAGGCAATGTCTTCTTCAAGGCAAACGATTCTATTCAACTGCAAAACAACCAATCCGTTTTCGCCAATATTGCTAGTCAGCTGGGTCTTCGGGTCTTAGGGTGGCGTCGAGTTCCGACCGATGGCACTATTCTTGGTCCTGCTGCAAGTAGCAAGGAACCTGCAATTTATCAGCCTTTCATCGTCCTGCGCAACCATTATGGTGATGGAATCGATAGTCAAAACGGACCTTTCGATGCCAAGCATTTCGAGCGACAGTTGTACGTTTTGCGCAAGCACGCGACGCACACCATGTTTGTGACTTTTAATCTATTTAGTTCATAAACCAAGCTTAACACCCATCTGCGAACCTTCTTTTTATTGTATAAAGTACGCTTGCCAACGGCTTTTACGTCTGTTCTTTGTCCTCGAAGAACATCGTGTATAAGGGACAGCTCACTCCCCCACAAGTATACAATTACTATCATGATCTCAATCACGTCCTGTATCGTTCGCATTTTACTTTGGTACATTCTCGATTCTCGACAAACACGTTTCCTTCTTGGGATCGAGCTCAGCCAATGAGATGGGCTGCTCACAACGGTTAGTGATCTGCACCTGATGCCAGGTAAGCCTGACGTGGAATCCTTAGGTGAGATCAACACCGTGCGTGGTAACAAGAACTGGATGCGAGCTCGAGAAGGCGTACTTTCATCTACTCATTTCGGCGATCAACTTGACTTGCTCTATCCCATCATCGAGGCCGGCGGATCTGACTCTGCTGCATTTGACAACGTGCTTGAGTTACTCGTGGTCAATGGCGTTGTCACGTTACCCGAAGCTGTCATGATGCTTATACCCGAAGCCTGGCAAGGCAACGAGAGCATGGATGCACAGAAACGCGCGTTCTATAATTGGGCTGCTTGCCTTCAGGAGCCTTGGGACGGTCCTGCCTTGTTCACCTTCAGCGACGGCCGGTACTGCGGTGCAAACCTTGATCGAAATGGTCTCAGACCGTGTCGCTACGTTGTCACTAATGATGATATCATGGTTTGCGCTTCCGAGGTTGGCGCAGTGTTCATTCCTCCTGAGAAGGTAGTTCAGAAGGGACGTTTGAAGCCTGGCCGGATGCTACTGGTTGACACGCTTGAGGGAAGGATTGTCGACGACAAGGAGTTAAAGCGCAACACTGCCGCCAAGCAGAATTTTGCTTCGTGGGTTGAAAGCCACGTCCTTCATGTCCCTAATATCATCAAGCGCATCATTCGTAGCAACACTTCTCTTGACACAGTCATTGACGATTTCCGTCTGAGCAATGACCCCAAGCTCCTTGCGTTCGGCTTCACCGTAGAGCAGCTTAGCCTCCTAGTGCTGCCTATGGTAGACACTGGCAAGGAAGCGTTGGGTTCCATGGGCAACGACGCTCCATTAGCAGCGATGGCTACTCAGCCTCGTCTCATATATGATTATTTCCGCCAGCTCTTCGCCCAAGTCACCAATCCTCCTATCGACTCTATTCGGGAAAGCATTGTCATGTCGCTCGAAGCATACGTCGGCCCTGAGGGCAATCTTCTGGAAATGAAGCCGGAACAGTGCCACCGCATTCTCCTACCTTCTCCTTTGATTTCCTTGGAGGAAATGAACGCCATGAAGCATCTGAAGCTTGCATATGCGGGGTGGCCGTCCATCACGATTGACATAACGTTTCCCAAAGAAGGGGGACTCCCAGGATATCAGCTCGCATTACAACGTGTATGCAGCGAGGCATCCCAAGCTATCGAGGATGGGATCAAGGTCATCATCCTTAGTGACCGTGCTACAGGGCCAAACCGTGTCCCTCTGTCCGCACTAGTGGCATGTGGTGGCGTTCATCATCACCTAACACAACAGAAGCAGCGTGCCAAGGTCGCCCTGATGGTAGAGACTGCAGAGGCTCGTGAAGTTCATCACGTTTGTGTCTTAGTTGGGTATGGAGCTGATGCGATATGCCCATGGTTAATGCTGGAAACGATTCACAAGGTTGCACGGGAGGGTCTGTAAGTTGGATGTGTCTATCGAGTTTCTTCTTACTAAACAGTATTCACAGTGTCAAGGGCGAGAAGACTGTGAAGGACCTCCTAACCAATTACCACAAGTCCATCGATAATGGCATCCTCAAAGTCATGTCGAAAATGGGTATCTCGACACTTCAGTCATACAAGGGTGCTCAGATTTTTGAAGCACTCGGTCTTCATAGTGAAGTTGTGGACCGCTGCTTCATCGGCACTGCATCTCGCGTACAGGGAGCCACGTTTGACCTACTTGCTGTGGATGCCTTCGAGCTTCATGAGCGTGGGTGGCCTTCGAGGGAAACTATCTTACCTCCAGGAATGCCCGAATCGGGAGAGTATCATTGGCGTGATGGAGGCGAAGCACACATCAATGATCCCGCTGGCATCGCCAATTTGCAAGACGCTGTTCGTGAGAAGAACCAAACCGCCTATGATGCTTACGCACGTAATGCGAATGAGCAAACGAGGAGTGTTCATCTGCGTGGGCTTCTTGATTTTCGCTATGAAAACGCCACTCCTATTCCCATCGAACAGGTCGAGCCTTGGAATGAAATTGTTCGCAGGTTCGTTACGGGTGCTATGTCATATGGGTCAATCTCCATGGAAGCCCACTCCACGCTTGCTGTCGCGATGAACCGTCTCGGCGGTAAGTCGAACACTGGTGAGGGTGGTGAGGATGCAGAGCGCTCTCAGATGCTCCCAAATGGTGACACTATGCGTTCCGCTATCAAGCAAGTGGCATCTGGTCGTTTCGGCGTCACTGCCAATTATCTGGCGGATGCTGACGAGCTCCAAATCAAGATGGCTCAAGGTGCTAAGCCGGGCGAAGGCGGTGAACTTCCAGGACACAAGGTCTCTACCTCCATTGCTCGCACTCGTCATTCTACGGCCGGTGTTGGGCTTATTTCTCCCCCACCCCACCACGACATTTATTCCATCGAGGATCTGAAACAGCTCATATATGATTTAAAGTGCTCCAACCCCCGTGCGCGTGTCTCTGTAAAACTTGTTTCTGAGGTTGGCGTTGGCATTGTTGCGAGCGGTGTTGCAAAGGCAAAGGCAGATCACATCCTCATTTCTGGTCACGACGGTGGTACTGGTGCTTCCCGCTGGACTGGTATCAAGTACGCCGGCCTGCCATGGGAGCTTGGCCTCGCGGAGACGCACCAGACGCTTGTTTTGAATGACCTCCGTGGTCGCGTCACCGTCCAAACTGATGGCCAGATTCGTACCGGTCGTGACATTGCTATCGCATGTCTCCTTGGCGCTGAAGAATGGGGCTTCGCTACCACACCGCTCATCGCCATGGGTTGTATTATGATGCGCAAATGTCATTGTACGTGTTACCTTCCTGGCCCCTGTCGTAGCTAACCTGTATTTCAGTGAACACTTGTCCGGTTGGTATAGCCACACAAGACCCTCAGCTTCGCAGCAAATTTGCCGGACAGCCGGAGCAAGTCATCAACTTCTTCTATTATCTCGCCGAGGAGCTTCGTGGTCACATGGCTAAGCTCGGTTTCCGCACCATCAACGAGATGGTTGGCCGTGCTGATATGCTCAAGGTTGATGAGAAGCTGCGCACCATCAAAACTGCCCACCTCGACCTGTCCGCTGTTTTGAAGCCTGCTTGGCAGATGCGGCCTGGCGCTGCAACTTACCGCGTTCGTCAGCAAGATCACAAGCTGTACATCCGCCTCGATAACAAGTTCATTGACGAATCCGAACCAGCTCTTACCAAGGGACTTCCAGTTCATATTGAATGTGAAGTCACAAACACTGATCGTGCCCTCGGCACGTCGTTATCACATCGCGTTTCCAAACTGTATGGGGAAGAAGGGTTGCCAAAGGATACTATCCATATTCGCATGCGCGGTTCAGCAGGACAATCCTGCGGTGCCTTCCTAGCTCCCGGCATCACAATCGAACTGGAAGGTGATGCTAACGACTATGTCGGAAAAGGCCTGTCTGGTGGGCGCCTCATCGTTTACCCCCCTAAACAATCGACTTTCAAGGCAGAAGAGAATATCATCATTGGCAATGTTTGCTTGTACGGCGCTACGTCGGGTGAGGCTTTCATCCGAGGTGTTGCTGCCGAACGTTTTGCGGTTCGCAACTCGGGAGCAAATGCCGTCGTTGAAGGCACAGGTGATCATGGATGCGAATACATGACTGGTGGGCGTGTTGTGGTCCTAGGAACTACTGGGCGCAATTTCGCTGCTGGAATGAGTGGTGGCATTGCATACGTACTCGATACCGCTCATACTTTCGCGTCGAAGGTCAATATGGAGATGGTAGAGCTTGGGAAGGTCAGCGACCCACGTGAAATCGCTGCATTGCGTGGCCTCATCGAGGACCATCGTCACTACACTGGCTCTGAAGTTGCCGATCGCGTCCTTCATGACTTCCATCATTTGCTCCCGCTCTTTGTTCGTGTCATGCCACTCGACTACAAGCGTGTATTAGAAGAGCAGGCTGCTAAAGAGAAGGAGGAAAAGATGAGGCTTAATGTTATTGACTTGGTCCCATCTCGTACCGCTAGTCAAGTTGATCTTGCATCGGAGGGACTAGAAGATATCCTCCTCCCGAAGGAACCAGCAATCCATGCTCCTCCCAAACGCCATGAGCCCGCTGTTACAGATTTGGAGGATTCAACAGTCGACGACTCGACCACAAAACAGCGTCTTCACAAATTGGACAAAGCTCGAGGGTTCATGAAGTATCACCGACTGAACGAGGCATACAGACCCCCTAGAAAGCGTGTCAAAGACTGGAAAGAGATCTCGATCCGTTTGACTGAGAGCGAGTTGAAGTATCAATCTGCTCGATGCATGGATTGTGGTGTTCCATTCTGTCAGTCTGACACAGGATGCCCAATCTCAAACATCATTCCCAAGTGGAACGACCTCGTGTTCAAGGGCCAGTGGCGCGATGCTCTTAACCGACTACTTATGACGAACAACTTTCCCGAGTTCACTGGTCGTGTCTGTCCTGCACCTTGCGAAGGCGCGTGTGTACTTGGTATCAATGAGCAACCTGTCGGTATCAAGAGCATCGAGTGCGCCATCATTGACAAAGTATGTTGACTACGTACCTGATTGTTAATGTCGCTTATTTCGGATAATTAGGGCTTCGAGATGGGCTGGATGACCCCTAATCCGCCAAGCTTCAGAACCGGGAAGCGAGTCGCGATCATTGGCTCCGGTCCTGCTGGTTTAGCATGCGCTGACCAACTTAACAAGGCAGGACATCTCGTCTCTGTATATGACCGCAATGATCGCATGGGTGGCCTTCTTATGTATGGAATTCCAAAGTGAGTCGATTATAATCGAATCCTGTCGACGATCCTGACCTACAACAGCATGAAACTTGACAAGACAATCGTACAGCGCCGTTTAGACTTGATGCAAGCGGAGGGAATCGTGCGTCTTTGTTACCCTTATGATTTATCGTCTCGCTTATCGTTTCACAAGACCTTCATACCAAACGCTCATGTCGGGGTCAGTGTTGATGCTGATGCTCTGCGGGCAGAGAATGATGCAGTTGTTATGTGCACGGGAGCAACGTGGCCTCGCGATCTCAATATTCCCAACCGCAATGTAGACGGCATTCACTTTGCCATGGAATTCCTTCAGGTTCGTGTATCGCCTATTTTTAATTGAAAATTTCAAACGCCTTCTTTAGCTAAACACCAAGTCCCTCCTGGACTCAGAGCTGCAGGATGGGTCCTACATTAATGCAAGGGGTAAAGATGTCATTGTCATTGGTGGTGGTGATACCGGCAACGACTGCATTGGCACATCCATGCGGCATGGTGCCAAGTCCGTGACAAACTTTGAGCTTCTACCCAAGCCTCCAGGTTCGCGTGGTAGAGACAACCCTTGGCCGCAATGGCCTAGGTCGGTGTTTTCAATTTTCGCGACTTGCAATAATCGATCTGATTAAATCTTCTATTAGAATTTTCCGGGCCGATTATGGTCATACCGAAGTGGCTGCACACTTTGGCAATGGTGAGTGTGATCTTTGCCCGTCTATTGACGTCTTTCCTTACGCTGTCTTAGATCCACGGGAATACTCTATTTCCACAAAGGAATTCGTTCTTGACGATGCTGGGAAGCTCAAGGGCTTGAATACTGGTGCGTCGAGACTTGCCGAAGACTTTATTGATATTGATGCCTCGCGTCTCGGAATAGTCCGAGTTGAGTGGACGAAGGATAGTAGCGGGCGATGGAAGATGGAGGAGGTGCCTGGCTCTGGGAAGTTTTTCCCTGCGCAACTGGTCTTCTTAGCTCTTGGCTTCCTGGGTCCGCAGTCTCAAGCTCTCAACGCCCTGGGTATCAAGCAGGATGCCAGATCAAATATCCAGACACCTTTAAAGGTTTGTTCTGCAACATTTATTATACCTTCCTGAACTCGACGATCCTTACAGAAATACACGACAAATGTCGAGGGTGTCTTTGCGGCTGGTGACTGTCGCCGTGGTCAGTCGTTGATTGTATGGGGTATCAAGTAGGTGGAACTTTTGTCTCAAATTCGAGTAATAATGAAATTATTCCAGTGAGGGACGGGGTGCTGCTGCTGAGGTTGATGCTTGGCTGAGCGCAGGGTCCACACGTTTACCTAGTGCCGGGGGCATTAAAATCAGGGTGAGGACCCTTACCCACGATCATTGTGATTGTCTGCTGACATCAATTGCATCAGACCTTCGTGCCTCCTCCTAGCAATGTCACACAGGCGGTTGAAGTGTCTGCTTGAGCGCCGCGGCAAACGGCTTTGCGTTTTCATCAGATAAATCTGTAGGAATATTTGAAGATATTGTATCTATATCATTGTACAGTATTCCCTGAGAGTATATCCATTAGCAATCTATTTTCGTTCGTGGCTCACAGTCTCAAGAAAGGGTCACCCTATCAGCCTATACACATAAATTGGTAGAAGAACTCAAAAGTACCGGTATACTCAGTGGCCTTGAACGTGGTATGACTCAAGGTGACCACTTGACGGAATAGGGGCAGGGCACGATGCATGTCGCGTGTCGCTTGTCTCCTTTAGTCCCCTGGTACCGTAATTCAGTTGGTTTCAGATTGCTACCTGATCTGATAACCTTTGTTATTATTTGGTGTGAACTGCTCTGCGATCTGGCAGAGGTCAGATAATCTCGAAGTCCCTCCAACGATAAATACCTTCTCTGAGTGCAATCAATAGTAGATCTTCAACCATTGCCAGCACCTCAACATTCTCAGAAATGCCCAAAGTTGCAGGAATCAGACTCATGGTCAAAGAGAGAGGGGGGAAAGCCCAGGTGGCTTTCCGCAACGCACTAGGTATACGCGGGGATCAAGATGCCCAGTTTCAAGAGATCAAGGTCAGTGCTCTCGATGGACTACCACGTATAATGCATATTGGTTCCTCAACAATTGGCAGCACTACATACGAACCCTCGCGATGAAGCATTTCGAAATCGGTCGAAAACCTCGGGAACAGAAGCAGATCGTCAAAGAGCGATTCTTAGCGGATGTACGGGCGTCTATCAACGATAGGGGCACTACTCATGATTGATAATTCAGGTTGAAAAAGCCTTTCCGATTTTTGGAGATGACGAGTGTGCAAATGCACATTTACTCAAATATGTCGATCGATATCTCCACGCCAAAGCGGTGCCAAGCTCACGCTTCTATCAAATGTTGCACGGTAATGACATTGCAGAGTCTGAAGATCGGGTGGGGGGCAATGTTCGTGACAAGTCTGACGACGTCGAGGAACACATGCCAACAAATTACGAGCCACTGGATTTTCCGATGCCCAACAGATTTCAGGTAAGAAAGGTTTTATTTCCGACAGCTTCCGCATTTCACAGTAATACAGGCGACATCTGAGTCGGACGAGGTAAATGAAGGAGCTTCTCGTTTAGTCATCCCTGATGGCATTCAAGATGTGGCGCAGCAACAGGTGATTTACATCCGTTAAGTTGAAGAGTGTCTATAACTCACCCAACTTTGGTCAAGCCATTCATCTCAAACTCCCCGAGTCCTACCCTGATGGATGCTTCTCGAACTATAGATCGTTCCCCGTCTCCATATCTGTTGGCATCCATGCCAATAGAATATACCACCTCGCGCAAGCACGGCAATCAGCCATGGCGTGCATCATCCACGAATACAGTATTGGCGTCGAATGACTCCTGCGATACAGCACCCATCAAAAGCTTCCTCAGTCACGCAGCGCTCGGCCATTTACTGGAGGAACTTGTGACACTAGGCATCAAGAATTGGTCGCGTCTTCTTCTTGTAGCAACATGGTCCGAGGAGGATGTCAACATCCTTTTGCGTGATTCTGTGCGAGAAAGCAGAATCGACAAGTTTGAGGCGCAGCAACTTGCCATTGCTTTGCGTTCTCTTCATCGGCGATCTGTGCAAATTGGAGACTGACGACTTCGATGCCTCAACATACATTTCGAGCCAGTTGCATCAAATTTCCGCATGTACATGTACTGTAAGTCTGTATACGGTGTTCTTTAGCGATTAAGAGTTTAGCAACCTCCTACTGGTGTTCCATTCGCCTGATGTTTCTGTGACAAGTTACAATCATTTCTTGCTATCTTGCAGATGCCCTGTCGTCGCATCGCTTGTTATGTCTGTAATTGCACGAAAATCGGCTGCTGTATTATATCTTCCGTAGATAGCTTACAAAACGTATTCAAAGCAACAGTAGTTTTCGTTGCTGTACGTTTGACAGTTCTCTGCAACCCAAATCATACTTAGTTTTGCCACTTGCTCAGCGCTGCAGAAACTGCACACCTCTTGATCGGCACATTACTCCTCATATATTCTTACCCCTCCTCCGCCCCAATTTAACATAACAGCGTGTCCCCCTTCGGTTGGTTGTGTAAATGCGACATCGCCACTGACAGGGTCTAGTGGACAACCATGGATGAACGTCGCGGCCGCAGCTGATAGCAAGCGGCTAGCGATGCCTTGCCGTCGATGTGCCGATGAGACGAATAGACGCGGTATACCCAGGGGCGTAGGCAATGCCTCTGGATGGCAAAAGAGCCCCGAGGTCGTGTCTACGGCGACCAGTCTGTGAGTCGGCGATGACGAAAGTAAGTCGCGGTCAGTGACTTGATTAGAATCACGCTCGAGCAAGGTTTCTGAAGGAGCAGCGACCGTCATGGCGGTAGATATTCGTTGAGCAATGACGCAGCCAACTATTTTCTCTCGGTGCGCATTGGTCAGTGATGGAATCAGATAGAGGTATGCCTTCGATGATTGTAAGATATCGGTCGATAGTGGAGGAGATGAAAGGGCAAGATTTATCGTCTCGAGTAAAATCGCAAGCTTCGGAAGTGTTAATCAGAGTCCGTAGTACGAGTGCGCTGTAAGCCTAACGCGATCTGCTCACCTTAGATCCAATTCTTCCGCCGACGTTCGCCTTGAAACAGATAATGCGACCTTTCTTTCCGTCTTTCAATTTCACTGAAGATTGTATTTCTTCTACACCAACTTTCTCTGCTTCCCGTTCTTCCTCTCTGCCCCACTCCATTCCTCTTTGCACACGTGAGCAATGGGCACGATGCAATGACTCGTCATCCGGTGCGCCTCGTGTATATGAGAGGCCACAAATTGTGCAGGTTCGTAGCACCGAGCTTTCTATAGAGAAATGAAGCTGCCTCAGGACGCTTTGTTTTGGCTTTGCCGACGTCCCCGAAGGCGATATTTTGGTTGTTATCCGTTTCTTTGTTGGGGGCTCGTTCTCGGCGCCTTCCCCGAAATGCTTGCGCTTCGTTGCTGACGGCGGCAACGATGACGGTGAGGATGATGGGAGTGATAGTCGCGAGCGCGAGCTGTAGGTGCGTTTGACTTTGGTCATCGATTGCATCGGCTGTAAGCTCTGCAGGTGACGGGATCAACAAAAGTTACAAAACAGCGTGGCGCGACGCGTCTACATGTAGCTTGCGCACACGTGACCTCGTCACGTGTATTACAGAATTAGCGCATGTCAAGTCAATGTCTGACTAGTCAGACTCTGTGAGCAACCAACTTGTGTTTCAGTACTAGTGCAGGCTCTTGGGCCACCCTTCCCTCTTTAACTATTCCCTGTCAACCTTTAAAAATGCTCCCGTGGAGCAATTCCAGAGCGACACCCTCATCGCAACTTCTGTCCTTCGTCTTCACTTTCCTCTCCTTTCTACCATACATTTCATGGGCTTCAAGTTCAACAGAGTGGATTAACTACTCGCCAGATGGATATGCCACTATGACACACTACAGCCTTCCGGAAAACTTCATTGCAGCATGTGGGTGTACATCCACCAGTACAAATTATCCAACTGCTGCAATGAATCAGATGGCATATGGCAGCAGTACATCTTACGGCCCCGCTTGTGGACAATGCTTTAATATCACCTTGCTAAATTCTTTCCTTTCAAATCCCCCTTTCTACCCAAACGTTACGAAGTCAGTGGTTGTAAAGGTTACTGACTTATGTCCATTATCTCTTTCCGGTTGGTGTAATGCAACTACTCACGGACCGAACGCGTAAGCACACTTATTTCGTGGTTTCGACATCTAATCTTCGCATAGTGGTGGTCACTACTTGAATTTTGACCTCGCTTGGCCATCATCTTCGATTCCAAGTGATTTCTTTCCATCAGATGAATCACTTTATGGTGAGCATTCGAGACCACCCTCGCACGCATAATTAATTCGAGCTTCTAGGTTATACTGTGAGGTGACTTATTGCTGTTGTGCTTGTTTATATAAATCTTTGTGCAACCAGGACTTTGGCGTCTGGAATATCAGTTACCAGTCGGTTTCCTGTATGAATTGGGAGGGCTGGAATCACGCTGCTGCTCTCGGGAGCGTGGCCAACTTGGGATACAGCGCGTGCTGTCCCGACAATCCAACTGTTAGTCATTCGCTATCCTACATCTAACCATTAACATACTTTTTTGTCAGGGAAGTACTAATAATACTTGTCCGTCGTATTCTGACGACAATGGCATCCCGTATGTGTTCTCTCGCCCATATCTTGAAAGCTTTCTAACAATTGCGGCCAAAAAGACCTGACACGCAAACATCTGGATTCGCTATATCCTCATCGATTTCGCTCCTTCCTATTATCACACTCGCTGTATCACTACTATCGCTCATGTTGTAATTTCTTGGATTTTCCGGCTCGGTGGCTTTTTGGGCATACCCCGAACGCATTAGAGTGAGCGTGTACAAAAATGATGGCTACTCCATCCAGCATGTGCTTTTTACGCTCACGATCGAGGACACGCCTGGCAGTATCCATCAGGGAAACGTAATTCGCTACAGGACTTGTCAAGTGTCCATGCTTCATGCACATGTTTCTTAACAACTTGGGAAAGTATGTCAATCAATAGGAAAAATAGGGAGAACTTGAATGTCAATAACAGCTTGCCGTGTTGTCTGTTTCCCAGCTGTATTCTTATGTGTCTAAATTAGGAACGAAAGTTGTTGATCATGCGATTACGTCACGTGCATTAATTCTCCAATGTCTGCCGTGACAAAAGCTGCTGCCTCAACTTGAAGAGAGTCAGCGTGTTGACGCAGTGTACGGACATGATGGCAAATGGAAGTCTTCACTAACATTGAACGGAACCACTCAGCACGTTCCTTGATATCTTTGCTGATCCTTTGATCGACCGTGGCGTGAACAGGTCAATGTCAACCAACTTGAAATCCAGGATGGATACTAATATGTACACATCTACGCTCAGTACAAGTCAGGTGCCTAAGTACCTCGATGGCTCAACTACAAACGCATCACCATCTAGAATTACCAAATAATCAAAATTTCAAAGCAAAGATCGTGAACTGCCTGTCTGCGCGTGCCTTTGGCTCCATTAAGTGAAGAATAAATCGGGGATATATAGATTCTATGGGTAAATAGCTTGCGCAGGGCTCCATAGCGTCACAGTGGACGAAAAGCCTTCCGAGTCGTTAGCAAAATAAATGATCCCGTCCTCTTCTACGCTTATCTGGTATGTTGTCCCCACAGTTGCCAGACTGTAAATGCTGACGGAAGAGGTCCAGTCCACGTTTACCATTTGTGCTTGACATGTAGTGTTAGCCTCACACGTCGCAGTGAAGTTCTGATGAGAGGTAATGGTTAGGAACGATCCATTTCGCTTCGGCTATGCCTCACCTGGAAGAAACTGTAGTGACCAGCACCTTTGGGGAAAGTGCACAGCATATAAGCGCAAGCACGATATGAGCACATGATTAAGACGAACCGAACACGATGATATCATTAGATGATTCTACCCAGAGTCCCCAAGCCATGGTCATGCCGTGGTCAAACGTCGGATCATCGTAAACTGTTTGAAGATCGAATGGCCCTGGCGGTGCAGGATCAGGTTGGAAGTAAGGCTATGCAGAGTCATCAGAAGCTAACTCATTTCGCGTTTGGATTAACCTACCGTCTCAGTCTGGATCAAACCCATGTAATGGTTCTTTGCTCCGACTAAACTATACTGGTAGAGCACATGATGTTCCGCTGATGCAAACGTCTATAAATTCATTAACGGTACCCAAGGTATAATGCTTACAGGCTATGCGAGTCATCAGGATGACTGTCTTATGCTTATAAGAGCGAACTCACCTGTACCAATCATCCAGACAGGACCCTGAGAGTGCGACAAAATGCCTCTTCCGCTGAACACAGTTAGCTGGTCAACGCCGTCGAGATCATGATCTGCCAGCCAAACCCATGTTCCCTTGGTGAAGAGAATTTGAAATTAGTGCGCCGGAACTGTTGCTAGGGTCATGAT
>Ga0310811_10004670_pt1 | contig 17240 bp, 16 predicted proteins | sample YCmetagenome_FD_207642 | JGI IMG/M metagenome (GOLD analysis project Ga0310811, IMG submission 207642) | Soil microbial communities from experimental microcosm in Duke University, North Carolina, United States - YC | ecosystem: Engineered > Artificial ecosystem > Soil microcosm > Unclassified ...
GCGGAGGAACGTTTCGTGGACGAGCGCCCAGCGGGTGGCCAGCGGTCGGCCCAGCTCGCGGAGTTCCGCGGTCAAGCCCCTCGGCGACGAGGTCTCCGTGAGCATGTCAGGCCTCCAAGGATGCGGCGTTCGAGAACTTGTGCCGGAACGAGTGGAACTCCGCTTCCAGCTCACGGAACCGGTCCTCGGTCAGCGTGCAGCCGGTGACCTTCCGGTACAGCGCCATGAATTCGCCGCGCGTGGTGTCCGGGCCGAGTTCGAAATGCCGTGCCGCCCGTGACCGGCAGACGCGGAGGAATTCGGCGCGTTCCATGTTGTAGATGAACGAGCCTTCGGAGAACCGCAGTGTCCGCGGGTAAAGCGTGCTTGTCCGGCCGACATCGCTGTAGAGATGGATCCACACACTGTCGTCGAACATTTCGAGCCGGTCCAGTGGCGGGTCGGCGACCACGGTGAGATCCACCCGCGTGCACCGGCTGCGCGCGAGATAAAGCCCGACCAGCCCGATGGACACCTCGTGCGAAAGGCCGTGCTGAATCTTGGTGACGTCCGCGGCCGCGCCCTCGTGCCGCAACAGGTAGCGGGCCCGGCCGCTCAGCGTGGTGGCGTCGCGCGGATCGGCGATGATCACCCGCAGTTCCCATTCCGCGTGCGCAAGCAGCAGCCGTGCCGCCGCATACCGGGCGGAGAAGCCGCGGAAGAAGAACTGCCGGGTGGCCAGCAGATCCTGCATCATCAGCCGGTTGAACGTGGGGTCCGGCTCCGCCGTGGCTTCGAAGATGTCGGTGGGGAAGAACTCCCGGTTCATGGACCGGTATTCGGCGGCCAGCTCGCGCAGGGTCCGCCGGCTGTCCTCGATCACCGGCGAGACCAGGGCCCGCTGGGACGCGCTCGCCGTGATCAGCGTCTGCCCGAAGGTGACGATCGCCGATACCAGCGTGCCTGTACCGGCCGCCGTGACCAGGTTCTTCAGTGTCCCGGGCTGGATCGTGCCGGAGAGGAGCAGGCACGAGCCCGAGACGACGACGAGAACGGCGAGCAGAAGCCCCGTCCTCGTCCAGAAGATCTCCTGTAACGGGTTGTGGCGCGGTGGGTCGGCGTCTGCGACCATCGCCCCATCTCCTTGCTAATGAAACGGGCACTTCGAAGCGTGGTGGTCCGCGCGCGCACAGTCACACTACGCCAGACCGCCGTGGGGCAAAATAGGAAATATGGGCGATCTCTCGCTCAGCGTTGCTGGTCAGCGCGTCGTAGGACATACGGCCGAAGCCGGTTGTACCCACGGACGGAAACCGGACGGCCCGGCCGGACCGCAAAGCCTCGCTCGCCGCCGAGCGCTGCCGCGAGTTCGCGATCCACCAGGATGGTGCCCGGCCGCGCGGTCGAGGTGAGCCTGCTGGCGAGGTTCACCACGGACCCGTAGACGTCGCCGAAGCGGTTCAGGATGCGACCGGACGCCATGCCCGCCCGCACCTCGGGCAGGCTGTCGTCCGCGCTGGTCGACTCGGTCAGCGTCAACGCGATTTCGGCGGCCTCCCGCGGCGAATCGGCGACGAAGAGCACTTCGTCGCCGATCATCTTGACCACCCGGCCCCGGTGTTCGGCGATCACGTCGGTGGCCAGCGCCTCGAACCGTTCCAGGACCGCGCTCAGCTCGTCCTCTTCCAGCTGCCGGGACAGCCTGGTGTAGCCGACCATGTCGACGAACCCGGCGACTTCCGTGCGGGGCTGGAGATTTTCGTCGGGGGAGGCCAGCGCCCTCCCCGCGAACGCGGCCAGCTGCCGCCGCCACACGAAGGTCTGGACCCGTTCGAGTTCGGGCAGCAGGTGCCCGACCAGCCGCGCGATCTGCCCGTCGTCGTCGCGCAACTCCTCGTTCTCGGTGATCAGCGACCACAACATGTGCACCTGCCACTCGGCCAGCCGCGACAGGTGCTGGGCGAGTGCTCTGGTCACCGGCGTTTCGAGGCGCTGTTCGAGCAGGCCCGCCGAGATCAGGTGGTCGGCCGTGCGCACGGCTTCGATGTCGGCGTCGGTGAACACGACCTCGTCGTCGGCGACGGTCGCGAAACCCAGTGCCCGCCACAAGCGCACCGCACGCTCGATCGGCACGCCCGCCTTGTCGGCGACTTCGCGTCTGGTGTAGCGGCGAACACCGCCGAGCAGCAACTGTTCGAGCTGTTCCTGGTCCACGGGCGCTCAGCGAGGGAAAGCGCGATCGGACGCGGTGTTTCGCATTGCCTCGCCTAGGTCGTGTGGACGATCAGCACGTCGCAGCCGGCTTTGCGGGCGGCCTCCGCGGGGACCGAGCCCAGAATCCGGCCGGCGAGCGTGTTCAGCCCCCGGTTGCCGACGACCAGGAGGTCGGCCGACCGCTCCGCGACCACCTTGCGCAGCGCGGCAACGGGTTCGCCGAGCACGGCCAGCGTCTCGATGGCGCTCGCGCCCGCCTTGACCGCCCGGTCTCGTGCGCTCTGCAGGCTGTCCTCGGCCGGCGCGGAGCCGACGACCTGGTAGGCCTCGCCGCCCAGCGCGTCCTGGGCCCGCTCGACCTCGCGCTCGCTCGCCGGATGGTAGGCGCAGACGATCACCAGCAGCGCGCCCGAGTCCGCACTGACGGCGGCCGCGCGGTCCACCGCGCGAAAGGACGAGTCGGAACCGTCCGTACCGACGATCACGGTCTGGTATGAGGCCATCCGAATTCCTCCGGGGCGAGCTGTGGGGGTGGGGTGCCCAAGGCTATCGTGCCCAGTCGCGATTTCGCGTGGGTACGGACAGTGCGGCGAACGGCGGCTTCGGTTCCGCTCAGTCTCCCGATTTGGCCCCGGAGGTCTCGGTCTGCTTGGCCGGGGCGGTTTCGGTGCCCGATTTGGTCGCGGGTTTGGTGGCGGGTTTGGTGTCTTCGTGGGGAAGCGGTTGCCCACCCGGCTTCGCGTCGCCGAGCACCGTGGTGGCCTCGGTCAGCACGGTGCGGGCCGCCGTGACCTGTTCGGCGATGGATTCCCGGAGTTTCCGCAAGGTCTCGACCCGGTCGGCGGCTTCGTTGATCCGGCGGGTGGATTCCTCGGTGGCGTCCCGGACCCGGCGGTTGGCCTCGTCGGTCGCCTCGGCCAGTCGCGCGTTCGCCTCGGTGATGGAGTCCTGCTTGCGCCGGTTGGCGTCTTCGATGGATTCGCGGCGCCGGCGGTCGATCTCGTCCGTCGCGATCTTCTGTTCCCGCGCGACCTCGGTGCGGATCGCCGCGGCTTCCTCGGTCGCTTCCCGGACTCGCCGTTCCGCCTCGGACTTGCTGGTGGCTTCCTGCTCGGCCAGCGTCCGCATCGCCTCGGTCCGGCGCGCGGCCATCGCGATTTCGAAGTCCTCCTCGACCTGCGCGCGGCGCGCCTCGGCTTCGTGGTCGAGCCGGTCGCGCTCCTGGGCGGCCTTGGTGGTGATGGATTCCGCCTCGGCGCGCGCGGTCTCCAGGATGCCGCGGTGCTCGGCCTCCATCTCCTTGCGTCGCGTGTCCAGTTCCGAAAGGAGTTGTTCGTAGCGGGCCCGCATCGCGCTCGCGTCGGACTCCGCCTTGGCCCGGATGTGCCCCGCTTCGGCTTCGGCGCGCGCCCGCGTGTCGGCGGCTTCGTCCTGCGCGAGGCGCAGCATGCGTTGCAGCCGTTCCGACAGTCCCTCGACGGTGTTCGGCGGTTGGCCGAGCCGGTCGACCTGGCCGCGGAGGTTGTCGATCTCGCCGCGCGCCTGTTCCAGCTGCCGCGCGAGATCGCCCGCCTGCGAGATGGCGGCGTCGCGGTCGGCGGCCAGCATCTTGAGGTCGCCGTCCAGTCGTTCCAAGTGCTCGTCGACCTGATGCCGGTCGTAGCCGCGCTTCGTCAGTTCGAAGCCGGCGCCTAGCGGTACCAGCTCCCGATCGTCGCCAAGGCTCATACTCATGAGACTAGCCGCCCGCCGAACGGTCTCCGTTGAGGGCGGTGGGGGTGCGACAATGATCTCTTCAGTCGCCGCGGAAAACGGTGAGCCGGTCCAGGTGCCGCGCCCGCATCTGTTGATCACGAACACCCAGGCCCTCTGCGGGTGCCAGGCACAGCACGCCGACCTTGCCCTGATGCGCGTTCCGGTGCACATCCAGCGCGGCCTGCCCGGTCTCTTCCAGCGGATAGGTTTTCGACAACGTCGGGTGGACCAGACCTTTCGCGATCAACCGGTTCGCCTCCCAGGATTCCCGGTAGTTGGCGAAATGGGAGCCGATGATGCGTTTGAGGTTCATCCACAGGTACCGGTTGTCGAACTCGTGGACATAGCCGGAAGTCGAGGCGCAGGTGACGATCGTGCCCCCGCGGCGCGCGACGAAGACCGAGGCGCCGAACGTTTCGCGGCCGGGGTGTTCGAACACGATGTCCGGGTCCTCGCCGCCGGTGAGTTCCCGGATCCTGGCGCCGAGGCGCTGCCATTCCCGGGGATCCTGCGTGGTCGCGTCCCGCCAGAACCGGTAGCCTTCGCCGCTGTCTTCCGAGCGGTCGATGACGAGATCCGCGCCGAGCTTGCGGCAGATTTCGGCTTTTCGCGGGCTGGACACGACACACACCGGTATCGCCCCGCCGTTGAGCGCGTACTGGGTGGCGTAGGAGCCCAGCCCGCCGGAGGCGCCCCAGATGAGCACGACGTCGCCCTGCTTCATGTCGGCGCCGTTGCGCGAGACGAGCTGCCGGTAGGCGGTGGAGTTGACCAGTCCGGGGCAGGCGGCCTCTTCCCAGGTCAGGTGCGCGGGCTTGGGCATCAGCTGGTTCGCCTTCACCAGGGCGATTTCGGCGAGCCCGCCGAAGTTCGTTTCGAAACCCCAGATCCGCTGTTCGGAGTCGAGCATCGTGTCGTTGTGCCCGTCCGGCCCTTCGAGTTCGACGTTGAGACAGTGCGCGACCACCTCGTCACCGGGTTTCCAGCTGTGCACGCCGGGTCCGGTGCGCAGCACGACGCCGGACGCGTCGGACCCGACCACGTGGTAGGGCAGGTCATGCCGCTTGGTCAGCGGCGAGAGCCGTCCGTAGCGGCGCAGGAACTTGAAGGTCGGCAGCGGTTCGAAGATCGAGGTCCAGACGGTGTTGTAGTTGATCGCCGAGGCCAGCACGGCGATCAGCGCCTCACCTGGGCCCAGTTCCGGGACGGGGACCTCGTCCACGTGCAGTGACCGGCGCGGGTCCTTGTCGCGGCTGGCCAACCCGTCGAACATGTCCACCTCGTCGGCGTGCACGGTCACGCCGCGGTAGCTCTCCGGAAGTTCGATACCGGCGACCGCGTCGAGGTCGCCGGAGAGGATGGCTTCCCGGATCTCTTTCAGCTGAGTCATGCGCAGGCCTCCTCGGCAGGGCCTTCCCAGGACTCGATATTACTGACCGGTAACCCTTTGTGCTACCCGATGCCGGAAATGTCCCTCGGTCGGGATCGGGCCGACGGATGACCGGCCGGTGTGCCACACCGTGCGTGACGGGGCGCGGCTCAGGCCGCGGGTTCGACCAGTTCGACCAGAACGCCCCCGGCGTCCTTGGGGTGCACGAAGTTCACCCTGCTGTTCGCGGTCCCGCGTTTGGCCTGGTCGAAAAGCAGGCGCAGACCTTGCGCGCGCAGCGCGGCCGCCGCGACTTCGATGTCGGTCACCCGGTAGGCCACCTGTTGCAGGCCCGGTCCCCGGGTGTCCAGGAACTTCGCGATGGTCGAGTCCGGTCGCAGTGGCGCCAGCAACTGGACGGCGGGCCCGGCGTCGTCACCGGGTGCGTGCAGCATGGCCTCGCGCACGCCCTGTTCCTCGTTGACTTCCGTGTGGGTGGCCACCAGGCCGAAGGTCCGCGCGTAGAAATCGATGGCGGCGTCGAGGTCCGCGACCGCGACGCCCACGTGGTCGATGGTCGTGATGAACGGCTGCAGCGCCTCGTGCATAGATCGACTATAGGGCTCACCGCCCGGGTCCGCGCCCGTACGGTGCGCGCCGGGAACCGGGGTGGCCGGTGGGGCCGGCCCCGTCACCACCGGCAGCGCGACTCCGGGGGTGAGGTTCCTTTACCCGCAAGTAACAGCCGGTACTCTCGGGAGGAGGGTCCCTGTCTTCTTGGAGGTCCACCGTGTCCGGTTCCGTTATCCTGGGTGCTGCTCGTACGCCGATCGGCCGATTGCTCGGTGCGCTGAAGGACTTTTCCGGCGCTCAGCTCGGCGGGGTGGCGATCAAGGCCGCGCTGGAGCGCGCCGGTGTCGCGCCGGAAGCCGTGCAGTACACGATCATGGGCCAGGTGCTGACCGCGGGCACCGGCCAGATCCCGGCCCGCCAGGCCGCGGTCGCCGCCGGAATCCCGATGGACGTGCCGGCGCTGACCATCAACAAGGTGTGTCTGTCCGGCCTGGACGCGATCGCGCTGGCCGACCAGCTGATCCGGGCCGGTGAGTTCGATCTCGTCGTGGCCGGCGGGCAGGAGTCGATGACGCAGGCGCCGCACCTGCTGCCCAAGTCGCGTTCGGGATTCAAGTACGGCGACGCCACGCTGGTCGACCACATGGCCTACGACGGCTTGTTCTGTGCCTTCGACCAGGTCGCGATGGGCGCGTCGACCGAGAAGTACAACTCCCGTTACCGGTTGACCCGCGCGCAGCAGGACGAGTTCTCCGCCCGTTCGCACCAGCGTGCGGCGGCCGCGATCGCGGCCGGCACCTTCGCCGAGGAGATCGCACCGGTGTCCATCCCGCAGCGCAAGGGCGACCCGGTCCCGTTCGACACCGACGAGGGAGTCCGCGGGGACACCACGGTCGAGGGTCTGGCCCGGCTCCGGCCGGCGTTCGCCGCCGACGGCACGATCACCGCCGGCTCGGCTTCGCAGATCTCCGACGGCGCGGCCGCCGTGGTGGTGGCGAGCCGGGCCAAGGCCGAGGAACTGGGCAGCACCCCGCTCGCCGAGATCGGCGCGCACGGGGTCGTCGCCGGGCCGGACGCCAGCCTGCACGAGCAGCCGGCGAACGCGATCAGGGCGGCGCTGGCGAAGGCCGGGCTCGATGTCGACGCGCTCGACCTGGTGGAGATCAACGAGGCGTTCGCCGCGGTCGGTCTGGTGTCGACCGAGCGGCTGGGGCTCACCGCGGACACGGTGAACGTGAACGGCGGCGCGATCGCGCTCGGCCACCCCATCGGCGCGTCCGGTGCGCGGCTGGCCGTGCATCTCGTGCACGAGTTGCGCCGACGGGGCGGCGGTCTCGGCGCGGCCGCGTTGTGCGGTGGCGGCGGCCAGGGTGATGCCCTGCTCCTGCGCGTTCCGGCCTAGCGTCTCGGATTTTCGCCCGACCGCCCGCACGGCCGATCGCGGGCGGGCCGGGCAGGATGGCCGCATGGTGCGAGTGCCGGCAGAGGTGACGGAGCTGGTCGAGCGGGCGCGGGACGGGCAGCACCGCGCCGTCGCGAAACTGCTCTCGATGGTCGAGGACGCGCACCCCCGGTTGCGGGACATCGCCGCGGCGCTGACACCGCACACCGGGCACGCCCGGGTCATCGGACTCACCGGAGCGCCCGGGGTCGGCAAGTCGACCTCGACGGCGATGCTGTTGTCCGCGCTGCGCGCGGAAGGCAAGCGGGTCGGCGTGCTCGCCATCGACCCGACGTCACCGTTTTCCGGCGGCGCGCTGCTCGGTGACCGGATCCGGATGGCCGAGCACACCACCGATCCGGGCGTGTTCATCCGTTCCATGGCCACGCGGGGCCGGCTCGGCGGGCTCGCCTGGGCCACCCCGCAGGCGGTGCGCGTGCTGGACGGCGCGGGTTTCGACGTGGTACTCATCGAAACCGTCGGGGTTGGACAGTCCGAAGTGGACGTTGTCGGGCTGGCCGACAGCACGGTGGTGCTCCTCGCGCCGGGCATGGGCGACGGGGTCCAGGCGGCCAAGGCGGGCATCCTGGAGATCGCCGACGTGTTCGTGGTGAACAAGGCGGACCACGCGGGAGCCGACGCACTCGTGCGCGACCTCGGACGGCTGATCTCCCTGGCCCGCCGGGAGATCCGCGGCGAGCGCTGGCGGCAGCCGATCGTGCGCACCGTCGCCTCGCGCGGCGAGGGCGCGGAGGAACTCATGGCCGCGCTGGCCGGGCATCACGACTGGCTGGTCGCGCACGGCGAACTGGCCCGCCGTCGCGCGGTCCGGGCCGCGAGCGAGGTCGAGGCGATCGCGCTGCGCCGGATTTCCGCCGAACTGGCCGACCTGCGCAAGAACGGCCTGGCCGCGCTGGCCGAGCAGGTCGCCGACCGGTTGCTCGACCCCTACGCGGCCGCCGACGCGCTCCTCGACTCGCTCCACGACGGGTGACTGAAAGCGCTTCCGCTGGTCAGCACGATCGCGGTGATTCTGGACGCATCGGTCCGGCCCGCGCGAGCCGATCGGCTCAGGGCGTCATCTCGCGCAGCGCCGACACCAACGCGTCGAGCGCGGGGCCGAAGGCGTGTTCGGCGGGTGTCGCGTAGCCGACCACGAGACCCGACCGCCGCTTCGGCGTCATCCAGTAGCGCGAGAGATGGTCCACGGCCACCGAGTGCCTGCGGGTCGCCGCGATCGTTTCCTCCTCGTCGGCGTCGCCGAGGTCGAGCATCAGGTGCAGACCCGCCGAGATGCCGGCGGGTGTGATCCAGGACGGCAGCTCGGCGAGCAGGCGGTCGCGGCGCTTGCGGTAGGCGGCCCGCCGCTGGCGCACCTGCCGGTCATAGGCGCCGGAGGACATCAGCTCGGCCAGGATCAGGTGATCGAGCGTGGGCGGGCGCCAGCCCAGGCCGTCGAGCGCGGCCAGCACGGGCTCGACCAGCGCGCGCGGGAGGACGAGCCAGCCGACGCGCAACGCCGGTGCCAGCGTTTTGCTGGCGGTCCCCGCGTAGATGACGCGCTCCGGGGCGAGCGCCTGCAGCGCGCCGACCGGCTCGCGGTCGAACCGGAACTCGCCGTCGTAGTCGTCCTCGACGACCAACCCGCCGGACCGCTCGGCCCAGCGCACGAGCGCGGTGCGCCGTTCCGGCGCCAGGGTGACGCCCAGCGGGTACTGGTGCGCCGGGGTCACCACGACCGCCGCACTGTCCAATTCGGACACACGGAGTCCGTGCTCGTCCACCGGCACGGCGGAGACGCGGGCCCCGCCATGCGCCGCCGCGTCCCGGAACTCCGGCAGGGAAGGGTCTTCCAGCGCGAGGTCGCCGCGTTCGCCGAGTACCTTCCCCAGCGCGGTCATGGCGTGGGTGAGGCCACCACACACCACGATCCGGTCCGGATCGGCCAGCACTCCCCGGCTGCGCGCGAGGTAGTGGGCCAGCGCCTCCCGCAGGGCGGCCGCGCCGCGGGGTTCGCCGTAGTCGAAGACGCCGTTCGGCGCGTCGTGCAGCACGCGGCGGGCCGCGGCGAGCCAGGCGTTCCGGGGAAACTGCGACAGGTCGGGCCGCCCGGGAAAGAGGTCCCATCGGGCGTCGGGCACCCAGGGGGCGGCTCGGGGGCCGGTCCGCTCCCGTGGCGGGGCCTGCTGTGACGCGGCGCCGGCCGACACCTTCGTCGGCGCGCCCTGGCTCGTCAGCAGATAGCCCTCGGCGGCCAGGTCGGCGTAGGCGCGGGTGACGGTGCCCCGGGCGACGCCGAGATCCTTGGCCAGTTCGCGGGTCGACGGCACGGTGCTGCCAGGGACCAGCCGTCCGTCGCGGATCGCGCGGCGCAGGGCGTCGGCAAGCCCGCGCCGTCCGCTGCCGGGCCTCCAATCGAGGTGCAGATCCGAACTGGACCACCGATTCGCCACGGGACTGGACCATACACGTGGGCCAGTTCGCGCTAGCTTCGTCAGCATGGGCAACCGAATCCAGCTGTCCGGGACTTTGCCGGACGCCTACCAACACCTCCTCAGGCTGCACACCGTGGTCGAGAAGGCCGCCGCCGACGCGGGCCTCGACCAACGCCTCCTCGAACTGGTCAAGATCCGGGCGTCGCAGCTCAACGGGTGCGCCTTCTGCCTCGACAAGCACACGGCCGACGCCCGGAAACTGGGTGAAACCGAGCGCCGGATCGTGCTGCTCGGCGCCTGGCGGGAAACCCGGCTCTACACCGAAGAGGAACGGGCGGCACTGGCTCTGACCGACGCGATGACCCGCCTTTCCGAGCACCAGGACGTGCCGGACGACGTGTACGAGCAGGCGACGGCCGCCCTCACCGAGGAGCAGTACGCGGTCGTCGCCTGGGCGGTGACGGTGATCAACGCGTTCAATCGGCTCGGCGTCACCAGCCACAAGCCCCTCCCGGCGGACCCGGCGTGACGGCGCGGGCTTCGAGCGGGGCGGCCGCCGGTCTGCGTGCGCGGCACGTTCCGGGACAACCGCTGGTACTCCCCAACATCTGGGACGCCGACTCGGCGCGACTGGTCGAAGCGGCCGGATTTCCCGTGGTGGCAACGAGTTCGGTCGGGGTAGCCGCAGCGCTCGGCTACCCCGACGGGGAAGGGGCCCCGGCCGCGGAGATGCTCGCGGCGGCCGCGCGTATCGCCCGGGCCGTCTCGGTGCCGGTCAGCGTGGACGCCGAAGCCGGGTACGGGCTCCCGCCCGCGGAACTGGTCGACCGGCTCCTCCAGGCCGGCGCGGCCGGCTGCAACCTGGAGGACACCGACCACGGCCGCGGCACGCGGCGGCCGGTTGCAGAGCAGGCCGACCTGCTCGCCGCGGTGCGCGCGGCCGCCGGGCAGGACCTGGTCGTCAACGCCCGGATCGACCTGTTCCTGCACGCGGAGGACCCGGCGGCGGTGCTGCCGGAAGCCATCGAGCGGGCCAGGGCGTATCTGGCCGCGGGCGCGGACTGTGTGTATCCGATCATGCTGCGCTCGCGCGATCTGCTCGCCGAGTTCGTCAGGGCGGTGAGCCCGGCCGCGGTCAACGGGAACCCGCTGCCGGGCAGCACCTCCCTCGCCGATCTGGCCACCCTGGGGGTCGCCAGGGTCTCGCTCGGCGCGGGTCCCTGGCGTGCCGTGCGAGCCTTCTTCGAGCGATACCTGGCTGATCTGGCCTGATCAGCAGGACTGCTTGTAGAAGTACTGCGCGTTGGCGTCCATGTTCGCCTTCGTGATGGAGTGCAGGCCGGCGGTGATCTTCGCCGTGACCGGCTTGCCCTCCAGCGCGTTGACCGCCTGGTCGACGCCCTGCGTGCCGATCGAAGCCGGGTCCTGCGCGATCAGCGCCTGGTAGTCACCGTTGCGCAGACCGTCCACTTCGGACGGGCTGGCGTCGAAGCCGACCAGGTTCACCTGTCCGATCTTGCCGGCGTTGCGCAGGCCGGTGGCCGCGCCTTCGCCGGTGTTGAGGTTGGTCGCGAAGATGCCCACGAGATCCGGGTTGGCCGCGATCGCCGCGGTGACCTTCGACGCCGCCTGCTCCGGCTCGTTCTGGGTGAACTGGATGCCCACCGACTTCAGGTTCGGGTACTTCTTCAGCTCGTCGGTGAACCCGGCGGCGCGGGCGTTGGTGGTCGAGGTGCCGGCGATCGTGTCGAGCACCAGCACCGAGCCCGGCTTGCCGCCGACCAGCTGCGCGAGCGTGTCCGCCGCGAGCTGGCCGCCCTGGGTGTTGTCCGAGGAGATCGACGAGACGGCCAGACTGGAATCCTTGAGCGAGGTGTCCACCTGGACGATCTTCGTGCCGCGGTTGGCGACCTGCTGGATCGGCGCCAGCATCGCGGTGTCGTCGTCCGGTGTGATGAGCAGCGCGGCCGGCGGGTTCGAGCCCAGGGCGTTGACCTTCTCCGTCTGCAGTGCGGCGTCGAACTTCTGCGGCGCGGAAGTGTCCAGTGTGTACCCGAGTTTCTGAGCTTCCGCCTGCGCGCCGCACTGCATCGAGATGTAGAACGGTTCGGCCTGTACGCCGGGGATCAACACGAGGTTCTTGTTCTGCGGCGCGCCGCTCCCGCTGGAGGACTGGCCCACCTGTCCGGAGCCACAGGCCGCCGCGGCCGAGATGCCGGCCGCGAGGTACTTCTTCATCACCAAATCTCCCTCTACGTCGTTGTGGGGACTATGGGGAACCGCGCCGGGGACTAGCGCGAATTGCGCGCCCGGCGCCGCCGCTGGTCGAACCAGACGGCCGCGATGAGCACCGCGCCGACCGCGATCATCTGCCAGAAATCCTGGACCTGCGTGATGTTGAACCCCTTCTTCAGCACCGCCGGGATGAACACCCCGATCACCGTGCCGAGCACCGTGCCGACCCCGCCGAAGAGGCTGGTGCCGCCCATCACGGTCGCCGCGATCGCGTTGAGGTTGTCCGTGGTGTGCGCGGTGATCGTCGTCGACGCGTAGTACGCCAGCGACATGAAACCGGCGATCCCGGCCAGGAAACCCGTCAGCAGATAGACCTTGAGCAGATGCCCGGTCACGCCGATCCCGGCGCGGCGCGCCGCCTCCGCGTTCGAGCCGACCGCGTAGGTGTAGCGGCCGAACCTGGTGGTGTGCAACAGCCAGGCACCGACGAGGGTGATCACGGCCGCCACGATGACCAGGTTCGGCACGCCGCCGAAGGACGTGCCGTAGCCGAGCGTCTTGTTCAGCGCGCTCGGCACGCTGCGCACGTCCGATCCGCCGTTGAGCAGGTAGGCCGCACCCAGCGCCCCGCCCATCGTGCCGAGCGTGACGATCAGCGGCGGGATCTTCGCGACCGCGATGAGGAAACCGTTGAGCAGGCCCCAGGCCGTGCCCGAGACGACCGCGGCGACCAGGCCGATGGCGATCACACCCCAGCCCGCGGAAGTGGCGTCACCGCCGCAGAGCCACTCCATCGTCTTGCCGCACATCATGCCCGCGAAGATCAGCACCGAACCGACGGACAGGTCGATGCCGGCGGTGATGATCACGAACGTCATGCCGACCGAGAGCACCAGCAGCACCGAGGTCTCGATCAGCAGCGTCTGGAAGGTGAACAGGGTCGCGAACTGTTCCGGCGCGATCACCGTGAACACCACGATCAGCGCGAGCAGGACCAGCGCGATCCAGAAGGTGTTCGCGCCGACCAGGCGCTGCCGGAGCGTGCGCTTCGCGAACCCACCCTCCACTGTGGACTGAATATCGGTCGTCGCGCTCACGCGACCTCCTCGTCCTGGGTCAGTGCGCCGGTCATCGCCGCCACCAGGTCTTCGAGCCGGGTGTCGGCGGCGACGAAGCGGGCGACCCGGGTGCCCAGGCGCAGCACCTCGATCCGGTCCGCCACCGACAGCACCTCCGGCATGTTGTGGCTGATCAGCACCACCGCGATGCCCTCGTCGCGCACCCGGCGGATCACCTCCAGCACGCGTTCCCGCTGCACGACACCCAGCGCCGCGGTGGGCTCGTCCATGAACACGACCTTGCTGGCCCACACCACCGAGCGCGCCACGGCCACGCTCTGCCGCTGCCCGCCCGAAAGCGACCCGATCGGCACATCCGTGCTCTGCAAGGTGACGCCCAGCCGCTTGAACTCCTCGACCGCCCGCCGGCGCATCTCGGCCTTGTCGAGCATGCCGAGCCGGCCCAGGATGCCGCGGCGCGGTATCTCCCGGCCCAGGAACAGATTCGCCGCCGGATCCAGTTCCGGCGCCACCGCGAGATCCTGGTAGACGGTTTCGATGCCCAGCCGCCGCGCGGTCGTCGGCGAGTCGAGGTGGATTTCCCCGCCGTCCAGCAGGATCCGGCCCGACGTCGGTTGTTCGGCGCCCGACAGGCACTTGATCAAAGTGGACTTACCGGCCCCGTTGTCGCCGATCAACGCGGTGACCTCACCGGCGCGCGCCTGGAACGACGCGCCCCGAAGGGCTTCGACCGAACCGTAGTGTTTGACGATGTGTTGCGCGTCGAGCAGGACCGGGCCGCTCATCGGCCCGCCTCGGGCGGCCGGCACCGGATCACGGTCACCTCACCCGACAACTCGGCCTGCCCGGCGGCATAAGGCACGACATAGGTTTCCCCGCGGGACAGGGGGACTTCGCCGCCGTGCTCCGTGCGCAACACCCCCGTGCCGTGCAGCACGACCAGCACCGCGAAGGACGGATCCAGGGCCAGCGCCGCCTCGGCGGGGCGCAGCCGGTCGGCGCGGAAGAACGGCGACGAGCCCTCGGCGAGCAGATCCACCACCGGCGCGCCGAGTTCGGCGGTGCGCTTGACGATGGTCTCCGGATCACGGGTGGCCGTGTCCAGCGCGTCGATCGCCGTTTCGAAGCCGATGCCCAGATGCCCCTTTTCCGGGCTGTCCACGAAGTCCCGCCACTCCAGCATGAGGGAGAAGTCGGTCGGCTGTTGCAACTCGACGATGAAGACGCCTTCGCCGATCGCGTGCGGCAGGCCCGCCGGGATGTAAACGGTGTCGCCAGGGCGGACCGTGACACTGTTCAACGCGCCGAGCATGGCGTCGGTGTCCTGGTCCCGGACCCATTCACCGACGGTCGCGGCGCTGACCGTTTCCCGGAATCCGGGATATACCCGGGGATTCTCGCCCGACGTGCCGACCACGATCCAGGCCTCGGTCTTTCCGAAATGCGAGTCGAAATGCTTCCGCGCGAAGGAGTCCGACGGGTGGAAATGCACGGGCAGCCGCTGCCCGGCGTCCAGCAGCTTGACCAGCAACGCGGTCGAGTCGCTGAAGGCGGCCACGTGCCGCGCGCCGAGCCAGCGCTGGGGATCGGCGGTGACGGCGTCGCGCAGCCACCGGCCGTCGGGCAGCCGGGTCAGGCCGCTTTCCGGCCGGCCGTACAGGGTGGTGGTGGAGGCGACCCAGTCCTCGGGGCCGAACCCGGACCCGGTCCCGGCGCCGCGCAATGCCGCGATCGCTTCCCCACCGCGGTAGAACTGGGGCGGCTGGTTGGCGGGAAGCCTGATCGGCGCGGTCACGGGGCGACCTCACCGGAGCCACGAGGTACCAGGTGCACGGGCAGGACCACCTTTCTGGGAGCGGAATCGTCGCCGTGGATCCGGGCGAAGAGCAACTCGGCCGCGGCTTCGCCGAGCCGGCTGACCTGATGGGCGATCACGGTGACCGGCGGGTCGAGCAGATCGGCCAGCTCGAAGTCGTCGAAGCTGATCATGGCCGGGCGCGGGACGAGATGGGCCAGCGCGCGCAACAGGTGCACGGCGACCCGGTTGTTCCCGGCGACGACCGCGGTCGCGCGTTCCGGTCCGCGCAGGAGCCGGTCCACCGCGTCCGCCACGCTGTCCGCGGTCGGGGTGCGCAGCCGGACCAGGTTTTCGTCGAAGGGCACACCGGCCCGCAGGCAGCCGTGCCGGAAGCCGCGCAACCGCTCCGCGGCGGTGAAGATGTCGGGCCGGTCGCCGAGGAAGGCGATCCTGCGGTGGCCGTGGTGGGCCAGGTGGGCGACCGCCTCGGCGGTGCCGCCGAAGTTGTCCACCAGCACGGTGTCGGCTTCGAGGTCGCCGGGCGGGCGGTCGAGGAACACCACGGGGGTCCCGGCACGCATCTCCGCGAGCAGGTAGCCGTGCTGGTCGCCGGCCGGCACGACGAGCATCCCGTCCACGCGCCGGGCGCCGAACTCCAGCGTCAGCTCGCGTTCCCGCGCGCAGTCCTCGCCCGAGGAGCCGGTGAGCACGTGGCGCCCGAAGGAGGTGGCGACCTTCTCCACGGCGCGGTTCAGCTCGGAGTAGAAGGGGTTGCCGACGTCTTCCATGATCAGGCTGATCGTGCCGGTCGAGCCACGGCGGAGGTTGCGTGCGCCGAGGTTGCGCCGGAAGCCGAGCTGCTCGATGGCCGCCAGTACGCGGGCCGCGGTCTCCGGATGCACCGCCGGTTCGTCGTTGACCACCCGTGAGACGGTCTTGATGCTCACGCGCGCCAGCCGGGCGACGTCGTTCATCGTGGCCCGGCGGCCCGCCGTGCTGGGAACGGCTCCCGACAACGTTGTCATGATGCCGCGGATTTCACACCAAAGCTCGCGCGATGTCAATGGTTCGAACGAATCGGGCGAGGTCCGCTTCCTGCGGAAGGAGTATCCGCTGTCCGGAATGGGACATGTTCCGTCGTGTTTCTTGACTGTCTTGTCAGCGATTAACGAGAGTTGCCTGCGCTCGACAAGGTCGTCAGCGATGGGAGACAGGGTGAGGTCGTCATGAGAAGGTGTTCCACAACCGTGAGATCGGCGCTGAGCCGGGGGCGGCGAGCATTGGCGCTGAGCCGCGGGCGGCGAGCACTGGCGCTCGCGGCGGGGTTCGTGCTTGCCTTGACGGTGATGCCCGGCATCCCGGCGAGTGCCGCTTCCGATCAGGTGTCCGATCAGGACCTGGCGAACTGGGTCAACCCGTTCGTCGGCACCCGGCCGGGCGGCGCCGACCAGGGGACCGGCGGCGGCGCCGGCAACACGTTCCCGGGCGCGGTCGTGCCCTTCGGCATGGTGCAGTGGAGCCCGGACACGGTCAAGCCGCAGCACGGCGGATATTTCTACGACGACAACCAGCTCAAGGGGTTCAGCCTCACGCACCTGTCCGGCGCGGGCTGCGACACCTACGAAGACCTCCCGTTCATTCCGTTCGCGGGTGCGGTGACCACCTCGCCCGCGATCGACCCCGCCCACTACTACCTGCCCTTCTCGCACGCCAACGAGCAGGCGAGCCCGGGGAAGTACCAGGTCACCCTCGACAGTGGAGTCAAGGTCGAACTCAGCGCGACGCAGCGCACCGGGTCGGGCCGGTTCAGCTATCCGGCCGGCGCGACCGCCAGCCTGTTGATCAACGCCGCCGGCTCCGCCATGGGCACCGACGACGCCCAGCTCGACGTCGGCAAGGACACCATCAGCGGCTGGGCGTCGAGCGGCCGCTTCTGTGGCACGGATTCCCATTACCGCGTCTACTTCTATGCGAAGTTCGACACGCCCTTCGCCGGCACCGGAACCTGGCGCAACGGCACGGTGACCCCGGACACCGTGAGCGGGCCGGGAACCGGCGCGTGGGTCACCTTCCCCAACGTGACCGGAGCCCAGATAAACGTCCAAGTAGGACTGTCCTTTGTGTCTGTCGACGGGGCGAAGGCCAACCTGAAGGCCGAGAATTCGCAGCGGTCGTTCGACGCTGTCGCCGCGGCGGCTCGCCAGGCGTGGAACGACCGGCTGAACCAGGTCAAGGTCGACGGCGGCACGGATGCCCAGCGCACCACGTTCTACACCTCCCTGTACCACTCGTTGATCCAGCCCAACGTGTTCTCCGATGTGGACGGGAAGTACCCCGGGTTCGACGGCCAGATCCACACGGC
>Ga0310811_10004671_pt1 | contig 17239 bp, 12 predicted proteins | sample YCmetagenome_FD_207642 | JGI IMG/M metagenome (GOLD analysis project Ga0310811, IMG submission 207642) | Soil microbial communities from experimental microcosm in Duke University, North Carolina, United States - YC | ecosystem: Engineered > Artificial ecosystem > Soil microcosm > Unclassified ...
AGGGCCAAAGAGGTGGGTCTGCGCAAAACGATCGGGGCCATGCGGGGACAGCTGATCGCCCAGTTCCTGGGCGAATCGATCCTGCTTGCCCTGGTCTCCCTGGCGCTGGCAATGGTGCTTGTCACCGCGGCATTGCCTTTTTTCAACGAGCTTTCGGGTAAATCGATCGCGTTGCGATGGCTGGATGGCTGGCTTCTCCTGAAGCTGGTTGGGATCGCGGTGGTTGCCGGCCTGCTGGCGGGATGCTACCCGGCCTTCTATCTTTCGGCGTTCAATGCGGTGCAGGTGCTGAAGGGGGCCAGGATGGCAAGCCGTTCGCTGCTGCGCAATGGGCTTGTGGTCTCGCAGTTTGCCATCTCAGTGATCCTGATCATCAGCACGATCATCATCTACGACCAACTGCACTTCCTGCATAACCGGGACATTGGATTCAATAAGAACAACCTGCTGTATTTCCGGATCGCGAACCTGGCGACCCCCGGGGACGGCGGGGCGGCCTTAAAGACGGAGCTGCGACAGAACCCTGCCATCGCCGATGTCAGCTGCACCTGGCAGCTGCCGGGCCATATGACAGCCGGTACGCCTTTGAAATGGCGCGGAATGGATAACAACACGCTCGTACTCACGACCCGCATCGGCGGAGACGATCATTATGCCGGCACCCTGGGCCTTAAAATGGCGGCGGGCCGGTTTTATACCCCTACTGACGGGAGAGATCTCTACGTGATCAACGAGACGGCGGCCAGGGCCATGGGGATTGCGCCGGCCGCGGCGATCGGGAAGCTCATTACCATCAATGATCTCGAGGGACCGGTCATCGGGGTGGTGAAGGATTTCAATTTCAGACCCGCGGACCAGCCGATCGGGCCATTGGTGATCAAACATGATCAGACGGATGATATCATCCTGGTGCGGCCGGCGGGGGAAGGGGTGCGGGCCGATGGCGGAAACACCCGGCGGGTGCTGGCGGCGATCCAAAGCGGGTTTGCCCGATATTATGGCCATGCGCCTTTCTCCTTTGGCTTTGTCGACCAGGACCTGGACCGGCTTTACCAGGCCGAGACGCGGATGGGTTCCCTGTTCACGATCTTTGCGGTGCTGTCGATCCTTATTTCCTGCCTGGGGCTTTTTGGACTGGCGACGTTTGCGACGCAGCGGAGGACGAAGGAGATCGGCGTGAGGAAGGTGCTGGGGGCAGGCGAAGCGGGGATCGTTGCGTTGCTGGCCAGGGAGTTCCTGCGACTGGTGGCGTTGTCCTTGCTGATCGCCTTCCCGGTTGCCTGGTGGGCGATGCACCGGTGGCTGGAGGGATTTGCCTACAAGGTGAGCCTCAGCGGCTGGGTCTTTGCTGCGGCGGGAGCCATGGCCCTCGCGATCGCCTTTGTAACGGTGAGCTATCAGACGATCAGGACGGCCATGGCGAATCCCGTGCCCTCGCTTAGGAGTGAATAATGCCGCCCCTGTCAGCGGGCGGCGGAATATTTACATCTTCCTCACGCGGCCGGAGCCGGCCGACGAGATGTTAACAGCAGTGGCGTTGCCGGTGTAGTCCACGCTGCCCGAGCCGGCGATATGGGCGGAGATGGACTTGTTGATCTCCATCCGGACGTCCCCGGAGCCGGCGATGCTGATGTCGGCGGCGTTGACCTTCAGATCGGCCGCTCTGAGGTTGCCGGAGCCGGCAATGGAAATATTGGACTGGTCCGCCTTGCCTTTAAGATCGATATTGCCGGAGCCGGCGATGCTGACGGAAAGATTATCGGACTCGACGGTGGCGGTGATGCTGCCGGAGCCGCCCACGCTAATCTTGGCTTTTTCCCCTTTTACCGTGCCATCCACATCGATCGAGCCGGAGCCGCCGAGCTCGACGGAGGAAAGGGATTTGGCGGTGACGTAGACGTCGACGCGACCCATATGTTCGTGCCTGTGCTCATACTCTTTGGGCAAGCGGATCTTCAGTGTGCCATTTTCAACAACCGTTTCGATCTTCCGGAGGTCATCGGCGTCGCCTTTGAGGCGGAGGCTTTCGGTGCCATCGATCTTTACGTGTACGTTGAAGGGGCCCCCGGTGCCTATTCCATGGTAACCGGAAACGGAACGGGTCTCTTCGGACTGAGCGAAGGTCTTGCCGGCTGCGCCGATTATCACCACAAGAGCCAGAAAGGCCATTTTAAGCGTTTTCATGCGTTGATTCTTTTTTGTTGAACGTTAAATTTTTTGAAAGGTTACTCTAAAGTCGGCGGCGCGGTATCTTTTGTTGCATGGGCCTGCCGGCAAAAAAAATGGCCCCCGGGTTAACGGGGGCCGAGCGCGTGGAATCAGGGATAAGGAAAATTATTGCTTGCGGAAGATCATTTTGGTGCTTTGGACGGGCAGGCCGTCGATGACCAGGGAGCAGATGTAGACCCCTGAAACACCGAAACCATGGTTGAAAACCACCTGGTTAAGTCCTTTCTGGAGGTGAACCGGGATGCGTTCGACCAGGCGGCCATCTATGCCGGTGATCTGCAGGCAGCAGCGGTCGGCATAGGCGTCGGTGCCGGAAGAGACGGCGATCATCGTGGCCTCGTCGAAGGGATTGGGCCGGTTGGGCATCAGCCGGATGCCGTAGCTCGCCGGATCACCGGCCGTGGGACGCGCCGAGTCGGAGGGCAGGTCGAGGACGAACAGACCGGTGGACAGGATGTATTCTGTGGAGAACTGGCTCTCCGTACCGTTGGCGTCCATGGCCGCGGCGCTGACATAAAATGTGGTATTGCTGGCATAGGGCACTTTCAGTACGGCTGAAGACGCCCCTGTGACCGTATAGACGGTGTCCCAGTCATTTGTCGCCGAACGGACCGCAACTCTATAGCCGGGACTGTTTGCGGGACTGAACATTACCTTGATCGTATTTGCGGACCAGAGGGTACCCATCATCGAAATGGTATCCGGTCCCAGGGCGACCATGGCCAGCGAATTGCCGTTGACGAGGGTGTTGCGCGCAAGGTAATTGGTATTTACGTAGATCGAGTCGATGCTGTTTGTGGAGCTGTTGTAATGACCGAGGCTGTCGCGGACGTTATGCTGGCGATCGGAATACCCCGAGCCATTGCTGGCGTTGCCGTCCTCGTTGGCCTGGGTAAAGCGAACGGCCGTATAACCGATCTTGCTAAACGCCTGGTGGTCGCCGCCCCGCCCGGTCCGGTCCTCGGGTTCCATGATCTGAATATTGGTGGGTACGGTTACGAGGCTACTCAGCTGTTCTTTGTATTGCAGCTTGATATATCTCGCCCATTGTTTGTATGGGGAGTTAATGTCATTCCTGGAGAAGATCCGCAGGTCGGTGCTGTCGATGTTCCCGTAGAAGGGGCAGCTTGGTGCGGAAGAGGTATGGCCGCAGAAGACCCCGCCCGATACGTCGTTGTTGTTTACGGCCTTTATCAGAACGTTGTTCGCTGAAAGGTAGTTCGCCAGTGCGGTTGAGCCGATCAGCCCCTGTTCCTCGCCGGTGACGACGGCAAACAGGATCGTATTGCGGAAGGTGTATTTGCTCATGACGCGGGCCAGCTCGAGGACGAGGGCGGTGCCGGTGGCGTTGTCGCCGATGCCGGGGGCGCTGCCGGTGACGTCGCAATTGCTTACATTACGGCTATCCATATGTGCCTCAACGACGAGCAGCGATTTGTCGGCCGTCTGGCTGCCGGGCAGTACGGCAATGACATCGGCGTGCTTGTAGATCGAGCTGGTGCTCCCACAGCTTGCGCTGGAAGGGCTATAGGTGAACGTGAGATAGGCCGATCTGAGGCGGTCATCGTTGGCGGCGCTGTACTGCTGGAACTTGCCCAGGACCCAACGCCGTGCGGCCCCGATCCCAAACGTATTGGAATTGGTGTCGGAGAAGGTGTTGCGGTTCTGGAAGCTATTGAGCATAATTAAATAGGCTTTCAATGAATCCGGGGAGATGTCGGCCAGCAGTCCTGCCGAGATCGTGGACGGATCGGTAATGATATTCGTGGCCTGATAATTCGAGGGAGCATAATTCCCCAGAATGATCTTGTTGACCTCGGTCGAGGTAACGGCTTCCCCGGATTGAGCGTTGGCGCCGCCCGCCCATGCAAGCAGGAGCAGGATGGCAGGCAATTGGTTTTTCATGCCGGCTTGGATTTACGGTTCGTCGGTAGAAGCTCTACCGATGGTTAAAAGCCTTTCTCACAAAGACCTGATCGACTAGTACGATCTGAACCAGGTAGACAGAGGCCGGCAGCGAGGACAATCCATCCAGTGTAAAGGTGTTGACGCCTTTGACGCCTTCGTATTGTCCCTGTTGGACGAGCATTCCTTTACTGTCCAGGAGCCTGACGGAGACACGCTGCGTACCGTTGAGGCTGAGCCGGACCGTCAGCTGATCCCGGAAGGGATTCGGCGCAACGTCCATGACCGCACTCACCAGGGAAGAGACAATGGTCACCACATTGCTGTAGGCGATATTGCCGCTCCCGTCTGTCCATTCCAAACGGTAGTAATTAGGGGTATTAGGGGTCGGACTTTCGTCCGTGAATGAATGATTTACGCTTGTGCCGTTGCCTGTACCCGATAGTTGGCCGATGGTCTTGTAGGCGAGCCCGTCGACCGATCGCTGGATCTGGAAGCGGGTAGCCGTGGTCTCATCGAGCGAGGTCCAGGTGAGCAGGTTGCCCTGGTCGGTGGCCTTGCCTGTAAAGGTGCCGAGAGACTGGGCGAGGACAACGGACATGTTGATGGTATAGGTTGCCGGGGTCGGATCCTGTTTGCCCGCGGCGTCGACGTATGCGTATTGGAACGCGGTGCTGAGGATATTGACCGTCGTGAACTTTATCTGCAGGAGCGTGGGGTTATAATTGGTGATCTTATACCCGTTGGTCAGCAGCAAGCCATTATAATATAGCTGCTCGTTGGTGGGAATGGTGGTGATCACGACGGTCTTGCCGCTGCCCATCGATCCGTCTTCGGGGTCGGTACCCGTGAGCGGGCCGGGGCTGGATACGGTACCCGACCCATTGAGGGGCAGGTAGGAGTTGAGCACGGGGGTGCCGATGGTGTAGTTCTGATCAAAAGAATTGGGTAGCTGCTCGATACCGAAGTCGATGCCGGTCACCGAGGTCGTGCCCGAGTTGAAGGTTTCGATCAGCGGGGAGGTGTTGGTCCAGGTGGACGGGATCGACGCCGTGGGAACAGGGCTACCGACGGTGCCGGGCGAGGTGGTAATATAAACCTCCATACCAACGGCATTGACGGGACAGTTGACCAGGGAATAGGTACCGTTTGCGGCCACGGTGGTCGTGGACAGGACATTGCCCGTTATGGGGTCCACCAGGTTGGCATAAAGCGCATTGCTTGCATTTGTTCCGACCTCGCTGTTTGTGTGTATGTTGGTGAATCCGCCGTTGGCGCTGCCGTCGGCGTCATCCCATACGGTACCCGAAACGGTGATACACTGAAGGGTCAGCATCTGGATGGTATCGAGAGTGATCCCCCAGGCCCAGGTGTTGAGCAGACGGGCGTTACCGTAGTCATTACACTGCAGGTTATCATGGTTGTTGTAGACGCCACTATAGAGGACCGAGTCGGCCGGAGTCTGATTGGTCGGGTTGCCGTTGCCGTTCCAGGCGCGGCCATAGGAGACCACACCGGCTGCCGGCCATACCGGCTTGACGCCGACGATCGAGTTATCATAACCGACACCACTACTATTGTTATTGTTGCTGGAGCTGGAAGTACAGTTGCCCATGCTGGTCAGCTGCGAGTCATTCCAATACAGGATCGCATTCGGCGTTATGGCGGCGGCAGGCGCATACCCGTCGACGCGAAAGCCGTTGACATTGAGCTCCACATCATAAAACGGAATATTGATACGGCCTTTCCGATAGGAGAAGTCGATCGGGAAGGTCGTGTTGGCGGGAACGAGGTTGTTTAGACCGTCCCTCCCATCCCATACATAGGTGCGGATGGCGGCGGGTTGGTTGATCAGCTCGATAAAGCGGTCGGCCGTGTTGGCTTGATAACCGGGGACGCCGTTGAGATCGAAAAGCAGGTAGTAGTCACCGGGCTGTGGCGCTTTGAACCGGATATTATAGGGCCCTGGAGGACAGCCCGAGATGACGGGCGCCAGCAATACGGGTGCGCTGGGGATCGAACAGGCCGGGTAGACGTTGGCATCCGGCGGGCTGAGGAACACGTCGAAGCCGCCGGTGAGATAGGGGGAAACAAGGTTGGGCAGATTGATCGAATTACGGTCGGTCGGCCAGTAACCGTTATTGATACATCCGAAGCTGTTAAAGGCGACGATATAGGACAGGGGCATGAAGCCGCTGGCGTTGCTGAGGGGGGGAGAAGGGAAGGACACCTTTACGGTTACCGAGTCGGGCGTATAGCCGTAGAACGCCGCGTTGGTCGAGGTAGCCGGGTCCTGGATATCGTTCTTGGCAGGGTTATAGACGGAAAAAGCCCACTCGTTACAGTGGACGCGACCGGGGATCGGCACGGGGCCCGCGGCCACCGTGATATCGAAATATTTGGCCAGCATGGATTCCCCTCCGGCGATGTGGGTGACCCCACCGTCCGTGCTACGATAGAAGGAAACGTAATAGTCGCCGTTCTTCGTAGGATTAAATTGAAGCGGAAGATAGCCGTTCGTGGGGGCGCCGGCGATCTGCGGCCCCTTGATCGCGTTGAGATAACCGTTGACACCGCCGATAAAGCCGGGAGTACCTACTGTTGAGGGAAGGTTGACCGTCTGCACGAGGGTTCCCGTGGGGTCATAGATGTTCATAAAGACGTCGCTGTAGGTCCCGGTGCTGGGCGTGCCGGCGGGAGAGAGCGGTTCCCAGTTGAAACCATAATAGAAAACCTCCGTATTGAAATCGGCGATGTGGATCTGGATGCGATTGTCCAGCGGCGCACCCAGGTAGCTACCGACATTCCCCAGCGGGAAGCTGGTGGTAGTGGAGACGATCAAACCCGTCCCATTGGTGGTATTCGGCATGACCTGTTTTGTTCCTTCGGCGCGGGCGCCATCGGGAAGTATCAGGCAGCATGAATATGCCAGGATAAGGAATAGGGTGTACAAAGGTTTCATAAGGATGGATTAAAAAGGATGCCTGCAAGCTAGAAAAGAAAAGGATCACCTCCAATCGTTAAAACCCACCCGGCGTTACAGGAAAATACGTTATTCTGATGAAGGAGATGACCCACAGAGACTTACGAATTAGACAAATTCAAAATTTCGTCAGATTCTACACAAAATAATTTTCCACATTAAGGGAAAAACTTATCCGAGCTAAGTAAATGATTGTCAATCAAGACGAGACAGACAGGTTTCGAGGCCGGTCTCCCAGGCGGGGATGATCAACTGATACGTATTGCGAATGAGGGTTTTGTCAAGGAGGGAGTAATGGGGTCTTTTGGCAGGGGTCGGGAACTGGCTGCTGGGGATGGGATTTATGGTGCAGGCGCTGCCGATGCGCTCGCGGATGGCGATGGCGAATTGGTACCAGGTGATGCGGCCTTCGTTGCTATAGTGGAAGATGCCGGGGGTAAAGAGGGGATGGGCGATGATATGGAGGATGGCGGCGGCCAGGTCGGCGGCATAGGTCGGGGAGCCGAGCTGGTCGTCAACGACGTTGATGGCGGGGCGCTCTTTCATGAGCCGGATCATGGTCTTTACGAAGTTGTTGCCGAATTCGGAGTAGACCCAGGCGGTGCGGATGATGACCGTGGCTTCGGGGTTGTTCTCCATGGCTTTTTGTTCGCCGGCCAGTTTGGAAGCGCCATAGGTATTGATGGGGCCGGTGGGGTCGCTTTCTTTGAGTGGAACGGCGGAGCTGCCGTCGAAGACATAGTCGGTGGAGATGTGGATCAGCCGGGCGCCGTGACGGCGGCAGGCGGCGGCGAGGTAGCCGGGGGCATCGCCGTTGATGCGGAAGGCGGTGTCTTTATCGGATTCGGCTTTGTCGACGGCGGTATAGGCGGCACAATTGATGCACCAGGTGGGTTGACGGGTGGCGAAGAAGGTGTCAACCTGCTGCTGGTCCTCGATGGGGAGTTGGGTGCGATCGGTGAAGATGAAATCATATTCCGGGTTCACGGCTGCGAGCATTTGCAGCTCGCGGCCCAGCTGGCCATTGGCGCCGGTGACGAGGATGATCGATTTAGCCATTGTATTCAAAGGTATTGCGGCACTGAGCAAAGAAGGGCAGCTCGAGATCTTTTGTGGAGACGACGGTCTTGCCGGCGGGGACCTTCCAGTCGATGCCAAGCTGTGGGTCGTCAAAACGGATACCGCCTTCGCTTTCCTTGCTGTAGAGCCCATCGCATTTATAGGCGAGCTGAGCCGTTTCGCTGAGCACGGAGAAGCCATGGGCGAAGCCGCGGGGGATGAGGAGCTGAAGCTTGTTCTCGGCGGAGAGCTCGATGGCCAGGTGCTTACCGAAGGTGGGTGAGCCTTTGCGGATGTCGACGGCTACGTCGAGGACCGTTCCATCGAGCACGCGGACCAGCTTGGTCTGGGCATGGGGTTCCAGCTGATAGTGCATACCGCGGATGACCCCATAATAGGAGAAAGACTGGTTGTCCTGGACGAAGCGCATGTCCAACCCCTGCTTCTGAAAGGTCTGTTCATTATAGGATTCGTAGAACCAGCCCCGTTCGTCCTTGTATACGGCGGGTTCAAAGATCATCAGTCCGGGGATGTCGGTCGTTTTGAAAGGCATCCTTTATCGTTTGTGATATTGTTCGTCGTAATATTTCATGTAATCGCCGGAGGTCACCTGTTTCACCCATTCCTGGTGGCCGAGGTACCAGTCGACGGTGATTTCCAGGCCTTCCTCGAACTGGAGGGAGGGTTTCCAGCCCAGCTCCTTATTGAGCTTTGTTGCGTCGATCGCGTAGCGGTGGTCGTGGCCGGGGCGGTCGGTGACGTAGGTGATCAGCCTTGCCGATTCTCCCGGTGAGCGGCCGAGCTTTTTATCCATAATGCCGCAAAGGAGGTTGACGATATCGATGTTCTTCCATTCGTTGAAGCCGCCGATATTGTATTTCTCCCCTACCCTGCCTTTGTGGAAGATGGTGTCGATGGCGCGGGCGTGGTCGTCGACGAAGAGCCAGTCGCGGACATTATCCCCCCTGCCGTATACCGGGAGGGGTTTGTTGTTGAGGATGTTGTTGATCATCAGCGGGATCAGCTTCTCCGGGAAGTGATTGCTGCCATAGTTATTGCTGCAGTTGGAAAGGATAACGGGGAGGCCGTAGGTATGATGCCAGGCCATCACGAAATGGTCGGAGGAAGCTTTTGAGGCGCTGTAAGGGGAACGCGGATCGTAGGGGGTCTCTTCCGTGAAGAAGCCGGTATCGCCGAGCGACCCATAGACCTCGTCGGTGGACACGTGATAGAACAGCTTGCCGGCAAAGCTGCCTTTCCAGGCGTTGCCGGCGATATGGAGGAGGCTGGCGGTGCCGAGCACGTTGGTGCGGACGAAGGCCAGCGGGTCTTTAATGGACCGGTCGACATGGCTTTCGGCGGCGAGATGGATGACGGCGTCGAATTTATATTTGTCGAAAAGCTCCTGAATCCGGGGGGCATCGATGATATCCGCCTTTTCAAAAACGTAGTTGGGGGCGGACTCGATGTCCTTTAAATTCTCGAGGTTACCGGCATAGGTCAGGGCATCGCCGTTTACGATGCGGTACTGCGGGTATTTCGTAACGAACAGCCGCACTACATGCGAGCCGATGAAACCGGCGCCGCCGGTGATCAAAATTGTCTTGCTCTCGTTTGCCATTAGAGACTCCAGTATTTTCTGTTAGTGATCCTGTTTTTATAGGTACCCTTGAGATCGGCGATGAGGGCGCCTTCGCGGGTGATGGATGTAAACCAAGCGTCGTCCAGGTCTTTGTATTGAACGTGGGGGACGGTGATGATGACGGCGTCATAGCTCCCATTTACCTTTCGGCAGAGATGGAGGCCGTATTCTTCATGCACTTCTTCTTCCATTGCATAGGGGTCTTCGATGTCGACGGCGATATTGAAGGCCAGCAGCTCTTTTACGGTGTCGACGATGCGGGAGTTGCGGATATCGCTGACGTTCTCCTTGAAGGTAACACCTTTTACGAGGACGCGGGGTTCGTTGGAGATACGCAGGACGTGGGTGATGATCTTGCGGGCGACATAGCGGGCCATATCGTCGTTGATATAGCGGGAGGAGGCGATGACCTTGGACTCGTAGCCCAGCGCTGCCGCTTTATAGGTGAGGTAGTAGGGATCGATTCCGATGCAGTGGCCGCCTACGAGGCCGGGCTGGAATTTGAGGAAGTTCCATTTCGTCCCTGCGGCCTCGATGACGTCATAGGTGTTGATCCCCATCCGGTCGAAGATGAGGGACAGCTCGTTCATCAGGGCGATGTTGAGGTCGCGCTGGGTGTTCTCGATGATCTTGCTGGCTTCGGCCACCTTGATGGAGGGGGCGGGATGAACGCCGGCGTCGACGACGAGGCTGTATGTTTTTGCGATCTCGTTCAGGGCGACGGGGGTGTTGCCGGAGACGACCTTTATGACGGTGCGAAGGGTATGTTTTTTATCTCCGGGGTTGATCCGTTCGGGGCTATAGCCGAGGCAGAAATCGCCGTTGGCGAGCTTCAGGTCGGACTGTTTTTCCAGGATGGGTTGGCAATCCTCTTCGGTGCAGCCGGGATAGGTGGTGGATTCGTATACGACGTAGTCGCCTTTTTTCAGCACTTTTCCGACGGTGGTGGAGGCGCCGACGAGCGGTTTCAGATCGGGTACATTGTATTTGTCGACGGGTGTCGGTACGGCGATGATGAAGAACCGGGCTTCTTTGAGCACCTCGATATCGTCGGTGAAGACGATGTCGCGGTCCCTGAATTCGACTGCGTCGACCTCTTTGCTGGGGTCGATGCCGTTGCGCATCATATCGATGCGGCGGGCGTTGATGTCGAAGCCGATGACGGATATCTTGCGGGCGAATTCGAGCGCGATGGGCAGTCCTACATATCCCAGGCCGATGACGGCGAGCTTTGCTTTTTTTCCTAGGAGCTCTTCGTAAATCCTGACTTCATTCATTAGAGTGACTTTAGTTCCTGCTGACAAATTCCTTTGGTTGTTTTGTCCATTCTTCAGGAGGGAGGGATCTGAAGTAATCGTAGGTGATGCGGAGGCCCTCCCTGCGTTCGACCCGGGGTTCCCAGCCGAGGATCTCCTTTGCGCGGGAGATATCGGGGCGGCGCTGCTTGGGGTCATCGACGGGGAGCGGTTTGTGTACGATCTTTTGTTTGGACCCGGTGAGGGCGATGACCTCATCGGCGAATTGCCTGAGGGTGATCTCCGACGGGTTACCGATATTGACAGGCAGGTGATAGTCGCTGAGGAGGAGGCGGTAGATGCCTTCGACGAGGTCGTCGACGTAGCAGAAGGAGCGGGTTTGGCTGCCATCGCCGAACACGGTCAGGTCTTCGCCGCGAAGGGCCTGGCCGATGAAGGCGGGCAGGGCGCGGCCGTCGTTGAGCCGCATTCTCGGGCCGTAGGTATTGAAGATGCGGACGATGCGGGTCTCCAGGCCATGGAAATTATGATAGGCCATGGTCATGGCTTCCTGGAAGCGTTTGGCTTCGTCATAGACGCCGCGGGGTCCGACCGGGTTTACGTTGCCCCAGTATTCTTCGGTTTGGGGATGGACGAGCGGGTCGCCGTAGATCTCCGAGGTAGAGGCTACGAGGATGCGGGCCCGTTTGGATTTGGCGAGGCCGAGACAGTTATGGGTACCCAGGGAGCCTACCTTAAGGGTCTGAATGGGGATCTTCAGGTAGTCGATGGGGCTGGCCGGGGACGCGAAATGCAGAATGTATCGTAGCTCGCCGGGAACGTGGATGAATTTGCTCACATCGTGGTGATAGAACTCGAACGATTCCAGCCTGAAAAGGTGTTCGATGTTGCGAAGGTCGCCGGTGATGAGGTTGTCCATCCCGATCACGTGATAGCCTTCCTTTATAAAACGGTCGCAAAGGTGCGACCCGAGGAAGCCTGCTGCGCCGGTGATCAATACACGCTGTTTAGCCATGTGGGGTTGAATTTGTGCTTTTTTATTTTTTTTCCGGATTTGCCGGTGCGCGGCCGATGCTTTCATAGTAGAAGCCGAGCTCCCGGATGGCTGCGATGTCGAACAGGTTGCGGCCGTCGAAGATGACCTTGTTCTTCAGGCTGGTGACGATCTTCAGGAAGTTAGGGGTCCGGAATTCGTTCCATTCGGTCGCGATGATCAGGGCATCGGCGTTCTCGAGGGCTTCGTATTGGTTTTCCGCATAGGTGACCTTGTCGCCGATGAGCTGTTTGACGTTGTTCATGGCTTCGGGGTCGAATACGGAGACGGTGGCGCCTTCTTTGAGGAGGGCATCGATCATATACAGGGCCGGGGCTTCGCGGATGTCGTCGGTGTTGGGTTTGAAGGCCAGGCCCCAGAGTGCGAAGTGGCGGCCTTTGAGGTTGTTGTTGAAATACCGTTTGATCTTGGGCATCAGGTGGAGCTTCTGTCTTTCGTTGACGTCCATTACTGCGTTGAGGATCTGGAAGTCGTAGCTCACTTCCTGCGAGGATTTTACCAGCGCCTGGACATCTTTGGGGAAGCAGGAGCCGCCGTAGCCGATGCCGGGGAAGAGGAAGCGTTTGCCGATGCGTTCGTCGCTGCCGATGCCGCGGCGGACCATGTCTACGTCGGCGCCGAGGCGTTCGCAGAGCAGGGCCACCTCATTCATGAAGGTGATCTTGGTGGCGAGGAAGGAATTGGCGGCGTATTTGGTGAGCTCTGCGGAGCGTTCATCCATGAAGATAATGGGGTTGCCCTGGCGGACGAAGGGGGAATAGAGGTCGTTCATGACCTTGCGGGCGCGGTCGGAGGAGGCGCCGATGACGACCCGGTCGGGTTTCATGAAGTCGTCGACGGCGACGCCTTCGCGAAGGAACTCGGGGTTGGAGACGACGTCGAATTCGCCAGCGTAGTTCTTTTTGACGGCGGCGTGTACTTTTTCGGCGGTGCCGACGGGGACCGTGCTTTTGTCGACGATGACCTTATACTCTTTGAGGATCTTGCCGAGATGGTCGGCGACGCCGAGGATGTATTTGAGATCGGCGGAGCCGTCCTCTCCAGGAGGAGTGGGCAGGGCCAGGAAGATGATCTCGGCGTCTTTGATCCCTTCCTCGAGGCTGGTGGTGAACTTCAGGCGTTCTTCCTTCAGGTTGCGGAGGAAGAGCTTTTCGAGTCCGGGTTCATAGATGGTGATCTGGCCGTTAATGAGCTTCTGTACTTTTTTTGTATCGATATCCACGCAGCATACATCATTTCCCGTTTCAGCGAAACAGGTGCCTGTAACGAGTCCAACATAACCGGTGCCGATCACAGCAATTTTCATAAAGATCTCTAGTTTAAGGTGTTTATATATTCTAATACTGCGTCGCTGATCGCGTGCAGCTGTTCATCGTCCAATTCTGTGTGCATGGGAAGGGAGATGACCCGTTCCGTCAGCCAATCGGTGGTTTCGAGGTGGTAGCCGGCTCCGCCAAATCCGGCGAACATCTGCTGGCGGTGGGCGGGTACGGGATAGTAGATCATCGAAGGGATGTTACGGGTGGCCAGGAACTCATTGAGTCCGTTGCGGTCGACCCCTTCGAGGACCAGCGTATACTGGTGGAAGACATGGTGGCTATAAGGTGCCCGGTAGGGCGTCTTTATCTTCGGGTGGGCGGCGAATGCCTTATCATAGTGATCGGCGGCGGCCCTTCTGGCGGCGGTGTATTCGTCCAACCTTTTCAGCTTTACATTCAAAACAGCTGCCTGGATGGAATCGAGGCGGCTGTTACAGCCGACCAGGTCGTGATAATAACGCCGGCTTTGCCCATGGTTCGCAATCATTTTTAACCGGTTGGCTAACGCATCATCATCCGTAAATATTGCTCCGCCGTCGCCGTAACAGCCCAAATTTTTTGATGGGAAGAAGGAGGTACAGCCGATGTGGCCGATAGAGCCTGTCTTTTTCACCGTGCCGTCGGGGAAGCGGTAGTGGCTGCCGATGGCCTGGGCGTTGTCCTCGATGATGTAGAGGTTATGGCGGTGGGCGATGTCCATCATCTCCTGCATGGGCGCCGACTGGCCATAGAGGTGGACCGGGATGATGGCGCGGGTGCGGGGGGTGATCGCCTTTTCGACAGCGGCCGGATCGAGGCAAAATGTCTTGGGGTCGACCTCTACGAATACGGGTCTCAGTTTGAGGAGGGCAACCACCTCGGTGGTGGCGATGAATGTAAAGGATGGTGTGATCACTTCATCCCCCGGTTGCAAATCGAGTGCCATCATGGCGATCTGGAGAGCGTCGGTGCCGTTGGCACAGGGGATGACGTGTTTGGAACCGTTATAGGCCGAAAGGGCATTTGCCAGGTCGGTTACGGCTTTTCCATTGATAAAGGCAGCATTATCGATCACCTCCTGAATCGCTGAATCAACTTCACTCTTAATTTGTGTATATTGCCGCTTTAGATCAACCATTTGGATGGGCCGCATAGTAACCGAGTTTTAAGAAACGATCCGCCTACGGGCGGATTGGGGGCACGAAACTACTGCAAAAATGTGGTTTATCCAATGCTGCCAATGGGTAGTTCGGGAAGCATATGAGTATAATCTTTTATCATGTATTTCTTCTTTTGTACAGAACAGGCGTTCGACTGATCTCCCCCTGGAACCGGAAGGCGAAGCTCTGGCTGGAGGGTAGAAAAGGGCTTTTTGAGCGGATGAGGGCAGAGCTGGCGGCGGCGGCGGGTAAACCGGGTCCGGTGATCTGGATGCATTGCGCCTCGCTTGGCGAGTTCGAGCAGGGGCGGCCGGTGCTGGAGGCCTTGCGGCGGCAGTCGCCGGGTTGCCGGATCGTGCTGAGCTTTTTTTCGCCCTCGGGGTATACTACCCGAAAAGACTACAAGGGCGCAGACCATATTTTTTATTTACCGCTGGACAGTCCGAGGAACGCCCGGCAGTTTGTCGACCTGGTGAAGCCGGATATCGTGCTCTGGGTGAAGTATGACTACTGGTATTATTTCCTGGTGGAGCTGAAAAAGCGGGGTATTCCGACGCTGCTGATCTCGGGGATCTTCCGGGAGGATCAGCCTTTCTTCAAATGGTATGGGCGGCTGCACCGGTACATGCTGGAATGTTTTACGCATCTTTTCGTACAGACGGATGCGTCGCGGTTGCTGTTGCGGCGGTTGCGGCTGACGGAGAATGTGAGCGTCAGCGGGGACACAAGGTTTGACCGGGTGATCGAGATCGCCGAAGGCGGGGAGCGGGAGCCGTTGCCCCTCATCGAGGCCTTTTGCGCGGGGCGGCAGGTGGTCGTGGCGGGATCGACCTGGGAGGAGGATGAGGAGGAGCTGGACCATTTTGCGAATACCCATCCGGACCTTCGATTCATTGTAGCGCCGCATGAGATCAGCGAGGGCCGGGTGCAGGAGGTGGAAGGTTTGTTCCGCCATTCGATCCGGTATTCGGTGCTTGCGCGGGGAGGCGGCGCGCCGGCGCGGGGACAGTCGGCCTGGCCGGAGCCGAATGTGCTGATCATCGACAATATCGGGATGCTGAGCCGGTTGTACCGCTATGCCACGATCACCTATGTAGGCGGGGGCTTTGGCGATGACGGGGTGCATAATGTGCTGGAGGCGGCGGTGTATGGAAAGCCGGTGGTGTTTGGGCCGGTGATCGAGAAGTATATCGAGGCCGTGGAGCTGACGGAGTGTGGCGGGGGGCTGATCATCGACAGTGCGCTGGAGGCGGAAAAAGTGTTCAACAGGCTGTTACAGAATGCCGAAGAGCTCAAGGAGACCGGTGAGGCCTCGGGCCGGTATGTGCATTCGAAGAAGGGGGCGACGCAGCGGATCGTCCTATATATTTATGAGAATCGTCTTTTGACCAGCTGATAGAAGTGGCGGGTGGTTTCCCGGTTCTCGTCCCAGCCCAGCTTTACCTTCAATTCCCTTTCCATCCAGTATTCGGCTTCCGGCAGGATGCGGAAACCATTGATCGTCTTGATACTACGCTCGTACATGACCTCATCGCCGCGGAAGAGCTGGTTGATGAAGACATAGCGGTCGTTAACGCCGATGGCCTTTTTGAGGTCGCGGACGGGGGTATCGTTGAGGGCCGATTTGAGATCGGCGACTTCGGATTTCAGCTTATCGTTGAGGGAGGTGCTGGTGAGGCCGATGACATCATTGACCTCGCGGGCGCGCTGGGAGAGGGTAAATCGGTCTGTTGGCTTGTCGGCCAATGGGTTAAATGGCCATTGGCCGCGATCGAGCGGTTTTTCCAGGGTTGCGGTCGCCGGGGCGGGTACCGGAGCCGGCGCTGGCGCCGGCGTTGCGGGGGGCATATAGCGGGAATCGGGGATATTGGTGTCCGGCGTGTCAGCCAGTATCTCGGGCTCAACGTTTGCCGGCGCACCGTTTACATTGGTATTCCGTTGGTTGGGGACTGCCTGGCCATTCTGCTGTCCGGCATACATTTTGGTGGCGGATGGCATCATAACCGTTATTTTTGTCGGCATTACCCGGACAGGCTGAGGTTCATTGGCGAGCTTTTGAAGCTCGGCTTCGAGAAGGCGCACGGTATCGAGCATTTGGGCGGGTTCGGCCTTTCGGTCGGACAGCTCCTTCAGTTGAGTGATCAGTTCTTTAAGTCGTTCCATGGTACAAAGCTAAACAGCACTTTAAGGGTTAGTAGAAAGACCTATATAAAACCTATATAAAGTTATAACAAATTCCGAACCTAATTTATACACCTAATCTATGTTCATAGAACCCCATCTGTTGGGTGAGCGCCGAGGCTGGATCGAAGTCATTTGCGGATCGATGTTTTCGGGGAAGACCGAGGAACTGATCAGGCGGCTAAAGCGTGCTAAAATTGCCAATCTGAAAGTCGAGATCTTCAAACCAGCGATGGATACGCGCTATCATGAGCAGCATATCGTATCGCATGATGAGAACGCGATCCAATCTACTCCTATCGAAAATTCGCAGACTATCCTATTATTGGCGGGGGATGTCGATGTAATCGGCATCGACGAGGCCCAGTTCTTTGACGATCAATTACCGGAAGTCTGCGACCAGCTTGCAGTTCGGGGCATCCGGGTGATCGTCGCCGGTCTCGATATGGACTATTTGGCTAAACCTTTTGGT
>Ga0310811_10004672_pt1 | contig 17238 bp, 16 predicted proteins | sample YCmetagenome_FD_207642 | JGI IMG/M metagenome (GOLD analysis project Ga0310811, IMG submission 207642) | Soil microbial communities from experimental microcosm in Duke University, North Carolina, United States - YC | ecosystem: Engineered > Artificial ecosystem > Soil microcosm > Unclassified ...
ATTCCTTTCCAGTACACTCATTGTCACAGTTTTGACGATCAAAGATGGTATCACCAGCGTAGTTCGCCTATCCCTCTGATTTCGCTTCAATGAGCTGGTTAATCTCCCAGACATTGCCTTCGGGATCGGCAAAGTAGGCTGTGCGCCGCCCCCAGGGCTGGTCGGCGGGAGGTCTGAGAAACGTAACTCCTCTGGCCTTGAGCGTCTCATAGGTGGCATCGACGTCCTCAACACTGGCTGCAAGAAACCCGCGAGGCCCTCCTCCGGCCTTCAACTCAAGCGGCTCCTCGCTGATCATGTGCGCGGCAGCTGAGATCTCGAGCAGGAGAAAATACTGGCCTCCGATAAAGAAGCCGCCCGCATCGGGCTCGCTCGCTTTCTGAAACCCGAGTGTGTCCTGATAAAATCTCCTGCATTTGTCCATATCTCGCACGAATACTACCATTGCTTCGATCCCGTTAAACATGGCTTCCCTCTCTTCCTTCTTTGTCGAACCATCACGTAGTCTATACTTATGCATCCTTCTACTTCTTGAGGTGCAAAATATCTGTGCTCTACAAGAAATAGAGTAGCATAAAAGAAGAGACAAAGCTTCTCTCATCTTGCTCTATTTTGCAATAGAATATGTTTTTAAGCGAAGATATTCGCCCACTCGCGGATGTACCATGTGCGCACCAGATCATTCTGCACGAATGGGTCACCTTTGATATACTCTTCGGCTGCCTCACGCGTCGTGCTGACGGCCATCGTGCTCAGCGGCTCCTGCGGGTTATTCAGGAAAGCCCCCGCCATCAGCAGCGTGCCGCGAGCATGCCATTCTTTCGAGCGCGCAATATGAGCGGCAACCATAGCAGGCTGCTGCGCAACCGCATCCTCAAAGGACGCAAAAGAGGTCACGACAAAAACGACATAATAGACCCGCTGTTGAGGAATGTCCATAGTTCTTCCCTCCTCTGCTCTCTTGAGAATAGATATGTCTTATTGGACATATGGATGTATCATAAACCGCAAGTTTGCTGCTCATCTGGGAAATGAGCAGCAAACCTGTTATCCCTGGCGTCTGCCACCCAGAGGAAAATGCTCCCAGGGATTCTCATTGGCCGTAATTCGGTACCCATCGGGATCAGCAAAGACAAAGTGACGTCCAAACGGCCCATCAGAGGGCGGCTTGATAATCGTCACACCCGCCGCCTCCAGGTTGGCACACAATGCATCGACCTGATCACAATCAAGCCAGAGCGCCACGCCCAATCCCGGCTGCGCGACCTCATCCAGGTTCACGGTTGCCTGACTGAGCGCAAAAGGGATCGTGCTGGTATCAAAGGCAACCACTCCGGGAGTGTCGAAGCGCGGATCGACGATCAAACCCAGCATCTCCGTGTAAAATGCACGCGATACAGAGAGATTGCGCACCTGCAAACCGAAAAAATCAGGTCCAAGTAATTTAGCCATATGCTTGCTTCCTTATATTCCCTTGTAGAATAGTTACAACACTTATGCCCATAGTTTACCTGCGGCCAGTGACAACAGCGTGTCAGCAGCGCAGCAACTTTTTGCAACGGAAAATAGTCCAAAAAAAAACGATGACACGCCTTCACTAGACGTGTCATCGTGAGACAGGAAGCAGGGAAGGCTTATTGCTCTTTCTTGCCAGTGGGCAAGCCATTCAGCTCTTCCATGAAACGTAGCATCACCGAAAAGTCTTCGTCATGCCCCTGTGCCATAGCAGCAGCATACATCTGTGCAGCGGCAGCTGTGGCAGGCATGGCAACAGAAAGTTTTGCGGCCATCTGCAAAATTAAACTGAAGTCTTTGCGCATCAAAGGGAGCGCAAAGTTCACTGGATAGGTCTCATTCTTCAGATTCGTCAGCTTGGCTTTGTGCGCCGGTGCGATCGCGGTCGTCTGTCCCAGCACTTCGACCAGTTGCTGCTTATCCAGGCCAGCTTTCTCACCCAGCGAGACCGCCTCAGCAACCGCCTGCAATCCCAGGCCCAGCAACGTATTCACGACCATCTTCATCGTGGTCCCTGCACCGCTGGCCCCCATATAAAAGATGGATTTGCCCAGTTGATCCAGGATAGGTTTACAGCGTTGATAGACTTCTTGCTCTCCCCCCACAAAGATCACCAGATTGCCCTCGCTGGCCTGGGGCGTACTACCAGAGACAGCGGAATCGATCATGTGCGCGCCTTTCTCCTGCGCAGACGCAAATACGCGCCGGGATACCTCAGGAGACACAGTACTGAGATCGATAATGGTCGTCTGCGGCCGTACGCCCGCCAGCACGCCATCGGGTCCGTACATGATCGCCTCTACGGCAAAGTTATCCGTCACAATGGACATCACGACGTCACATTGTGCGGCAAGATCACATGGACGTTCAGCCGTCTGGATGCCGTTCTTGCGCGCTACCTCCAATGCCTTCTCTTTCGTACGATCATAGACCGTCACACTGTATCCCGCCTGCACCAGACGTTGCACCATCAGCACGCCCATATAGCCTAAACCGATGAAACCAATGCCTGGTTTCCCCTGCGAATTATATGTTGTCATTTATCTCTGCCCTTTCCGCAAAGTATGAAAATTACGTCAGAGACTTCGCAGCTCTAACGCATCTATTCACAGGGCAATACGTTTCCACTTTCCAGAAGGTTTCAGCTAGCGACCGCAAGCAAGGCGCTACCTCGCCCCGCCTTTCACTCAACACCATCCCTCATTCACAGCTTTTCTACTGCAAATTTACTATATTTATGTAAACCTGCATACTTTATAAAGTATATTTACGTACATTTATATGTTACACATGATGTATTAATAAGATTTTAATATATATATCTGCATAGATATGATATATTGCACGTAGTAGAAATGAATATCACTTCATTATTATTTTGTATCTTATTACCGCTGAAACAACGGGCAGGATCACATATGCAGAAATGCAGGGGTGAGCGTATCGGCACAAGGGAAAGATGGTAGAGAAGGGATTTCCTGAAAAGTGACCATCAGGAAACCTCATAGATGGTTGTGGCAGGTGCATCATGGATCAGGAAAACATCGACGCAAGTGCAGGGCTGGCATTCAGCCTTCTCTTATTTGAGAAATATGGCAAAACAGGAGCGTTGCAAGCTGAGATGCAACATGTGCCTGGCATACACGGACCTTGTAAAGGGCATTTGCATCTGATCGCAGGAAAGGTTGCTACCAGTTATTTAGAGGACCAGCGGGGACAACACTTTCTCATCAGCAAAGAACAGATGATTCGCCTCGATAGTGAAAAGGGCCCCTTTGAATGGATGCTGACGCCGTTGCCAGCGCCTCCTGCCGCGCAACCAATGGCCTATATGCAGCCAACAGCCCATGAACCAGTCCCCCGGCGCATTGCAGCGCTCGATCTCGACAAGCTTCAGGGATGGAATGCCATGCAAAAGATGATGCTCTCGCTCATCTTCGAGGCAATTGATGGACAACGCACCATAGCAGAAATCAAGGCAATCACGCCTCTGAAACCAGCAGTAATAGAAGAAGGACTGCGTATCCTCTTCGCCTTAAACGTTATTAACATCTCCTCATAGTGGAAAGGGTGGTTAAAAGTATCATGATGAATAACACATTGATGCCCGATAGGGAGAACTCAGCAATAAGCACCAGGGGCTGGTCAGCAGGAGAAGTTGTCGAGATAGAGGATACGGGTGGCAAAGGTTTTTTCCAGTGGTGGTACCATCTCACGGCAATTCCCGAGCCTCCGAGCACCGCCAGTTTCCTCAAACGAGAGGCGGCTCGTCGCAGTCGCATGGTCAGCATCGTCTGTTTCTCTTTCATCATCACCATGCTCTTTTGCTTACCGGCCAGCTTTTTTATTCCCAACCGTATCACCATATTCACAACCAGCATGATGCTCGTCATCCCCATCATCTCGCTGATTTTCAACCGTTTTCAGCAGCAACTGCTGGCTGGCATACTTCTTGTCGTCGCCTTACAGCTCGCTATTATGCTCGTCGTTCTTACCACCACACCGTTAGATGAGGTGAGCCTTCCCATCTACGATCTGCTCACCATGACCGAACTGCTCGCGGTCTCACTGCTGCCAGTACGTAGCGTCTTCTTCGTCGGCTCAATCAATTGTATCTTCATCTCAACCAGCCTCATTATCCAACCACATACCACGGCTCTGGCGGCCGATCTGGCGACACAGGCTGTTGCCATACATATTAAACCCATCGCGCTGCAAATCCTGGTTGCGGCCATCTCGTATCTCTGGGTCACCAGTGCCCACCGGGCCGCAATACGTGCCGATCGAGCAGAAATGGTCGCCAATCTCGAGCACGCGCTGGGCGAACAGAAACGTCGTCTGGAAGAAGGGGTGGAACAAATTTTGCAGACGCATGTCGCCATCGCGAATGGCAATCTGGGCGCACGCGCTCCTCTTACGCAGGATACTATGCTCTGGCAGATCGCGCGGGCACTCAATACCCTGCTTGTCCGCTTCCAACGAGCCTCAATGGCAGAAAAAGAGCTTCGTCACATCCAGCAAGCTATCACGGACACCACACAAAGCATCCAACAGGCAGAGGAGCGACATCAGCAGCCCAGCCTGATCATGACACAGAGCGCCCTCGATTCGCTCATCGTCACCTTGCACGGCAAAACGATCATCGGCGTCCAGCCATCTGCCCAGCTCATGTATCCAGCAGATCAGCCACAAAAAACGCCTCTATCCTATCCGCAAAACATCTTTGGAGAAAATGGGCAATAACCGAAAACAGCCACGAGACCAAAACGTCTGTCATCATCTGAGGTAGGGACAGGGTTTATCCCTGTCCAATGGGGGGTCGCCCATTCCTGGGACCTTCATCCCTTCCCGCAAATCTTCATCCCTGTCCAATGGGGGGTTCTCCCCTGCCTGGGACCTTCATTCCCTCGTGCAGCCTTTTATCCCTATCCGACAGCCTTCATCCCTTCCCGCAAGCCTTCATCCCTGTTCACTGGAGATTCTCTTCTGCCTGGAATCTTCACCTTTCCCGTAAACCTTCATCCCTATCCAGCGGCCTTGGTCACCAGAACATGCTGCATCACCGTTCCGCCTACCGCCTGTGTCGTCTCACCGATCCGCAATGTATAGACATCGCCATAGGGGGCTATCGCTTCAACCAGAACAGTTGCTCCCGGCACCAGACCAATTGAAGAGAGATAGCGCAACATATCTGCATTATCATCGCTCACACGCCGCACCACGCCCAGCACGCCCGGCTGTAGCTCTGATAGCGGCTGCATTTGCATCACCACGACCTGACCCATCTTCGAGGGGATCGGATCTCCATGAGGATCAGCCGTCGGATGATGCAACATCATATCCATACGGTCCTCAAAAGCTTCAGAGATGGCATGCTCCATGCGTTCAGCTTCCGCATCCACCTCATCCAGAGAAAAACCCATGATTTGTACCAGAAACGTCTCCAGCAAACGATGATGGCGTACCAGCTCGGCCGCCGCCATCTCCCCTTCCGCCGTCAGAACAATGCCATGATACGGCGTATGGCGTACATATCCCTTCTCCGCCAACCACTTAAATAGCTGCGTCACGGTGGCATCACTCAGCTGACCACTTGGCTCCAGTGCTTGCAAACGTTCACGCATCACTGAAGTCGTAATCCGCTCACCACGCTCGTGCAGCTTGTAGCACACCTTCAGGCAATCGACGGTGCGTGTGGGCAAAGATCGGACATCAAAACTCATCAATTTCTCCTCACTCGCAATTCTATTTGCTCGTCTCACAGAAGGTATCATATTCGCACAGAGCTTTCAACTCCCTGAATCTGACGGATCTGATCTCTCGCTAGCTAGCAACCTATAAGAAAATACGCAGAAATGCCGTTACGCTTCTCTCTCTCTCTACAAAGTCCTGTCTCTATTGTACCGTATTTCACGTTGTACGTCAGTAATAGCATAGCACGAGCGGGAAAGGATAGATAGTGCAGAAGTATCACGATGAGACACGCTCACTATCCCACTCACAAAAAACAACCGACCTGCTTTACAGCAAGAGAGCGAAAAATATGACATACTAGAAAGATAAATGCCTATCAGCTTATTTTTTCTTGAGAGGTAAATATGTCAGATACACATCCTGTCGAATTTGCTCAAAACCGCTATGAGCAAATGTCCTACCGCCGCAGTGGACGTTCGGGCCTGCGTCTTCCCGCTATTTCGCTTGGGGCCTGGGAGACGTTCGGCGGCTATCGCGGAGAAGAGATCGCCCGCGCCTGCCTCTACCGCGCCTTTGACCTGGGCATTACGCACTTTGACCTGGCGAACAACTACGGTCGCCCGGCCGGGAATGCCGAACAGGTGGTAGGCACTATTCTCCGCGATATGCCACGCGATGAACTCATTATTTCCACCAAAGCTGGTTACTATATGTGGCCCGGTCCCTATGGTGATAAACTTTCAAAAAAATATCTTGTCGCCAGCCTGGATCAATCACTCAAACGTCTCGGCCTGGACTATGTGGACATCTTCTATGCCCATCGGCCCGATCCTGAGACACCCCTGGAAGAGACCATGGCCGCTCTGGACCTGATCGTCAAACAGGGGAAGGCGCTCTATGTCGGCGTCAGCAATTTTCCGGGGGCTTATTTTGAAGAGGCCGTCGAGGTCACCAAACGCCTGGGATTGACCCCGATCACAATCCATCAGCCTCGCTATAATCCTCTGGACCGCAAACCCGAACACGATCTCTTTGAGCATACACTGCGTGCTGGCACTGGCGTTATCTCGTACAGTCCTCTGGCACAGGGTCTACTCAGCACCAAATATCTGGGTACCTCTATCCCTAAGGACTCACGAGCGGCGGCCTGGTGGGGAAGAGAAAGCAACGAACAGGTGCTCTCTCCTGAAAAACTCACACAGATACAGCGCCTCAACCAGATTGCTCAACAAAGAGGCCAGACCCTCGCCCAGATGGCACTGGCCTGGAACCTGCACCATCCAGCCGTGACCAGCGTGCTGATCGGGGCTTCAAAGGTCGAGCAGATTGAGGAAAACGTCGCCGCGCTGAACAATCTGGAATTCAGCGAGGAAGAACTCAAAGCGATCGACGAAATCGCACCACTCTTCGCTTAGCAAGCAACACGCGACAAAAACGATGACCAATGGAGGCGCGCTCGACCTATGCGCACCTCCTGGTTCACGCATGAAAACAATGCAACTGACTACATATCGAAGCCGTAATAAGCAGCTCCCAGCAAAGCCGGATACTTATTCAGAATCACATGCACAGGCAGCGATTGCAGCGTCTCTTTAAAACGTCCCTTGTTTTGAAACGCGGACATAAATTCTGGCCCATCAAACCAGGGGAGCAGCCGTGGAGGCATTCCCCCACCGACGTACACGCCGCCCGTCGCCAGCACCTTCAAGGCCATATTGCCACACTCTCCCCCCATAATATGCATGAACATCTTGACTGTTTGCACGCAGAGTGGTGATGGATTTTCCTTGTTTTGCGCAGCATTCACAATGACTGGCGTGCGATCCTTCGTCGCAGCCAGCTCTTGCGCCACGCCCGGCAATTCTGCAATGCCCGAGGTGTCCAGGAGATACTGATAAATATTCGGCAGGCCGATCCCTGAACAGACATGCTCATAGCTCACATGCTGGAAACCATGATTCAATAAATAGCGCAAGAGTCCTATCTCCAGCTCATTCGTGGGCGCAAAATCGGCATGGCCTCCTTCAGAAGGATTTGCCAGATAACGTCCCCCGCTCCAGGTCAAGAATCCCTCTCCCAGACCCGTACCGGGCGCAATCACCGCGATCGTGCCATGCACAACAGGCGAGCCCGCATTTAACGTATACAGATCATCCTTTTGCAGGTAAGGCACGGCATGGGCCATTGCATACAAATCGTTCAATAAATACACTACAGGGACATGAAAGGCCTCAGCAAGTGCTTTTTCGTCCATATTCCAGGGAAGGTTCGTCACCTTCGCCTTACCAGCAATCACCGGTCCAGCCACGCCAAAACAAGCTCGGAAGAGCGGGTAGTTCGTCCCCGTCAGAAAATCCTCCACCAGCGCCTCTAAGCTAGGATAACGTCCGCTCGGAAGCGTCGCTTCCAGCACGGGCGTGCGTAATTCTTCTTTTGATGCAAAAATGGCAAGGCGGGTCTTTGTGCCACCAATGTCACCAGCCAGTAACATAGCAAGTCCTCCACATGAGTTGGGTTAGTAAATAGGGCAAACACGTAGATACCTGAGGATACCACAAAAATAAACGCGAGCACACGAGAGGCTAATTACATCCCATCAATAGGAAAAATACACTATCCTGACGGACCAGAAGTAGGCAGAACGGTAAGAAGATTGACAGTACGAAAATGTTTCACTACAATTTTAGTATGAAGCAAACACTTAGGGTAAAATCTTCTCCAAGAATGTAGGATATGAATAGCACCTATCACACGCACCAACGATTCGGCGACTACCAGCTACTTCATCTGCTGGGTCAGGGAGGATTCACTGAGGTGTATCTGGGAGAACACGTCACGACTGGTCAAAAGGTAGCGGTCAAACTGCTGGATGCACGTCAGGGAGGCAATGAACTGGATAAGTTTTTCGCCCGTGCCTCCGTCTTGAGTTATCTTCAGCACCCAAATATTATTCAGGTCTTCGACTCTGGTATCAGCGACTATACCGCCTATCTCACGATGAGCTACGCCTCCGGTGGCAATCTGCGCCAGCGCTACCCAAAGGGATCACGCCTCCCTTTACCTACGATCATACATTATGTAAAACAAATAGCCAGCGCATTACAGTATGTCCACCAGAACCAGCTTATCCATCGCGATATCAAACCCCATAATATTTTGCTGGGGGACAATGAGACGATTATGCTCAGTGATTTCGGGATCGCGGTCGTCACCTCCAATCAAGACGAAGAGCAACCTTATTTTCATGATTTTGAGGGGACCGTCATCTATGCAGCGCCGGAACAGTTACAGGGCAAACCGCGCAAAAATAGTGATCAATACGCTCTGGCGGTGACGGTCTATGAGTGGCTCACCGGTTCCTGGCCCTTCATAGGCAACTTCGATGAAATCGTTCAGCAGCATCTCTACGCTGATCCGCCATTGCTGCGCGAGAAAGAAAGTAGTGTTCCGCCAGCCGTTGAGCAGATCGTGCTCAGGGCGCTGGAGAAAGAGCCGGAACAGCGCTTTAGTAGCATAGAAGCTTTCGCCGAGGCCCTGGAACAGGCCGTCCCGCAGCAGCCAGCTCCCTCTCTTGATCTATTAGTTAGCTCTTTTCAGCCCCCTAAACGTCAATTTAAGGCTCCAATACCTTTCAAGAAATAGCTGATCATCAGCATTCTATTTGGAGGGAATGCGGCTGAAGAATAAGCGCATTATCCTTCAGCCGCGTTTCATTGGCAATACACCTTCTTATGAGACCACCACAATCACGCCTCGTGTCGCCGGAGACGTCTTGCTATAATAATTGTAGGTACCTGGCGTCGAGAATACCATCTTATACGAACTTCCCTTGGCAATCGAACTGGCCGCGGAAAAAATGTTCGTCTTATCGCCAGCCAGCAGCTGCTCCTGGCTCGTCTCATTATTCCAGGTCACGGTCGTCCCCACTTTGATGACCATTCCGGCCGGGCTCAGCACATAACCAGCTCCCTGCGCGCCTGTCTGCTCCATGAGCTTCACGGCAACCGCAGCGGCCGCTGGCTGGACCAGCAACGTTCCCTTCGCCTCGGGATGTTCTTTACTGGTATAGGAGATCGTCTCTGCCGTCGTAAAGGTCATCTTCAGCGAGCCATTTTTCAGCACCTTGCTCGCCGGAGAAAACACGCCATTCATCGAGCTCACCAATGTCTGGTCCGTGCTGGTCACGTTATCCCAGATCACCGTCGTGCCAGGAAGAATAGCAATACTGGCTGGAATAAAAGCAAATCCGTGCCCCTGGTCTGCTGACCGCTCCACAATATCTACCACAATGTCGCTATTCGTGGCAGAAAGTTTCTTCGGGCTCGACGCCGCCGTCGCCATAGGAGACGACGTCGCCGCATTTTGCTCTGTCAGGGAACCACAACCAACCAGGGCGAGGGAGACAAATGCCAGACTGAGCAGGCCGCTGGCAATAGCAAAAGGCCGTACCTGGAGAAAAGACTTGTAATGTGCCATAAATGCAATAAACCTCTCTATCCAATTCACACACATACTTACCTGACATATGGGCTCGCAAGTATGTTCCACCCAAACATTTGCAGTGAGCTTCCGCATATATCACTTTCTATGTCAACTACAAATGCCATAACTGCAATATTACAATATTCTTTTTTTGCTCGAGAAGGAACACAAGATTTCTTTAGCCGGAAAGTACTAGAAATGAATTATGTCTACATATAATTTTTCCTTCGCTCCACAATTTTGCTCGCGTCGACTTTTTCAGATTCTCACCGCAAACTAAATCTGGGAAAAAGTCGACGCCGAATACCAGTGTCGACTTTTTTGGTAGCCGCGTCGACTTTTTCAGATTCTCCTGAAACCATCGCCCACAAAAAAGTCGACCCGAATCAATAATTCTATAGAACTCACGGACAGATAGGATTTGGATACAGTAGAGGCACGGTGAAGTGGAACGGAACTGTGCCCCAGGGAACTCGTGCGATGCCTCTGGCTCCGCTAGCGATACAATGGCGATTGCAGGCATCTGTTTTTTCGACTACGGGGCTCAGCGGCTCAGGCTCCTCTCCTCACCCGTCTCTCCTCCTGTGGAGCCAGAAGCATCGCACGAGTTCCCAGGCACAGTTCCGTTCCACTTCACCGTGCCTCTACTGGGAAAGGGGCGAGTCGATTCAAGCCACAGACAACACATTATGCGTGCATCGTCGCACCATTGCGTACTTTATGTCGATTCAAGCCACAGACAACACATTATGCGTGCATCATCACGCCGTTGCGTACTTTATGTCGATCAAAACCACAGACAACACATTATGCGTGCATCATCGCCCCATTGCGTACCTTATAAGGAGCAGGATATAATAATTTCCAGAAAACTAGCCAGGAGGAAACATCTCATGTGCGCTCACTATTGACACTGACACACCTCGCTCTCTACATACGCTCGCACCCACCTCACCTGCATTCTCGCCGATGAGTATTTTTCCTGGTGTTTTGCCTGGATCAGCTCTCCCTGCCATCACTCTCCTCCCTCAATTCGTGCGCCACCATCTCTTCTTTCCCGCTATGATCACTCAAACGAGAAATCAGAAAAATCCATACTTTATAATTAAGAGGAGAAATAGATTGTTTACCATCCCTGACGACTTTGCAGGCTTCATGCTAGAACTCTTTGGCGCAGAGGGCCGCGCCTGGCTCGACCGCCTGCCCGCCATGCTTGCCACCTGTGAGGAGCACTGGCATCTGACGATTGGCGCTCCCGTTGATAATCTGTCATTCAACTACGTAGCTCCGGCAGTTCTCGCTGATGGAAGCGAAGCCGTGGTGAAAACAGGCCTGACCGACGAATTTCTCTCCCAACCACAGGCTCTGCAACACTTCGCCGGACATGGCATGGTACAGCTCCTGGCCTACGATGAGCACAATACGGCGATGCTTCTGGAACGTCTGAAGCCGGGAATATCATTGCGCGCCGTGAAGGATGACGAAGCTGCAATCTCAGCTGCGGCTGCTGTTATGCGCCAGCTATGGCGTCCGCTGCCACAAAAACACTATCCTTTCCCGACGGTCTGCGATTGGGGCAAGGGCTTCGCACGCCTGCGCACAAGGTATGACGGAGGGACAGGTCCTATCCAACCCACGATATTCGATAGGGCCGAGAAACTCTACGCGGAACTCTGTGCTTCAATGGCCGAGTCTGTGCTGCTGCACGGCGATCTGCACCAGGATAATATTCTGTCAGCCGAACGCGAGCCGTGGCTGGCAATCGATCCGAAAGGGGTAATTGGCGAGCCTGTCTTCGAGACGGGTCCTCTACTGCGCAATTTCTGGCCCGATATTCTCTCTCTTGCCAACCCGAAACAGATCATGGCACACCGCATAGACCAGCTTTCCGCTGAATTGGGCTTTGCCCGCGAACGCATCTCTGCCTGGGGCTTCTCCCAGGCTGTGCTGGCAATGATATGGGGCCTCGAAGATACTGGCAAACTCGCCGATGAAGGTCTCTACTTCGTCGAACTACTGAATGCAATCAAGAGACAGCGAGACCGTAGAATAATCTCGTAAGAGGGGTGTAGACTTTTCAGTTTGGAGCTCCAAACTGAAAAGTCTACACAATAATTATTTCTTCGGTCTCGCTGTCTCTTGCAAACTATGTATCCTTCTTTATAAGAACAATTATTTCTTCGGCTCCGCTATCTCTTCTTCTTTAATAGTAGGAATAGCCCCTGATGCGAGCACAAGCTGGCAATGTTCCTATATGCATCCGATGCCATTCTTGATTTCTCCCCGTAATAATTATTCTCTCACAAAAGTCTTCTTTGTATATTGTAGGCCAGATAGACGCACCGACATACCGAAGATCTTTTTCTCAAAATATTAATGACAGACATACCGAAGATCTTTTTCCAGACACAATTCATCGTTCATCTCCACAAATTACAAAAGTCGACCCTGCTATCATAAAAGTCCACTCTCATATCGAAGAGCGCGTGTACTTCCCTCTTCTATGCTACAATTACAAAAGGAGAAAAGGTGTTTCAGACTATAAGAAATAGGCTGCATCATTTTCCGCAGTTGGGAAAGCAATCAGCTTTGACAACCGCAAAAGAAATCAGTAGAATAAGTGCATATAGTAACCCGAATATATGGCACATCGCCCGCTGTAAAATGGACCCGGTAGACCGATGAAGAGAAGGAGGCACGTGTTCTGCGTTATCTTGCAATAGCTGGATAACCAGACATGTAGACTGTGTATGGAAGAGCATAAGAAGCCGCAACGCATGATTGTCCCTGCTGTACAGGAAGAGTCACTCTTTGATGAAGAGACGGAGAATACCACCGAACTCTCAACTCTTCTCAATACGACGCTGAGCGATGTCACGGACTATATGACCGAAGAGGAAGCCACCGAATATATCGCGACGATTTTCGAGGGCAGCGAGATCGAGAGCGAGAATATGCTCTTCGAGAACGTGACCCCCTATATGACGGAAAACCTCAAGGTCACCAATTATCGCCCCGATCAGGCTGTACGCGAGGCCTCGCTGGCTCAGAAGAATATGTGGCGACCCGGAGACGGCGAGATTTCTTATCTGGCTTCTAATACGCTGGAGGTCTATCTGGGAACCCCGGAACGCCCTCTGGAGATCCCACAGGCCCTCAAACAGATCCGTCAGTTGAGCGAGAGTACGGTCCTCACGGCACGCATTATTCTGGGCCTCTGGAATATTCGTCGCCATAATGATCGCGTCTCGAAAAACGGGAGCGTGGCTGTGCTTCTTGAAGAGATTTTGCAATGGCAGGGCATTCAAAAACACAGCCGTACTGCCCACCCGGGCACAGTCAAACGCTATACCGACGGCTATCGCACGGAACAAAAACAGCGCGTCTATCAGGATATGGCTCTGCTCGCCTCCTGCAATGTACGCGGCAATTGCACGATTACCGTGAAAGGGAAATCTATCCCCATTCAGGTCGATGGTCCCTATATGCGCTATTCGGTGGTCAGCCGCAAATCTATTTTTGATGAGAAAATTATTATCGGCTTTCTCATCTCCCCCGGCGACTGGATCAGCACCTACGAGCAACATCAAAATTATTATCTCGCGGAAGTCGATAGCCAGATCTTTAAACTTAATCCGCAAAATGATCGCTATGCCTTACGCATGGCTCTGTATCTGACGGAACGCTGGCGTGAGCAGGCCAAACAGGGAGATTTCAGTACGCCCATTGTCATGATGGAATTGCTGGCAGCCAGTATGATCGAAGTCGACGAACGACACCTGACTTCTCGCTTCGTCCCACGCCTGGAGGCGGCTCTGGAAAAGCTGGAGCAAATGGGCATTATTGGCAAGCAGATCTGTCTGACTAAGGTTGATCGCGACCAAACACGCTGGAGCAAAGATTGGCTTGCATCACGCTGGGAAATTCTCCCGCCACTCAAGCTGATCCAGGAGTATCAGGCAATCAACAATTCTGGCAAAAAACGTATACGCAAAACACGTGTGGGCTCAAAAGAACAATAGCGATACCAGGATAAGCATCACCAGCCCCACCAGCTCTTGCGTTCCCTGTCTCTGTACCCGGATCTCCTCCCAAAAGAGAAAATGCGTCCCACCCCACCGGGGTTCGGCGCATTCTTTTTTATTTCCACTATTCCCCACCAGGGTTCGGCGCATTTTCTATTTTCCAGGAAGATTGACCATTTGCTTATTTTGCCGACCTTCAGTCACATGCCTCTTGTGTTTTCCAACTTCTCTCATCCCGCCCAAACTTTTCGCCAATCTCCAGCCAGACATGCGGAAAGATTGATATAAACTATAAGAAATTTCATAAATATATGCTTATATTTCTCATGGAAAGAGAAAAAATCGCTCAGAACCCCCACCAGGGTTCGGCGCATTTTTCGGCCTTTTCTGCTCATTTACCCCACCAGGGTCTGGCGCATTTCCGCGCGTTTTTTGCCAAAGATCCCCACCAGGGTCCGGCGCATTTCCCACATTTTTTTGTCATTTTACCCCACCAGGGTCCGGCGCATTTCCGCGCGTTTCTCGAGTGTCACGCCCTCTTCTTTATCCATATTTTTTTATGGAAAAAATACCAATTTACCCCACCAGGGTCCGGCGCATTTTCTGCCATCATGAGGGCAAAACATCTGGGGATAGCGCATTAATGTGGTCTGATTTGTTCTTTATAGAGAGGACAAAACATCTAGCATTCATCCAGGCAGAAAATCATCTCAATTTCACAGCAAGCGAACATATCAATCAGCCTCTAGAGCCAATCAACGGAAAATCACCCCACCAGGGTCCGGCGCATTTTCCCTATTTTTTGTATCCAGGCTGCACAATGTATCTGCACATATAAATCTCCCTTACCCCACCAGGGTTCGGCGCATTTCTAGCCTCTTAACACGAAAATTTGCATGCGTTCTTGCCAATTTACCCCACCAGGGTCCGGCGCATTTTCCATCAGCAGATATCGATTTACCCCACCAGGGTCCGGCGCATTTCCACCATTTTTTTGCCAAAAATCCCCACCAGGGTCCGGCGCATTTTCCGCCATTTTCTGCTCATTTACCCCACCAGGGTTCGGCGCATTTCCATGAGATTTTTGCCAAAAATCCCCACCAGGGTCCGGCGCATTTTCCGCCATTTTTCGCCATTTTCCTCCCACCAGGGTCCGGCGCATTTTCCTCTTTTATTTATCTTTTTTGTTCGCCCCGCAAGAAAGGGAAAGAAAGAAATTCTGCCCGATCCCCACCGGGGTCCGGCGCAATATTCGTCAATATAGCACCATCCCCACCGGAGTTCGGCGCATTTTTCCTCACGTATGCGTCTATGTATGCATCTACGTATGCGTCTATGTAGACGTGTACGTAGATGCATTCTAAGCTCAAAAAAAGAGATGGACAACAGAATATATCGGGATGATAGTGCAACAAAGCATCTGTAAAAACAGCTTTCGCTTTTCCCCCTGGCTACCTGACTGCTAAACAATTGATGTATTTCTATATTTTACGGACACTAGTAAACTTTTCCTATGGCAGATACGGGTTTTTTCGTTTTTTTTTGTGTTATTGGTACTATTTGTTTTAATGGTTTTACGCGAAAACCCCACCAGGGTTAGGAGAAAACCCCACCAGGGTTAGGAGAAAACCCCACCGGAGTTAGGTGCATTTCTGAGCGTAAAACCCTGACAGTAACACGTGATTACCAGTGCACATGGCTACTAGCAGAAACTAATTTGCCGATGTACACTGTGATTCATCTGCGGATGCAGAATTTAGAAAAGATTCTATCGTGCCCTTCGTGAGCGGTTACTCACAAAATCAAAAAATGTTTGGCATTGTGCCACAAGTAGTAGAGACCTCGGTCTCTCGCGTGAGGCGGCAACGTGCCGTCAACGCAATAGTGTATTGTTATGAAAATTAGTATGAAACTGCCATTATCTTGTGCTATTTGTGTAGTCAAGTGTGGGGAGGATGATTTATGGTTGCTGTAGGCACACAGGAACAAGGCGCAGATACATCTTCAATAACAAATGGGCCGCTCCGCGATCTGGTATTAGGGCCGAGAACGCAAGAGCTGATTGATTGTGGCGTCCTGGAAGCTTTTCCGCTGCATATCACCGCTACGATTCTGGATCATCCGGCTCACGGGCTGGAGTTTCTAGAAGCTTTTTTGTCACATGCTTTCATTCAGCCAGAGGCCACGCTTCTGCCTGGCAATACAGTACCTACACGATACGCTTTTATCCATGTCCAGAATCTCCGCGAGCTCGCTCAAATACTTGGCTGGAACTATGATACCGTCCACAAGTATGTTGTGATTATGTCCACTCTGAACCTGATGTTCAAAAAATCCTGTGGTCAAAAAACTGGTTACTTCTTTCTGCTGTATGGCTACCTGTTTCCGGAATCTCTGGATCAGCTTGATAAGCTGATCCACAAAAGCCGCCCTCGTGTTCAGCAGCTGGCGATGCGCGTGAAGTCTCTCAGTCTCAAACATCAATTAGTCGGGCAATATGATCCTGAATGGACCAGCCCCTACTATCGCATCACAACCAGCGATGGGTTTATTCCCAATACCTGGAATTTGTCTTACTACACCCAGCATCTTCACTACGCCCAGATTGGACCTTACTATTTTGTCGACCCTCACTACACCGGGGAATTTGAAGATCTGCAACCCGACGATCCCGTCTATCTCGGGATTGTTCAGGCTCTACGCGCAAAAAATCCTGCCCTCGCTGACACCTTCAAAGCTCAGTGCCTCGAAAATCCTTACTACGCCGAGGAGAACGACGAAGCTCACTACTCCGCCAACCCTGAGTATGCCGAGGAGAACGACGAAGCTCACTACTCCGCCAACCCTGAGTATGCCGAGGAGGAGGTTGAAGCTCACTATTCCGCCAACCCTGAGTATGCCGAGGAGGAGGTTGACGCTCAATGTCTCGAAAATCCCTGCGATGCTGAAACTCTGCCTCAACATTCTCAGGATCTTTCCCCACATGCCGAAAACAAACCAGCTTCCAGCACAGAAGATCTAC
>Ga0310811_10004673_pt1 | contig 17238 bp, 15 predicted proteins | sample YCmetagenome_FD_207642 | JGI IMG/M metagenome (GOLD analysis project Ga0310811, IMG submission 207642) | Soil microbial communities from experimental microcosm in Duke University, North Carolina, United States - YC | ecosystem: Engineered > Artificial ecosystem > Soil microcosm > Unclassified ...
GGTTTGCAAAAGGAGCTTCATGATTCTTAAAGACGACCTTGTTCAAGACATCGCCACGGCCAATGGTCCCATGCGGACCTACTTCTTTCATCCGGCAGTGGAAGGAGCGAAGTTTCCCGGGATCATTCTTTATTCGGAGATCTTTCAGATGACGGGTCCCATTCGCCGTTTCGCTACGTTCCTGGCGGGGCACGGATATCTGGTGGCGGTACCCGAGGTCTATCACGAGCTTGAGCCCGCCGGCACGGTGCTGGCCTACGATCAGGCTGGTTCTGACAAAGGCAACTATGACAAGTACGCCAAGGAGTTATCGGCTTACGATGACGATGCGCGTTCGTTGCTACATCACATGGCTTCGATGCCGCAGTGCAATGGGCGTCTGGGTGTGGTCGGCATCTGTCTTGGCGGACATATCGCCTTCCGTGCGGCGATGAATCCTGAGGTTCGCGCTGCAGTTTGTTTTTATGCGACGGATATTCATTCGGGCACGCTTGGAGCGGGCAAGAAGGATGATTCGCTTGCCCGTGCTTCGGAGATTAAAGGCGAGCTGCTCCACATCTGGGGACGGCAGGATCCTCACGTTCCTCTTGAGGGACGACGCAGGATTCTGGCGCGACTCGACGAGGTGCAGGCCAACTATCAATGGCTTGAGGTAAATGGCGCTCACGCGTTTATGCGCGACGAGGGTTATCGTTACGATCCTGAACTCGAGCACCAGTTAAAGAGCATGATGCTCTCGGTCTTTCATCGCAAGCTGGTGCTCGGTTTGTAAGAGTCTGATTATTCGTAACGCAGTGCCTCCATGGGGCTGACCTTTGAGGCGCGGCTGGCGGGGAGATAGCCTGCGAAGAGGGCGACGATCAGCATTGCGACGATCGCGAAAGCGAGGCTTGCGGGCTCGTTGGGCGAAATCCCATAGAGCAGGCTGCGCACGAGACTGCCAGCGGCAAGACTAAGTGCGGTGCCGAGAGCGATGCCTGTCACGACGAGCCGCACGATCTCACGCATGACCATCCAACGCACGCGGCTGCGCGCGGCACCAAGTGCCATCCGGATGCCGATCTCGTTGGTGCGACGGCTGACGATGTAGCTCATGAGGCCGTAGATGCCAATTGCCGAGAGGAAGACGGCGAGCAGGCCGAAGAAGAGCGAGAGCTGGGCGACGAGTCGCTGGTTGGTAATGGAGCGCTCGATGACATGATCGAGCGAGGTTACCTGACCGATGGGTAGGTTTCGATTGACGGAATGAATCGCGTTCTGTACGCCTGCAGAGACAGTGTTAAAGTCGCCGGTGTAGCGTACGACAAGCGTGCCGTAGCTCCATGGGTGCTGCGGATTGGGAACGTAGTCGATGTACTGCCTTGGTTCGTCGAGGTGGCCAAACTTGACGTCTTTGACGATGCCTACGACCTCCATGCCTCCGTCGGGTGAAGGAGTTCTGCTGTGAAAGAAATGGCGCCCGATGGGATTGACGCCAGCGGGGAAGAAGTCGTGCGCCATGCTTTCGCTGATGATGGCGACTTTGTGCGAGGTGGCGTTGTCCTGCGGGCCGAACGCACGACCAGCGAGCAGAGGAATTTGCATGGTCTTGAAGTAGTCATTGCCGATGACGTTGTGCCTGACGGAGACCTGATCGTTGAAAGGAACGCCGGGGACATTCACCGATCCGTTCCAACTGCCCTGATGAAAGATGAAGGAGGCGAAGCTGGCGGCTTGAACTCCGGGAACAGCGGAGGCACGCTCCTCGATCTGCGGGAACATGGCGATCATACGTGGGTCTTCGCCTTTGAGGCCGAGCACTGTGGAATCGATGTTCATGAGCATGATGCTGCTGCGCGGGAAGCCGGTGTCTATTCGCGTGAGGTTGATGAGGCTGCGCAGAAAGAGGACAGAGGCGACTGTGAGCAGGAGCGAGATGGCGACCTGCGTGATGACGAGAGCTTTGCCCAGGGGATTGCGCGTGGTGCTATGAGAGGAGCCGAGGCCATCCTTTAGAGATTCGGTAATTTGAACGCGCGATGCACGCAGCGCGGGCACGATGCCGAAGAGGGCGGCTGTGCCGACGGTTGCGGCGAGCGAGAAGCCAAGCAGCCGCCAGTTGAGTGAGACATCGAGCGGGATGAGATCGACATCAGGCCCGCCGGAGATCATGCGCAAGAGAATTCGGCTGGCGAAGAGGGCGAAGACGACACCGAGTGCTCCACCTGCAAGCGCGAGGACGAGGCTTTCGGTGAGCATCTGGCGGATGAGGCGCAGCCGCTGGGCTCCGAGGGCCTGGCGTACGGCGAACTCGCGTGCACGGGCTGTAGACCGGGCGAGCAGAAGATTGGCGATATTGGCGCAGGCGATCAGGAGAACGAGGGCGGTGACGCCCATCAGGATCCTAAGCGGATCGGCGAAGCTGGCGCGCAGGAAGGAACGGCCGTTCGTGAGTGGGGTGAGCGAGACATGCGCCTTTTGAAGATGAGCAAGGTTGTAGTCGTTTAATTTCGCATCGGGGAAGCCGCGGGTAATTTGCTGATAGAGGACGTTTGCTTCGGCTTCTGCCTTCGCAGGGGTAACGCCGGGTTTGAGGCGGGCAAAGATGTAGTTCGACTGGAAGAAGTTGTCGTTGTAGCCGGCGTAATGCACGGGAAGAGAACGCATCATGGCCATCGGTATCCAGAGATCGGGTGCGTGTCCGACCTCGATACCGAAGAAGCCGGGGGAGGCGACACCGATGATGCTGAAGGTGGTATCGGCGAATTTGATGGTGTGGTTGAGGATGTCGGGGGCACCCGCGAAGGCTGATTGCCAGAAGGCATAGCTGATGACTACGACGGGATGTTTGCCTTCGACGGCGTCGTCTTCGGGGGTGAAGAGACGGCCGACTGCAGGCTCGGCGCCGAGCGTGGAGAAGAAGGTTCCCGAGACGATGTCGCGCACGAAGAGTTGCATCCGGTCGCGATGATCGAGTGTGCCGTACATCGGGTCGCCAAAGCTAAAGACGGTGGCGACGTCGGAGAAGGCAGTGTTCTTCTCGCGGAACTCTTTGAAGAAGGGATAGGAGTAGAGGGTGGTGGATCCATAGTCATCGGTGACACCGGCATCGTCGCCTTTGCCCAACATCATCAGTTGCGAGGGGTTCTTGACCGGGAGCGAGCGTAGAACGACCGCGTCGAGGAAGCTGAAGATGGCGGTGTTGGCCCCGATGCCGAGAGCGAGCGAGAGCAACGCGACGAGGGTAAGACCGGGAGAGCGTAGCATGGAGCGCAGACCGTAAGCGGTATCCTGCGCAAAGGATTCGAGCCAGCCCCAACCCCAGGCGGTGTGGCTTCGGTCGCGCAGCACGGTTGTGTTGCCGAAGCGACGATGGGTTTCGCGGTGGGCAGATTCGGGCGACAGGCCGGAGGCCATCATCTGCTGCCTGCGCAGATCGAGATGGAGTTGCATCTCTTCCTCGAGGTCGGCGTTGAAGCGTGAGCGCTGAAAGAGCATCTGAATGCGGCGAAGAAGTTGCATCATGACGAGGTGTCTCCTTTCGGGCAGGCGGAGAAGCCGATGGCGAGCCTAGGCCGGTTGCACGATGCGTGCAATGGCTCCATAAACACGTTCGAAGTTCGAAAGCTCATCGGCGAGCTGCTTGCGTCCGTCGGGCGTGAGGCGGTAGTAACGAGCACGGCGATTGCCGGCGGTATAGCCCCATTCCGCCGTGACCCATCCTTTGACGAGCATCCGTTGCAGCGCGGGGTAGAGTGAGCCTTCTTCGACCTCGAGGATGTTGCCGGAGGTATAGAGGATGGATTCAGCGATCTCGTATCCGTGCATCTCGCTGTGCCGGGAGAGGGTTTTGAGGATGAGTAAGGAGAGGGATCCAGGGGGAATGTCGTTGGGTTTCACAGAAGGGCTCCTCTTGGCATAGGCAAACTATGGAAGTAAATCATGCTTGCATAGTTTGTCTATGTCAAGAGGCATTGTTGAACCGGGAGATGGAATGTCAGGACCGGGGTTTGAGGTATTTGTACGGGAGGCGCTTCCTCCAGTGGTCTCGATCGAATCCATTCGAAGTGTAATTTCGCTTTTTATTTGCCTTTTTAGCTTTAACTGCTAGAATCCCTTTTGACGTTACCCGAGGGAGAAGAGACACGTGGCAGATGACCGGAACAAAGCTATAGAGACAGCTCTTTCACAGCTTGAGAAGCAGTTCGGCAAGGGCTCGATTATGAGGCTGGGAGCCAAGGAGGCGATTGTCCCGATCTCGGTGATCTCGACGGGATCGATCTCGTTCGATGCAGCTCTGGGGGTGGGCGGTGTGCCGCGTGGCCGGGTCGTTGAGATCTTTGGGCCGGAGTCCTCGGGTAAGACGACGATTACGCTGCAAATTATTGCGGAGGCGCAGAAGGCCGGAGGTTTGGCAGCCTTTGTGGACGCCGAGCATGCGCTGGATCCGGTTTATGCGAAGAAGCTGGGCGTGGATGTAGACAACCTGCTGGTGAGCCAGCCGGACTACGGTGAGCAGGCGTTGGAGATTGTGGACGCTCTGGTGAAGTCGGGCGCGATCGATGTGCTGGTGGTCGATTCGGTGGCGGCACTGGTGCCGAAGGCGGAAATTGATGGTGAAATGGGCGACTCGCATGTAGGTCTGCAGGCGAGGCTTATGTCGCAGGCGCTGAGAAAGCTGACGGGAACGGTCGCGAAGTCGCGGACCTGCCTGATCTTCATCAACCAGATCCGCGAGAAGATCGGCGTGATGTTCGGGAATCCGGAGACGACGACCGGAGGCCGCGCATTGAAGTTCTACTCCTCGGTTCGTATCGACATTCGCCGGATTGGCGCGGTGAAGGAAGGCGATGTCGTGACCGGATCGCGCACCAAGGTGAAGGTGGTGAAGAACAAGGTAGCTGCACCGTTCCGCGATGCCGAGTTCGACATTCTGTATGGCGAGGGTATCTCGCGCGAGGGCGACGTTCTGGATCTGGCGGTACTGCACAACATCGTGGATAAGAGCGGCGCCTGGTACAGCTATTCGGGCGAGCGAATCGGGCAGGGACGCGAGAACGTGCGGAACTTCCTGAAGGACAACAGAGAGGTCTTCAACCGCATTGACACGGAGCTGCGTAAGAAGCTCGATATCGGAGCTTCGAATGGAACGGCTGAGGTTCCTGCGGTTCCGACGAATGGAGCTGCTGCGGCGACCGAAGCGGTGAAGAGCCGGCGTTCGTAATCGTTCGCAAATCAGAAGAAAAAGATGGCCGCCCAAATGGGCGGCCTTTTTCTGGAGAGTGGGTTTCCAGATTAAAGATCGTCGTCGAGAAGCTGAGGTTGGAGTTCAAAGAGAGCTTCTCCATAGACTGCTTCCGGGGCTGGGACGGCGAGATCGAACGATGGCGGGGCGGAGGACTGAAGTTGGCTCAGCGGACCATGGGGCAGCCTCTGGAAGGTGACCGGACCATCGGGGAAGACCCTGAGGCTGTCTGGACCGGGGCCTTTTGGACTGAAGCCAGGGCCACCGGGAACTCGGAAGTTTGGACCGTCGGGGCCTTTGAAGCGGTAGAGAAAGTGCAGGTTTTCCCGCTGCTCGGCCTGGAGCTTGGTCCACTGATCGGCGGAGAGAACGCCGCGGATGCCGAGGAGCATGCGGGCGTTGGCTTTTTCCAGCTCGGCGCGGGCAGAGGCGACGCGATCGATCTGTCCCAGGACCTTGTTGGTGTCGGGTGGATTGGCGGAGAGCATGGGCTCGAGGAGGACTTCCTGCTTTTCGACGTTGGCTTTGAGATCGATGAGCTGGAGACGGCTCTGCTGGAAGATGTCGTCCATCTTCTTCTGCTGATCGGAGGTTAGGGTGAGTTTCTGAATGATGTCGGGATTCTTCCACCACATACCGGGAGGAGCGATGCGGAGGTCGGGATGCATTCCGGAATCTCCACCGGCAAGGACTCGGTACTGGACATCGTGAGCTTTAGCGTGCGGCGGATGCGGATGGGCAGCAGGCGATGGAGAAGCAGGCGGGGAGGACGGAGCGGGCTGCTGTGCCAGGGCAGGGAGGCTGCACAGAAGAAGGAGAGAGGTCAGGGTGAGGCAGTGGTTTCGGGTCATTGGGGTCTTCCTGTCAGTTTTTTCTGGGAGTGGAGTCGATCTGGTTTGATCGCCCTGCGGTGGGATCTGCGAGCGGTTGCATGGGAGCGGGGATGGGAGAGGAGAGAGTCTGGTCGATCTCCTCGAGGAGAGCTTCGTCGCCAATCTGATCGATTGCCTGACGGCTCTGGAGCTGCGTGTGGGGTATAGATGCTACTGACGGATGCGCGGCGCTGTGGTGGTGCAGGGCAAAGGGAACAGCGGCGGCGAGAAAGAGTGCTGCTGCAGCCGAGACCCAGATGGCGGGCCTTCTGAAGAAAGAACGCGGCGACGAGGTTAGAGCTGGCGAGTTCCAGGAGCGTGTAGCCAGGGTGTGACTGGCCCAGGCGGTGGTGGCCGTAGAGAAATGGCCCAGGGTGCGCTGGAGCGAGTCGAGCTCGGAGGCGCAGCGACCGCAGCTGTGGAGATGCTGGCGGAGCCGTTCGATCTGGGGCGACGCGTCGTGAGGTGAGGCCAGCAGGAGATCGCAGAGCTGCCGGTGCGTGAGGTGATGTTGAGTGCTCATAGGGCTTTCCTTGTGGCTTCGTCGTAACGCTTGCGGATGTGAGCGAGCGCACGGTAGAGGTGGCTTTTAACTGTGCTGAGAGGAATTCCGGTGGCGGAGGCGATCTCGGTGAGATCCATCTCGTCGACAAAGCGGAGCAGAAAGATGGTGCGCTGGCGGTCGGAGAGCGTAGAGACGACCTGCCAGAGGAGGGTGACCTGTTCGGCTGCGATGAGCCGGGATTCGACGAGAGAGTCGGGGTGGGGAAGGAAGGAGGCAATCTCAGCGGCATCAACGGAGCGGACGGCAGCCTTGCGCCAGAAGCGAAAGCGATGGGTGCCGGTGTGATCGCGGACGAGGTTGAGGGCGATGCGGGTGAGCCAGGTGGGGACGGAGCAGTCGCCGCGAAAGGCCGCGCGCGAGTTCCAGGCGCGGAGGAAGGTTTCCTGGGTGAAGGTTTCAGCGAGGTCGGGGTCGCGCAGGGAGGCAAGGAGGAAGCGGAAGATGCGAGGGCGGTAGGTATCGATGACGACGGCGAGATCGTCGAAGGGCGTGGGGATGGCGGAGGCAGGGGGCTCTTCGGCGAGGAGGTTCGTGGCTAGGGCTTTGGTCGACATGCGCTCCCCGCGGGCAGGAGTAGCGAAACTGCTCTTGCCGGCTAACAGAACAGACGACAGGTCTGGAGGGAAGACTACACCGCGGCACGATATTTTTGCCGGGACAGGGTATGCTGCTGGGGATGCATACAGTTAAGGCAATTTATCCGGGCACCTTCGATCCACTAACGAACGGCCATCTGGACCTGATTGCTCGGGGCGCGAAGATTGTGGACCACCTGGTGGTGGCGATTCTGCGCAACGCCGAGAAGGGAACTCCTCTTTTTACGCTGCCGGAACGGGTCGAGATGATTACAGAAGCGACGCGCGGAGTGGGGAACGTCACTGTGGAGACCTTCGATGGTTTGCTGGTGGACTTTTGCCGCCAGCAGGGAGCGAAAGCGGTTTTACGCGGGATTCGGGCGATCTCGGACTATGAGTACGAGTTTCAGATGGCGATGATGAACCGCAAGCTGGATCCGGAGCTGGAGACGCTGTTCATGATGCCGGCGGAGAAATATACGTATGTCAGCTCGCGCCTGATTAAGAGCGTATTTCAGCTAGGTGGGGATGTGTCGTCACTTGTGCCTCCGCTGGTTATGGAGCGGCTGAAGGCAAAGGTATCGGGGAGAGGGTAACCAGTCCCTTTTCTGCCAGTCCCAAAGGCGTAGGATGTGGGCAGGAGAAGCAGGATGGGCGTATCCAAACGACGAAGCTGCCTGACCTGTGAGGTGCGCGAAGGGGAGTGCTTCTGCGCCTTAGGGCCTGAGGCGCTGCGTGAGCTGGATGCGAGTGGAAGTTGTCTGAAGTTCTTTGCCGGGGAGAGCGTTCTGCACGAAGGCGACTCGGCAGATAGGGTGTATGTCGTTTGCCGGGGAAGGGTGAAGCTGATGGCTTCTTCGGCGGAAGGACGGCTCTTGCTTCTGCGAATTGCGGGCCCGGGAGATGTGCTGGGGCTGGCAGCGGCTCTGAAAGAGACGAAACATCAGGTGACTGTAGAGGCTCTGGAAGCGTGCGAGGTTAAGGCGATGGATCGGGCGGAGTTCTTCCGGCTGATGGATCGCTTTCGGGATGTGAGCCGGAATGCGGCGAAGTCGGTTGCGCTGGAGTATGAGGGCGCGATGGTGAGCGTGAGGCGCCTGGCGTTCTCAGGTTCGGCTGCGCGAAAGCTGACGGATGTGCTGTTGCAGTGGGCGCGGGTGACGGAAGACGAAATGGGAGTCGAGGCGATTGAGTTTTCGATGCCCTTTACGCATGAAGAGCTGGGGAATTTTGCAGGACTCTCGCGTGAGACGGTGACGAGGCTTCTTTCCAGGTTCAAGCGAGAGGGGCTGCTGGAGCAGGAGGGAGAACGGATGATCCTGCGGCAGCCAGCGAAGATGAAGACGCTGTATCGCTAGAATTATCCGTTTGCCCATGCATATTCGTTTCAGGCTGCGGTTTGTTGTTGCGGTGCATCGATTGAAGCATAGTCGTAGGCCTCGCGAGTGACGACCGGGACGGTAAGGAAGTTCTGGGTGGGTGGGGGAGAGGTGGTCTGCCACTCGAGTCCACAGGCCTTCCAGGGATTGGCTTCGGCGATGGGTCCAAATTTGAGTGACCAGAAGAGATAGAGCATAGTGAGGAGATAACCGAGGCCCATGATGCTGGCTCCGGCGGTGGACATGACGTTGAGAACCTGCCATTCGGGCGGATACATGGCGTAACGGCGCGGCATGCCGAGATAGCCGAGGACGAACTGCGGGCCGAAGGTGAGGAAGAAGCCGACGAAGATGATGACCGCCGCGGTGCGGGCGATGCCTTCCGGATACATGCGTCCTGTGATCTTGGGCCACCAGAAGTGCAGTCCGCCGAGGTAGCCCATGATGACGGAGCCCACCATGACGAAGTGGAAGTGAGCGACGATGAAATAGGTTTCGGTGAGATGAACGTCCATTCCGAGAGTGCCGAGGAAGACTCCGGTGCAGCCGCCGATGACGAAGAGCCCCAGGAAGCAGAGGGCGTAGACCATGGGTGCGGTGAAGCTGATGGAACCCTGATAGAGCGTCGAGGTCCAGTTGAAAACCTTGATGGCGGAAGGGACGGCCACCAGCATGGTAAGCAGGGAAAAGACCAAGGCAGAGTACTGGCTGACACCCATGATGAACATGTGGTGTTCCCAGACAAAAAAGCCGAAGACGGCGATGGCAACAGAGGAGAATGCAACGGCGGTATAGCCGAAGACGCGCTTGCGGCTGAAGCAGGCAATGACCTCGGAGATGACTCCCATGGATGGGAGCACCATGACGTAGACCGCAGGGTGTGAGTAGAACCAGAAGAGATGCTGAAAGAGCAGTGGGTCTCCGCCGAGGGCAGGATCGAAGATGCCGATGTGGACGAGCCGTTCCAGAGCGACGAGAACGATGGCGATGGCGACGACGGGAGTTCCAAGCACCATGATGATCGAAGCCGCATAGTGTGCCCAGACGAAGAGCGGCAGGCGGAACCAGGTGAGTCCCGGGGCGCGCATGCGGTGGATGGTGACGATGAAGTTGAGGCCGGTGAAGATGGAGGAAAATCCGGCGACGAAAGCGGCAAGGCCTGCGGCGACGACATTGGTGTTGAGGAAGCGGGTGCTGAGCGGCGTGGTGAAGGTCCAGCCGGTATCGACGCCGCCGGCGATGACGGTGTAGAGGAGAAGAAGTCCGCCGGCGACGAAGCAGTACCAGCTAAGAAGGTTGATCCGGGGAAAGGCGAGATCGCGAGCGCCGATCATCAGGGGGATGAGGAAGTTACCGAGAACAGCGGGGACGGCGGGGATGAGGACGAAGAAGACCATCACGATTCCGTGCATGGTGAAGACCTTGTTGTAGGTGTCCATGGCCATGAGGTCGGCGTTCGGGGTAAGGAGCTCGAGCCGGAGCAGGAAGGCGAGAAAGCCCCCGGCGATGAAGAAAAAAGTGACTCCGATGAGGTAGAGCAGAGCGATTCGTTTGTGATCGCTGGTAAGCAGCCAGCTCTTCAGGCCGTGCGAGTCGTTGAGATAGTTTTCGGCAGGCAGGGCGGGAGCTTGCATTGTTTCTGCATGGACGAAGGCGTTCACGGAAATACTCTCCTCATGCTGCCGAAGGCAGGCAGTCTGGTGCTGGCCAGTACAAACGCTGTCCACTCGCCAACGGCGAGCACGATCAGCGGTGGGCAGTTCGCTTTGGTTCCGTATGCGAAGCAGGCGAAATGTCCCATGGCGGGAGCGTTGGGGCAGTGAACACAGGCCTTCGAGCAGAGTGAGGGTTGAAAGACTCGAAAGGGCATAAGCGGCTATACCTCCGAGCTTTATGCTGGGACCTGGCTGCGAAGTCTGGATGTGACGGCAGTCACAGGATTTGTCACCGTTTTGTAAGATCGCGAAGGCGTTCGGTTTTAGAACGAGGAAGTTGCAAATCGCAGGGAGATAAGGGATCGCTTTATCTCGGTGGACAAATCTGACACACTAGAGGTATGAGCACAGCGACGGCTACCAAGATATTTGCGGACCGCATAGGCCGCATTGAAGTTTCTGCAACGATGGCTATCACCGCTGCGGCGCTGAAGCTGAAGTCCGAAGGCGTGGATCTGGCGGACTTTGGCGCAGGCGAGCCGCACTTTTCGACTCCGCGCCACATTAAGGACGCGGCGATTGAGGCGATCGAGAAAAACTTCACCCGTTATACCAACGTCGCTGGCATTCCCGAGGTCCGTAAGGCGATCGTCGACCGGCATACGGCCGACTTCGGCTCAGCCTATACCCCGGAGGAGTGCGTTTTTACGACCGGCGGAAAGCTGGCTCTGTTCAATGCCATTCAGGTTCTGGTGGATCACGGCGATGAGGTGATTCTGCCGGTTCCTTACTGGGTCTCGTTCAAGGACATCATCCAGTATGCGGGCGGCACTGTAGTTCCGGTTGTGAGCAATGAAGCCGATAACTTCCGCATCACCGCAAAGATGATCGAAGCGGCGATTACGCCGAAGACCAAGGCGATTATTCTGAATACGCCTTCGAATCCTTCAGGTGCCGTGGTTTCGCCGGAGGACCTGGAAGCGATCGTTCGTCTGGCGCATAAGCGCGACATCTTTGTGCTGCTGGATGAATGCTATGTGTACCTGAATTTTACCGGTAACATCGTCTCGGGCGGCAGCTTCAAGGATTGCAAGGAGCATGTGGTCGTACTCGGGTCGCTGTCGAAGACTTATGCGATGACAGGCTGGCGCGCTGGTTTTGCGCTAGGACCGAAGGCGATTATTGCAGCGATGAGCAAGCTGCAGTCGCAGTCGACCTCGAACACGGCGAGCATGGTGCAGCGGGCTTCAATTGCGGCGGTGAGTGGATCGCAGGATTGCGTTGCGGAGATGCGCGCCGACTACATCAAGCTTCGCGACCGCGTGCTGGAAGGGTTCAAGACGATTCCGGGCCTGACCTGCACGGTGCCGGAGGGCGCGTTTTATGTGTATCCGAATGTGAAGAAGTTTATCGGCAAGGGTGGAGTGACCTCGGCGACCGATCTTGCTGCGAAGTTGCTGAGCGAGGCCCATGTGGTGGTGGTTCCGGGCGAGGCGTTCGGGACGACGGAGCATATCCGGTTGTCGTATGCTGTGTCGGAGGATGTTGTCGACAAAGGCGTCGAGCGCATGCGAGAGTACTTCGCATCGCTTGGCTAAAGGATGATTCGAAGGACCGCATCGGGTGACTGATGCGGTCCTTTCGCTTGAGGCGAGATAAATATGCAAGAGGCTGTCAGTCAGCAGCGTGGTACGGAACTGCGCTTCGCTCCGGTAATTCTGGCGGGTGGCAGCGGGACGCGGTTCTGGCCGCGGAGCCGCAGATCGAAGGCCAAGCAGGTTCTGGCTCTTGATGGCGAACGCACGATGATTCAGCAGACGGTGGATCGGCTCTTGCCGGTTGCGTCGGCTGAGGATATCTGGGTGATCACGAACGATCTTCTGCATGATGAGATCGCGCAACAGCTTCCGAATGTAAAGCCGGAGCACATTCTGAGTGAGCCAGCGGCGAGAAATACGGCTCCGGCGTGTGCTTTGGCGGCTTTTCTGCTGGAGAGAAGCGCTCCTGAGACGGTGATCGGTATCTTTCCCTCGGATCATGTAATCAAGGACGGGAAGCGGTTTGCCGAGATCGTACAGGCGGGCGTGAAGCTGGCGTCGAGCGGCGAAAAGATTGTCGTGCTGGGAATTCCTGCGACCAAGGCCGAGACGGGTTATGGCTACATCGAGTCCGGCGAAGCTGCAGGATCGGTGGATGGCATCGAGGTCCGAAGAGTGAAGCGGTTTACGGAGAAGCCGCACCGTGCGCTGGCCGAAGTATTTGTCGCTTCAGGAAACTATGCGTGGAACAGCGGCATGTTTCTGTGGAGTGCGAAGACGCTTGCGGGAGCGATTCGAGAGCACAGCCCGGCGATCGGAACGCTGATGGAGAAGATTGCTGCAGCGTATGGGACGCCGGAGTTTCAGCGGGTCTTTGCGGAGGTCTATCCGTTGTGTGAGAACATCTCGATCGACTATGCGGTGCTGGAGCCGCGATCGGCGAAGGGCGAAGAGGGATCAGAGATTTACTGTCTGCCGGGAGATTTCTGCTGGAATGACCTGGGGTGCTGGTCGGCGTTGCATGAGCATGTAGCGGATTGCGGTCCGGAGGATCTGGCGAAGAAGAATGTCTTCGACAAGACGAATCAGCCGTGCGTGGATATCGATGCTCAAGGGAACTATGTCTACGCGCCGGGCAAGGCAGTTGCTCTTGTAGGTGTGAGTGATCTGGTGGTGGTAGAGACCGAGGATGCGTTGCTGATTACTACACGCGAGCGGTCACAGGATGTGGGGAAGGTTGTCGCCGAGTTGAAGCAGGTGGGCCGCGAGGACCTGGTGTAGAGCGGTCGGCGGTTCATTTGGTTTTGTAGAGAAACATTTCACGACAACGGTACGAGGTCTTTCACGATTGTTATGACAGAGATGAAGACGGTGGTGAAGTTCGGGACGGATGGCTGGCGCGGCGTGATCGCCGACGATTTTACCTATGCCAATGTTCGGGTGGCGGCGAGTGCGATTGCGAACTATGTGCTCGAGCATGAAGATGCGAACGCCGGGGTTTGCATTGGGTGGGATACGCGGTTTGGTTCGCATTCGTTTGCGGTGGTCGCAGCCAAGGTATTGGCGAAGGCGGGGATTCCGGTGCAGCTGGCGAAGGATGTAACGCCGACCCCGGCGCTCTCGTTTGCGGTGAGGGAACGCAAGGCTGCGGGCGGCGTGATGATCACGTCGAGCCATAACCCTGCCGAGTGGAATGGTGTGAAGTACAAGGCGACCTACGGGGGATCGGGCAAGCCTTCGATCATGACTTCGATTGAGAGCTATCTGCTGAAGCCGCTTCCTGAGGCAGAAAAGGCTGCGACGATTGAAGAGGTCGACTTTTTACCGGAGTACATAGCCGCGCTTGAAAGATTCGTCGATCTAGAGGCGATCAAGGGGAGCGGGTATAAGTTTCTGATCGACGTGATGTATGGCGCGGGTCGAGGTGTAGTTGCGGGAATCTTCGAGCGCGCGGGAATTCCATGCGTTGAGATTCGCAATGAGATCAATCCTGCGTTTCCAGGAATTAATCCGGAGCCGATTCTACCGCACATCCAAGAGACGCAGGTAGCCGTGATTGCAGAGAAGTGCGATGCGGGGCTGATCACGGACGGCGATGCCGACCGCATCGGCGCAGTGGATGAGCACGGCAATGTCGTGGATGCGCACAGGATCTTCTCTATCCTGGAGTGGTGGCTACTGGAGCGGAAGAAGTGGCCGGGCGAGGTGACGCGGGCCTTCAATACGACGAAGATGATCGACCGCATCGCGGCAAAGTATGGCCGCGCCCTGAACGAGCATGGCATTGGATTCAAGTACGTCGTCGATTTCATGCTTGAGAAAGAGATTCTGATCGGCGGCGAGGAGTCGGGTGGCGTGGGGATCAGCAAGCATCTGCCGGAGCGCGATGGAATGCTGAACTCGCTGCTACTGGCCAATGTGATGGCCGATGAGAAGAAGACGCTGGGTGAGTTGGTCGCCGCCTTACAAGCGGAGTTTGGCGTGCATGAGTATGGCCGCGTAGACATGCACATCGCTGAAGAGGTGAAGCAATCGGCGATTGCGCGGGCGAGGGCGGGAGTGGCGGATTTCGCCGGGATGAAGGTGTTGCGAACCGAGACGCTCGATGGGATCAAGTTCTTTCTCGAGAACCAGGAGTGCGCGGGAAAGCCGAATGCGGCGGAGACGTGGCTGCTGCTGCGAGCCTCGGGAACGGAGCCGCTATTGCGCGTGTACTGCGAGAGCTGCTCGAAAGAGTCTGTGGAGAAGGTGCTTAAGGCGGCGCAGGCGTTTGTATTGAAGGGAGCTGCGGTTTGAGCGAACGGATAAGAGTCAAGGCAAAGGGCCTGCTGTTTGATATGGATGGCGTACTGATCAGCTCGATCGGCTCGGTGGTGCGGTCGTGGAGGATCTGGGCGAAGCAGTATGGAGTACCGGATGCCGATAGCTATATGGTCCCGCATGGCATGCGAGCGATCGATATTGTGAAGAGTTTGCGGCCGGACATCGATCCTCTCGAAGGTCTGAAGGTGATTGAGGATCTGGAAATTGTCGATACGTCCGATCTGAAGGTGCTTCCGGGTGCGCGAGAGCTTTTGGAAAGTCTGCCGCCGGAGCAGTGGGCGATTGTGACCTCGGCGACGCGCAGGCTCATGCTGGGACGCCTGAAGGCCGCAGGACTGCCGGCTCCCGAACGAATTATCAGCGCGGACGATGTCGAACGTGGAAAGCCTGATCCGGAGCCGTATCGTCGAGGTGCGGAGTTGTTGGGAAGCAGGCCGGAGGAGTGCATTGTGGTGGAGGATGCACCTTCGGGCGTAGGCGCGGGCAGGGCTGCGGGATCACGGGTGTTGGGCGTGATCGGTACACATACTCTCGAAGAGCTGCACGCTGCGGATTGGGTGGTGAACTCGCTCGAGGAAGTTCGGGTGAGCTCGGAGGCAGACGGGCTTGAGGTTGAGTTTACGCCGGTGAAAATTCCGGCGGTTCGGTAGCGTTCCTCAGCTTAGCGGGACTGAAGAATTTTCTCGACGGTGCGAAGGTCTTCTTCTGTGTCGACTCCGATGGTGTCGTGGGGCGTGGGCTCGACGTAGAGGCTGACTCCGTTCTCGAGGAAGCGAAGCTGTTCGAGCCGCTCAGTGTGTTCGAGTGTGCTTGAGGGCAGCGTTGGAAAGCGTTCGAGAGCCGCTTTGCGGTAGGCGTAGAGGCCGATGTGCTTCCAGTACTGCGCAGGGTTGCCGTCGCGGTTGTAGGGGATGGTGGCGCGGGAGAAGTAGAGGGCGCGGCCATTGGATGCAGTGACGACTTTGACGGCGTTGGGATTGTGGATATTCTCGGGCGTGCAGAGCACCTTGAGCGTGGAGACCTCGACCTGCGGCTGGGCGAACGGCTTGAGCAGCGCAGTGAGATGCTCGGGGCGAAGGAGCGGCTCGTCACCCTGGATGTTGACGTAGATCTCGGCGTCTACGAGTTGTGAGACAGCGTGAACGCGGTCGGTGCCGCTGGGAAGTGTAGGCGAGGTCAGCTGGAATGGCCAGTTGTTCTGGCGGCAGAGATCCGCGATCTCTTCGGAGTCCGTGGCGACGAGAAGGCTATCAAGCTGAGGGCAGGCTTGGGCGGCGTCCCAGACCCAGGAGAGCATAGGCCGGCCGGCGATAGGGCGAAGGATCTTACGGGGTAGTCGCGTAGATGCGAGACGCGCCGGGATGACGCCGAGAACGCGTATGGCGCGCGTGCCGTCGGACTTTTCCGCATGCGGGGAATCAAGTATGATGGATTCTGGCTGTGACGCGGCGATCTCCCGCCATTTCAACACACGCAGCCTTCATAAAAATCGGCGGTGTAGCTCAGATGGTTAGAGCGACGGACTCATAACCCGTAGGTCGACAGTTCGATTCTGTCCACCGCCACCAATCCCCTTACAGGTACAAACGAAGTGCTGCGGATGCAATGAAATAGCTCATTGGTCTAAATTTTTGGGCCTTCCAGCCTAAGGGTACCATCTCGCCGACTTACGTTTCTTTGGCATCCGCCCCGGCCTTTTCGAGTGTGGGCAAAATCTCTTGACAAACTTTCACCGGCACGCCTATTTTGTGCGTCAACCCTAAAACATCACATAAATACATGTGTATCATATATTGATATTTTTTGGGGTGACCTTATAAGTTATGTGTCGGAATAAGTTACGTGTCGGAGATGGAAGAAATCATGACCAATAGCATTGGTTTGATTACAGGCATCGCTAAGTCTGCTGGCCGCTCTTTCGGGGCCGGTGCGCTGATCATGGTTAGTGTGGGCGCTTGGATCGCACTGGAACCCGTAGTAGCTCTTTCGCAATCGACCCCGCAGGCCACGCAGGCGCCACTGGCGGGGGGTGCCAGGGATGTGCCGACCAGTGCCAGGCGACGATTTACCCTTCCTCCAGACCCGGTGGCCACGCAACGGCTCGCAGAGATGCGGAAAAGTCTCGACAAGATCACGCCGGTCACTGACGCGATGCTGCATAATCCTTCGCCGAATGATTGGCTGATGTGGCGGCGTACGTATGACTCATGGGGATACAGCCCACTCAATCAGATCAATCGCGATAACGTAAAAAACCTGACAGTGGCGTGGACTCTGGGGCTAAGTGACACTGGCGTTTACGAGTTCACTCCGGTCGTGCATGACGGCATCATGTTCGTCTGGAGCCACGGAGAGACGCTTGAGGCGATTGATGCCAGAAATGGAAACCTGCTCTGGAAGTATCACCACGACATGCGTCCCGGCTTTAACCCTTTAAATGTCTTTCAGGGCAAGCGATCCCTCGCCATCGGCGGGAACAAAGTCATTTTCCCCACGACGGACATGCATATCATCGCTCTCGATATGAAGACAGGAGCAGTTGTGTGGGACGCGGCGACCGACGACGACCACAATCCGAATGGTGTCCGCACCTACAATGGAGCTCCT
>Ga0310811_10004674_pt1 | contig 17236 bp, 14 predicted proteins | sample YCmetagenome_FD_207642 | JGI IMG/M metagenome (GOLD analysis project Ga0310811, IMG submission 207642) | Soil microbial communities from experimental microcosm in Duke University, North Carolina, United States - YC | ecosystem: Engineered > Artificial ecosystem > Soil microcosm > Unclassified ...
ATCCTGCCCGATCAACGCGTCGCGCAAAGCCAGGATGTGCGGCTTCAGATACGGCTTGAACGTCTCCACCTGAGCAAAGCCGCTGATCCCCGCATCCGACACGATGCGCACGACCGGACTACGTCCGATTACCGCGCTTTTCACGTCGATAATTTTCATGTGCGCTCGGACGCGTCCGCGATCTTCATTGTTCACATCCTCCAGCGCTCATTGTCGCATTGCGCCCCGATGTGTAGCCTTCCCCGCAATTCAGCGGAAGCACCACACGCACGGCTCAAGAATTTCTCACCGATGCCGGCGCAGGCCATATAGCCCGCTCTCTCGAACTGCAAGGAAGCGTCGCCGTAATGACTGACTGGTCTCACCTCGCCACCCTCGGTAATCTGGATGCGCTGAAATGGCGCTGCATCGGCCCGGCACGCGGTGGCCGCGTGGTTGCCGTTGCGGGTGATCCCGTCGACCCGATGGTGTTCTATTTCGGTGCCTGCGCCGGCGGTATCTGGAAGACCATCGACGGCGGTATCTATTGGCGCTGCATCTCGGATGGCTTCCTGCGCAGTGCCGCCATCGGTGCGATCGCGGTATCCTCGGCGGATCGCAACGTAATCTATGCGGGCACCGGCGAAACGGAAATCCGCCTCGATGTCTCCTATGGCGATGGTATATACAAGTCAATGGATGCCGGCCGTAGTTGGTCGCATGCGGGTCTGGGCGAAACCAAGCATATCGGTCGGATTTGCATCCACCCTCGCAATCCCGACATCGTCTATGTCGCCGCCCTCGGCGACATCTTCGGTCCGCACCAGGACCGCGGCGTATTCCGGAGCCGCGACGGCGGCAGGACCTGGGAAAAGGTGTTGTATCGCGATGCCGATACCGGTGCGATCGACCTGTCGATGGATCCCAACAACCCAAGGATCCTGTTTGCTGCTTTCTGGCAAACCCGCAGGAATTTCTGGAACATCTCCAGCGGCGGTCCTGGCAGCGGGCTGTTCCGCTCGACCGACGGAGGCGACACGTGGGATGAACTCACACGAGCACCCGGGCTGCCGGATGGCCCGATCGGCAAGGTCGGCGTCGCGGTATCGCCGGCGAAGCCAGGCCGCGTCTGGGCGCTGATCGAAACTGTTGGCAACAGGACAGGTCTCTATCGCAGCGAGGATTTCGGTGCCCGTTGGGTCCTGGTGTCCTCGAACCGCGACCTGATGCATCGTCCGTGGTACTACACCCATGTCTTCGCCGATCCGCGCAGCAGCGAGACCGTCTACGTGCTCAATCTACAAATGTGGAAATCGACCGATGGCGGCACCAGCTTCACCGAAATCCCGACGCCTCACGGGGACAACCATGATCTCTGGATCGACCCGAACGCTCCGGCCCGCATGGCGCAGGGCAACGACGGCGGCGCCTGCATCTCATTCAACGGCGGCATCACCTGGTCGTCCATCTACAATCAGCTGACCGCACAGTTCTATCGTATCGACACCGACGACCGGTATCCGTACCGCGTGTTCGCCACGCAGCAGGACAACACGTCGATTGCCGTGCCCAGTGCCAGCTATTGGGGCGCCATCACGCTCGGTGATTGCAGCTATCCGGGAACGGGCGAGAGCGGCTTTATCGCCGTCAAGCCGGATGACTCCAATATCGTCTATTGCGGTGCTGTCGGCTCCAGCCCCGGTGGCGCCGGAGCCCTGCAGCGTTATGACTATCGCACCGGCCAGATCCAGCTCGTGAATGTGTGGCCGGAGGAATCGACTGGCATCGCGCCGAGGGACATGAAATACCGCTTCGCCTGGACCTTCCCGATCGTCTTTTCTCCGCACGACGCCAGTGTCCTGTACGCCGGCGGCAACCATGTCTTCCGCACCAGGGACGAGGGCATGAGTTGGGAGGAGATTTCTCCGGACCTCAGCCTGAACGACAGGTCGCGTCAGGGGCCGTCCGGCGGCGATATCACCGCTGAGAGCGCGGGCGCCGAAGTCCATGCCACCTGCGCCTGCGTGGTCGAGTCCCCGCATCGCAAGGGCGAGATCTGGGCATCGACGGATGACGGCCTGGTACACGTGACGGACGACAATGGTGCCTCGTGGCGGAATGTGACGCCACCTGCGCTGCCAGAGCTGGCCTATGTCGGCTGCGTCGAAATTTCGGCGCATGACGCAGACACCGTTTACATCGCGGCGACACGCTACAAACTCGCGGATTACCAACCCTACCTGTTCCGCACGACCGACGGCGGACGCACCTGGCGTTCGATCACGGGTGACCTGTCACGCAACGAGATCACCCGTGTGATACGCGCCGATCGGCGTCAGCAAGGATTGCTGTTCGTTGGCACAGAAACGGGCATCCATTTCAGCGCCGATGACGGACAAACCTGGATACGCATGCGAGGCGGCCTGCCTGTCGTTCCCGTCTACGACCTCAAGATCAAGGATGCCGACCTCATCGCCGGTACGCATGGCCGCTCATTCTGGATCCTCGATGACATCGCGCCGCTGCGCGCGCTGGCGGATGGCAGCACCGCCACGCGCCTGATCCCACCGCGGGAAACAATTCGCACCAGGCTGCATTTCGGCTCGATGGCCGGCGTGCGAGGCCCCTATGCCTTCGCAATCACCTTCGGGATCGGCGGTGGCATCGCGACGCACGAACTTCCTGATGGCACCAGGCACCGGGAGCATCTGGATGTCGGTGAAAATCCCCCGAATGGCGCCATCGTGTACTACTGGCTGGACGACACCATGTCCGGACCGATTTCGCTCAGCATTCGCGATGCGAAGGGCGCGCTTGTCAACACGCTGAACAGCGATGATGCCACGCTGCCAGTTGCCCGCCGACCCACCACTCGTCCAGGCCTCAATCGCTATATCTGGGACATGAAGCATCGCGGTCCGGAACGCATCGATTCCCCGTGGGCCACGCAGAAGAACAAGCCGCTGACCTCCGAGCCTGAGCCACAATCGGGCCCAACGGTGTTGCCCGGCAATTACCGCGTGGAGCTGTCAGTCGGGGACGCGACGCACGTCGCTGATCTCCTGGTCACAGGGGACCCACGGCTCAGCACAACGCACGACGACTACGCAAAGCAGTTTGCGCTGCTGCACGAGCTGAATGCCAAGACCTCCGCGCTGAACGCTGCGGTCAATCGCATTCGTCGCCTCCATTCCCAGCTCCGCGTGTTGATCGAAAAGCTTGGCGAGAGCCACGCGGATTTGACCGAGAAGGCCAGATCCACCGCGACAGCCTTGTCTGGCATCGAGCGCGTGCTGGTTGATGTCGATCGCGAGTCGCCACGCGACACACTGCGCCATCCAGCAGGGTTGAACGACACGCTGGTAGACCTGATCAACACGGTCGCCATTGCCGATATGGCACCGACTGCTCCAGCCACTGCGGTATCGCGGCAGATCATGGATCAGGTTGATGCGCAAATCGCAAAGCTGGATGCGATCGTGTCGGGGGACATTGCCGACATCAACCGCTTCGCCGCCGACCGGTCGATCTCCCAGGTCATCGCTTGACAGACACTGACCACGCTGGAACGACTGCACATCACCTGACAGCTTGGAGCGACGCGAATGGATTTCATCGAGCGGTGGTTTGGCATCTCGCCAGACGGAGGCGATGGATCGCTTGAGGTCCTTTGGATCGTCGGCATCGTCATTGTCGTGGCTGCGCTGATGTTCCGTCGCCAGGTCATAGGCTGGTTGTCTTCACGCAAAGAACGGCAGCGCTAATGAGGCTCGCCGTTGTCCCGTCCGGCCTCACTGTGTAGCCTCCTGCGAAATCTGGAGGAGGTCTCTTGAGTCCGTCGTCGAAGACGGTGCCCTACGCAGGCGTTGCGCCGGCAATAGCGACACCAGCGACAGATACAGGCGAAGTGCAGCGATCGGCGTCGTCGGGCAGCGGATGGTTATCGCGCGCGCTCGATCGCGTGTTCGTGTTGCTGGCGATATCGCCAACGGCACTGACCATGTTGCTGGTGTTCGGCCTGCCTCTGGCCTTCTCACTCTATCTCAGCATGGAAGGCTGGAGCGCCGACGAAACGCTGTTCGGTGGCCAGTTCGCCGGCATCGACAACTACCAGGCGCTGCTGACCGATCCAGCCTTCATCGGCAGCCTGACCCTGACGCTCGGGTACACCGCGGTCACCGTGCTCGCAGAACTTCTGTTGGGCCTCGGCGTCGCTCTGTTGCTGAATCTCGATCTGCCGCTCATCACGTTCTTCCGCACCGCGCTGATTGTGCCGATGATGATGACACCGATAGTCGCTGCGCTGTGCTGGAAGCTGCTGCTTGATCCGGACCACGGCATCATCGATTATCTCATCGGCCGAAACGTCATCTGGCTTGGTCATCCGTGGCTGGCGTTGATCTCAGTGGGCTTTGCCAGCGTGTGGCAGAACACGCCATTCGTCACGATCTTGGCGCTCGCCGGCCTGCGCTCGTTGCCGCATGAACCGATGGAGGCCGCGGCGATTGATGGCGCCAACGCGTTGCAACGCTTCTGGCACGTCGTATTGCCGCTGCTGCGGCCGTACCTGCTCGTTGCACTGCTGCTGCGCGCGATCTTCGAATTCCGCGCCTTCGACAATGTCTACGTGATGACCGGCGGAGGCCCGGCGAACGCGACATTGCTACTGTCGGTCTACACGTATCAGGCATCATTCGTTCAGTTCGATCTCAGCCTCGGCGCGGCAGCTTCGTGGGTGATGCTGCTGATCGCGTTGGTCGCCTGCCTGGCGTTCGTCGCGCTGATCGGCCGCAAGGGGACACGCTGATGCGCCGGCGCAAGATCATCGGCGGCATCTCCGCCTATGCTGCGCTGCTGGCATTGCTGGTGCTGTTCCTGTTCCCGCTGCTGTGGATCGTCGGTCTGTCGTTGAAGACGCGCATGCAGGTGTTCGCGTCGCCGCCGTTGTTCCTTTGGACACCGACATTGCAGAACTATGCCACGATGCTGGGCACGGGCGCGTTCCAGACCGCGTTCATCAACAGCCTGCTGATCTCCATCGAGGCCGTCCTGCTCTCCATCTGTGTCGGCGTGCCCGCCGCCTACGCCTTCGCGCGATTCCGTTTTACCGGCCACAGCCCGCTTTTCATGGCGCTGTTGGTCATGCGCATGCTGCCACCGATCGCCGTGCTGGTCCCGATGTACGTGCTGTTCAGCAAGCTCGGACTGGCCCACACGCGGTTCAGCGTGGTCCTGGCCTACACCACATTCAGCCTGCCGCTGGTCGTGTGGATCATGCGTGGTTTCTTCGAGGAGCTGCCACGTGAGTTGGAGGAAAGTGCCTGGGTCGATGGTGCCAGTCGCTTCGCCGCTTTCCGCTTGGTGGTGCTGCCACTGGTGCGTCCAGGGCTGGTCGCGGCGACCATCCTGACACTGCTGCTCGCATGGAACGACTTCATTTTCGCTGCCGTGCTCACCACCGATGCGACGCGCACATTGCCGGTGCTGATGGCGAGCTTCTCCGGCGATGTCGGCGTGGACTGGGGCGCCATGACAGCATCCTGTGTGCTTGTCGTCCTGCCGGTGCTGCTGTTCTCATTTGCAGCACAGCGTCATCTCGTTGCCGGCCTGTCGTCCGGCGCGGTCAAAGGCTGAGAACGAACCACGGGAGGATAACAATGGACACGCCACACGGACTGTTCCGTCGCCAGTTGCTGCAAGCCTCGTTGGCCGCCGGAGCGGTCGCAACCACGGGACGCGTGGCGCGTGCGCAGACCAAGCCGGACAAGCTGGTCTTTGTCGGAGACAACGGTCCCTGGCACAAATGCCTGGTCGAGGAAGTGGCACCCGCCTTCGAGAAAGCCACAGGCATCAAGATCGAATACACGCTGCTGCCGATCGACGCGCTGGTTGCACGGCTGAAGGCCGAGCTGAGCGCGGGCGAAGGCGGCATCGATATCGTGCAGTGGGATGCCAGCATGGCCGGCTGGGTCTCGCGCCATATGCAGGACCATACGGAACTGCTGCACAAGGCTGCGAGCAAGCATGCCGATTTCGACTGGGCGGATTTCCTGCCCGCCGTGCAGAACATGGCAACATATGACGGGAAGCTGTCCGGCATTCCTTATCGTGTCACCACCGGAATCTTCTTCTACCAGAAGAAGCTGTTGGAACAGACCGGCATCAGCAAGGTGCCGACCAACTTCACGGAGCTGTTGGCCGCGGCGGAAGCCACCACGAAGCAGGGCGCACCAAGCCGTTTCGGCTTTGGCTGCATGGGGCGGCAGGGGCCCGCTATGCTGGGCAGCTTCACGCCGTTCCTGCGTTCGTCGGGCGGACACTATTACGATCCAAAAACCGGCGAAATCTTCGTCAACCAGCCAGCCGCCGTCAGTGCATTGCAGTTCTACGGCGACATGATGACGAAGTACAAGGTCACCAATCCCGCATCACTGACCTGGGAGTTCGACGGCATCATCGCCGGCGGCCAAGCCGATCAGTTCGCCATGACAGTGACTCTGGCGCCATATGGCGAGGCGATGAACAACCCCGCCGTCTCGAAGACGGGCGGCGCTTGGTCGTTCTCTGTGATGCCCGGCAAGGACGACATCAAGCAGACCAGCACATATCTCGCTGGCTGGATGCTGGGCGTGCCTGAGAAGGCAAAGAACACTGACTGGTCGTTCGAGTTCATCCAGATGGCGGCGTCGAAACAGTGGCTCAAGCGCTCCATCGAGCTTGGCAATTCGCCTCCACGCGTGTCGGTGCTGGAGGACCCGTCCGTGCTGGCCAAGCATCCATGGGCGCCGGTCGCCGGTGAGGCGTTCAAGACCGCGGTGCTCGATCATCGCGACCCACTTTGGGCGGCCGCGCAGTTGACGCTGCGCACCGGCATTTCGCAGGTCCTGCTGGGGCAACGCACGGCGCAAGAGGCGCTCGACGAAGTTGCCGCTCAGTGGCGGCGCAGCTTCAAGCTGGCCGGGCTTAAGGGATAATCGGCCCGGCATCATGCCGCGCCGCTCTGTGCCTGATAGTGGAGAAGCACGCGCGCAAAGCGCTGCCTGCGCGCTGATCTGCGACGAAGTGCTACCGCGGCTGCTGCGGGCGGTTGCTGACGCCGAACTGGAAGCATCGGGCGTGCTGGCCGCGATCAGACGCCGCGTCGATGCGGCACGGCGCGCGGATGGCGACACTGTCGACACGCTGAGCTTCGTCAGGCGGATGATCGAGGCCGCGGTCAGCGAAGAAAGGCGACGACGGATAAGCGAGCTCGGCACCGACGGAACGCCCTGACGGTGCACGCCTGTCACCCAGACTGCTGCGCCCTGGTGCCCAACCACACCAGCATCAACACCAGTGCCGCGGCCACAAATACCAGCGTGACGACCGTCAGTCCGGCAAATCCGGCGGCACCGAACACGACGCCGGCCAGCGCAGAACCGACCGCCGCCGCCAGTGACGTTGCGGCGTTGAACAACCCAACGCTCTCGCCACGCGCCGCAGGCGCCAGCCGGACCGACAGCGAATTCGCCCCAACGGCGAGCAGCGGCCAGACGAATTGGATCAGCGCGAACCCGACCAGGATGGCCCAGCCGACCCAACCACCACCGAGCAACGTCGTCAGAGCGACCGCGACCAGCAGCATCAGCCGCGCCGCTATGCCAAGCATCAAAGTCCGCGTGCCACCCATGCGATGCGTTGCCGCGCCAATCGGCGCGTAGAGCAGAAGGCTGGCCCCAACGCCAATGGCATAAGCGCCGGACGGCAGGATCGGGTCCATGCCGAACTCATGCGTCATCGCGACCGGAAACAGAGTGGCAAACCCGTTCATCGCCGGATAGGCGATCAGCCAGACGATCAGGAAGCGTCGCAGCGGTTGGTTGATCACACTGAGATACGCGCGAAGTTCCTCCCATGACACGTGGTGTCCACGGTGATGCGGGCCGGTGACGCCGGCATCGCCACCCATCATTGGCCGCGGGGGCGGCTTCGCATCGGCCGAGCGCGCCGCCCGTGCCGGCGCCGAACCTATCGCCAATGCGCCCGCAGCAAGCAGGACGAGGCCAGCAGCCACAAAGCCCCGGGCGGGGTGGCCTTGCGCCAACACGCCGGCACCTACAAGGCCGATCACCTGTCCGGCACTCACATAACGCTGCAACAGCGCAACGCGCGTGTCCCATTCGGCTTCCGCCGCTCCCTGGATCGCCAACACATTCCCTGCGGTGGTCGCCGCCATCGCCCCGAGACCGGCACCCGCTGCCAGCACGATGCGCAGCGGCTCGGACACCCAGGCGAACGGCAACAGCAGGAGGCCCGCGCCGATCGTTCCACAGATCAGCAGGTCACGATGCCGCCCTGTATAGTCAGCCCAGGTCCCCAGCACCGGCGCGAGCAGTCCCAGCAGCGAGAACGCCGCATAGGTCAAGCCCGCCGCCGATCCGCTCGGCGCGACCAGCGGCATCAGCACCGGCACCAAGCCGTTCTGCGTCAGTCCAAGCAGACCGTAGGAGACGAACCATGCTTTCGTGCGCAAGACGCGATCAAACCACCGCTGATGGCAATTCCCGGCCGGCAAAATGCGCCACCAGGTTGGCCAGCACCAGATGGGCCATCGCTGCCGCATCTAAACCGTGGCACTCGCATGCTGGGGCTGGCCCAGCGGCTGCCGTGGATGCCCGTTTCACTCACGGCGTGCGTGTTTTGAAGAACGCTCCCTGCCGTACGTCCGTTACCGGACGATCAGGAGAACGAGATGACCAGGATGACGGTATAGTCCTTATTGGCCTTCTTCACGCTGGAATACGTGTTGCCCCAGCTATAGATCTTGCTTCCGTATCGATACATGTAATGACAGAGACCGCCATACATCGGCCGGTCGTCGCGCTTTACGCCGATGATGCCGTTCGCGCCGGTTTCAAATAATGAGAGGGTCGCTTTCTTCTGCCACATGCGGTTCAGGTAGTCCACGACCGCCCGAGGCGGCATGCCGATCGAGTGGAGTTCCTCGTCCCTGAGTTCCTTGTCGCTCTTGCCCACCGCCAGATTGATACGGTCGATATAGCCGTCGATGGTGAAGGTGCTGAAGTCCGTACCCTTTTGGGTAGGCGGGAAGGCTCGGGTGAAGGTCTGGATCTCATGGAGCAGCCCAAGCTGGCCTTCGGCCTTGAGTGTCATCAGGTAGGTCTTGATTTCCGCCAGCACCCTGGTGGTGACGCCGCCGCCGTGGAGGAGCGCCCTCCTGCCGGTGTTGAGCTGATAGAGCGCCGCGAACGTGCTCGTGAACCCACAGACGCCCCAGTAGCTGTTGGCGATACCGACTCGTTCAATCTCGGTCTTGCTGCCGGACATCGTCGTCCCCTCTGGCTTTGGTTCCAGCGATTGATTCGGAGGCGCAGCGGAAGTTGTCAAGAGCCATTACGCTCGCGGCGGCTTTTGGTGGGCTGGCAATCCACAGAGCCTAGGATTCGGGTGGCCGTTCCAGATCCCGTGCGACCTCCGGCTGGTGCAGCAAGCGATCGATCTTCGTCGCATAATCGATTGCATTGTCAGGCTGGAACGTCAGGTCCGGCGCGAACTTCAGCCGCAGCGCATGCGCGACCTGGCCACGTAGATACGGCGTCGCACGCTTCAGCGCAGGCAGCAGCGCATCCACGTCCGGGCGTCCAAGCCGGGACACAAAAGCGGTCGCGTGCTTCAGGTCGGGGGCGATACGCACTTCAGCGACAGTGATCTCGGCCTCGGCCAGATCAGGGTCCCGGAAATCACGCCGCTCGAACAAGGCAGCGAGGACATGTCGGATCTCCTCCGCCACACGCAACTGACGCTGCGTCGGACCCGCCGTCTCGCGCTTGCTCAAGCGGGCACCATCTCCGTCTCGAAGCACTCGACCACGTCGCCTTCCTGAAGGTCGTGGAAATTGGCGAAGGACAGGCCGCATTCATAGCCACGCGCCACTTCGCGCACGTCGTCCTTGAAGCGCTTCAACTGCGACAGCTCGCCGTTGTGGATCACCACGTTCTCGCGCAGCACGCGCACGCCCGCGCCGCGCTTGACCAGGCCATCGGTGACCATGCAACCGGCGACCTTGCCGACCTTGGTGATGCTGAACACCTTGCGGACCTCGGCATAGCCAAGGAACTTTTCCCGAGCCTTTGGCGCCACCTTGCCCCGCACCAACTGCTCGATGTCGTCGGACACCTCGTAGATGATCGAGTAGTAGCGGATGTCGACGCCTTCCTTCTGCGCCAGGTCGCGCGCCTGGGATGTGGCACGCACATTGAACGCCAGCACGTAGGCATCCGATGCCTTGGCAAGCTGCACGTCGCTCTCAGTGATCTGACCGACCGAGGCGAGCAGGACGCGGACCTTCACTTCCTCATGCGCCAGCTTGAGCACGGTCTGCTGGATCGCCTCGGCGCTGCCCTGCACGTCGGCCTTGATCAACACGGCGACTTCCTTCTGCTCGCCCGCCTGGATGCGGGCCAGCATCTGGTCCAGCGTACCCCGAACGCCGCCGGTCGCCGCGGCGGCCTTCTCGCGCTGCTTGCGGGTGCGGAATTCCGTGATCTCGCGGGCGCGGCTTTCGCTGTCCACCACCACGAACGGCTCGCCCGCCGAGGGCACACCAGCAAGCCCCAGGATCTCCGCCGGCGTCGAAGGGCCGGCCGCGGACAGCGCACGCCCCTTGTCGTCCAGCATGGCGCGGACACGGCCCCATTCGGCCCCTGCCACGATGATGTCACCCTGCTTCAGCGTGCCCTTCTGTACCAGCACCGTTGCAACGGGGCCGCGGCCACGATCCAGGCGGCTCTCGATCACCGTGCCTTCGGCGGCACGCTCCGGGTTCGCCTTCAGGTCGAGGATTTCGGCCTGCAGCGTGATCGCCTCGGTGAGGTTGTCGAGGCCGAGCTTCTGCGTCGCGGACACTTCCACGTCCTGCGTCTCGCCGCCCATCTCCTCAACCACGATCTCGTGGCTCAGCAGCTCCTGGCGGACACGGCCCGGATTGGCGTCCGGCTTGTCCATCTTGTTGATCGCCACGATGACCGGCGCATTGGCCGCCTTGGCGTGGCGGATCGCCTCGATCGTCTGCGGCATCACACCGTCATCGGCGGCGACCACCAGAACGACGATGTCGGTGACCGAGGCGCCGCGGGCACGCATGGCGGTGAATGCCTCGTGGCCCGGGGTGTCGATGAAGGTGATCTTCGCCCCATCCGGCATCTGCACCTGATAGGCACCGATATGCTGGGTAATGCCCCCAGCTTCGCCTGCCGCCACGTCCGCGGAGCGCAGCGCATCCAGCAGCGACGTTTTGCCGTGGTCGACGTGCCCCATCACGGTGACGACGGGCGGACGGACCTTCAGCTCATCCTCGGTATCGAGCGAGCCCTCCAGCCCCAGTTCGACGTCGCTCTCAGAGACGCGGCGCGCGCGATGGCCGAATTCCTGCACCACCACTTCGGCGGTATCGGCATCCAACGCATGCGTCGCTGTCGCCATGACGCCCAGCTTCATCAGCGCCTTCACCACGTCGGCGGTGCGCGCAGCCATGCGGTTGGCCAGTTCCTGCACTGTGATCGTGTCAGGCAGGATGACGTCGCGCACCACTTTCACCTGGTCGGAGCGCAGACGCTCGAGCTCGGCCTGACGGCGCTCGCGTTCACGCTGCCGGCGAACCGAGGCCAGCGAACGGACGCGTTCGTCCTCGCCCTCGATCGCTGCCTGAACATCAATGCGACCGGCACGGCGCGCGTCAGTGCCCTTCTTGGCCACCACCGTTTGCGGCTTGCGAGGGGCGACGATGCCGCCTGGCCGGCGTGCCGGCCGTGACTCTTCCTCTTCCTCGGCACCACGGGCCCGCAAACGAAGCGTCTCGGTCGGCGTAGAAGGCGTTGTCGCAGGTGCCTGCGGGGCCGCGGGGCTCTGGCGTGGCTGTTCGGCTTGCCGTGCCACTGCCGGGGCCGAGGAGCCATCTGCGGCAGCCACCTGCGCTGCCACGGCAGCTGCTTCGACTGCCTGACGCTCAGCGTCCTCCGCTTCCTGGCGGGCCGCCTCTTCGGCGGCGCGGCGCGCTTCCTCTTCGGCCGCCTTCTTCGCTTCTTCCTCGCGGCGCCGGGCTTCCTCGGCCGCCGAGAGGATCGAAATCTTCTCTTGCTCCCGACGCTCCGCCTCGCGCCGGGCAGCTTCGCGCTGCTGCTCGACCAAGGCACGCTGGCGCGCTGCCGTTTCCGTCGCGGTCAGAGCTCGCGGGACGCTGGTGACGGCTGGGCGCTCCGCTTGTGCCGGGCCACGAGCTGCTGGCGCAGCCGGCGCCGGCGTACCGGGCGTGGCGGGCGCAGCACCACCGGGCCCGATCGGAGCGCGCTTCTTGCGCACCTCGACCTGCACCACTTTGGAGCGTCCGTGCGAAAAACTCTGCCGTACGGAACCGGCATCGACAGTCCGGCCGAGCTCCAGGCGACCCGCTGGCCGCAGTGAGAGCCGACCCTTGCCGGCGTCCTGATCGTTGTTCGTTTCGCTCATCTACCGCTCGTTGGCCCCATCCAATCGTGCGACCGGAGAAGTCTCCGATCCTCTGTTCCGCAGTCCATTCAACCGTTCCACCTCGACCGCAAGCCGTTCGCCCAGGCGTCCCGACGCGATCGCGACGTGTACCACATGGTCACGCCCGAACACCTGACCAAGCACCATCGCCGGAAGGGGGTCCAGTACCCCGACTGAATCCGCCGCTCCGGCGAGAAAGCGCGCCCGCTCGGCCGCGCTGCCGTCCGATGCCTGGAGGATCAGCCGTCCCCGACCACTCCGCAACCACTCACGCGCCTTGTCGAACCCCGCGACAGCCTGCCCCGCGCGCCTGGCGAGTCCGAGCAACTCGCCGATCCGCCGGACCAGCGCCGCTTCGAGCACGGCAGGAAGATCTGGGGGCACAGTGACAGGACCGCGCGCGGCCCTGGCGAAGGCACGCCCCAACCCTCCCTGGGCGCGGGCAGCTTGTATCACATCCCAGGAGGCACTCAACCACATTCCCCGTCCCGGCAGCGATGCCGCAAGATCCGGCACCAACGTGCGATCAGGACCAACAACAAAGCGGATCATCCGCTCCTTTGGCAGCCGTTCACGCGTGACAACACAGCGGCGAAGCGGGCCGGCTTCTGGTTCGTCGTCCACCCGCTCGCCCTCGCCGGGCTCGACCCCCGCGTCATGGCCGGGCTTGACCCGGCCTTCAGCCTCCAACGGTACCTGGCGGCCGCCAACACCCGGCGCAGGGCGGGGCACAACGTTTCGAGGGACGTTCCCGGCGGCGTTTGCGCGATCAGTCGTTGCTGACCTCCTGGGCTGCTGGCTGCTCGTCGAACCAGTGGGCGCGGGCCGTCATGATCACGTTGTTGGCGGTCTCCTCGTCCATATTCTCCGCACCGACTATCTCGATCAGCTCGTCCGAGGCGAGGTCGCCAAGGTCATCCAGCGTCTTCACCTCCTTCTCGCCGAGCGCAACCAGCATCGCCGGTGTCAGCACCTCGATCGATGCGACCTCGTCTGACACACCCAGCGCGACGCGTTTCTCCGACAACTCGGTGTCGCGGCGGGTGATGAAGGCCTGGGCGCGGCGGATCAGTTCCTCGGCGACCGATTCGTCGAAGCCTTCGATCGCGGCCACTTCCTCAAGCGGAGTGAATGCGAGTTCTTCCACAGACGTGAAGCCTTCGGTCACCAGCAGGCCGGCGATCACGTCGTCCACGTCCAGCGCCTCGACAAACAGGCTGCTGCGACGGCGGAACTCTTCCTGACGACGCTCGCTTTCCTCTGCCTCGGTCAGGATATCGATATCCCAGCGGGTAAGCTGGCTTGCCAGTCGCACATTCTGGCCGCGACGTCCGATGGCGAGCGACAACTGCTCGTCTGGCACCACGACTTCGACGCGGCCGGCTTCCTCGTCCATCACCACCTTTGTGACTTCGGCCGGAGCCAGCGCGTTCACCACGAACGTGGCGGCCTGCGGCGACCAGGGAATGATGTCGATCTTCTCACCCTGCAGCTCCTGCACCACCGCTTGCACGCGGCTGCCTCGCATGCCGACGCAAGCCCCGACGGGATCGATCGACGAGTCGCGGCTGATCACCGCCATCTTGGCGCGGCTGCCGGGATCGCGCGCCACCGCCTTGATCTCGATGATGCCGTCGTAGATTTCCGGCACTTCCTGCGCGAACAGCTTGGCCAGGAATCCGGGGTGCGTGCGCGACAGGAAGATCTGCGGGCCGCGCGGCTCCTCGCGCACATCGTAGATATACGCGCGGACGCGGTCGCCATTGCGAAAGCTTTCGCGCGGGATCAGTTCGTCGCGGCGCAACAGCGCCTCGGCGCGGCCGAGCTCCACCATCAGGTTGCCGTACTCGGTGCGCTTCACCACGCCGTTGATGATCTCGCCGACACGGTCCTTGAATTCCTCGAACTGCTTCTTCCGCTCGTATTCGCGCACGCGCTGCACGATCACCTGCTTGGCGGTCTGCGCGGCAATGCGGCCGAAATCGATCGGCGGCAGCGGATCGACCAGGAACTCACCCACCTGGATGTCCGGCTTGAACTTGCGGGCGATGTTGACCGGAATCTGGGTTTCCTCGTTCTCCACTGTATCAACTGCTTCAGTCCAGCGCGACAGGCGCACGTCGCCGGTCTTGCGGTCGATCGTGGCGCGGATGTCCTTCTCGTGGCCGTACTTGGCGCGACCGGCCTTCTGGATGGCCTGCTCCATCGCCTCCAGCACTTCCTCGCGCTCGATGTTCTTCTCACGTGCGACGGCGTCGGCAACCAGCAGGAATTCGGGACGGGCGACTGCGGTGTCCATGTGGACCTCTTGGTTCTAGTTGGGACGGGGTGGAGTTGCGGTTGCTGCAATCAGCGCATCGGTCAGCAGCAGTTTGGCACGGCGAATCGCATTCAATGGCAGCACAATTTCGCTACCGTCATCGAGCCGCATCCGCGCAGAACTGTCATCGGCGCCGAGCACGATGCCAGAGAAGCGGCGGCGGCCATCGATCGGCGCGACGGTTTCCGCGCGCGCCAGATGGCCGGCGAAACGGCTCCAGTCCTTCGGTCTTGTCAGCGGGCGATCGATACCGGCCGAGGAGACTTCCAGCGACCATGCGCCGGGGATCGGATCCTCGACATCGAGAACCGCGCTGAGCGTATGGCTGATGGCCTCGCAGTCCTCGACCGTAATCTGGCTACCGTCCGCTCTGTCCGCCATCACCTGGACCGTGGGTCGGTCGCGACCCAGCACGGCGACGCGCACCAGCTCGTAGCCCATGCTCTCCAGCGTGGGCGATACAATCGCGGCCAGTCGCGCTTCAAGGCTCGTGTGGGCGGGTTCAGGTATATTCAAAACAAAAAAGGCGGCCGGTTAGGGCCACCCTCCGTAACGCTGCGGAAGATTGATTTAAGCCCGCTACATAGACGGTGGCGGGCGGGTTTGCAAGACACCGATAGCGGCCACTGCGCTCCGCAGGCTGGGCTCCAGTAACGATTTAACCGGAAAGCAATCACCTTCTGCTAGGCAGAAGTCCCTGCCCTCCTGCGCCAGGTGACAGCCGTGTCCGTTCACGCTTCAGAGCACGCCGCGCCGCGCCGAGAGTTGCAGCGCCTGAACCGAATTCTCCGAACCGTCAGCGCCGGCAACGAAATGCTTGTCCGGGTCGACAGTGAGACCGCGCTCCTTCACGGCATGTGTCAGGTCGTGGTGGACGGCGGCTATCCGACCGCATGGATTGGTTATGCTGAACACGATGCGGCCAAGACAGTACGCCCGGTGGCGTGGGCTGGCTCGGCCGCTCAGAACATTCAGTTTGCCCGCTGCAGCTGGGGCGACAGCGAATACGGACACGGCCCCACGGGGACAGCAATACGAACCGGACAGCCGCAGATCATTCAGGATGTTTCGACATCCGAATGCATGCAAATCTGGCGGGATGCCGCCATGCAGCGCGGCCTCCTTTCGGTGGCTGCATTTCCGCTGCATGGCTCCGACGGCGTGTTCGGTGCCTTCTGCATCTACGCGCGAACGACCGAAACATTCGATGAGCCGGAGTTGAGACTGCTCACCGAACTCAGTAACGATCTCGCCTTCGGGATCAAGGCCCAGCGCGATCATCTTGCGGCCCAAATGCACGCGCAGCGGCTGCAACAGACGTTGGAAGCGACCGTTCAGGCCCTGGCCATTGCTGTCGAGCACCGGGATCCCTACACGGCCGGACATCAGCGGAATGTCGCCGCGCTGGCGGCTGCGATCGCGCGCGAGATAGGCCTGCCAAAGGACGATGTGGCAGGCATCTACCTTGCCGGAATGATCCACGACATCGGCAAAATCCAGGCACCGGCAGAAATCCTCAGCAAAGCCGGCCGACTGACGACAATCGAGTATCAGTTGCTGCAGACGCACCCGCAGGTAGGCTTTGACATCGTGAAGTCGGTGGACTTCCCCTGGCCAGTCGCCACGATGATCCTGCAGCACCATGAGCGGCTCGATGGCTCGGGCTATCCTGAGCATTTGCGCGGCGAGCAGATCATCCTCGGCGCCCGGATCCTTGCGGTCGCGGACGTCGTCGAAGCGATGACAGCACGCCGTCCATACCGCGAGGCGCTGGGCCTGGACGTCGCCCTGCATGAGATCGAGCAAGGCCATGGCCGCCTTTACGATCCCGCGTGCGTCGATGCCTGCATCAGGCTCTTCAGGGAGCGGCGCTTCTCGTTCAAACACGTGACGCCGGAGCGGTAACCTATCCGGGCAGGCGCTCGTCGTCTTCGATGGAGAAGCCGTCGCGCAGGGCATCGGCATCCTCGACGATCCAGGTGGCGGTGCCGCCATACGAAGCGGTGCCTGATACGCGGACGCGCCAGGCGCGGTGCGGGCCGAGCGGCTGCTCAGCAAGCAGCTCGGCATGAAAGGGGACGCCCGTGGCGCCGGCGAAGGAGCGGCGCGCGCCGGGCGCGATCAGGCCACGTGCCGCGTCGACCGCCATGCGCGCCGTGACTCCACTGCCGGTGGCGCTGCGGTCTATCTGACCGTCGCCGAAAACGCAGAGATGGCGCGTCGGCTGCGGTGAGCCTGGGCGCGTGTCGTCAGTCAGCAGCACGCTGTAGAGGAAGGAAAGGTCTGGCTCGGTGGGATGGCGCACCGCACCGCGCGCGCGGATCGTGCGCATGATGGCAAGTGCCGCGGCACGCAGCTGACCCACCGGCGCAGTCAGCAGGTCGAGACCGAGGCGTGAGGCCGGCAGCATGG
>Ga0310811_10004675_pt1 | contig 17230 bp, 19 predicted proteins | sample YCmetagenome_FD_207642 | JGI IMG/M metagenome (GOLD analysis project Ga0310811, IMG submission 207642) | Soil microbial communities from experimental microcosm in Duke University, North Carolina, United States - YC | ecosystem: Engineered > Artificial ecosystem > Soil microcosm > Unclassified ...
GTCGTCGCGCCGCCGGCGACCTACTGTCCGCACCATCCCGTCGCGATGGTCCCGGCCGAGCTGGCGGGCGTGGGCGAGGTGGTGACGTTCACCACGCTGCACACGGCGCCCACCGGCTTCAAGTCACCGCTGCACATCGCCATCGTCGAGCTGGAGGGCGGCGGGCGCTTCGTCTGCCACGGGGCCGACACCCGCGGGCTGAAGATCGGCGCGACGGTGGCGATCGAGGCGATCGACGACGTCTACTACTTCTCACACCTGGGCGCGCTGGAGCGGGCGCGGCTGTTCTGGCGTCGCACCGGTCGCGCCGGCGATCGCGTCAACGCGATCGCGCGCAGCCTCGCCAAGAAGGTGTGGAAGTCGCGAAGCGTCGGCACCTCGGCGTAACCTACCGCCGGGGCCCACGTCCGGCCGGGGCTACGGACCACGAGGCGATCTGTGCGACACTACGCGGCGATGTCGAATTGCATCGTGAGCCGGAGCCCGTCCGCCATCGGTGCGCCACGGGTGTCGAGGGGGAGCCAACGTGCCGCGAGCTGATCGTCCGCTGTCGGGAGTGCGCGTGCTCGATCTCACGAGGGTCCTGGCCGGGCCGTTCTGCTCGATGATCCTGGGCGACATGGGCGCCGAGGTCATCAAGATCGAGGAGCCGGGCAAGGGCGACGACACGCGGTCGTGGCCGCCGTTCATCGGCGGCGAGGCGACGTACTTCCTGTCGGTCAATCGCAACAAGCAGAGCCTCACCCTGAACCTCAAGGCACCCGAGGGCCGCGCGATCCTCAGCAAGCTGGTGAAGAAGAGCGACGTCGTGGTCGAGAACTTCCGCACCGGGACGATGGAGCGCCTCGGCCTCGGCTACAAGACGCTCGCCAAGCTCAACCCGCGGCTCATCTACTGCGCGATCTCCGGCTTCGGCGAGTCGGGGCCGGAGGCGGCGCGGGCCGGCTACGACCTGGTCGTGCAGGCCGAGTCCGGGATCATGGACATCACCGGCTTCGAGGACGGGCCGCCGGTGAAGGTGGGGACGTCGATTGCCGACCTCGTGGCCGGCATGACGGCGGCCCAGGGCATCACCCTGGCCCTGCTGGCGCGTCACAAGACGAAGAAGGGCCAGAAGGTCGAGATCTCCATGCAGGACGCGATGTCGGCGCTCTTGACCTACCAGGCCGGCATCTACTTCGGCACCGGCAGCAAGCCCAGCCGGCGCGGCAACAAGCATCCCTCGATCGTCCCCTACGAGGTCTTCAAGGCGGCCGACGCCTATCTCACGCTCGGCGTGGCGAACAACTCGCTGTGGGAGCGTTGCTGCGCGGCGCTCGAGCATCCCGAGCTCATGAAGGATCCGCGGTACGCGACCGAATCCGCCCGCGTGCAGAACCGCGACGTGCTCGTGCCCCGCCTGAACGAGATCCTCGGCACGCGCTCGGCCGACGACTGGATGAAGCGCTTCGAGGCGGTGGGCGTCCCGGCCGGACGCATCCGTACGGTGGCCGAGGTATGCGAGAGCCCGCATCTCAAGGCGCGCGGCATGATCGTGACCTTGCCGCATCCCAAGGCGGGCGACGTGAAGGTGCTGGGCGTGCCGGTGCACCTGCACGCCACACCCGGCAAGGCCGCCGCCGCCCCGCCGCTGCTCGGCCAGCACACCGACAAGGTGCTGCAGAGCGTGCTGGGCATGAAGCGCACGGAGGTCGCGCGGCTGCGCACCGCCGGCGTCGTCTGAGGTGGATCTCTCGCCCCCGACGCTTCGCGGGCGGTGGCTCACGCTGGAGCCGCTCGAGGAGCGTCACGCGGACGATCTCTTCGCCGTCATGCAGGACGAGGAGGTGTGTCGCTACCTGGCCTGGCCGCCGCCCACGAAGCGCGACGAGACCCTCGGCCTGATCCGTGACGCGCGCGAGGGGATGGCGCGCGGCCAGACGCTCGCCTTCGCCCAGATCCTGAACGCCACCGGCCGGGTCATCGGCTCCACGCGCTTTCTCGACATCCGCCCGGCCGATCGCCAGGTCGAGATCGGCTCGACCTTCCTGGGGCGCGAGCACTGGCGGACGCCCGCCAACAGCGAGTCCAAGCTCTTGATGCTCGGCCACGCCTTCGAGCACTGGGGCTGCGTGCGGGTGGCGCTCAAGACCGACGGGCGCAACGTCCGTTCCCAGGAGGCCATCGCCCGGCTGGGCGCGGTGCGGGAGGGCGTGCTGCGCAAGCACATGAACGTCCGCGGCCATCAGCGCGACACCGTGTACTTTTCGATCCTCGCGGAGGAGTGGCCCGACGTGAGAGCTCGCCTGTTGCAATCCTTGACACCCCGGTAACGGGCATCGCATCATGGCCAGACCGCCGGCGAGCCGGACGGTAGGAGCCTGAAATGCGCCGTACGATCAGGATTTACGACACGACGCTTCGAGACGGAACCCAGGGCGAGGGCGTGTCCTTCTCCATGGAGGACAAGGTCCGCCTGGCCAGCCGGCTGGACGCGTTCGGCATCCATTACATCGAGGGCGGCTGGCCGGGATCCAACCCCAAGGACCTGCGCTTCTTCCGGCGGATGCAGGACGTCACGCTCAAGCACGCCAAGCTCGCCGCCTTCTCGATGACCCGGCGGGCCGGCGGCGCCACCGAGTCCGATCCGAACATGCAGGCGATCATCGATTCGGGCGCGCCGGTGGCGACCATCGTCGGCAAGTCGTGGGACTTCCACGTGACCGACGCGCTGGAGACCACGTTGCACGAGAACGTCGCGATGATCCGCGACTCGATCGCCTGGCTCAAGCCGCGCATGGACGAGGTGCTCTTCGACGCCGAGCACTTCTTCGACGGCTTCCGGGCCAACCACGAGTACGCGCTGGCCACGCTCAGGGCGGCCGCCGAGGCGGGCGCCGACTGGCTCGTGCTGTGCGACACCAACGGCGGCACCCTGCCGCCCGACCTCGTGGCGATCCTCCAGGCGGTGAAGCGCGCGGTGAAGACGCCGCTCGGCATCCACGTGCACAACGACGCGGAGTGCGCGGTGGCCAACTCGCTGGCCGCGGTCGCCGAGGGCGTCGATCAGGTGCAAGGGACGATCAACGGCTTCGGCGAGCGGTGCGGCAACGCCAACCTCGTGTCGATCATCCCGACCCTGGTGCTGAAGCTTGGCCACGACTGCATCCCGGCCCCGCACCTGCGCGAGCTGCGCGACCTCTCGCGCTTCGTCTCCGAGCTGGCCAACCGCAAGCCCTGGTCCTCGCAGCCCTACGTCGGCGACTCGGCCTTCGCCCACAAGGGCGGCATGCACGTCTCCGCGGTGCAGAAGCATCCCGAGACCTACGAGCACATCGCCCCCGAGTCGATCGGCAACCACCGGCGCGTGCTGGTCTCCGAGCTGGCGGGCAAGTCGAACATCCTCTGGAAGGCGCGGGAGTTCGGCATCGATCTCGATCGCGACACGCCGGACTCCCGGCGCATCCTCGACCGGCTCAAGGCGCTGGAGGACGAGGGATTCCAGTTCGAGGGCGCGGAGGCCAGCTTCGAGCTCCTCATGGAGCGCGCGCTCGGCCACCACACGCCGTACTTCGAGCTCGACGCCTACCGCGTGATCGTCGAGGAGCAGAGCGCCACCGGGGATCCGGTCGCCGAGGCCACCGTGCGTGTCCGGGTCAAGGGCATGCTGGAGCACACCGCGGCGGCCGGCAACGGGCCGGTCAACGCCCTCGACCATGCGCTGCGCAAGGCCCTCGAGGAGTTCTATCCCAGCCTGCGCGAGATGAGGCTGCTGGATTACAAGGTGCGCATCCTCGACGAGTCGAAGGGCACCGCGGCCAAGACGCGCGTGCTCATCACCTCGGGGGACGGTCGCGAGACCTGGGGGACCGTCGGGGTGGCCGACAACATCATCGAGGCCTCGTGGCTGGCGCTGGTCGATTCGGTGGAGTACAAGCTGCGGGCCGACGGGAGGCGAAACGCCGCGTGAAGATCCTGGTGGTCGATGACGAGCCCAGCATCGTCCTGATGTGCCGGCGCGTGCTCGAGTCGCAGGGACACACCGTGGAGGGCTTCACCGACGTGAAGGCGGCGCTGGCCCAGCTCCAGGCCGAGGCCGCCGATCTCCTCGTCGTCGACTACAAGATGCCGGAGCTCAACGGCCTGGAGTTCATCCAGCGCGCATGGCTGCTCCGACCCGGCCTGCGGGTGGTGATGATCACCGCCCACGGCACGCGCGAGGTCATCGGCGAGGCCACCCAGACCGGCGTGAAGAGCATCGTGCTCAAGCCCTTCACGCCGACCGAGCTGGCCCAGGGCGTGGCGACGGCCGTCGAGGGCTTCGGGGCTCCGCCGAGCCCTCGGGTGAGCTGAGCGCCCGACCGCAGGGGAAGGGCTAGAGCCCGCGCGCGGTCCGCCAGGCGCGCACCTGCTCGCCGTGCTCCCGGTAGTGGTGGGCGCTGTTGCCGTCCACGATCTTCCACGCGGTCTTGCCCGGCTGGAAGCGCTCGGCCGGCACGGCCGCGGCCGCCTTCATGAACGCCTCGTGTGTCTCGTCGAGCTCCAGCAGGACGTCGGCCACCGCCGTGCCCCGCCGGGCCGCCGCGAAGCGCTCGTTCCAGCTGTCGACGTCGTCGTAGGACACCCCGGGGGCGAGCGGACGCTCCCCCCGCGAGAGTCGCTCCAGCACCGGCACCATCTCGCGATGCCACCCCGCGATGTGTGCGGCGATGTCGCGCACCGACCACGTGCCGAGCCAGACCTCCGACATCTGCGTCTCGTTCAGTCCCTGCCATGCCTCGTGCAGGGCCTTGTACTCGCGGGCCGCCGCGTTGAGCAGCTCGTCCTTCGTGTCCGCCATCGCCGCCTCCTGCTGCGCCCGCCCGGTGCGGGCACCAAGTCAGGACAATTGTCCCACCCCGCCGCGCAGGCTGCCACCGCGCGGCCTGCGCAGCCCGCGCGGGGCGATGGCCCGCGGACGGCTCAGTAGGTGCCGGGGCGGATCTTCTTGAAGAGATCCTTGAGCCTGTCGGGCGTGAAGTCGCGCGCCTGGCAGACGTTGATGATCTGCCGCTCGTCGGCCTCCACCTTGGCGACGGCCTCGGGGATCTTCTCGGCGATGTCGATGGGCACGTTGACCGCGCCGTGCTGATCGGCGTGCAGCAGGTCGCCGGGCTTCACCCACAGGCCGCCCACCTTGATGGGCAAGCCGAAGTCGACCATGTGCACCCAGGCGTGCGAGACGGAGACGTGGGCGGCCGCGAACTGGAAGCCCAGCGCCTTGACCTCGTCGAGGTCGCGCACCGAGCCGTCGGTGATGACGCCGACGCAGCCGAGCGCCTTGTGGATGTTGGCCTGGACCTCGCCCCACTGCGCCCCCTGGCCGCGCGGTTCGTCGAGGTCGTGGACGACGATGATCCGCGGCGCCGGGATCGTCAGCACGTAGTCCCACCAGCCGTAGGTGCTGGCGCGGTGACCCTGCTGCGGCTGCTGCTCGGCCCGGATCACGCACGGGACGGCGTAGCCGACCATCGGGCCCATCTGGGGGAAGAGCGTCCTGATCTCCGAGGACATGTTGCCCGCCTCGCGGGAGCGGACGTTGAAGGTCTCGATCGCATTGGCCACGCTGGGACTGGAGATCTTCTTCAGAGCGTCGATCACGGTTGTCGTCTCCTGTTGGTCGTCAGATCATGTCGCGGCGCCGCTGCAGCAGCAGCGCCTTCAGCATCTCGATCGTCTGCGCCACCTGGTCGAGGTTGGGGTTCACGGCCAGCGCCTTCTCCAGATACTCGAGGGCGCGGGCCGGCTGGTCGAGCTGCATGTAGATCATTCCGTAGCCCGAGAGCGCGCCCCAGTGGTAGGCGTTGCGCTTCATCACCTCGTCGCAATCGGCCAGCGAGCGCCGGTAGTCGCCGAGCATGAAGTACACGGTCGCCCGCTTGTTCCAGCCCTCCGCAAAGTCGGGCCGGCGCTCGATGATGCGCGTGAACGTGTCCACCGCGGCGTCGAGCTGCCGCTGGCTCATCTGCTCCACGCCCGTCGCGAGCAGCGCATCCACGGCGGCGTCGCCCGAGCGGCTCCACACCGACCACATCGCGGACTCGACGAACCCGCGCACGACGGGATCGGGATCGCGCAGGGCCCTGGCCAGTACCGGCAGATCGGCCATGGTTCCGGTCTCGCCGAGCTCGCGCACCGCGGCCCGGCGGGCCGCCGCATCGCCGCCGCGGCCGAGAGCGCCGAGCGCGTGCTCGCGCGCGGTCTCGGCGGCGGGCGGGCCCACGACGGCCAGCGCCAGCAGCAGCGCGGCCCCGCGATGCCCGATCACGGCGCGTAGACCTCGTTGATGTTGGTCGGGGCGAAGCCTGGCCGCGTGCCGCCAGCGGTCACGTAGACGCGGCCGGCGATCACCGCAGCGCCGATGCCGTGGCGGGCCGTCGGCATGGGCTCCTTGGCGATCCAGCGCTGGCCGCCCACCTCCCACATCTCCGTCGCGTTGAAGATGCGCAGGGGCGCCTCGCCGCCGAAGACCAGGATGCGATCGCCCACCGTGGTGGCGGCAAGACCGCCGCGGCCCACGGGCAGCGGCGTGCCGGTGCGCCACGAATCGGTGGCCGGATCGTAGATCTCGACGTTGGCGTACTGCTCGCCCACGAACGACGCGCGGCCGCCCAGCGCCCAGACCCGACCCTGGAAGGCGACCGCGGCGAGGTGGTCGCGCGCCGTCGGCATCGCGTTGGCCGTCGTCCACTTGTTGGTGGCCGGGTCGTAGACCTCGTGGGCGTTGCTCACGCTCTCGCCGCTGCCGCCGAGCGCGTGGATGCGTCCGTCCAGCACCGCCACCGCCAGTGCGCCGCGCGGCGTGGGCAGCGACGCCCGCGGCTCCCAGACCTCGCGGCTCGCCACGAATTCCCACACCGCGTCCTGGGCGGTCCACTGCACGCGCCCGCCCGAGAAGCCGCCCAGCACGAAGAGCCGGTCGCCGACGACGGCGGCGACGGCGTGGTGCACCGCCTCCGGCAGCGCGGCGCGCGTCTCCCAGAGGCCCAGCGCGGGGTCGAAAGTCTCGACCGTGGCGACGGGCTCCGCGTTGCTGCCGAAGCCGCCCATCACCCACACGCGCCCGCCGAAGGCCGCCACGGCGACCTCCTGCCGCGAGCTCGGCATGGGCGTGGTCTGGGTCCAGCGCCCGGGCGAACTCTGATCGACCGGCGCCGGCGAGTCGGTGACGCGGCCGATGCAGCCGCCGAGGAGTCCGGTAATGGACAGCAGCGCCAGCGCTGCCAGCGAGCGAACGACGACCGTCATCGCGCCTCCTTGAGCGTGGGCCTGTCGGGACGGCTCATGATGCCCGAGCGGTGAGGTCGAGGAAAGCGGCTTCGTCGAGGATGCTGACACCGAGCCGGCGCGCGTCGTCGGCCTTGCCGCCGGGCGCCTCTCCGACGACGACGTAGTCGGTCTTGCGCGTGACCGACGAGGTGACGCGGCCGCCCAGCGACTCGACCAGCTCGCGCGCACCCTCGCGGCTGAGCGAGCTCAGGGTGCCGGTGATCACCAGGGTCTTGCCGGCCAGCGGCTTGGGGCCATCGACGGTCGCGGTGCGCTCGGCGAGGTCGACGCCGAGGCGGCCCAGCTCCTCCAGCACGTGCCGGTTCGAGGCATCGTCGAAGAACTTGCGGACCGAGGCGGCGATGGCGGGGCCGATGCCGTGCGTCTCGGCCAGGGTCGCCTCCGAGGCGTCGAGCAGCCGCTCGAGCGAGCCGTAGCGCATCGCCAGCACGCGGGCGACGCGCTCGCCGACCATGCGGATACCGAGCGCGTTCAGCAGCCGGGCCAGACCGCGGCTCTTCGAGCCGGCGATGGCCGTCGCGAGGTTCTGCGCCGACTTCTCGGCCAGCCGCTCCAGCTCCACGAGCTGGGGCACCGTGAGCCGGTAGAGGTCGGCGAAGTCCTTGACGAGCCCGCGATCGACCAGCTGCTCGACGACCGCCTCGCCGAGGTGCTCGATGTCCATCGCCCGGCGCGAGCCGAAGTGCTTGAGCCGCTCCTTGAGCTGGGCCGGGCAGGCGGTGTTCATGCAGCGCCAGTAGGCCTCGCCCTCGGGACGGAAGGCCACGCCACCGCAGGCCGGGCAGCGGTCGGGGAAATGGAACTCGGCGGCGGCGTCCGGCCGGCGGGCCAGCACCACCTGCACGACGTAGGGGATGACGTCGCCGGCCCGCTCGATGAGCACCGTGTCGCCCACGCGCACGTCCTTGCGGCGCAGCTCGTCCTCGTTGTGCAGGCTCACGTTGCTGATGACCACGCCGGCCAGCGGCACCGGCGCCAGCTTGGCCACCGGCGTCAGCGCGCCGGTCTTGCCGACGTTGACCTCGATGGCCTGCACGAGTGTCGTCGCCTGTCGCGCGGTGAACTTGAAGGCCATCGCCCAGCGCGGGTGATGGGTGGTGGAGCCGAGGCGTCGTTGCAGCTCCAGCGCATCGACCTTCACGACCACGCCGTCGGCGTCGTAGCCGAGGCCGTCGCGATCGCGCTCCAGCGTGGCGCAGGCCTCGATCACCGCGTCGATCGACTCCGCGCGCGTCGAGCGTGGGTTCGTCCGGAAGCCGGCCGACCGCAGCGCCTCCAGCGCCTCCCAGTGGCTGGCGAACGCGAGCCCCGGCGACCACGAGAGGTGATAGAGGAACGCGTCCAGCGGGCGGCGCGCCGAGACGGCCGGATCCTTCTGGCGCACGGCGCCCGCCGCGGCGTTGCGGGGGTTGGCGAACGTCGCCTCGCCCGCTTCCTCCAGGCCGCGGTTGAGCCGCTCGAACTCGGCGCGCGGCATGAACACCTCGCCGCGGACTTCCAGCTCCTCGACCTCGGCCAGCCGGCCGCGCAGCACCATCGGCAAGCTGCGGATGGTGCGGAGGTTGGCGGTGATGTCCTCGCCGACCCGGCCGTCGCCGCGGGTGGCGCCGCGCACGAAGCGGCCCCGCGCGTAGAGCAGGGCCACGCCCAGGCCGTCGATCTTCGGCTCGCACACATAGGTGAAGCGCGCCCCGGGCAGGGCCCGGGTGATGCGGGCCTCGAACTCCCGCAGGTCGTCCGGCGCCATCGCGTTGTCGAGCGACAGCATCGCCACGCGGTGCTGGACGGACTGGAAGGCATCGATCGGCGTGCCGGCCACTCGCTGGCTCGGGCTGTCGGGTGTGACGAGGTCGGGAAACTGCGCCTCCAGCGCCTTCAGCTCGCGCATGAGCGCGTCGTACTCGGCGTCGGAGACCTCCGGCCGCGCCTCGACGTAATAGAGGTGATCGTGCCGGTGGATCTGCTCCCGCAGCTCGGTCACCCGCTGCGCTGCATCGGCCCGCGTCATGGCGGCCAGGATATCACCGCGACCATCGCCGGGCCGGTCCCGACGCATGCGGAATGGGCCTGTCGCGTTCCGATGTCGGCTATACTTTCCCCGTCCCACCCTGCGAGCGAGGCTTCATGGCAAAGGCAGCAACGACGATGAAAGACCGTAGCGCGAACGGAAGCAGCACGACCGCATCGGTCCAGGACTATCTCGCGGCGATCTACGACCTGGCCGGCAGCGGCAAGCCCGTCATCGGCGCCCGCCTGGCCAAGCACATGGGGATCTCGGCGCCGGCGGTGACCGAGTCGATCCAGCGCATGACCCGCGGTGGCTACGTGAAGGTCGGTCGCGGCAAGGAGCTGATGCTCACGCCCAAGGGGCGGCAGATCGCCGAGGTGATGGCGCGCCGCCATCGCCTGCTGGAGCGCTGGCTCACCGACACGCTGGGCCTCAACTGGACCGACGCCCACGAGGAGGCGCACCGCCTCGAGCACGCGCTCTCCCCCCGCGTCGAGGATCGTCTCGCCGAGATGCTCGGCATGCCGTCGACCTGCCCGCACGGCAATCCGATCCCGGGCATGGCCAAGCCGGCGGTGCGCTTCGAGCCGTTCCCGCTGGCCCAGGCGCGGGAGGGCACCAGCGTGGTCGTCGAGCGCATCACCGAGGAGGCCGAGGCCGACAAGAACCTGCTGGAGTACCTGTGGCGCCACAACGTGCGGCCGGGCCGGAAGCTGAAGATCGCCGAGGTGGCGCCGTGGGCCGGGACGGTCACGGCTGCCGGTGACGGACAGTCGATCACCCTGGGCCTGCCGGCTGCCGCGAAGATCTGGGTCTACGCTCCGAAGGATGTGTGAGCGCCGCCCCCGCGTGAGCCGCGCGTGAAGATCCTCTTCTGGGGGCTGGTCGTCGTCGGGCTGCTGTACGGTGCCTACTCGGGCATGATCGCGGTGTGGTCCTGGATCGCCGTCAACAACGGTGTCGACGAGATCCTCGGCAAGGAAGGCGTCGAGGCGCTCCCCTCCGAGGAGATCAAGGCCAAGGTCCTGGCCTCGGCCAGCGAGTCCGGCGTGCCGCTCACCGAGAAGGACGTGATCGTCACGCGCGAGGACCGCACGGTGCGCGTGGAGGTCATCTGGACCGTGCCGGTGATCATCGTCAAGGGCGATACCGTCCTTGCGATCCCGCTCTCCGTCAAGCGCACGTCTTCCAAGCGCTGACTCTCTCCTCGCGCGTGTGGGCGGTGGGCGTCACCGGGGCCCCCCGGCGTCCCACACGCGCGGTGCGGTGTCGAGCCCGCGTGTGAGATCGTCGTACATCTTCGGTCGAGCGGAAGCGTGGCCGGTACGGGGCCACGGAGCGCCGCCTGCGCGCGATGCTCTGACGGTTAGCGCTTGGGAGCTGTGGTGGGTTTGGGGGATTGGGCGCGAGCGTCGGCGAGCATCTTGACGACGCGATCGCGGTCCTCGCCGGGCGGGGACACCGCGACGAACTTCTCCCACGACTTGATCGCGCCGGGCACGTCCTTGCGGACCTCGTAGAGGACCTGTCCGCGGTAGAGGAGGGCGGGCGCGTAGTTCGGATCCTGGGCCAGCGCGCGATCGAACAGATCCAGGGCGCGGTCGACCATCTCGGCGCCGTGCTCGCCCTGGGCGGCGATGGCGGCGATGAGGCCCATGTGGGTGAGCGCGTCGACGTTGTTGGGATCGCGCTTGAGCACGGCCTGGTAGGCGGCGATCGCCTCGTTGTAGCGGCGGGCGAAGAGGCTCGCGCGCGCCGCCTGCAGCATGCCCTGGAGTATCTCGGGCGTGACGGGACCGCGCGGCGCATTGGCGGCGCTGGGCATCTCACCGCCGCCGCCGGCCAGCGGGCGGCTGCCCGGCATCGACGCCCCCGCGTTGGCGTCGGGCTCGGTGTAGCGCACGATGCCGACGCCGAGGGCCACGCCGAAGATCACGAGCCCGACCGCGGAGACGGCGATGAGGGCGGGATGGCGGAAGCCGCGCGCGGGCCTCGCCGGCGTCCGGACGACCGGCTCGGGCGGCGCCGGTGCCGGTCCCAGGCGGTCCAGCTCGGTCAGGATGGTCGCGGTCTCGGCCTCGTAGCGCGCGCGGAGATCGGCGTAGTCGGCGTCGGAGACGTGGCCGGCGTCGTGCTCGAACTCGAGCTCGCGCAAGGTCCGCAGCGCCGCGCGGCGATCCTCGGCGAGCTGCTCGCGCGCGTCGGCCGGCAGGGGCAGCAGCGCCCCGCCGCCGCCGGGGCGCCGGCGTAGCAGCGGCCAGACCGCGAAGGCGCAGGCCGGGACGCCGATCGCCACGACCGCCAGGACCACGCCGGTCGTGAACGTCACGGCTCCTGCTCCATCTCGCGGCGGATGCGCTCGCGCATGGCCGGATCGATCGGGGCGGGCGCCGGGCGGGGCCGGCTCGTCCAGCGGCGCACGAGCAGGGAGACGACGATGAGGCCGACCAGCACGGCGGCCCACGGCGCCAGCCAGACCAGCAAGGTGAAGCCGCGGCGCGGCGGCGCCAGCAGGATCCAGTCGCCGTAGCGCGTGACGAAGTACTGGCGCACCTGGGCGGGCGTCTCGCCGGCGGCCAGCCGCTCTCGCACGATCGCCCGCATCTGGCCCGCCATCTCCGAGGGCGAGTCGGCGACCGAGAGATTCTGACAGACCACGCAGCGCAGCTCGGAGGCCACCGCGTAGACCTGCTGCTCGTCGACGGCGCGCGGCGCGGTCTGGGCGGCTGCGGGGCCTGCGCCCAGCGCCAGCAGCAAGGCCAGCACGAGCGCGATCATCTGGGCGGTGCCGGCTCGGCCAGCAGGCGCTCGACCGTGTCCTTGAAGATCTGGTCGGTCAGGGCACTCACGTGCTTGACCCGGATTGCGCCCTGCCGATCGATGAAGAACGTCTCCGGCACGCCGTAGATGCCGTAGTCGACCGACACCTTGCCGCCGGGATCGGGCGCGTTGGGGAAGCTGAGGCTGAAGTCCTGGACGAACTTGCGTCCGGCCTCGTCCTTGTCCTGGATATCCACGCCGAGCACGGTCACGCCGCGGTCGCGGTAGGCGCGCCAGCCGCGCTCGAGCACCGGCGCCTCCTCGTAGCACGCCGGGTAGCACCACGACGCCCAGAAGTTCAGTACCACCACGCGGCCGTGCAGCGAGGCCAGGTCGAGCTTCGCGCCGTCGAAGGAGGTGAGCGCGAACGGCGCGGCCGGGCGGCCCACCAGCGGCGAGGGGATCTCGCGCGGATTGAGCCGGAAGCCGTAGGCCAGCAGCGCGAGCACCGGCACCGCCGCCAGCGGCAGGAGCCACCGCCAGGCGCGCTTCACGAGGTCCTGCGGCGCTCCGGCAGGATCGCGAGCACGGTGCCGAGCGTGAGGACCAGCCCGCCGATCCAGATCCACGAGACCATGCGGTTGACCTGGAACTTCACCGTGGCGGAGGTGCCGTCGCGCGCGAAGTCGCCCAGCACCAGGTAGATGTCGTCGAGCAGGCCCAGCCGATAGTCGACGTAGGCGATCGGGGACTGCTCCTGCGGATAGAACTTCTTGGCCGGCTCCAGCACGGTGCCGGCGGCGCGCCCGCCGTTGACCACGGTGAAGGTGCCGGTCACCTTGCCGTGGTTCGACTCCTGGCTCTCACGCAGGCCGTCGAAGCGGATCGTGTAGCCGCCCAGCGCCGTCTCCTCACCGCGCTTGAGCGTGGTCTCGGTGTGCACCGACCACGCCTGCGAGCCGGTCACGCCCACGCAGACGACCAGGATGGCAAAGTGCACGATGAAGCCGCCGTAGCGCCGGTTGTGGCGCAGCAACAGGCCGCCCAGCGCGGGCAGCGCGGGCTCGCCCATCTTGAGCCGGGCCCGGGTGGCGCGCGTGAGATCGACGCCGATCGTCGCCGCCACGAACACGGTGAGGGCCAGCGAGACGACGGCCAGGATCGAGCTGACGCCGAGCAGGCGGATGACGGCGGCGGCGACGATGCCGACCAGCACCGGCATCAGGAAGTTCCGCCTGAGGTTCTCCAGCGAGGCACGGCGCCAGGCGATGAGCGGGCCCACGCCCATGAGGAAGATGAGCGCCAGGAAGAGCGGCACGTTCACCTGGTTGAAGAACGGCGCCCCCACGCTCACCTTGGTGTCGCGGACGGCCTCGGCCAGCAGTGGGAACACGGTACCGAAGAAGACCGTGAAGGTCGCGGCCACCAGCAGCACGTTGTTGAGCAGGAACGCCGACTCGCGGGAGACGACGGAGTCGAGCTCCCCCTGAGCGGCCAGCGCGTCCCAGCGCAGGGCGATGAGGCCCAGGCCGGCCAGGACCACCAGCGCCAGGAAGCTCAGGAAGAAGATCCCGATCGAGCCCTGGCTGAACGCGTGCACCGAGGCGATGACGCCGGAGCGCGTGAGGAAGGTACCGAACAGCGTGAGCCCGAAGGTGAGCATGACCAGCGCGATGTTCCAGAGGCGCAGCATGCGCCGCCGCTCCTGGATCATCACCGAGTGCAGCAGCGCGGTGCCGGTGAGCCAGGGCATGAACGCGGCGTTCTCGACCGGGTCCCACGCCCAGTAGCCGCCCCAGCCGAGCACGTGATAGCTCCACCAGCCGCCGATGAGCAGGCCCAGCGAGAGGAAGTACCAGGCCACGATCGTCCAGCGCCGCGTGGTCGTGATCCAGAAGTCGCCGACTCGTCCGGTGATGAGCGCGGCGACCGCGAAGGCGAACGGCACCGTGAAGCCGGTGAAGCCCAGGTAGAGGGCCACCGGGTGCGTGATCATGCCGGAGTCCTCGAGCAGCGGGTTGAGGCCCCGGCCGTCGCCCGGCACGGGCGTCAGCCGCGCGAACACCGGCGCGGCCACCGTCATCACGAGCAGAAAGAAGGCCATCACCGAGAGCATCACCGACAGCGCCCACGGATAGAGCTCACGGGCGCTGGTGCGATGGCGGAGGATGACGATCAGCGTGTAGATGCTGAGCATCCACGCCCACAGGACGATCGAGCCCTCCAGCGCGCCCCACAGCGAGGTGATCCGGTAGTAGAAGGGCGTGCCCAGGTTGGTGTTGTTGGCGACGTACCGCACCGAGAAGTCGAAGGTGAGGAACGCGTACACCAGCAGCAGCACGCCGGCCGTGATCAGCGCGAAGACGCCGAGCGCGGCGTGCTGGGCCGACTCGATCAGGGCGGGGCGGCCGCGCCGTCCGCCGATGGCCGCGGCGGTCGCTCCGTAGAGGGCCAGGACCAGCGCCACCAGCAGCGCGCCCGTGCCGGCTTCGGGAATCATCGCTCGCCTTTCTCCAGGGTCTTGATGAGGCCACGGGACTGCGCTTCCTTCGCGTCGTGCGGAGCCTTGTATTCCTCGGAGTGCTTGGCCAGGATCTGCGTCGCCTTGAAGTATCCGTCGCTTGTCCACTGGCCCTCGACGACGGCGCCCCGACCCTCGCCGAACAGATCGGGCGGCGCACCCTTGTGGCGCACCGGCACGTGCGTCTTGCCGTCGGTGATGCTGAAGGTGAGGTCGAGCGTCGCCGGCTCCCACTTGAGGGTGCCGCGCTCGACCAGGCCCCCCAGGCGATAGGCCTTGCCCGTCACCGGTGCGGCCGACAGCTCCGAGGGCGTGACGAAGTAGACCGCCGACTGCGTGACGCCGGCCCAGATGAGATAGCCGAGCGCCAGGACGATGACGGCGCCACCGATGAGGAATTTCGGCTTCATTGGAGCGGGGGCCGCTTGCTCGGCTCGGGGCGTGGGTGGCCTGTTTCGGAAAGTGGCTGGCTCCGGGGCGTGTTGTCGCTCCGTACTGCTTGTGAGTTGTCGCTCCGTACTGCTTGTGAGTTGTCGCTCCGTACTGCTTGCGTGTTGTCGCTCCGTACTGCCTGTGAATGGGCGCGGCTCGCGCTCAGGGCGGTGAGCTCGTGCTCGCGGCGGCGTAGCCAGCGGCCGTAGGCGATGAAGACGACGGCGGCGAGGCCGTAGGCGGCGGCGACGAAGCTCCAGTTGTCGGGCATCAGGCGAGCGCCTCCTGCTCGAGGGCCAGCACGCGGGCCCGGCGCACGATGAAGTATGCGCCCAGCAGGGCCAGCGCGGCGAAGCTCACCAGCAGCGCGGTCAGGATCACGGGCGGCATCGTGCTGGATCCGGGCTTGAGCAGCGACGGGGGCTGGTGAAGCGTACGCCACCAGTACACCGAGAAGTGCACGAGCGGGATGTTGAGCGCGGCGACGATGCCGAGCACGGCGCTGTAGCGCGCGGCCCGCTCCTCATCGTCGATCGCCCCCCGCAGCAGCAGGTAGGCGAGGAACATCACGAACACGACCGACACGCTGGTGAGCCGCGCGTCCCACGTCCACCAGGTGCCCCAGGTCGGCTTGCCCCAGATGGCGCCCGTGGCGATGTTGACGCCGAGGAAGACGGTGCCGACCTCGCACGCCGCGTGGGCGATCCGGTCGGCGCCAGGGCGGCGCCGCGCCAGGTAGGCGATCGAGCCGATCAGGCCGACGATGAAGGCCAGGTAGGCGACCCACACGGCCGGGACATGCACGTACATGATTCGCTGCACGTTGCCCTGCGTCATCTCGCGCGGCGCGATGCCGAAGTCCATCACCAGGCCGGCGACGAGGCCGAGCGCGGTGAGCCAGCCGAGAACGGTCACGTCGCTCGCCTCAGCCTTCCAGGATGACGTCGAAGGTGAGGAGCCCGATGGCGAGGTACACGACGTCGGCCGCCGCGAGCAGCTTGAGCCAGTGCGCCACGGCGGAGAGCGGCTCGTGGGCCAGCAGCGCCTCGGTGGTCTTGACCGTTCCCAGCAGCACCGGCACCAGCACCGGCAGCAGCAGCACCGGGAAGAGGAGCTCGCGGGCGCGGGCCTGCGCGGTGATGGCGGCGAACAGCGTGCCGACGGCGGCGATGCCGAGCGTGCCGAGTGCCATCACCAGGACGAGCCCGGCCACGGCGCCGGTGAGGTCGACGTTGAAGAAGACGACGAACAGGCCGAGCACCAGACTCTCCACGACGGCCATGAGGGCCAGGCTGCCGGCCAGCTTGCCGAGGTAGATGGCGGACTTGTCGCCCGGCGTGAGCAGCAGCGCCTCCCAGCAGTCGTTCTCGTGCTCGACGAAGAACGCGCGCCCGAGCCCCAGGACGGCGGCCAGGATGAAGCCGAGCCAGAGTAGCCCGGGCAGCACGGCGGCCAGCCGCTCGCGATCGGGGCCGAGCGCGAACTGGAAGACGAAGAGCAGTGCCAGCGAGAAGAACAGGAGCGCGTTGAGCGTCTCCTTGGAGCGCCGCTCGACGAGCAGGTCCTTCCACGCCACCGTCAGCGCGCGCCGCGCGTAAGTCACGACGCCTCCTCGGTGTGGGCGAGATAGAGGCGCTGCACGTCCTGCTGATCGAGCCCCGCCCGCGGCGTGTCGAGCGCGACGCGACCACCGGCCAGGACCGCCAGACGATCGGCGATGCCGAGCTCGCGCCCGAAGCTGTGCGTGGCCATGATCAGCGCGCCGCCGTCGGCCTTGTATGCCTCCAGCCGTCCCTCCAGCCACTTGCGCGCCCGCTGGTCCAGACCGGCGAACGGCTCGTCCAGCAGGAGCACCCGCGGCCGGGCGAGGGTGAGACGCGCCAGGGACAGGCGGCGGCGCATGCCGGCGGAGAAGGTCCGTACCCGAGCGTCGGCGTGACGGTCCAGCTCCACCTCGGCGAGAGCCGCGTCGAGCCTGTCGCGCGCGGCGGGGTGGCCCGCCAGCCGGAGCCAGAAGGCGAGGTTCTCGCGCGCGGTCAGCTCCTCGTACACGTAGTTGCCGTGCGCCACCACACCGAGCATCGCCCGCACGGCCTCGGCTTGGCGCACGCAGTCGAGTCCGGCGACGGTGGTGGTGCCACGCGTGGGACGGAGCAGGGTCGCGATGATCTTCAGCAGCGTCGTCTTGCCGGCACCGTTAC
>Ga0310811_10004676_pt1 | contig 17229 bp, 12 predicted proteins | sample YCmetagenome_FD_207642 | JGI IMG/M metagenome (GOLD analysis project Ga0310811, IMG submission 207642) | Soil microbial communities from experimental microcosm in Duke University, North Carolina, United States - YC | ecosystem: Engineered > Artificial ecosystem > Soil microcosm > Unclassified ...
ATTGCCACTAGCTATAGACAGATGCTAGGGACTACAACGATGGATACATGCACTGCATGGAACTAACTGGTGATAGATGGTGACTGCCAGAAGCTAAGTTGTAAAAACAGACATGGCAACCCTAAGTCACACATAAGCACCTTCCCAGGGCTCAGAAGCAAATTGGGAGCGCTCTAAGTATGTAAGTGAGGTAAAGTAAGGGTCCATAATGAAATAATAATCGTACAATGCCAAACATAGTCAGATATAGTAATAAATGGAATGCGATGCACCAAGGAACTGGCTGGACAATGGATGGATGCTCCTGCGATGATGCGCACTAAATCGCAATGGAATGCAAAGATGTGGGATGAAATGTGAAGATGCAAGATGAGACATGAAGATGCGGGATGAGAGGCGAATATGCACAATGAAATGTGAAGATGCACAATGAAACGCGAAGATGCATGATGAAACACGAAGATGCATGATAAGACACAAAGGTGTGTGAGAATGTGCGCTAAGCGCAAGCGTGGGAAAGTGTCTTGAGTCTGGCGCATTATTGCAGGGAAGCTGCACATAATATGTGGAATCGCTCTACACATGATGGTGATGTTGTGCTGTGAAGCCCAGTCGTCATGAGCTGTAAAATAGGCCAATACCAGCCTGTAGAGAATTGAGTCTCTACAGCGCACCATAGGTGCATGCCTTCCTGTGCTTTGCTTACCTTAGCGCGCGCTTCCCATGCTCCACTTACTGCGCATTTCTCATTGTGTGCTTTGCACCTCTCCATATCCTTGTGCGCATCCCCTGTCTACTTGAGTTCTCTCTATTTCTGGTCCTGTGTGTGGTAGCAGTCCCCTTTAGGGTTGAACACACCTGTCTCAGGCATAGTGGCCTAGGCGCAGTGAGACCTGACATACTGCCTCACCAGCAGTGTTGTTGATCTCACATCTAGAGATTGATTGTGCACGCCACAGTCAGTCTTAGTGCCTTCACCGGTGTGATAAATACCAGCCAGACTTACCTGAATACAATGCAGTGGATTCCTGGTATGTGAAGTAACAATGCATAGTGAGCAAACAACTCCCCACTGAAGCAATAAATGCAATGGTATTCTGGAAGGCCAAAATGACAGGCCTGGTATATACAAAGGTTTGGATAGTCACCCCGACCTTCATGCTGGAGAAGTTCAAGTAGGAAAGTGTTGCATTCAGTTTTCCACAATAGAAGAGGATGATCCTATGTATGATCATTAGAAGAGTTGTGGCACAGTGTGAAATTGGTGACTTACACCAGCCATGCACTTGCATTTACTATGATCTTCCAAGTCAGGCCCTGCCACATAATCAGGCTCTACATCTATCCCAGTGCAGTCAGAAATATCATTATCGAAGTGAGCTGTTAACAAGTCCCTTGTCTTGACTGAAGATATGCTGGCAGGTTGAATGGTGACATGAGACCCATGCGCTGTGAACCCTTGCTTTTGAGAGACAAAACTGTATGTCTCATGGACATTCAGTGCCATTGGGTTGTGTGGGAAATAAGTATTCAGCTTTTTCCACTTGGCTCGTCCATTGAAATTGTTGGATGAAAGATGTCGAGGGAGTTGTTGAACTTTGTAAGGAACAGTTCCTGGTGTGTCTTGCATAAGACTCAGAGGTAAGCAAAACAGCAATTCAGATACGAATTTGATGACTGTCATATCCCGGATTCCAGACCTATCCTATAGTTGGATTTATGGACTAATCCTTAGATTAGATTCCTAGACCTCATCCATAACCATTTCCAGTCTTATCCACTATCACACTTGTCCAACTACCACTCATCCATCCAATCCGATATGCCTATCCGATCCGGATCTGATATGATGAGCTTTCTTATTCATTACCTGTCCATATAATGTTAACACAGCCTATTCCTTTATTTGGTATTCTCTACCTTTCGGATAACCGGTTCTATACTTACCTGATATCTTCGCTATTTGTCTATTACCGGTACTCAGTTGTTTACTTATCTGTTATTCTTACTGATCCATTATCCTTGACTGCGCTAATGTACATAGCCTCGGACACTGCCTCTGATTATTCCATTAGCTACCTACAGTATATAAACTCTTGTACATCTCAATAGATCCTCAGTTCAAATATTATACAGTCTTGCAGCATTCTTGTCCTCGCACATTAGTGTTGTAAGGACCCCTTCTCTATCCTTTGGGCCTAGGGATTGATTCCCTAGGCCAGAGCTCTGCTCTTCCGTGTTTCTGGACATTGTCCATTTCTGGATCCTACCTCAAGCCTAAAGGATTGTATCCTTAGGTTGAAGTCTTGTGTTTCCGATACTTACACTCCTTCCGATCCTTATCCAACTCCGTCTCTACCCAAGGGTAGTCTATATCCGTCCATGTCCGCTCCGGAACCCCTATCCGGAGCTCCGGACCACTATTCCTGCCTCAGACTGCGTCCGTTGCAGTATATCCACCCTATGTCTTCACTAAGGATTGATACACGCGTTTATCCCACTTCCTATCAAGTGGACAGAACTCCATCTGAGTTTCCAATACTCATCCAGAAGTTTCCTGCACTCATCCGGATGGTTCCTGCGCTCATCCGGAAGTCCTTCAGATGCTCCACCAGAGTTGTCTGCCTCTGGAGTCCTCTGGACTTCGTTAGGACCTTATTGGACTTTATCTGAAATTAAGGGCACTGTACTCAGGTGAGGGGCACAGTGTACGAGCTGAGGCCAAAGCCCTTCTGAGTCAGTCATACTCACCCCTCCGAGAGATTGTATGCACCCGCGTGCCACGGTCTTTAACAATGATGAGTAGTAATAGGTGCTATAGAATGGTATGTAGTATGTATTGCACAATTGACAGTCTGAGCGCTGAGTAATCAGATTATACTAGAGTTGGTTTCTGCAGCTGTATACTAGGTGCCTGACTGGATGGTGCTGGTGATGCATTACTTAATAGAAATGCATCACACTGCCATAATATTGCATTACTATCAAAGTAATGCATCTGTCATATCCCATATATTTGCACTTCTCATCCGAAGTTCTGGATATCAGATCCGATCAGATCCGATCCACAGATCTGTACCGGATCTATTATGATAAGCTTCTTCATTCATATCCTGTTCATATAATGCTAAACACTGCTTATTTCTTCCATTTAGTATATCTTCCCTTCCGGTATATCGGTTATGCTTACTTCCGGCTATGTTTACTGATCCGTTGTGACAATTAAGTTTTCTTTGGGCTGATATTAGCTTTACTTACTTACTTTACATTCTTTACAATTGTGGCTTATATAAGCATGTTTCCCTTTCACCAGTACCAGTCTGAAGTTTGATGATATTTCACTACCTCTGAGCTTGAGCCTAGATCAGAAACCCTTTAGGGTCAAACACTGTCTTCTAGGACATAGTAGCTAGGCAGGGTATTGGCCACATATTGGTTAGGGAGTGATCCTACTACCTAGCCAAGTTTGTGCATCACACCGTTAACCTGTGATTAACTTCTGGCCTATGTTTGACTTGTAATAAGTGTTGCTTATACATTGCGATACTTTGTGCATAGCCTTTCACTTAGTTCTATCATATATAAACTCTTGTATATGTCCTGCAGCACCCCAGTTTGAATATCATCTTAGATTGTCCTCATTCTGCTATCCAGACTTGAGTCTTATCAACTCTTGTCACCCTCCGAGACTTAAGGATTGTATCCAATAGTCTAACATATCCGCCTCTATCTTCGGATAGTCTACACTCTGTTAGCTTGTAGTCTTAGACTTGTCTAGACTAGCCTTTATACTTCCGTCCGATATCTGGACGCACCTTCAGATAAGTAAATGATACTTGTCCCTATATCCGGATATCATATGATAGTCATCCGGACCTTCAGATATGCTACGATAGCCATCCAGATCTTCGGATACGATACCTATAGTATTCTGAAATACGGGGCTATACTCGGCAAAGGGGCACAGTGTACGAGCTGAGGCCAAAGCCCTTCGGATCCGAACCTATTTGAGTACGACCTTAACAGCATCAAGCTGCAGCAATTGTATCCCTTGATTTAAGGTTACAAGAAGTAATGCAAAACACCACTCCTACTTATAATCATTGCAGCCCCAGACATCAAATCACTGCCTTCCCCCTCATTTGTTATATCTCATGTCATGTCTCAACTCGGAGATTCACTGGCACCCACAGCACAGTCGCAAGATTCCTGTGCCATTATGATGCCTACCAATGTCTGTAAGTGTCAATTACTTCAGCTTTCATCAGTGATCATGGACATGTCTTATAAGTAGTGTTCAGCCATGAGCCCTCTCCCACTGCTGAGACGAGCCTAATTCTACTCCTAGAAGCCTTGCCTTACAACACTACTCCATATATGGTTCCAGACTCAGAGCAATGGACTACCTGGGTTTATCAGCATGAAGCCACATACCTGGAGATCATTCAGGCAATGGCTGATGAGTGCGACCTTTACTTGTACTGAGGTGTGTTGTATAACATACTGGTTAAGCCAGCACCATCCCCACCATATTATTGTATCACACATGGATGATACATTGGAATTTTTAATCATTGGTAAATTATTACTCATAGTTAGCCTGTATTCGAACATTAATATGTTTTTCTATATTCTAGGAATGATGTCATGGAAAGTATCAATGGCTATTCGACCACAGTTTTTGCGGTCACTTTGCTTGACATCAGGGTAGACCTTCTCCACCTTAGTATTGAACAAGGAAGAGTGGTGCTTTACTATAACTAGAAGTAGTAGGGCAACTGGCAATGGTTCTGTATGGACAAATGTAGTAAGTTGATACATGCAGGTTGGTGCTGTGCATCTGCGTCCCACATCCTGCAGCATCTTCCCTTGCCCTTGTAGCCACTCTCTTGCCCTCCTGTACGTCTTCCCTTGGTTGCTACCCTTTTGTTGATTTGATCTTGAGTGCTACCCTCCCAGGCCTCCATCACATTCGGATTTTGTGGCCCTCAGGCCTGAGGTTCCTTTATCATGGGTCTAGGGTCTAATGGTCATTGGTGTGCATTTTTTGGATATATTGTAGTACACTTGATCAAATGAGTTTTATTACTACTAGTGTCCACCAATGGCTGCCAGCTCTGTACGCACCTGGCAAGGCCCAAACTTATAAATGTGATAGACCTGCCAATATCGGCACTGGCACAACAGTACACCCCCACAGGCCATGGAAAGGCATCCGAGTTCACATTATTTCTACTAGCAAAAGTTGTAGTACTTGCTTTCGCATCTACCAATGAGGAGTACTGTGAATTTATATGTAGATTGTTAGACACATGTGCAATGCCAGAAACTCACATGATACATGTTTGGAAAAACATCAGTTTTGGCAAGTGCAGAATTTGGACGAGATCAACTATCTGGACTGTTGATATATCTCAAGCGTATAGTGACCATGAATTCGACAAAAGTGTAGGAAGGAAATATAACAAGCAACAATTATGGTCATGGGATACTCAATCAAATTCAGTTAGAAGGAGAAACAGAACCAGCTGCAACCATGCTGTCCAGAATTGACAATCCCTGGGTGTGAGCTGGGATTGGGGAAGGAGGAGAAACATAATCCTCATCACAGATCATCTCTGGGAGCATCCGCTGAAGCGTAACACTATACATGGATGCATAAGTTTTAGAATACAACAAGAAGAAATGAGACATACATACTAGTCTACCCAGGGCGAGTGGAACATTGACGATGGTCAGTGATGGACCTAGGGGAAGTATTGATGTCAGAGGATGAGATGATGGGTGGTGCTGGTATGGATCAAGACTAAAGAATGTAAGTCAAATACACAATGATGGAAGTCCACACTCACATTCTTGTCTGGTGTTATAAGTTGATGAGGTGGGAGGGATGTAGCACAGGGAACTGCAAGTGGACTGTGGATTCAAATGGGAAATAAGCAGGTAAAAGAAACATATGTCTAGGAGATCATGAGACTGATTGGTGTGAACCAGGATGGTATCAACCCATTTGTCCGGTATCATTGAACACAGTCCCGCTCAAGACTGGTGGCAAAGGGAACCCGAACTCTGGTGTCAGAAAGGTGCCATCTGGTGTTGCCTCAGAGCGGTATGCAGGCAGGGGTGGTATTCTCCTCATGGTGGATGAGAGGTCCATGCAAGAAGAGGAGGAAAAGAGTAGTCCCCATTCATGTTCTCATCTGGTGTTATAAGCAAACAAGGTGGGAGGGATGTGGTGCAGGGAATTGCAAGTGAACCATTGAGTCAAGTGAGAAGTAAACAGGTAAAGGAAACATATGTCTAGGGGACCATGAGGCTGATCAGACATTATCACTGGTTTATGGTGCATGGGATGATGGGTTGCATCAGACTGTAAGGAAGAACAGTGTAGTGTAGATGAATGAGAGAGCAGAACCACATACATTGAGTAAATCAGCATGCAATGAATGTTTAGATTTACTAGTCATATGCAGAGTCTTGAGCGTTGGCATCAGTGCATTCATGGGATCAAAGTCATAGAAGTTAATGCTTAAATCCAGGAATAGGAAGAATAGTGTAGTGTAGATGAATGAGAGAGCAGAACCATGCACATTGAGTAAACCAGCATGCAATGGACATTTAGATTTACTAGTTATATGCGGAGTCCTGAGCGTTGCTGATGCAGTGAATTCATGGGATCAAAGTCATTGCAGTTAATGCCCAATTTTCAGGAATGGACTTTTGTATTACTACAACCAAGAGACACATTCTCCCACCTCCATCCATGCATGACCTCATTCTGCCTTGCTTTTCAGCTCACTTACTGCTATCCTGCAAGCGCTGCTCTTCATGGTGACACAATGTTTTGCATTGCACACATTTAGACTTGCAGGTGCATTTTTTGTCTTATATTTATGTATCATCATGACTTACAGATGTTCAACCTAGCACACAGTCTCAGGATGTGTCAGTGCTCGCTGACACAGCTATACTACTGATTCTTCTTCAAGTTCATACATACATTGTTGTCAACTTTCATCTGCCTCAAAGTAAGCAATACTTTCCTGATGCCATGACCATGACCTGCACTAAGTGGGTATGTGGTCTCATCTTTTGAGCTTCTTAGCACACACTGATGGTGCCACAACCATGTCTCACTCTCAGGCTATGCATGATCTCATCTTTCTAGCTTCTTAGTTGACACTATCAGTGCCACAGCTGTTACAATCACCCTATTCTTACTTCACAAGTACGCTTCACTTCCATTCTACTATGTTTCCATTTCACTTCACTTCCTTTTCACCTACTTCTCAAGAACCTTGTTGACTCCTCATGTTCTCCTTATCTCTGACTCATCCCGACTCACTCTCCCATGAAGCCTTCCTCTTTTGTACTTTTATCATTGGTCCATGCTCGCTTTCCTTACCTATTTAAGAATGTAGTTACTACTTGTATTTCCCTAACTTGAATCTACTCGGTTCTCTCTGATAACTTGAACTCTAGCTCCTTGGGAAGGAGGCTAGCCTTTGTCCTCGAACCACTCTATGGTGCATTTCACTTATGCGCCACTACTTTTGTGCAAAATTTCTAGCGTCATGAGAAAAAGTCCCAGGAACTTTCTGTCTTGTAAAAATGCTTAGATTGATGGTAGGAATAAATTCTCAAGAGCGATTGTCCATCGGATGAAATCTGAGCGAGATAAAATTTTGGCCATGGCTCAAATTGGCGGTGGGGCCAAGATACCTGCAAAATTGGGGTAAAACAAGTCAAAAAGTCCCAAAATTTTCTCATGCTTATTCTAATGCAATACTGAATACTAAATTTCCGAGCAAATTTTTCGTGAGTGTGCACTTTGTCAGCTTCCTATAAACTTGAAAAACTTGTTAGACTAGTAAATTCAGCCCCTTTGTAACCATTCCACATTCTGGATACTTGAATTTAATCTGTACATTTCCTGTATTCCAACAAGACTGGAGTTGTGGACTAAAACTGAACAGTAACTCAGGTACACTTTCTATATTTGGACTGGGGTTAGGGTTGGGCTGGGTCGACCTTCAATTTGGCGGTTGCCCCAAAGTAGCGGCGCATAAGTGAACTGCACCATAGATCCTGCGGGAGTCCATAGCCTGATGAAGTGTAGCTTCAGTCGGTCCTGATCAGAACCACCTTTATTGGTGCTGTTGATTGCCTTTGTTGGTGTACTCTATCCAAGTCCGTAACAACGGCCATGTTCTGGTCTCAGGTGCATGATCTCTTTCCTGCTCTCAGTGGGTGCATGATCCCATCTTTTGAGCTTCTTAGTGCATGCTGATGGTGCCACGGCCATGTCTCACTCTTAGGCTGTGTGTGATCTCGTCTTTCCAACTTCTTAGTAGACACTATTGGTGCCATGGCCATGTTCCACTCTCAGGTGTATTATTTCTTCTTTTGAGCTTCTTATCTGACATTAATGGTGCCATGGACATGTCCCGCTCTTAGCAAGTACATGATTATGCAGATCCCTAGGTATTGCCGATGTAGGGATCAGTTTCCCTCTGGGCTGATATTAACAGTTTTTACTTAGCTTTCTTACCTTACTTTTCCTTGCTTATGTCCGCATTTTCACTGCTTACATAATCACCAAATCTTCGCCCTACACTTCCACTCATTAGCTAGACTTTCAGTTATAGTTCTGGTAGCTCTCCTTCTAGGATTCAGTAGCTTCCCCAGACTTGCAGCTTATTAGTTTTAGTAGTAGCTCAATAGCTCACTATAAAGCTCCTGATATACAGTCTTATCCTCATTGTCTGGAGTGACATTTTTATATTTTCCCTCTCTCTCTCTCTCTCTCTCTCTCACACACACACACTCTCTCTCTCTTTTGAGCCCTGAGCTTAGTCCAGAAACCCTTGGGTTGAATAGCAGCTAGGCAGCATTCACCCAACATAGTTCTGCTAGCCAGCACACTGGTGAAACATCTGCGCTTTGCTTCGCCCAAGTACCAGTTAGAGCGCGACTCAGGCAGCACTGAGGCGCCTCTAGAGCACTACTTTACGCCAAAGGTAGCGCAGGTTGTGCGCCCTAACACATTGTATATTCATCCGCATCAATTTTCACAATGTTCGCATTTTACTGCATTTTGATGATTTTGACTTCACACTAGCTGCCATTACTCTGCTTATTCCCTCGCATCACCACACCATTATCTTGCCTTTAATGCGCTAGCTTCACGTGCCCCCCCCATCATGCTGTAGAGCATGTCAGCACCCCTCGCATTGCCTCGCCTTCTTGCACCTTCAACCTTCAGTGCAATATTCAAGAATTCATCCCACTGGTCTCCAGCCCGCCTGCAGAACTGTAGAAGTGATGGACAAAGAAGACAAAAGCCCCTCAAGCGCATGCCAACTTTCCACCTATCCCATTCATCATCCAATCATCACCTTCATCACCTACATCATCCACAACACCCACTTCACCCGCAATTTTCACGTATTTCGCATTTTGCATATTTCTGCACTTCACGTATCTTCGCATTCTTGCATATTTCCGCATTTCGCATATATTCGCATTTTCACATTTCGCACATCTTCGTGTTTTGCACAGTTTGCATTTCGCACATCTTCGCATTTCCCATATATTTGCATTTTCGCATATTTTCGCATTTTGCAAATTTTGTGTTTTGCACAGTTCACATTTTTGTGTATTTCCACACTTTGCATATTTTGGCATTTTCGCACATCTTTGTGTTTCCCATATGTTTGCATTTTCGCGTATTTCCGCACTTCACATATTTCCACACTTCGCGTATTTTGGCATTTTCGCACATCTTCGCGTTTCCCATATGTTTGCATTGTCGCGTATTTCCGCATTTTGTGTATGTTCGCATTTTGCATATTTCATGTTTCACACAGTTTGCATTTTCGCGTATTTTCACATTTCACACATTTCGCATTTCACACATCTTCGTGTTTGCATATTTTGGCATTTTGCATATTTTGCGTTCCTCACATATATTCACATTCCGTGTGCTTTCGCATTTCGCGTATGTCCGCATTTTCGCATATTTCACATTTTGCATTGTGTTTCATGCATTTTCGCATGTTTCACATATAGACTTACTCATACCATTCAATCCCTAATTTAGAGCGCCTAGGGGGACTTGGTTTGGACATGGACATCATCGTGCACCATCATGCATTATCGTGCAATTACCCGCTCATGACTCCACGAAATTTCGCACTTAGCGCATTTTCATGTGCCATGTTCTCGCGCACACACACCTCTCCTACGCTTTCCTGCGCTTCGCTGTTCCATAGCATGCTTGCCAATCCCTGCATATATCTTATCGACTTCGCCTGAGATCCTCACCAGACATGCTCTGAGTGGGGACACTCAGAATTTAAGCACCTGGGAGATGTAGAGACTCAATTCTCTACAGGCTGGTATTGGCCTATTTTATGGCTCATGACCACTGGGCTTCACAGCACAACATCACCATCATGTACCCAGGACACTTTCCTGCACTCACGCTTAGTTCGCATTCTCGTGCATCTTCGTGTTCTCGCGTTTCATTGCGCATCTTTGCATTTCACTGTGCATCTTCACATTTCACTGCGCATCTTTGTGTTTCACTGCGCATCTTTGCGTTTCACCACACATCTTTGCGTTCCATCGCGCATCTTCGTGTTTCACCGCGCATCTTCGCATTTCACTACGCATCTTCGCATTCTCGCGCATCTTCGCGTTCTCGCGCATCTTCGCGTTCTCGCGCATCTTCGCGTTCTCGCGCATCTTTGTGTTCTCGTGCATCTTCACATTCCATCGCGCATCTTCGCATTCCATCGTGCATCTTCACATTCTCGCACATCTTCGCATTCCATCACGCATCTTCGCATTTCATCACACATCTTCGCGTTCCATCGTGATTTAGTGTGCATCATCGCAGGAGCATCCATCCATTGTCCAGCCAGTTCCTTGGTGTGTTGCATTCCATTTATTACTATATCTGACTATGTTTGGCATCGTACAATTATTATTTCGTTATGGACCCTTACATTACATCATTTACATACTTAGAGCACTCCTGATTCGCTTCTGAGCCCTGGGAAGGCGCTTATGTGCGACTTAGGGTTGCCATGTCTGTTTTTACAACTTAGCTTCTGGCAGTCACCATCTATCACCAGTTAGTTCCATGCAGTGCATGTATCCGTCGTTGTAGTCCCTAGCATCCATCTATAGCTAGTGGCAATCACAATATCCATCAATTATCCATCCAGCATCCGTCCTCCTTGTCTCAATTCACATCCCAGCACCATTTATACATCTTCTCTACACTTGCGCACTTCGCACGCTACTTTCCCACGCTTCGCGCGACCATCGCGTTTCGCTTTCCCACACACACCTTCAGCGCATTTCGCATTTCTTCACATTTCACTGCATTCCATTGCCTTTCATCGCGTTTACTTTGCCTTTCATCACATTTGATTAGGGTTGATCAGCACTCACTTGTGGATCTTTGCTTTCCTTGCATCCCCTTTAGGGTCGAACGCTCTTGCTTCTGCGAGTATAGCAGCTAGGTAGAGCTGAGACTCACTTATACTGGTTTTGCATTATTATAGCTAGTGCCTAGCCAGGTTGTGATACCTACAATGGTCAGGCACATGGAAGTGTTGTAGTGCAGCACATTTGTAATTTTGCCCAGAGTCAGCGGTTGAGAATACAGTATTGTAGGCGGGGTTTGTCCTCCACCAACCATGAAGGTCTGGCCACCAAGGGAACTTGTTTAGTTGCAAATCTGTGAGAAATAAATAAATAAAAGTATAATTGACAGGCGCACATGAGAACAACCCACCAATAAGTGTCTTTGTATGTGGGCTCTTCTGCAGCTCATCATTGCCAATCCAGCACCTGTCTGCTTGAGGGACTTGTTGAACTCATTGTATTTTCTTTTTAGCCTGAAGCATCTGATTAGTAACAAAATGATGTAAATTTGCAATTCACAACAGATAAAAAATGATTTCTGAGACACTCACATTCCAAATCGAGTCTGGACAGGCTTTGTCTGGAAGAGCCATACTTCAGGATCGTCATTGTTTGAAAATATAGCATTTGTGAGTTGTGAGTAGTAAGTTTCCTTTGGAGTACCACTCTGCTTCTTCTTCCTCCCCTGCTCTTTGGCATCCTTCACAGAATCAGAGAAGAGTTTGATGTGTGCGTCATCATTAGCTTTGCACCAGGCAATGAGCCAAGAGGTGCAGGCACTGTGAGCCCCCTCCCAATGGATGGCCAGCTTCTTTGTGGTGTTTGGAGCAGGGCTGATCTCAGGTTGTGGGCCATCATTTTCATCTGCTGGTGCAACTGTGCATGCAGGAGCTTTCCCCTTTGCTTGTCTGGATTGTGATTGATTGTGATTCCTTTCAGCTTGACCTCTAGCAGCATGTGCCATCTTTTAAATGGTTCCCAGAGACCTGACAGAGTGACAGATAAAGGGTGATTGGGGATCAGATAATACCAGCAAGGTTGACAGCAACGACAATGTTGACAGGCTGGTTGATGGGCAGGATGGCGGTCAGATGGCAAGACAGAGTTTGAAAAGCATGCCAGCTGTCAGTGTTTGGCACTCATTTTCTCAGCACAGGTGCAAACTTTGAATACCACTAATCACTTGTGTCAGCTCTATGTGTTTTGATACTCAAGTGACCAGAATGAGAAACAAGAGTGAGTGTATTCTAAATGAGTGTTGAGAATAGTGATAAAGTCTATGAGAGTTTTTGGGTGAAAACCCACAGGGTTTTCCGGCCTGAAATGCTGGCCCTAAACCTGGGTGCAAAAGTGAGCTGTGAGTCCCGGAGTCTTAGGAGTGCAGCGACGCACACAGCACAGCTTGTACCCCAGTGAAGAAAGGAGGTGTGCTCACCCATGATGTTTAACGCACTGGTGGCATTGTGAGGTGCGTGAATGGTTCAAGCGCCGGAGATGCTTGTATGTATGGTGCTATCACTACAGCGTGGTCTCGCAAATAAATGGTGAATGCGTCGCTTGACCACCTTCCCATTGCCTTTACGACGTCGAAAGGGACTCCGCGCAAGAGGTACTCTAGCATGCCCCCTATGCGAATGCTGTGGCCTTTGAGGTTGGGTAGATTCGTTACCGAGGATATTTGACTAATGCGCTTGGTGAGCTCTTTCTTTGAAAGAGGGCGAAGGCCCTTGTGGTGCTTCCAGGCAAAGAGATGCGCTGAGGCTTCTGCTGGATTAACTCTAAGGTGGTTCTCCAAAGCTGCTTTGGGGTCTGAGAGACTGCTTTGAGCTGACCAGTACGTTTCTTTGCCCTGTAAAGGGGAAGATTTCGTGCTTGGCAAGTAGAAGGCAGTGACTGGTAAATTATTTTGATCCGTTTTCTGCTTGACATGCACATGGGTTATGTGCTTATTTGGGTCAAAACTTTTCAGGGACTGCACTGTAAATTCTCTGAGACAAGCTATTGCATAGAAAGACATTGTGATACAAGCAAAGATGGCTGCATCTTTTGGATCATCGAGATTCAGGTGTTCCTGGATACTGATTATGATGTCAGGAGTGAATGGAATGCGTTTATCTCGCTTGGAAGAGTTCGGTGCGAGGGCTGAGGCTCCATCTAGTGTGGCTTTGAGCTCCTTTGCATTTATAACCCAGGGTTGTCCATGCAGTAAGTGCCAAGCTTTAAGTCTGGCGGCATAATTGGCTAATGCAGAGCCTGAGTAAGCGCCTGCACAACTCGATAGGAAAGTTAGAAGTAAGTTAGGTGAGATGGGACATCTCTTCTCTTCTGGGATCTTGTGAGTGTCACAGAAGACCTGAAATACTAATAAACCCGCTCCATAGGTTTCTTTCATAGAGGGAGCCCAGGACAAGCCTATGACTTCGAGGATCCTATCTAGCTGCTCGTCTGAGACTAGGATCTCGCTATCCTTACCTGCTGAGATGGTTTGGCGTAGACTCTCACCTGGTGGTAACCAGAGGCGGAGCCGATCTCTGGCTAGGCAATGAGGATGGAGGGGAGATGGCATTGGAGTGAGGTTAGGTTTGTACTGTTGCGGGGTGGAGGAGGATGTTGCTGATGTACTAGGGAGCATGGAGTTGAAATGTGAGGGTGGGTTATTCTGAAGAGTCATGGAGGGTTTTGAGGAGAAGTCGATCTTCCTCTTCTCAGTGGATTCTGTTTCGTTCTGCCCCTTGCCATCTGAGAAGTGCTCTGTCAACAATTTTTGCAGCAGCAGGGGGGTAACGCCCGTTATGCAAAAGCTCGAGTTTGGTAGGGGTGGGAGGGCTGGTGGCATCAACAATGAATTGTTGAATTGCAGGGGGAATATCGATGGGAGGGAGTAGAAGTTTGATTGGGGGGTATATTCCTCGTGATGGGTCGTCTGCTGGGTTGTGCTCACCTGGGACATAAGCTGTACGGTGAAGGCGAGGAATGATGGATGGGTGAGGGCTTGACCTGACGTGAGCTCTACAGTGCTCCTCTGGACGCGAGATATGACTCGTCCCAAGGGGATTGCCACTGAGAAGAGATTCCTCTGTAGTAGAGGGGAGTCGTGGGCTGGGCTTTGGTCTGGCTAAGGGCGCGTGAAAATGCGCTGTACGTCGCGAAGCGTGGGAAAAAGCGCGAAAATATCGCGAAGTGCGTTATTCTATGAAAACGCGAAAGCGGGGGCTCTCTAGCTCGAGGGTAGATGCTGAAGGAGAAGTAGATGTGCTTCTCGAGAATATCCTGAGGCTACTGCGGAATGCAATGATTGAATCTGAAGTCGATGGATTTGTGATGCTAAGTCCCACTAACTAATAATCTAAGTGATGGTAAGTAAGTAAAGTAAAAACCTCTAACTATGTGCTGACATGTCAGCATGCTAAGCGAGTTCCCAGGCCTCGGAGCCGAGTAAGTAGCGCTAAACGTACAAGGGTGATGTAATATAAATAACTAGTAAGATAAATGAACATAGAGGGGAATGCAAAGATATATATGATGGAATGCGAGTGAAACAAAATGAGATACGCACCAACGGACCTTGGAGGATGAGGACAGGACATGCGAACGGAATGCGATGGATCCTAGGGAGGTGCGTGGTAGCGCACGTCGAAGCGCGAAAAACGCGAGAATGCGAAGTACGCAAAATGCGCGAAAATGCGAAATGCGCGGGATACGCGAGTGCGCGAATTGCGAACTGTGTGGAAACGCGAGATGTGTATAATTCGTGAGATGCACGAAAACGTGAGAAATCTGAAACGCGAATTGCGCGACAGACGCGATATATGCGAAATGCGAAACGCGCGAAAACGCGAAATGCGCGAAAATGCGAAAGGCGCGAAAAGTGCAATGTACGTGATATGTGCGAAAACGCGAAAAGCGCGGAAACGTCAAAACGCGAAAACCGCGAAAACGCGAAAATCGCGAAGGTCGTCGCACTTCAACTGGTCCAGTATAAGGTCTTGCTATATGGTCTGTACGCGCCCGTAGAGACTTGAGTCTCTACAACAGACTGTGAAATGTTTGGGTATAAGGCAGATGTGCTCGTGTATTCATCTGAAGACGAGATTGACTTCTCTATTCTGGCTCCTGCCCTTCCACCATCCTTCAATGACTCCTGTGTTGTCTCCAAAGACAGTAAGTGCATTTCTGAGATTCAGGAGCACTGAAAGGGATCGAACGAGAAGTTCAAAGCTGATTGCTTCTGCCCAGCCAATATCTCTTTGTCCATTTTTCGTCTGCCACCCTGGGATAAGTCTCCACACTCTCCAATGGTTGCCTATCACTATGGCTATTCCTATCATGGAGCTTGCATCTGAAAAGGCAAGTGGATTAGAGTATGGTACTGGTGGGAGAATGGGCTTGATAGTGCCTCCATTTTGTAAAAGTTCTGACCACCAGAGTAAGTTTGCTTCGATGTCCTTGGCTGGGCAATGTGGGAGATAAGGCTTTTTTGTACAGACACCGAGCATGCTTTCTAGGGATGTGAGGTAAGCTCGGCCCTGTTTCACTACCTCACAGGCATGTAGGAGTTTGCCATATAATTCTTGTACGTCTTGTAGCATGTGAGTTTCGCGCCGACGCCAGCTATGAATCGCTAAAAGGTATTTGCAGACTTTAGGTGAGCTGAGGGAGACCATACAGTTCTTTACGTCCCATAGAAAACCGATACAAATAGTTGACGAGGCAAAGGGTTGGTCTTTCTGTTCTTTCCAAAGGATACCTAGTTCAGCAGATAGATCGTCTATATCAGCCATACAGTAACCGAAGCATTTGTCATGTTCTGATCTGGGGGACATTTCTGAAAGGTTCTTCAGGGGCCAAGCGCAGTCCTCATTGAATTCCTCCTTTGACCCGTTGTAGGGACTCATATTTCTATGGGCACGTAATGGGCATATTCACGCAAGCAGTCCGTTTATCATTCGCATAATGACTTGCACTTCCATTGGTATATCATGCAACACGTTCCTGTATAATGCACCATAGGCGCGATGTATTCCCACGCTCGCGCTTAGCGCGCGTTCTCGTGCATTTTCGCATTTCATCGCGCATTTTCGCGTTTCATCGCGCACTTTCACATTTCATTGCATTTCATCGCCTATTATCCGGGAGCACCTATCCATGTCCAACCACCTCATTGGTACGTCATATTCCTTGCCTCATGGTTGTAACAAGCATTGCAGCATTATTACATGTTATTACGTACTATCAGCGCGTTTTCTTCCTATCCCTTCCGCGTCTGACGCAATTTTGTCTAGTATATAGTTTGATGATCGCACTACTACTCTCCCCCATTACTCCCCTTTACTGTACTTCCCTCACTATCGGGTTTTACTCTGAAGTAGTAGTCACCATTAGGGCGCACTTTGTGTTACCCATGGTTATTGTTATCAGACTAGACTAGATTGATCAGACCTTGCTTTTCACTCGCTTTGCATTGCGCTCACTTTGCATATCCGTTGATCTGTTATCTTTCCGCTCTTCTATATCACTCCTTATTCTCTGCATTCCATCCGCACTTTCCCACGACAACACACGCTATAAGCGCGCGCCTTCCCACGCTTCGCTTACCTTAGCGCGACTTTCCCGCACTTCGCATTCTCATCACGTTTCTTCGCATTCCTTCGCATTTGTCTCGCGTTTCTTCTCGCACCTTTGCGCATCCTTCAGACTACAAGGGTCTCTCATATATCTGGTTCTGTGTGCAGTAGCAGTCCCCTTTAGGGTCGAATGCATCTGTCTCAGGCATAGCAGCCTAGGTGCAGC
>Ga0310811_10004677_pt1 | contig 17225 bp, 14 predicted proteins | sample YCmetagenome_FD_207642 | JGI IMG/M metagenome (GOLD analysis project Ga0310811, IMG submission 207642) | Soil microbial communities from experimental microcosm in Duke University, North Carolina, United States - YC | ecosystem: Engineered > Artificial ecosystem > Soil microcosm > Unclassified ...
AGACCGCCGGCCTGGTCAGCCTCTCCTTCACCGGCACCGAGACCATCGGGAACCTCTACAACTCGACCACCAGCACCTACGCCGCGGCCGGCACCTACACCGCCACCCAGCTCAACAACCTGTTCTACGGCGGCACCGCCGTCTTCACGGGGAATGGCCAGCTGCAAGTCACCGCCGTTCCCGAGCCGGCCACCTGGGGCCTGCTCGGCGTCGGCCTCACCACGCTCGCCGTCATCCGGCGCCGGCGGAAACAAGCCTGATTCCCGCACTTTCGCCCGCCGGACGGAGCGCACGGGCGCTCCGCCCCCGGCCGGAGGAAAAAACCATACTCGACGGGGATGGAGGCCACTCGCGATTCAATCGCCAGCAGGAAGAGGAAATCCGTGAAGAGACTCTCCCTCCGGGAGGAAGAGGTCATGCTCTTGATCGCCGTCGGCCTGCGGGACAAGGATATCGGGAAACGCCTGGAAATTTCCCCCGAGACCGTGAAGACCCACATCCGCAACATCATGTGGAAACTCGAGTCCCACACCCGCCCCATGGCGATGGCCAAATACACCCTCGCTCGCTCCGACGCCGTCTCGAAGATCTTCGCGAAAGTTTGAGGCGGGCTTTCCCGCCCGGGGCGAAGCGACAGTTGATTCCAAGGGATTAAATGCGAGATCAATACCAGTCCGCATCCACTGGGATTTTTCTCGAAAGGGCGTTCCCGGGCTCCAACAAGGACTTGTCCTTGAACGATGCGGGCTCTTCCATTTCTACTGCTCCTAGGGAGCTATGGCCCCACTCGTGCTTGATAAGGGCATCGATCGGGCGAGCGCCTCGCGCATGGAGCAAAATGACGTCCGGATCCGCAGAGCGAACTGCCCTTGAAAAATTGGATGTGAAGTCATCGATGAATTTTTGGGGCAGCGACGCCAGTGCCATTTAGAGGTCCATTTCCCACTCGCCAGACGCGAGTCTCTTCTTCACCTCTTCGATCTCGATCGATTCGTCGCTGGAAATCGGCGATTCGGGCTTTTTCTCCTCCGGGGATGTCATTTTCAGGAGTCGGGCTGAACTCGTTTCTGATTCCGGCGGCGCTTTGGAAAGCGGTTCGGTCTCCTCCTTTCCCACGTTCAAGAAAGCTTCGCTGAAAGCTTTTTCCACTCGTGCTAAACTTTCCTTGTCCCAGCCTGTCATGGTCTTGGCTTGCGAGCGCCTTATTGCTTCGAAGCCTCCTGTTCTCGAGCCCACTCTCCGGATTCGACTTTCCGCCCGAACTCCTCGAGTCGAAGGCAAAGATTATCCCAATTTCCACCAGCCGCAAAAATCCCCCTCACAGCCGCCATCCTTTGACTGATCTCGGAATCAGACAATTCGACATAATCGACTCTGCCATCGGGATGGGTCCGCACTTCCACCAAAGTCTTCGATTCCTCTTTCCGCTCTGGCTCGTCCTTCGATTTCTGCTTCTTGCGTTCCCATTCGCTTTCCCATTCCCCTGAATCTATCTTTGTACAGAGTTCGGCCTGTTTGCGAGCTATGACCTCGGGGTCCGTATACAACGCAAAAATCTCCATATAACTTTCCCATCGCCCATGCCGACGCTCTTCATCGTAAGGCGTGACCCAGTTGATACAAACTTCGTTTTCGGAAGGCTCTTCCGCCACTTCCATAAAATCTTCTTCCGACGCCGGTTCCATCGGTAAATCAGAGGCTTTCATGAGTTGTTTATAACAAATGCAAATATAAAGTCAACGTTAACACGTATAGATTACACCACTTATACAATCAGACACCTTCGTTCGATACTTTAGCTCTAAACAAAGCCTGAGTCAGCACACCTATCTTTACCCGATCACAAAGGGATTAAAATATGACCAGCATATCTAAGGAGCAGCCTTTGTAGATGGATTCCATCCACTGAAAGTCTTTCCTATCTGCCTTTCATGGGTTGAGCTTCCGCCTTTGGTGCCTTTCATCTGAAATCCCCCTTTGACTCCCTCTGGAGAATTTGCAAATCGCGAAACGGCTTCTGCAAGGATATCGTGAGCGCGCTCGACATCCTTGAAGTGCTTGTAAGACCCCGCACCATCCACTTTGAGTAAAAGGACAATTTTGGACAGCCAGTCGTAAGCGATCATGGCAAACTTCGAGAACACCTCAGGATTTTTTTTCTCCAGACGTTTCCAGAACTTCTGGTCAGCCAGCGAGTCTCCTAGAAAGTCGGCCATCATTTCGTCGACTCTCTTATCCAACGGATAGTTGGATTTCACCGCGCTAACCTTGTCGAAATCTTTGATCTCACTTTTGAGCAGATCATAGACCTCGCCTGCGAATTCCGGGGAGGAGTGGGTGAGATGATGCCAGAGTTCGTGCCCAATGGTTAACAAGTGCGGACGTTTGGCGCGGTTGTGCAGAAAGGTGTACCCTCTCAAATCTTTCGAATTCGGGGCAATTCCATTGACCGGTGCGTATTTTCCCTCCGTCTCAAAAATAACCACCCGCTTTTTGAAGATCCCCGCGATCATTCGAGCCAACTTGGCCGCGTCAGTTTGCTGGACCGGATGCATTTCTGCTTCGGGGACGAGTCTCGCTCTCCAGGTAGGAGGCTTCTTCCGCTTTTCCAAATCTGCGTTCAGCCGATCAATCGCTTTCGCGGCCTCTGTTACCGGGACGGGCTCAGCATTTTCCGTCAGTCCGTTCAAATTCGGCTGCGGATACTCTACGAGGTGGGCAATCGGATCTTCGCTATTGAGAGAAAAAGAGAGCTCACCATCGTCAGAGTCTTTATCCTCAGTCTCCGCCGTAGATACACCGTCCGCGTGAGAACGCTCCCGAGAACTCGAGGCCTCTCGCCCAAGTTTCTCGTCGGCAGCCGGCACTTCGCCACCATTTTCGACGTCGGTTTGGTTCTGACCCGATCCGGCATCTTGACCAGCTTCGATCAACTCCGCTTCCGCCGCTGGTACGCTAGCTGGCGAAGAATTCTTCGCTACGATCGGAGGCTCCTGCGTTTGTTCCTCGTTCGTGAATTGAGCCGCGCTTGCCCCATCCACACCTTCCGAAGTCGGCGAATGCTCTTTTCCTTCACCGCCCCGGGCATCTTCCATCCCGGCCTGCGAGGATCCCTCGGAAGAGCGGCCCATCAGCGCATCCCCGCCGGTATCTTCTGCGGGATTCGGGGTCTTCTCGGGCAATTTCTTTTCCGCCTCGTCCACGATCGCCTCCAGCCTCGCAAGTCGATGCTGGGCGCGCTTTCCAAAGCGGCCGTCCGCCATCCCGGGCAGCGCCTGCTTCATCTTATCGATCGCGTCCCGTACCCAGGCGGCAAGATGCTGGACCATCCCATGGGTCAGATCTGCGTGCGCTTCCTCGCTCAATGAGCCCTCCCGGCGAATCTGGGCCGTCTGCCGAAGGAGCTCTCCTACGAATCGCATCGGGTTTCCCTTCGTGGCGATATCGTTCAGGATGGTATCGAGATTGATTTTCTCCGTGACCCCGCGCTGGAGGCTCGAGTTGTACGCGTGGTAGCTGGCACGCACCGCCTCCAGGAGCAGCTTCTTCTCGACGGGGCCAGCCTTGTCGACCGTGGCGCGGATCTCGTGGAAAATCGCGTTGCTGTCGTTGGCGACGAAGGCTTCGAATCCCCCCTGCCGGCCGCCAGCCTCCCACTCGTTGCGCAGGGAGATGACGTGGGCGGCGTGGATCAGTTCCTCGCCCAGGATCAGACGGCTGAACCTCCCCGGCTCTACTCCGACACGTCTGGCTGCTTGCTCCGCGTCAGCAAAATGCTCCCGCTGGATGGTGAGACTTATCTTTCCGTCGTCGTCCCACCCGAGTCTCGGGGAGTCTTTTCCGCCTTGGATAGTTGTTCCAACTCCGAGAGCGTTAAGTCCATTCCAGGCGGCGTGGGCTTCACCTGCCGGATCCCAAGCGTCTCCTGCCAGCGGCGGGACTCCACTTTCTGACTGCCGGGCGGAAAGTTGTGCATCTGTTTCCCCTTTAGCCGATTCGCGCCCCGCGGGCAACCCGGGCGGTTGATCATCGGTCCCGGCTTTTCCTCCAGTCGCTCTCTCCCCGGCCTCGGCAGCCTGGAGCAGGTCCCCTACCGCCTTGCCCCGGTCAAGGTCGTCGAAGGCCATGGCTGCGGCCGTCGGATCTTTCGAGCGGGATGCCGATCTCGGACGCGACGACCGTGGCCGCTAGATAACGCCCAAGATCGTCAGACCTGCTGTACTGGAAAACCTCCCTATTAAGATGTGCAACCGATTCATTAGTTTAACAGAATTAGTTTGCACTACCTTAATAACAAAATCTTGACAAAAACTTTTACCGAGTTAGTGTGTGCCTGCTGGCTTGGTGCCCCAAGCGCCACCGTCGTCTCGCTGGAATTTATGAGATAGGCGGCCCTTAAGGGGTGCAAAGTTTTCCAGGCTTTGCTGTGGCGGGTTCGCTCCGCTCCCAAGCCAGCGTTTGCGTATGCCAACCTAGCTGTAGCTCAGCAATCTCCGGCGAAAATCCGAAAGATTTTAAAAATACTAATTGTCTGCTTGATATATCCAGCTCCGCTGTTAGGCAGCGCAGTCTACCAACAGTAGACCCACTAAAAATCTCGGGGCAGACGTACATTAAGGAGCATTGGATTTTCCAAGATTTGCTATGGCGGGTACACTCCGTTCCCAAACCAACGTATTCTTTTTGGACAAATCCCTTTTCGCTCGCTCTAGGAATGCAGTTGTGAGGCCGTAAAAGCCCGCCGAAGGCTGTAGCTCGACGACCGCAACTGGAACACTTGGAAGTTTTCCGCTGGGTTGCACAGGTGTTCCAGCCATGCTCCCTCCCCGCTTAACCAGCAGAAACCGCCCGTTTGGCTGGCGCCAAATTTCATCGAAGCCGGAAAGCGTGTCCGCAAGAAAATCTTTTACGGAGGCCCATCCAGCTTTTCGAATGCCTTTTTCATGATCATGAGCATGTATCCACCCGAAGCCCGTACCATCCGAAAAATGAACCCCTTCTTGAATACGAATTTCGCCGGGTAAAAGTTGTTCCTTGGCCTGCGATACGATTTCGGGAGAAATTTCTCCCCATCCAGCGTGGCCGAGGCTCGATTCAATAAAATCGTAGCTCTCGGGCTTTAAGTCGGTGGGAGAGACGTGCCCATTTTCGACCGGGACAACCGGGGCCGGCTTCAGTTTCGGCGCCGCAATTTCCGGAGACCGATCTGTTTCGGGCTTTTGAGCCCCCTCTCCTTTTTCTACGAGTCCTTCGAGCCGCGGATCTCCTTTGGCGAGATTCGCGAGGATTTCGGGATCGTATTTTCCGCTCTCGACGGCTCTTTGGAAGGCGGTTCGGACTTCTCTTTGCCCGCGTTGAGAAAAGCTTCCTGAAGCAATTCGTTCATCTCCGCTATCGTCTTCTGGTCCCAGCCTGTCACTGTTTTCATAATAAGAAAGTTTGCCTCCAGCGTCAATATCCTCCCGGGCCAGCGCTTTGGCCGGCGCCGGATTTTCCTTCGTGCCACCGTTTAACCAATATTGGATTTGGACATCCGGATCGTTCCGGAAGGCATCCGCGATCGCCAAAATGGACTCCTGCGCCTTTTGGTGCGCCTCCGGCAAGCTGGCCAGACTAACCCATCTCCCGCTTTTTTGAGATCGATCAATGGCTCCCTGAATTACCAAGTCCATCGGACGCTGCACGTAGTCGATGGCCACATTCCATCCGTGTTGACGGGCGAGGCGGATAGTATCGATCGCCCACCGCGTTTCACGAAGCGTACCGTCGTAGACGAGGTCGGATTTTGCGACACGCTCTTGGCTAACTGCCGTCGACTTTCCTGCGGCAATCCCCCCGGCGGTGAAAAGCAGCTTTCGACGTCCTCCGGGGTTTACGAGTTCCCGCCATAATCGATCCCTGGCAGCGGCGCGGGCTATAAGGGCTGTGGTCTCCACATGCCGGATGCGTCCTTCCCGGCCGGCCGCATACTCGGGCAGAAGATCTCGGTAGAGATCCGTTCCGATGACCTTTCCACCAAACGTCTCTTCGAGCCCGTTATAAATCGCATCCGCGGCCTCGGGATTGTCCACAATGGACTTCATCTTCGCTTCATAGCCGGCGAGAGCGGGATCACGACCGGCGGCAGACTCGCCTTCCGCAACTTTCAGTTTCCCCTCCGCATCGCGGTAGGGGTTATCCGTGTGCGCCTCTGGCTCTCCCACTGGTTTCGCGTTCGCGGACTGCGACTCGACTGCTCCTCCATCACCATCCGGAGCCGGTGATTTCTCCAGATCAGGGCTGCCTCCCTCGGTTTCGCCCGGCGCCTGATCCGGCTGGTTCTTGAGACCGGTCCCCTCGCCCCCCTGCTCGTGCTGACTCTGGATGTGGTAGGCGTCCATCGCCGCATCGAGGTCGGCGGATCGAAATATCTCCCTGCCCTCCTTGTTCAGCACGGCCCACTGCTGCTGGGGCGCGCCTTTCTCGTCCGTTCCCGTCACGCCTTGAAACGTCGGTCCCGCCGGAGACTCGTTCGCCGCCTGGGCGACCGCCGCCTGCGCATCGTACCGTTGCACGAGGTCCTGCTTCTGCGCCTCCGGCATCCCGGCCCACAGCGTCTGGAAGACTTTCTGTTTTTTCTCGGGATCGAACTCGCTCGCGACCTTCGCGGCCTCGTCCTTGTCGAGCCCGGTGTTCTCGGAGATCCAATTGGCATCGGAGAAATTCCGGTTGATCGCGGGGAGGTCTCGCAGGCCGATCGCGCCCGCGCCGACCAGGAAAAAGGGCAGTCCCGTCACCAGCGCTGGGTACTGCGCGTCCTTCAATGCCTTCAACTGGTCGTCCCAGTTGAATTGCGGCAGATCCATGCCCAGAGTTTTGGCGGCGCCATCGACGATGGTCGGCATGGCCAGGGAGGCCTCCGACGCGATGGCTAGATCCACCCCCGTGAGCGTGATCTTCCCGAAGGTCTTCAGGATCGACGGCGGCGCTTCGCTCAGCCCCTTGAAAAAGGCGGAGGTCGTCGGGAGCTTGCCGGCGATGGATCCCAGCGTGAGATAGGTCAGCGCGGTCTGGGCTCCCCCCTTGACGAGAGCCAGTTCACTCGCGTCGTTTACCGAAATATCCGGATATTTCAGCATGGTCTCGTCGTACTGCTCGGCCACCGATCCCGCGAAGGTGAGGCTGGGCCCGACGATCGGCGCCTGGGCGACGATCAGATCCGGCGCCATGGACGACGCTCCGTAGAGCATGGATTCCGCGAATCCGCCGGCCCCGGTGTAGATATTCGACACCGGATGTGACTTCGTCGTCATCGCGTCCACCAGCTCACGCTTGATCCGGCTGATGCCCAGCTCATCCTTGAGGGCCTGGATTTTCCCGGGATCGCCTCCCTGCGCTTCCAGGCTGTCGATCTGGTTCTGGGTCGCGCGATCCTGTACGAGCGAGAATAGCTTCAGCCCGAATTTCTGCAGGGAGTCCTGGGCGGCATTGCCGGCATTGATGACCATGTCGGAGAAGCCCTTCGGAGGCGCATTCTTCCGCACGAACGCCGCCGCGCATTCGTAGATGGCCTCCCGGTCCTCGGATGGGACAGTCAGGAGCGATTTCGCGAGCGCGTCGATCCGATCGTTGAATCCGTAGGCATCCGAGGACGAGTCGCGGACTACCGCGTCCAGCTCGCCCAGCATGTCCGCGGTCTGGTTGATCTGCGGCCCGTATTTTTGCAGGATCGGCGCGAGGTGATTCGTCACCCCGTTGGCATATCGCAGCAGACTGGACTGATCGCCGTCCGCCGGGTCCAGCCCCGGATATCTGGCCATCCATGAGCCGGTGAGCTCCGTGGAGGAGGGCAGCGGCTTGCCGGCGCGATAGGCGCTTATCGTATCCGCGATCGCGTCGTTATAGAGTTCCGCGACCGCATTGCGCCGATAGACCGTTTTCTGCTGCCGCTGCTGGATCGCGGCGAACGTCTCCGCGTCGCTCATCCCCACCTTCCCGAAATACTTCCGCGTGTATTCGTCCTGGTGGAAGTCGTAGGTGTCGTCGAGATCGCTGATCGGCAGTCCCGCCTCGGTTGCGAAAAAGGCCTGGTTCGTGATGCGCATCTTCGTCGCCTCGGGGGCCGTGCTGTTCTCCGCCGCCCTCTGCATCGAGGGCTGGTTCCAGAACTCTGCCTGCTTCGCGGGGTCGGTATAGACACCGAGGAGGAGTTCCCCGGTCTTCTGCCGCTGGATCTCATCCTGCTGTCCCTGGTACTGGCTCAGGGCGGTGCCGATGTAGGCCTGCCGCTGCGGACTGGCCGTGTCGTACTCGCTACGCAGCAGGTCGGCCTCGTCGTCGGAAATCAACGCGACCTCAGACATGGAATAGAGCCAGCTCGGCGGCGCGCCGGTGGACAAGGCCGCTGCTCACCACCTTCCGCCCTCCCTCCGTCACCTTGTTCCAGGTCGGCAGCCGGGCGGCGATCTCCTCGACGCTGCGGGAGGTGCGGATGAGGTAGGCACCCTGGCCGGTGTTGAAGTCGAAGGAGATCAGGGCCGCGCGCTGGTTCGCCGTCAGCGCGAGGCCGCTCTGCGTGATCGCCTGGTCCACCCTCACCGCGTGCCCTGCCAGCTCGGACCGCAGCCTGGCGTCGGCCGCCTCCCGGGTGATCGTCCTCTCCCCGGGCCGGGCCCTGGTCCCGTACCCGATGGAGGTCTGCGCGTAGTCGGCGAAAGCGCTCGCGCTGAATCCCTCCTGCTCCTTGATGAAGCTGACCGCCTCCTCGGGCACCAAGCCCGCCGCTGAGTTGTCGTTTGCCATAGTCTTTCCGCGTCCGGTGAAAAAGCCGCTCAGGGTTTTCAGGCGAGCCCGATCTCCCGCTTCCGTTGCTCGATCCGATCCGTCGCCCAATCGATGAAGTCCTGGTTGGTCTTGATACCGGCCAGCCAGGGGTTTGCCTTGAGCACCTTCCCGTACCAGTGGTCGCCAAACTTGTTCAGGGTGTCCTCGAAGGAACCGCCCGGGTTTTTCAGGATCGCCGGTCCGGCGCCGATGCCCTGGTAGTGGACGACGTACAGCTCGCCGTCCGTCGGGTTGCGGCCCAGCGCCTTGCGCGCCGCGGCCACGTTTTCCCGGGTCTTCTCCACCCCGCCCTGGATGTCGGCCTCCACGCTGGGCTGATCTCCCAGCCCGAACTTCCTCCGGTCTTCATCCAGCATCCCGAACAGCCCTCTCGCCGACGCCCCCGGCACCCTCGTCTCGGGATTCAGATTGCTCTCCTGCATCGACATCGCCACGAAGTAGCCGGGGCTGATCCCGCCCTTGTTCGCCGCGGCGACGAGTTTCTGCGCGATCGCCTCTTTCCCCGGGGAGATCGAGGAGGTGGGCGCGGGACCGGGAGCCGCCTCGCCGCCCGGCTGCTGTTCGTCGCCCGGGTTGGTTTGTCCCGGCTCCGGAGCCTCGACTTTCCTCTTCATCCACTGCACCCCGGCGCCAAAGGGAAACAGATACGGAAACCAGCCCGGCTGGCTCGTCGAGGATTCGACCGCCTTCTCCGCCGCATTTCCGGAGATTCTGGATTTCGTGATGTCCTGCAGCCGCTGGTACGCCTCCGCCGAGGTCAGCTTCGGGTTTTCCTGGAACCAGCCGTGGATCTGCTCGAGGAGCTGGGTCTGCGCCACGATGCTCCGCTGCGCGGCCTCCGGATCGACGATTTTCCGGGGATCCTTCTTGTCGAAGCCAGCGACGTTGACGAATCCCTGCTCGTTGAGCTGGGTTGCGATCTTCACGATGCCGGCCTCCGCGGTGGCGCTGGGCTTCAGCCCGCTGGTCCGCATATCCCGGAGCTCCTGCAGGACCGGCAGCCGCTTGCCCTCCGGGAGCGTGGAGTTGATCCGGTTCTGATAGGCGAGATACTGCTTCTGGTCCGGATCCGTGGGCGGATGGTAGTTTTGCCGCATGTCCGCGATGATGTCGTTCTGCGCCTGGAGGTAGCGGGCCTGCGCGGCGGGAGTCTGCGACTCCTCGAACTGCATCCCTTTGATCTTGGACTGGAGCACATCCGCCGGCAGGCGATGCTCCTTGCCAAAAGCCTGCACTTGCTCGGGTGTCGTGAATTTCCCGGAGGCGATGGAATCGTCCAGGGAGTCGATCGCATCGACCCGGCGCTGGCGGACTCCCGTCAGCGCCATGCTCTTCACCCGCAGCCGCTGAGTCGGATCGAGCCACGGGAATCTCGCACTCGAGCCCGTCTTGCCGGCCGCCAGCAGGTCATCGAGCACCGACTGCGGATCCTCGGCGAGGGCGATATTGACCAGATTGTCGCGATGCGTGGACTCGACGCCCTCCCTCAAGGCCTCCCCCTGCGAGGCGGAGAGGATCCTCGAGGATACACCGTCCTGGATCCGCTTGAAGGCCCCCTCGAAGTCCTGACGGGCGACCGCCTTCTGCACGCTCGCGCGGAGATTCTCGCCCGCGTCGGACAGGCTCTGCTTCGTCGCGTCGATCGCGAAGGACATCGTCTGCCGCCCCCAAAAGCTCGCGATGCCGTCGGCCACTTTTTGCCGGATGCGTGGGGAAATCCCCAGCGCCTCGATCCGCTTGAGAACCTCGGGCTGGCTCGCGTTCCACGTCGGCACCCACTGGTCTGGAGAGGTCCCGTCGTTCGATATCTTCAGCCGCTGCTCGTCCACGGCATCGTGCAGGATGTCGTCGACCTGCATGAGGTCCCGTGCGTCCTTGGCCTCCAGCATCCGCTGGGCAAAATTCTCCCCGACCTCCCCCGCATGCTGCAGAGCCTTGCCCACGAACTCGCCCGCGCCCGCCGCGTTCACGAAGGGCGTGGGATCGATCAGGTCGCGCTTGTTCGCCGCCGTCGCCCGGGCGACCGCCTCGTTCCCTTGGGAGATGGTGTCGGAGCCCCTGGCCATCAGCGCCTGGGCGCGGCCGAGGCCGGAGGCATCGAGCCCGCCGCCGAGATTCAGCGGCTGCAGGGGCGAGATGCCGGGCAGGTGATCCTGGAGGACCGGACCGGCGCCTTGCGGAGCGTTGGGAATTTGAGAGATGGGAACGGCGGCCATGGATTACGATGGTTTTTTGGACTTGGCGGCACTGGTTGCGGCGGCGCCGGCACCGGTCGGCGTGGGCGCGAGTTTCGCGGCGCCTGCGGCCGCATCGCTGGCGCCGGAGAGCAACGTGCCGTAGGCGGCGAGCTGGGACGCCCGCGCCGTGGCCGCGCCTCCGGCCTCGGTGACCCCGGCCTCCTGCAGCGCGACGTCATAGCGGTCATTCGCGAGATCGACCAATTTCCGGCCCGAGTCCGCCTTGTCGTCGGCGGCCGTCATCGCGTACTTCGCGCTCTGCTGCTCGATCAGCCCGGTGGCCGCCTTGAAGTCCGCCGCCTGCCGGGAGAATTTCAGGCCCTTGACCACGTTCCGCGCATTCTTCCGCGACTGCGCGGCCTGCAGGAGTGAGCGGCCGGATTGGGCGAGCTGGTTCTGCGCCTGCAACTCCGCCGCCCGCGACTGCGAACGCGTCTCGTAGTCCACGTCCTGGGCGGCGAGTTCGATATTCGCGGCGTTGGCCCCCTCGACGATCAGCGGCGATCCATCCTCGACGATGCCGCTCGCGGCCACCTTGTTCCGCACCACGCCCATGGCTCGGCGTCCATCCTCGCGTAGGCGCGAGATCCGCTCCCGTCCCTCCGCCTCGAGACTCCGCGCATAGGTCGTGAGCGTCGACGCATTGCGCCGGGAGATCTGGCTGTCGATCACCGCGAGCTGCGAGTCCGACGTGAGATTCTGCACCTGCGTGGCCGCGACGAAATCGCCCTGCACCCGTTCCAGCCGGGCATTCGCCTCGTCGATCTGCCCGCCTTGCAAAGAGAGGCCGGCATTCAGCTTGTCGATCTGCGCGGAGCGGATCTGGTCGTTCGCCTGGATGAGCGCGGCCCGGCGGTCCAGCTCGGCATTGGCGCGCTGGATCGCGGCATTCTGGCTGGCCAGACCCGCGGCAGTCTTGCCGGCCTGCCCCTCCGAGTAGGCGGACATCCCTGCTCCTGCGGCGCTGATCGCCACGCTCGTGATTCCAAGGGCTATCGCGCTGGACATGGTGACGATGCGTTGAGGGTTTTCCAGGCCGGGACGAATCCCTCGGGGAGCAACGGGTTTTTCCGATCGCTGATCAGACTCTCGATCGCCCGGTCCGGGTCGATCTCGTCCGTCCGATGGACCGTGACGACCGTCGTGTCCTGGATCGCAAAGACGAACCGCCGCGTCTCCGGCGCCGTGATCGTGTAGGTCGGTGCCCGGAAGGTATTACTGAAGACCTTCGCCCCCTCGATCCAGTAGACCGCGATCTCTCCCTTGATCAGGAAAAAGGGATGCTCGAACAAATGCGTGACGCTGGTGAGAAAAGTCCCGGCCGCATGGAACATCTCCCGGACGTACATCCCCCCGGCGATCCGGTGGAAGATCGAGGCCTGCTCCGCGGCCACCTCGGGCAGTTCGGACATCAGGTAATCGACGAGATCGAACCGCTCCTCGGGAGCCAGCGCTTCGTCCACCAGGCAGGCGAGGACCGATTGGAAGACCTCATCTCCCGTCCGGGCCAGATTCATCGACGGTTTGCGACGGGGCGCAGGTTGCATTTGTTTCGGGTCAGTCATTGGCGGGTATCCATTTTGGAATGATGGAGAGCACGGTGAAGGGCATGGGAGCGCTCTGCTTCAGCCACACCTCGGCGGCGTCGCGGTGATTCCCCCGGTCGACGAGGTCCCCGGTGCTCCCGCTGAAGACTGGTGGCGACTGGTCGAGCGCGTCCTGCGCGGCGCGGAACGGGATGTCCGCGTAGTTCACGCCGTCGGTCGAGTACTGGCCGCCCAGCGTCTTCAGCAGGCGTACGACCATGCGGCAGATCCGCGCCTTCCGCCCCTGCGCGGTGCCATTCTGCTGCGGCGCCTCCAGCTTCATCGGCCGCAGGATCGACTCGTAGGAGAGGCCCACCGTCGCGACCGAGCACGGCGCGGAGAGCGTGATCGCCCCATCCGAGACCGTGTACGTCCCCATGTCCGCGCCATCTCCCAGCACCCGGACGGCGCGGCCCTCGAGGTGGCCGCACCCGGTGACCGTCGCGCTGGCGGAGCTGTTCACGACCCGAACGGCGGCATCCAGGTAGACCCACGCCGTTTTCTGCTCGTCCTCCCAGGCCTCGCGCCATCCCGGGGAGAGTCGCTCGATATACCGCTTGTCCATGCCGCCCACGACCCGGCGCACCGAGAACCAGACGTCGTCTCCGAACTGCCCGGGCACCACGCATACGCTTTCGACGAACCCGTCCGTGAGATGCCGGCTCCACGCCACCTGTGACGACAGCGAGTCGTACGCCATGGACAGGAATGCGCCGTCACCCCGCACGCACCAGAGGACGGAGTCGGGGTTGCTCTGCGCCGCGTACTCCACGATCTCCCCACGGGTGATGTGCTCGGAGAGGATGGTGGTGTCCTGCCCGGAGAAGGCCGCGGTATTCGCCACCTGCGCGAGCGCCCGCACCTTCCGTCCGCGAGCCTGCACGAAGAGCAGCGCGTCATTCAGGATCACCGCGGGCAGGTGCCTCGATCCATAGGAAGTCGTCGGCGTCCATTGGATGTCCGCCGGGGACAGGGCAGAGGACGCGTCGGCGGCATTCACCCGCCCCTCGCTGCCGAGCCGGCCGACATGCAGGAACTCGTCCTTCGACTTCAGCCACTGGATGACACTCGTGCGATCCGAGGCGATGGTGAAGAACAGCCCGTCCGAGGCGGTCGATCCCGTCCGGAAATTCTGGAAATCGTCGAGCTGCGTGCCCCAGATCGACTGCGGCATGCGCGTCGTGCCCGCGTACATCACCCGGTCCTGGTGGACCGCGATCGCCCGGGGGAACCCCTGGTAGTTGCTCCAGGCACCCTCGCTCCAGAGCGTGGTGGCCTTGGTGTCGTACAGGCTCTTGATCACATTCGCCGTCGCGACGATCGCCCCGTCCCTCCCGACCGTGGCCACGGCCGAGACTCCGGCGAGGTACACCTTCACGCCGAGCAAGCTTTGATAGAAGCGCACCGTCGGCGCCGTAGTGTAGCCCGAGCCGGGATTGGTCACGGTCACCGACTGCAGCTGGCCAAAGATGTCGAAGCTGGCTGTGGCCGCCGCCCCCGTACCGCCGCCGCCCGAGATCTCCACCGATCCTCCATTGGTATTCAGGAAGCCCTTGTTCGTGATGGTGATCCCCGTCACGGTGCCGAGGGTGGCCGGCCCGGTGACGTTCACCGCCGTGATCTGCACCAGGCCGAGCGCCCGCGGGTCGTCCGCATCGAGCCGGGCGTAAGCCCCGGGCGAATTCGATCCCCAGCCCGTGGTCTTGAGCCTCAGCAGCGCTGGCCTCAGCTCGTTCCCGGAAACGGCAAAGTTCTTGTCGCTGTCCGAGACGTACGACCGGATCGCGCCCCACGTCGTCCCGTTGTCGTAGCTGCGCTCCACGACCAGGGTAGCCTCCCATGTCCCGTAGGTGGTGACCTCCCATGCCCCCCAGATGTCGATCTGGGGCCCCATATGGTTCGCGGAGAAGTCCACCGACACGGAGGACGAATCCCGCAGATAGGCGATCTGGAAACAGGCACCGACATGGGCGGGCTTGAAGAAGGCCGGATCCGAGGCCGTGATCAGGATCGAACCGCTGGTCGCCGAGGGCGTGAGCGTGGCGGGCGTGACGTTCTCATCCAGCAGCGCGGGCCAGTCCCACGGCGTCTCGACGAACCGGAAGAAGATATCCCCCGCCGCATTGATGTTGCGCGTGAGGAGCTGCGGCGGATGCAGCGGGTGCGTGAAATACATCAGGTCATTGATCTCAACCTGTTGCACATCGCGCAGCTCCGGCGAGAGCCAGGGCGTGGCGAAATCCTGGTAGGTCGTGTCCGTCCACCGGCCCGCGATCTTGTCCGTCCCGAAGACCGATGACGTATGCGCCACGAGGCACAGAGCCACCGCTCCCGAGCCCGGGAAGTCCGGATCGATGACCAGGTCCCCGGGCACGTAGGCGTGAGCCGTCTCCCACGCCCGGTCGGTCGAGTACCCCAGCCTCGCGCCGGAGCCGGACCAGACGCGCAGCAGCAGGTTCGACAGCTCGAGGACGTACGCCTCCGTCTCCGAGAAGACGAACGGGATCAGCCTCGATTGGGAGGAATTGATCAGCCCCGGCCCGAGATATTGCGTACCCGGCCGCCGGACATTCGGCCCGTACGGCGTGGGCAGGAAGTTCTGTAGCTCGCGGCAGCCGGACGCGTATTTGTCGATGTCCGTGCGGGCATCGAGCAGGGGCGAGAGTTCCCCGGCATTGAAGGATGGGATGAGCTGCGCGATGGGCATGGCTAGGAGCGGATGTCGGAGGCGTAGCGGCGGCGGATCAGCTCGCTGCTGTCGATCGGTGAAATGACGTGGGGCCGGTCCTCTCGCGCGTCGTACTTCATCGCGCGCGGCAGCGCGATCTGCTCGTACCTCTGTACCCAGGGCGTGCCGTCGTTCCCGGTGATCGGCTTCGCGATCTTCGACGCGAGCAGCAGCGAAAGCGCCGTGACGAAGAGCGGGTCGTACTTCGTCGCATCCGTCTGCTGGAAGACATAGCGGACGCTCGCCGTCGCGGCATTCGTCAGCAGCGCGCCGGCCTCGATCTGGCAGAGCTCGTTGCCGCCGCCCTGCACGCCCGCGCTGCTCCACACCCGCGTGCCATTGAGCTGGTAAAGACTGATGAAATCCGCCGGCAGCGCGTACTGCCGCGCCCACTCGCTCACCGGCGCGGTCGAAAGCTCCGCCAATACCGCCCGCCTCATCGCGAAATTCCACGGATGCGTGCGCAGCATCTCGTCGCGGCTCTGCGCGTAGAAGCGGCGGCACCAGCGCGCCGGCTCCGTGCCGTCCGCGAGATTGGTGATCTCGTGCGCGCTGATCTCCGCCAGGGCGAGATTCGCGATCGAGGTCTCGGAGTTCGTCACCGGCATCGCTATTTCCCCGTCGTGTCGGAGGTTTCGGCTATGCCGCCGCCGAGATAGACGTAGGCGCTGTAATCCGTGTGCGGGATCTGGATGTACGCCTTCGGCGTCTCCAGCGCGCACCCGCCGAGGACCGGCAGGAGCAGCACGGCCGCCGCGAGCCGGAGCGGCACCTGTGCCGTGGCGCGGATGGGCAATAGGACCGGCCGGGCGGGTGCGGTGATCGGCATTGTCTCGTGGATGTTCATTCGTGTTTTCCTCCGTCGATCGCCTTCGCCAGTTTCTCGAGGGCGGCGTTGTTCTGGACCAGGGCGGCGGTCGTATCCTTCGCCATGGTGAAAATTTGATCGTCCTTGCACTTGATGACGTAGAAGAGCCACACGCAGCAGATGCTCGGCAGGCCGTACTTGATCGCCATGCCCAGGAAGAGCCCCATGGTCGACTTGTTCGGCACCTCGTTGAGGTTCGCCGCGATCTCCTCGTGGCTCATTTCCCAAGCCCTCCCATTGCGGTCGCCGATGCCACGCGCATTTTGCCGACGCCCCGGCGGCTCCCCTTCGAGGGTAGGGCCTCTCGCTCCGTCGAGGGCCGACTTATCCGAGCGCACAGTTGTGGACGCGAAACGACGTGCCCCCCCGAGCGCTCGATCATCGCTCCGTCCCCGCCCACCCGAGCCTCAAAAATGTTTGAAAGTCTATTCATGCGAAAAGCAGTTTCAGTGATGACGAGGCCCGTCCCCTCCTCCCCGGGAGAGGCGGGCCCCGTCGCGTGCGGGTGGTGGGTTACGGGAGGATGTAGTCGATCCGGAACCAGATCTTCTTGTTCGCCGTGAAGCTCCCGCTCGCGAGGCCGAGCTTCGCGTAGACGGTGGTATTCGCGGAGAGCGGCGCCGCCCAGGCCGGCACACCGGCGAGGGGCGTCGCGCTCGAGTCCACCGCCGAGGTGATGCCGATCGCCGTGGTCGACAGCTCATTCGCCGCCGTCGTCGTGCCGAGGCTCGCGACCGTCGCGGTCGTCCCGCCGACCGCCTCCGAGGCCACGCGGAACGCGCTGACCAGGAGCCGCGCCCCGGCGGGGACGACGCCGATCGGCAGGATGTCGTTGTTCGCCTCGGTGCCGAGGGTGTTGTAGACAGCGATCAGCGAGGCGCTGCGGCCCGTGATCGTATTCCCATCCACCCGGGTCGACGGGCTCGTGGGCGAGGTTTGCTGCGTGTAGGTGGTGGTGCCGGTAAGTGTGGCCATGATGTAGG
>Ga0310811_10004678_pt1 | contig 17225 bp, 19 predicted proteins | sample YCmetagenome_FD_207642 | JGI IMG/M metagenome (GOLD analysis project Ga0310811, IMG submission 207642) | Soil microbial communities from experimental microcosm in Duke University, North Carolina, United States - YC | ecosystem: Engineered > Artificial ecosystem > Soil microcosm > Unclassified ...
GTTGAAGAGGAGGTAGATGGCGAGGAGAACGGCGTCGAGGCGTTGGCGCAGGTGCGGGCCGAAGGGGACGCTGAAGTCGATCTGTTCGCTGCGGATCTTCTCCTTTGCCCGGTAGAGGCGTTTGTTGGTGTTCGCTTCGGTCGAGAGGAGGGCGGAGCTTATCTCTTCGATGCTGAAGCCGCAGAGCGTCTTTAGGGTCAGGGCGAGCTGCGCCTCCAGTGGGAGGGCGGGGTGGCAGCAGGTAAAGATCATCCGCAGCATGCTGTCCTTTATCTCTTCCGGAAGGAAGGACTGGTCGATTGTATAGGAGGTCGTCCACTCCGACCGGAGCAGGGTGTCCATATCGGAGGCGAAAGAGGTGGTGTGTTTTTCCCGGCGGATGATGTTGATGGCTTTGCGTTTGGCGACGGTCACGAGCCAGCCGGAGGGGTTGTCGGGGATGCCGCTGAGTCCCCAGTCTTTCAGCGCCTGGTGGAGGGTGTCCTGGAGCACGTCTTCCGCGAGGGCCATGTTGTGGAAGCCGAAGATACGGGTCAGGATAGCAACCATCTTCCCCGCCTCGTGGCGGAAAAGATGGTCGACCAGCGCCTGTACTTTTTGATCGGACGAAGACATGCGGGATTACATCATTGGTTTCAGTCTGCGGATCTCCAGCTCGTACTGGCCGAGCAGGGGGCATTTTGCGGTGAGCCCGATCGCTTCCTGGATATCCTTTGCGTTGAAGATCATGTATCCCGAGATCATTTCCTTCGACTCGAGGAAGGGGCCGTCGGTGAGGACCTCGGTTTTGCTCTTCATCAGGCGGGCGTCTTCGTTCTCGAGCGGTGCGCCGGCGACATATCTGCCGTCCAGTGTCTTTTGAACCCATTCGCCGAATCTGGCGAGGCTTTTTTGTGTCTCTTCGGGAGAGATCTCGTGGTATTTTCCCCGGACGAGGATGAGAAACTGGTTCATAAAAATAGTTTTTAAATGATTTAATAATGGGCGCCGTTTTTTAGGGGCTCCTGATAGCTTGTCAAATAAGGTTTCCAAATCAGGACAGGTCGGGTAAAATTATTTTTTTTCTTTTTCGGCGGCGGCCCGGCGGGCCTTGCTGCATTCCCTGATGCGTTTGCGGTGCTGGAAGCCCCAGTTCCTGAGTTCGGTGAGGACCTTGTCCAGAGTGAAGCTGTAACCTGTGAGCGCGTATTCGACGGATACCGGAGACGTCGCATAAACGGTGCGGGTGACAAATTCGTTCAGCTCGAGTTCTTTCAGCTCTTTGGAAAGGATCTTTGGGGTGATGCCTTCGAGGCTTTTTTGGAGCTCTTTGAACCGGAGTGGTCCGTCGAAGAGGGCTACTAGTATGGGTAGTTTCCATTTGCCGCCGACGACGTACAGCGTGTCGCGGATGGCGGCGATCGACTGGAGACATTCCGCTTTTTCGGGTGCTTTGGCCATTGTCAGTATCATTTATGATACCGGTATCCATTTGGATACTAGTATCCTTTGGATATCGAAGGTAGGTAGCTTTGCCGACATGAAAAAGATATTAAACATTATTTCGAGCCCAAGGGGCGCCGGGTCGTATAGTATACAGCTGGCGGAGACCCTGATCGGCCAACTGAGGACAGCCTATCCCGGCAGCATGGTAAAGACCGTCGACCTTGTAAAGGAGCAGTTCCCGCATCTGGAGGAGGCTATTGCCGCAATACGCCTGAACTGAGGGCGGTAGTGTCCTCGCCCCAGTAGAAGTGCGCGTAGCTGGCGAGAAGGTTGGGGTTGTGGAAGAATGGGGTTTGAGGCCAGTCGCCGAGGGGCTGGGAAAAATGAAATTCGTGTCCTTTCAGTTCTGCGTTGCCGTGCCGGAAGGTACGGTAGCCGATGGTCAGCCGCGGGTGCCGCATGCTGGTGCTGATATCGAGAACGCCGGCCATCGGCCATTCCTTTCCTTTATTGTCCACGATGCTCCGGCCGAGGTACATCATGCCTCCGCATTCGGCGATGATCCTTCCGCCGGTGCCGGCATAGTCGGCGATCTGCCGGAGCATATTTTTGTTTTCGGATAGCTGTTGCAGGTATAGTTCGGGATAGCCGCCGGGGAGGTAGAGCAGGTCAGGGTGGAAGGGCAGGGCCTGGTCGTGTGTGGGGCTGAACCAGGCGATCTGTCCCCATTGCGCGAGCCGGCGGATGTTCTCAGCATACAGGAAATGGAAGGCTTCGTCGCGGGCGATAAGGATCTTTTTATGCGGAGTGGAGGGCGTTGTGGTTGGGGGGAGGAGGATTGGTGTAGCCTGTGTAATGGCCAGGAGGGTATCGAGGTCGACGTATTTTTTGACGTGTTCGGCGGCCGCGGCGATAGCGGGTTCGTTGGCGGTGGTATCCAGTCCGAGGTGGCGTTCGGGGATGTGAAGGCTGGGGTTGGCGGGGAGGAAGCCGAGCGGTTTTATGCCGATGGCCTCGCAGGCTTCGACGAGCAGGCGGTAGTGCCCGGCGTGGTCTACAAAATTGAAGATGACTCCCGCTATCTTCAGGCGGGTATCGAAATTCTTTAGTCCATACAGGATGGCGGCGGCGGTGTAGGCCATGGCTTTTGCGTCGAGGACGATTATGACGGGGAGGTCGAGGAGGCGGGCTATGTCGGCGCTGCTGCCCTGGTCTTTTGCCGACCCGTCGAACAGTCCCATGACGCCTTCGGTGATGCTGATATCGGCGTCGCCGCCGTACTGGCTGAAAAGGTGGCTGATGTGCTCGTCGCTCATCATGAACCGGTCGAGGTTGTAGCTGTCCTTTCCCGAGGCGTTGCGGTGGTGGATGGGATCGATATAGTCCGGCCCGCATTTGAAGGGTTGTACCCTGTAACCTCTGTCGCGTACGGCTCTCAGTAGTCCGAGGGTCACGGTGGTTTTGCCGGATCCGCTGTGTGGGGCGGATAAAAGAAACCGGGAATTCATGACGGGAAGGTACGGAATACGTAATATCTATTAGTTTTGCACCCACAAGTATGGAGTATTCGGTCAAAATATATTCGAGGATCGGCGAGCTGATGCAGGGCTTTTTGCCCGATGCCTCTACTTTTCTTGTCAGCGGGCTGCCGTCGCGGATCTTTTTTTCGGAGGCGGTGCTGGACCCGCGGGGTGTGCCCAATGTCGTGCCGAAGGGGAAGACCTGTCAGGGGGCATTGCCGCCGAAGGCGCGGAAGGCGCTTGCGCTGTTCCTGCAGGAGTTTGCCCCCGTCATCACGCCGGGGCTGTCGATACGGCTGAATTCGAATATCCCGGCGGGGAAAGGGCTTTCTTCGAGCTCGGCGGATATCCTGAGCGTGTTGTATGTCGTCAACGACTATCTGCGGACTCATGCCCGGCCGGAGGATATGTACCGGATAGCGGCGGCGATCGAGCCGACCGACCCCTGTTTGTCGGAGGATATCGTGCTATTCAGGCAACGGCTGGGGGTCGTTGACCGTTATCTTTCGTTGCCGCCGATGTCGGTGTTGTATTTTGATGCTGACCCTTCGCGGGAGATCGAGACCATGCATGTGAGGCGGCAGTTTTCCAATGGGGTGGGGACGTTCTTTGGCTGGCTGCTCAAGCGGTTCCTGGGTGCGACGGAGGCGGGAGACTATGTGCGGCTGTTCGACTGTGTCAGCTATAGTGCGGAATATAACCAACGGGAGATTGCGATACCCCGATTTGGCGAGTGGCTCGGGCTGGCGAAGGAGACGGAGTCGGGGCTGATGGTCGCGCACAGCGGAACGATCGCGGGTCTGCTGACCAGGCCGGAGCGGGCCGCTGAGTTGAGGTCGAGGCTGGAGGCCGCGGTTGAAACCCCTGTATATTTCGAAGAATATAGACATTCCTGATCTATGGGTTCCATTATGTTTGTTGGTACGGCTTCGGATGTTGGCAAGAGTGTCATCACGGCCGGTATGTGCCGTATACTCCTGCCGGACGGGCTGGAGATCGGGAGGGCGCAGGCCGTCCAGGCCGAGGCTGCGGGTATTCCCTGTCAGAGTGATATGAACCCCGTGCTGCTGAAGCCTACCGGGGACACCCAGTCGCAGCTGGTGCTGCACGGGAAGCCGGCGGGGAATCAGTCGGCGTGGGACTATTTTATGGCCAGTGACCGGGAGTCGTTGTGGGAGGAGGTGAAGGGCGCTTATGACAGGCTGGCTTTGGCGTACGACCCGGTCGTGCTGGAAGGGGCGGGTTCGATCTCCGAGATGAACCTGTGGAAGCGGGATATCGTCAATATGCGGATGGCGCTGCACGCCCGCGCGGATGTATATCTGATAGCGGATATCGACAGGGGTGGGGTCTTTGGAAGCGTTTACGGGACGTTGGCCCTTTTGCCGCCGGAGGAGAAGGAGCTGGTACGCGGGGTGCTGGTGAATAAGTTTCGTGGCGACGGGCGGCTTTTTGAAGGGGGGAGGAGGCAGCTGGCTGAGCTGACGGGGGTGCCGGTCATCGGCGTGCTGCCTTATTTCAAAGACATCCATATCGAGGAAGAGGACTCGGTAGCGCTGGTGCAGCGGGTGGTTTTTCCGCGGCCGGGGGCTTTTAATATTGCCGTTCTGGCGCTGCCACATCTGTCGAATTTTACCGATTTTTCGTGGATCGAGCGGATGGGATCGCTGCACGTCTATTATACCGATGACCCGGCACAGCTGGCGGGTGCGCAGCTGATCATTTTGCCGGGGAGCAAAAATACGATCGATGATCTTTTGTATATCCGCGGGCGTGGTCTGGACAGGGTGGTGGTGGACGCGGCGCGTGCCGGTATACCGGTGGTTGGGATCTGCGGTGGGTATCAGATGATGGGGCTGACGGTTGCCGATCCGTATGGAGTAGAGGGGGCGGTCAGGACGGTCGACGGGCTGGGTATTTTGCCGGTGCATACGGTATTGGAGAAGGAGAAGACGACGGTTGTCCGGCGGTTTCATTTCGGGGCTCCGGATGGGCCTGTCTGTGGCGGCTACGAGATCCATATGGGGAAGACGGTGGCTGTGGGCGGGGAGCGGCCTTTGAACTATGTCGGGGATGGATTTGACGGATACCGGGGCGGCGCCGGGTGCTGGGGGACCTATATGCACGGGATACTCGATAACCGCGCTGTTGTGGAAGAGCTGCTGGCGGCCGCGGGCGCGGCGGGGCTTGAGATAAAATGGTTCGACTATAAAAAATTCAGGGAAGAACAGTATGACCGGCTGGCCGACCATATCCGGTCGCACGTGGATATGGAAGGAATTTACCGGAACTTGCGACTGCAAAAACGTTGACTATGCTTGAAGGACACGGCGATGACGCCTGGAAATATGGGGTGCCGGTAAGAGCCAATTTCAGCTCGAACGTATTTTATGGGGAGCTTGACGAGGGGCTGATTGAGCAGTTGTGTTCGCTGCTGGGTTCGGTGACGCATTATCCGGAGGTGGACGGCCGGACGGTGCGTGGGCTGGCGGCAACCGTGTTCGGGGTAGCGCCGGAGCAGGTGTTGGTGACGAATGGGGCGACGGAGGCGATCTATCTGGTGGCGCAGCTTTTTGCGGGCCGGTCGGCGACGATACTGGCGCCGGCTTTTGCGGAGTATGAGGATGCGTGCAGGATGCATGGGATGCAGGTGAGGATCGTTGCCTGGCCGGGGGCGTCGGAGGAAGGGTTTGGGACGGACATTGTATTCGTCTGTAATCCGAATAATCCTACCGGTTTAGCGTTGCCGTTAGATGATTTGCTGCGAATGGTAGAGGAGAATCCGGAAGTATTATTTGTGGTGGATGAATCTTATATTGAATTTACTGTGGGGGCGGTGAGCCTGTTGCCGCGGCTGCCGGTGAATGTGCTGGTTTTGCGGTCGTTGACCAAGAGCTGCAGGATACCGGGGCTGCGGGTTGGGTTTGTGGTGGGGCAGGCGGAGCGGGTGGGGCAACTGCAGCGGCTGAAGATGCCCTGGTCCGTGAATCAGCTGGCGCTGGAGGCGGCGGGGTATATTTTTGGTCATGCCGGTCGGTTTGTATTACCCTTGTCCCGGCTACTGGAGGAGACGGCCTTGTGGCGGGAGAAGCTGCGCGCCGCGACGGGGTGGAAGGTATACGACAGCGATACGCACTATTTTTTGATAGAGACGCCGGAAGCGTTTACCGCGGCGCAGCTGAAGCAGCGACTGGTGGAGGGATGGGGGCTGCTGATCCGGGATGCGTCTAATTTCAGGGGGCTGAGCCCGCGTCATTTCCGGGTGGCCTGTCAGGCGCCTGGCGACAATCAACTTTTAACTGAAGCCTTGCAACAATGCAGCCGGACTGGTCTATGATAATTCCTTTGCTGGTTGGGTATGCGGCTGACCTTCTGCTGGGCGATCCGCGCGGCTGGCCGCATCCGGTGAGGCTGTTCGGATGGTGTATAGCGAAGGGGGAGCGGTTTTTGAACAGGGGAAGGTTTCGGCTGGAGAAAGGGATGCTACTGACGCTGGTGCTTGTTGGGGGAGTATACGGGGTGTTTTTTTTGATCGACGGGTTTTTGCGGCGTGTCTGGATACCGGGAGCTTATGCATTTGACAGCGTGTTTGTATTTTTTGGGCTGGCGAACAGGACGCTGTTAAGCGAGGGGAAGGCGGTTTTCGACGCGTTGGACGGGGAGGGCCTGGAGGCGGGGCGGCGGCGTCTGTCCTGGATCGTGGGGAGGGATACGGGGAAGTTGTCGGCGGCGCAGATAGGGCTGGCGGTGCTGGAGTCGATGTCGGAGAATCTGAGCGACGGAGTAGTTGCGCCGTTGCTGTTCTATGCGATAGGAGGTGTGCCGGCGATGCTAGCCTACAAGATGGTGAATACGCTGGATTCGATGATCGGCTACAAGCGGGAACCCTACCGGCTGTTCGGGCGTTTTGCGGCGCGTCTCGATGATGTGGCCAACTTTATTCCGGCGAGGGTAACGGGTTTGCTGATGGTGCTGGTCACGGGCAGTTGGCGGGGGCTGGTTTATCTTTTCCGGTATGGGCACGCGCATTCCAGTCCCAATTCGGGCTATCCCGAGTCGGCGCTTGCGGGGATCATGCACTGCCGGTTTGGCGGGCCGAACAGTTATAACGGGGTGCCGGTGGTCAAGCCGTATATCGGCGTGCGGGAGAGGGAGATCGGGCACCGGGAATTTGCTTTTGTCCGGTATATCAATCATGCGGTGACGGTGGTGACGGTCGCGGGTATAATTTTATTGGATATATTCGCGCTATGAAGTATTCGCAATTGATCGGTGTTGTGGCGGCGCTTGTGCTGATCGGCGCCTGTTGGATGCCCTGGGCGTATTATCCCGACCTGAACAAGTCTTTTACCGGATTTTTCTCGGAGTTGAATCGTTATGGCAGGCCGGGGAAGGTGATCGTTTTTTTTAGTGTTGTTTCCATTCTTCTTTTTTTGATCCCGAAGGTCTGGGCCAAGCGGGCGAATATACTGGTCGCCGGGATCGCGATTGCGTGGGCGATCAAATCATTTATCTCTTATTCGGGTTGTTATGGCGGTATCTGCCCGGAGAAGCTGGCGGGTATTTGGATCATGCTGGGGGCGTCGGTTATTGTGCTGGTCATGACGTTCCTGCCCGATCTTCCGGTAAAGCAGGATCAGGGGGAGGGATAGCCTTTTACTGTTGTATGAGTTTTGCTACGGCGAAGGCGCAGCCTGCGGCGAGCGCGCCGATGACCATGACACGGATTGCGCCGCCCAGCGGGTGAACGCCGGTGAGCTTGCTCTTAAAATAGCCGAAGACGAACAGGCAGCAAAGGGTGATGATGGCGGAGATCTTCAGGCCGGCGAGTCCGTCGCTGATGAAGAAATAGGGGCTGAGTGGAATGAGTCCGCCCACGACATAGGAGAATCCGATATTAAATGCGCTTTTGCGGGCCCGTTGGGGGTCGGGTTTGTCGAGACCGAGTTCGTATTTCATCATGAAGTCTACCCAGCGGTCTTTGTCTTTCGTCATTTCGTCAACAGCCTGTTCCTGCAGGTCTTTGCTGAGACCCAGTCCGGAGAAGAACTCGCGGACTTCGTCCCTTTCTTTTTCGGGGACGTTATCGACTTCTTCGTATTCCCGTCTTAGTTCGGAGTTATAGTGGTCTACTTCGGTCTTACCTGCGAGGTAGCCGCCGAGGCCCATGGCGATGGAGCCGGCCGCGATCTCGGCGAGGCCCGCTATCCAGATGAGGCTGTGCTGGCTCTGGGGTACGGCGCCGCTAAGGCCTGCGGCGAGGGCGAAGGGGACAGTCAGGCCGTCGGACATGCCGATGACGATATCGGTGAGGATAGCGGAGCTCCTCATATGGTGTTCGACGTGGTGCCCGGGGTGATCCGGATGGTTTTGGTGCCCGGGGTGGTTGCCGTGATCCGGGTGTCCGGTCTGTCCGGGAAGCCCTGCAGTGTTTGTCGTACTCATTTTATAAAGCTAGCACTTTTAAACTTTCTTTTACGATCGATATGCATTCGAACAGCTGTTCGCGGGTGATGACCAGCGGTGGTGCGAGGCGGATCTTGTCGCCGTGAGTGGGTTTGGCGAGCAGGCCGTTGTCCTTGAGTGCGAGGCAGAAGTCCCATGCGGCGTCGGGGCGCGGGTGGTCGATGACGATGGCGTTCAGCAGTCCTTTCCCGCGTACGAGGCGGATATGGGGAGAGTCGAGGTTTTTGATTTCTTTCCGGAAGAGTTCGCCGAGGTCGCGGGCGTTGTCCGCGAGGCGTTCGTCTTTCAGTACCTGCAAGGCTTCCATGGCTACGGCGCATGCCAGCGGGTTGCCGCCGTAGGTCGATCCGTGTTCGCCGGGGCGTATCGTCAGCATGATCTCGTTGTCGGCCAGCACTGCGGAGACGGGGAGCATGCCGCCGCTGAGCGCCTTGCCGAGTATAAGGATATCCGGTCGAACGTCTTCGTGGTCGCAGGCGAGCATGCGTCCTGTTCTGGCGAGGCCGGTCTGGATCTCGTCGGCGATGAACAGGGCTCCGGCGGCTGTGCAGGCTTGTCTGACCTTCTGCAGATAGCCTTCGTCCGGGACTACCACGCCTGCTTCGCCCTGGATGGGCTCGACGAGGAAACCCGCGACGTCTTTGTCTTCGAGGGCCTTTATAAGGGAGGGTATATCGTTGTAAGGTATGACGGTGAAGCCCGGGGTATAGGGACCGTACTGGCGCTTGCTGTCGGGGTCGGTGCTGAAGGAGATGACCGTGGTCGTGCGGCCGTGGAAGTTGTCGGTGCAGACGATGATTTTTGCCTTGTTCTCCGGGATGCCTTTTACCTGATAGCCCCAGCGGCGGCAGAGCTTGATGGCCGTCTCGACCGCCTCTACGCCGGTGTTCATGGGCAATACTTTTTCGTAGCCGAAATAGGACGTGATATAGCGGGCATATCTTCCCAGCAGGTTGCTGTGAAAGGCGCGTGATGTCAGGGTGAGACGGCTGGCCTGGTTGGTCAGGGCGGAGACGATGCGGGGATGGCAGTGTCCCTGGTTGACCGCGGAATAGCCGCTGAGACAGTCGTAGTATCTTTTCCCGTCTACGTCCCATAGGAAGGGGCCGGTTCCCCGGTCGAGGACGACGGGAAGGGGGTGGTAGTTGTGGGCGCCATATTTTTCTTCGAGCTCGAGGTAGTTACGGGACGACTCGGTCAATGGTGTTGACATAACGGTATGCATAAAAGAGGAAATGAATGGGTGATCGAAATTCGGAACGACAGGGGGCGATATCGTTATGAGTGATGATCGAGGAAGTCAAGGTTCTGACCCAGGAAGCATATGGAGGGATGCAGGAAGATGGCTGAAAATTTTCAGCAAGATAGTTCAAATTTTTCAAAATGGAAAGGGGGGCTGTCCGGGGTGAGGGTGGGGATCGTGCCTTTATTGAAGATGCCGAAGAGGCCGGAGCCGCTGCCGGTGAGGGAGGCGTATACGGCGTTGCGGTCGTAGAGCAGGGTCTTTATGTCCCTGAGTCGGGGGTGCAGGCGGAAGACCGGTTCTTCGAAGTCGTTGGTCAGGCTGTCGCGCCAGGTCTCCACGGGTTGTTGAATGATGTCCTTTATGGCGGGGCCTTTATCGCCGGGCGTGCAGAGGGAGAAGGCCTGAGCGGTGCTGACGTGGACTTTGGGATCGACGAGAAGGATGTCGTATCCTTTGAGGTCGACCGGGATGGGCTGCAGCTGTTCGCCGCGTCCACCGCCGAGGCTTGGGGTGTTCAAAATGAAAAAGGGGCAGTCGCTGCCCAGTTGGGCGGCGTAGTCGAGGAGCTGCGGATCGGTCAGGCCGAGGTTGAATTGTTTATTGAGGAGCAGCAGGGTGAATGCGCCGTCGGAGGAGCCGCCGCCGAGGCCGGCGCCGATGGGGATCTGTTTAAAGAGATGGATGTGGACGGAGGGGAGGGTAGGGAAGTCTTTTTTCAGGAGTTGCCAGGCTTTTCCGCATAGATTGTTTTGGGGATCGCCGGGTATTGGGGTGCCGTAGGCCGTGAAGCCAGGGGCGGCGGCGCGGCTGATCTCCAGGACGTCTTTTATCGCGAGGGGATAGAAGACAGTCTCCAGGTCGTGATAACCGTCGTCACGTTTGCGAAGGATGCGGAGCCCGAGGTTTATTTTGCAATTGGGGAAGAGGACCATCTTACCGGGTTTTACGCCGGCTGTTGATCTCGTCGCGGATGGCGATGGCGCGGATATAGTCCTCCTGTTCGAGCACTTCGTTGAGCAGGGACGTGAGGTCGTCCATCGAAAGGGCTTTCAGGTCTTCCCGGGAGCTGCTTTCGGTGGTGCTAACTGTTGCTGTTGCGGTGGATTTCTTCTTTTTGGAAGAGCTGTCTTCCATGAGGATGCCGGCGCTATCGAGAATATGTTCGTAGGTATAGATGGGACAGCCAAACCGGACGGCGAGGGCCAGGGCGTCGGAGGTACGGGAGTCGATCTCGACGGTGTCGTGCTCGCTGACGCATACCAGTTTCGAATAGAAGATACCTTCCTGGAGGTCGCAGATGATGATCTCCTGAAGGTCGATGGTGAAGGCGCTCATGAAATTCTTCATGAGATCGTGCGTCAGGGGACGGCTGGGGTGCATTTTTTCGAGGGCGACGGCAATTGCCTGAGCCTCAAATCCCCCAATCACGATGGGAAGGCGTCTTAAGCCGTTCACTTCTCCCAGTACAACCGCGTAGGAATGAGTTTGCGTTATACTATGTGACAAAGCGACTATTTCCAGTTCTATCTTCTTCATAAAATAATACACGAAACTAAGGCATTTTTTTAAATAAACAGACCCCGCCTCGAATGAAAAAAATCGAGCGGGGTCTATTTTAATAACCTATGGGTCAATTGCTTCTAAGTGGGCGGGATAAGTGTCTTTACGGAGGCCGGCGTCTTTGGCCGGACTGTCTACCCCCGGAGGACCTATCTTTTATGCCATTCCTTTCAGTTTCTTTACGGCTTCGATCATTTTGGGCACTACGTCGAAAGCGTCGCCGACGATGCCATAGTCGGCAGCTTTGAAAAAGGGCGCTTCCGGGTCTTTGTTGACAACAACGATGACCTTGCTTCGGTTCACTCCGGCCAGGTGTTGAATGGCGCCGGATATGCCGATGGCGATATAGAGATTGGGCGCGATGGCGATGCCGGTCTGGCCGACGTGTTCGTGATGCGGGCGCCAGTGGGCGTCTGCGACAGGGCGGCTGCAGGCGGTGGCGGCGCCGAGGACCTTTGCGAGTTCTTCGATCATGCCCCAGTTCTCTGGTCCTTTCAGGCCTCTGCCGCCGCTGATGACGAGTTCGGCTTCTGTCAGGGGCACCTCACCGGTAGCCTGGGTGGCGGCGGTCACTTTGATTTTCGGAGTGCCGGCGGTTGCCGACAGGGGTGCGATCTCTGCGCTGCCTTCCCCTTCCTTAACGGCATAACTATTGGGGTTAAGGGCGATTACTTTTACCGGGCTGCTGAGGCCGATATGGGCGAAGGCCTTGCCCGAGAAAACGTTCTTTTTGACGACGAATCCGTTGGAGGTATCGGGCAGGGCTACCGCGCCTGTCACCAGACCAGCCTTCAGGCGGACTGCTACGCGGGGGGCGACGGCCTTGCCGTTGAAGTTGTTGGAGAAGACGAGGACGGTGGCGCCGGTTTGTGTGGCGGCATCGGCTATGATTCTTCCATATACCTGAGCGTCCAGGGCGTCGAGGTTTTTGTCGGCGGCCTGGTGGACCTTTTTGATTCCGTATTTGCCCAGGGTTTTGAGGTCTGTGTCAACGGTCCCAAGGAGGATGCCTTCTGCGGTTGTGCCCAGCTGGGTGGCCAGGGCGGCGCCATAGCTGAGGGTTTCCAGGGATGCTTTTTTTATCTGTCCTTCCGAGTGGTCGATAAATATTAAGACTGACATAGTCAAATTTTTTTAAGGGTTTTAGAATACCCGGGCTTCTTCGTGGAGGAGGCGGATCAGTTCGGCGGGGTTATCGGCCGGAACGAGTTTGACACCGGCTTTGGCGGGCGGCAGCTCGAAGGAGACGATGGTGGTGAGCGTCTCTGCCGCGGCGGGTTCGACGACCTTTAGCGGCTTGGTGCGGGCGCCCATGATGCCCTTCATATTGGGGATGCGTTGTTCGGCGACTCCTTTCTGGCAGCTGACCACGAGGGGCAGGCTGACCTCGTCGGTCTCTTCCCCGCCTTCGGTCTCGCGGATAACGGTGGCCGTGGTACCGCTCAGGTCAAATTTTGTGGCGAGTGAAATATAGGGAAGGTCGAGCAGTTCGGCGACCATGCCGCCGATGGCGGAGCCGTTGTAGTCGATCGTTTCTTTTCCTGTAAATATGAGGTCGTATGCTCCCTGCCGGGCGATTTCCGCGATCTGGGAAGCGATATAAAACGGGTCGTGGCTGTCGGCATTGACGCGGATCGCCTCGTCTCCGCCAATAGCGAGCGCTTTGCGGATGATGGGTTCCATATCGGCGGCGCCGACCGTAACGAGGTGAACGACTGTGGAAGGGTCTTTTTCCTTCAGTTCGATGGCCCGTACGAGGGCGTACCATTCGTCATAGGGGTTGAGGATCCACTGGACTCCGTCGCTGGCAAACTTTGTATTGTTCTGGGTGAAGGCTATCTTCGCCGTTGTATCCGGCGTTTTGCTGATGCAAACTAAGATCTTCATTGGCACTCGCGTTTTGAAGTGAGTAATATTATGTGCCGGAGATGCACTTTCCCAAAAATTAGCGCATCTCCGGCAAAGCGCTAATGATTGTCTTTCGGACGAAGCCCTTTTAGGGCTTCCGGTATCGGCCTACCAGGGCTATTTGGGTGGGCGCCCTGGGAGCGCCGAAAGTTGTTTATGCAACTAAACAAAGATAAGGTTTGGGCGGTTAATTCGGGAATAAATTATTAAAAAATTTAGCGGTAATGGACCGGATCGAGAAATTGAAGGAGTTCCTGAAGGCGGATCCAAATGATTCCTTTTCGAAGCATGCTTTGGCACTGGAATACAGCAAACAGGGAGACGATGTGGAGGCCAGACGGCTGCTGGAGGAAGTGCTGGTGCACGACCCGGCGGCGGTGGGTTCTTACTATCAGCTGGGGAAGATACTTGAAAGGACGGGTGAAACGGCGCTGGCGCTTTCCTGGTATGAAAAGGGGATGGCGGCGGCCAGGGCGGCTGGGGAGAAGAGGGCGTATAACGAGCTGCAGTCGGCTTATGACGAGCTGGCGGACTAGAAAATATTGACGAATGGATCTGCTTTTCGAATTCACGGAATTTATAAGAAGGGAAAAACTATTTTCCCCTGGTGGACGGCTGCTTGCGGCTGTCAGCGGGGGGCTGGACTCTGTCGTCTTGTGCGAGCTGCTGCAGCGGGCGGGGTTTGACTTTATTATCGCGCACTGCAATTTTGGGTTGAGGGGTGAGGAAAGTGAAAGAGACGAAAGATTTGTCCGCGGTCTGGGAGTGCGTTATGGCCGGGAGGTGCTGGTGAAGCGTTTTGATACGCTGGCCTATGCTGATGGGCAGCGGGTATCCGTGCAGGTGGCGGCGCGGCAGCTGAGGTATGCCTGGTTTGCGGAAGTTGCGCCCGGTCCTGTTGTGACGGCGCATCACCAGGACGACAATATCGAGACGGTGCTGATGAATTTTTTTAAGGGAACGGGCATCGGTGGTCTCCGCGGGATGTTGCCGCGGCAGGGTAGTGTCGTGCGGCCGTTGTTGTTTGCGGGCCGGGAGGCGATACGTGCGTTTGCGGTGGCGGAAGGTCTGGAGTGGGTGGAAGACAGCTCGAATGAATCGGATAAATATACCCGAAATTTTTTCAGGCATCGCGTGATCCCGTTGATCGAAGAAGTCTATCCGGGTGCGGTACACAATCTGGCGGCGAATGCCGGTCGGTTCAGGGAGATCGAAGAGGTCTACCGGAAGGGTATCGACCAGCAGCTGAAGTGGCTGCAGGAGTGGCGGGGGAATGAGGTATGGGTGCCGGTGCTGAAGCTGAAAGGGGTCAGTCCTTTGGCGACGATCGTGTATGAGATGATCGTTCCTTTTGGCTTTTCCGCGCAGCAGGTGAGTGCGGTCGTTGGGTTGCTGGACAGCGGGTCGGGGAAATATGTTTGCTCGGCTACGCATAGGGTATTGCGGGATCGCGCCTGGCTGATCATTTCGCCGCTGAATGCCGTGACCGGGGCTTCGAACATACTGGTAGAGGCGAAGGATGAAGCCGTGGTTTATGAGGGGGGGAGGCTGGTGCTTCGGCGGATGCCTGTGGCGGATCTGCCGTCGGATATCGGCGACGCCAGTGTCGCGTGGCTGGATGCCCGCGAGGTGGTCTATCCGTTGTTGTTGCGCAAATGGCGGACGGGAGACTATTTCTATCCGTTGGGTATGCGCAAGAAAAAGAAGCTGTCGCGGCTGTTCATCGACGCCAAACTTTCGCTTGCGGCAAAGGAGAAGGTATGGGTGGTCGAGTCCGATAAAAGAATACTGTGGGTGGTGGGCATGCGGATCGACGACCGCTGCCGTATCGGCGCCGGGACGAGGGAAGTGGTGAGGATCGGCTGGCAGCCGCCGGCGGGGACTACATAAAGGGGGGGTGTTTGATCTCGTTGATAAAGGTGTTCACGATATCGGGGTGTGCGGCGATGGTGAATACGATGCCATAAAGTGAGCCCCAGAGGTGTGCGTCATGGTTGACGTTGTCACCGCCGCGGCGCGACATATAGATGGAATAGCCTAAGAAGATCAGCGCGAAGACAATGGAGTACATGGGGATGAAGGCGAATACCTGCAGCGTTACCCAGGGACGGATAAGGATGACGGCGAACATGACGGCGCAGACAGCTCCGGACGCGCCGAGGCTGCGATAGTTGTAGTCGTCCCTGTGGCGGAGGTAGGAGGGGATATTGGAGACGATGAGTGCGGAGATATAGAGTATCGGATAGTACCAGGGTTTCAGACCGAGTTCGCCCCTGTACAGCAGTTCGGCGCCCCGGCCGAAGAAGTAGAGGGTGAACATATTCATAAAGAGGTGGAGGAAGTCGTAGTGGATGAGTCCGCAGGTAATAAAGCGGTAATACTGGTGGCGCATGCTTACGGCGGGCGGCCAGAAGATGAGCATTTCTCTCAGACGGTAATTGGAGAAGGCGGCGAAGGAAATGAGACAGGTAAGGACTACGATAACCGGCGTAAACGAGAACATTGGAATTTTTTCCCAAAATAAGTCTTTTCCGGGGTAATCTCCAATCTATAGATTGTTAAGCGTGATGATATTTCTCGTTGCGGAGGATGGTGCAGGCCCGGTAGAGCTGTTCTGCAAGCAGCAGGCGTACGAGCTGGTGGGGAAGGGTCAGCTGGGAGAGCGACCATCGGTAGTCGGCGCGTTTGAGGATGGATTCGTCGAGGCCGTAGACGCCTCCGATGAGGAAGACGAGTTTTTTGGTGCTGTCGTTGGCGCGGGTCTGGATGAAGGCGGCGAGCCCTTCTGACGTCATTTGTTTTCCCCGTTCGTCGAGGGCAACGAGGAAATCGTCTTTTGAAAGAATGCCGAGGATAATCTCTGCTTCCTTTTTTTTGAGGTCGGGCTGGGTGAGGGTAGCCGCGTTTTTGGCGGTGGGGATGAGGCTCCATTCAACGGGGTAGTACCGGGAGATACGGCGGGTAAAGTCTTCGACGCCGGGTTTGACGTATGGTTCGTGGTCCTTGCCGATGGAGAGGAGCTGTATTTTCATCCCGCAAATTTACGGTGTCTGCGGCAACTATTCAGCTGCGGGCAGGGTGACGGTGAAGGTGCTGCCTTTGCCCGGTGTGCTTTCGATCTGCAGGGTGCCGTGGTTGCGGTTGATGAACTCCTTGCAGAGCATGAGTCCGAGTCCGGTGCCGGATTCGCCGGCGGTGCCTTTTGTCGTATAGAAATTGCTGAGCTGGATCTTTTCGAGGGCGTCCGGGGGAATTCCCATGCCGGTATCCTTTACATAGAGGTGGATCCAGTTGCCGGATATGCGGGCGCCGATGTCGATGGCGCCTTCATCGGGCGTGTATTTGATAGCGTTGGAGAGGAGGTTGCGCAGGATGAGGTGGACCATGTCCTTGTCGGCGAAGGCGATGATCTCGTCGCCGGCTTCGAGCTTCATGATGATCTTTTTTGCGTCGGCCTGGAGGCGGAGGAGGCGGCTTACGTCTTCCATCAGTCCGAAGACGTCGATCATTTGCGGCTTGACGGCGTCGGTCTGCATCTGGCTGCGGGCCCATGTGAGAAGATTCTCCATGAGGCTTGTCGTATACGTGAGTTCGTTGACCACTTCGGGGACCATGCCTTTGATCTCTTCGGCGGGCAGGTCGTATTGCTGCATGTTGCGGAAGAGGTTGCGGAGGGCATAGATGGGCGATTTCAGGTCGTGGGCGATGATGGAGAAGAGGCGGTTCTTGAAGCCGTTGAGCCGGGTCAGCTGGTCTGTCTGCTGCTGGAGCAGGATGCCGTTGGCGGCGATCTCTTCTTTCTGCTGCAGGATGCTTTGCTGGTAGCCGGCGTTCTCTTTTTTTATCAGGAACAGGCCGTAGAAGATGAAGACGATGGCGAGGGCCTGGTTGAAGAAGTAGAACCAGACGTTGGCGGTGGCCAGTTGGTAGCGATAATCCTTACAGAGGACGGCAAGGACGAAATAGCTGACCATGGTCAGGCCCAGGGCGAAGAGCATCTGGCTGATGTCCTGTATAAAGAAAACGGAGAGGATACCGTAGAGGATGAATGACAGTTCGATGCCCATATTGATCCCCCAGAGATAGACGATGCCGGTGAC
>Ga0310811_10004679_pt1 | contig 17224 bp, 12 predicted proteins | sample YCmetagenome_FD_207642 | JGI IMG/M metagenome (GOLD analysis project Ga0310811, IMG submission 207642) | Soil microbial communities from experimental microcosm in Duke University, North Carolina, United States - YC | ecosystem: Engineered > Artificial ecosystem > Soil microcosm > Unclassified ...
CCTCGGGCGTGAGCGGCGACGGCGAGGCGTGCTCCATGACGGGCGCGCGCGACACGCTGACGCCCGTGTCGGCGATCGCATCGACGATGCGCGCACGAACGTCGGCCGGATCGTGACCCGGCGCCATGCGGCAGTTCACGTTCGCCGTCGCTGCCTGCGGCAGCGCGTTGCGCGCGTGGCCACCCGAGAGCATCGTCGCCACGCAGGTGGTGCGGAGCATCGATCGATATCGCGGGTCGCGCGAGATCGTCGCCGCGGCCGCCGCGTCGTTGGGATTGGCGACGATCGCCCGCATCGCCTTGCCCATCTCGGGTGTCTCGATGTCTGCCGTGCGCGTGAAGTATGCCTTCGTCACCTCGTTGAGCATGACGGGCATTTGCAGCGTCGCAACGTGCGTCAACGCCTGCGCGAGCTGGTAGATGGCGTTGTCGTCGCGCGGAACCGACGAGTGGCCGCCGCGGTTCGCCGTCGAAACCGTGAAGTTCGCCGAGACTTTTTCCGCCGCGCCCACGGCGTTGATGAACGGCTTGCCGTCGCGTAGCGCACCACCGCCGCCCTCGTTCAACGCATATGCCGCGTCGATCAGCTCCTTGTGGTTGGCGAGGAGCCAGCGCACGCCGTTCGAGCCGCCGCCCTCTTCGTCCGCGGTGAGCGCGAGAATGAGGTCGCGGTCGGGGACGTAGCCTTCTCGCTTGTAGCGCAGCAGGTTGGCGACGAAGATCGACGCCATCGCCTTGTCGTCACCGGTACCGCGACCGTAGTAGTAGCCGTCGCGCTCGGTGAACGTGAACGGATCGAGGTCCGGCGACCAGTCTTTCTTGAGCGCCTGTACGACGTCGAGATGCGCGAGGAGCAAGAGCGGCTTGCGCGCGCCCTTTCCGTGATAGCGCACGACGATGTTCCACTTCTCAGGACGCGGGCCACCGAGGAAGATGTCGGATTCGGGGAAGCCGGCGTCACGAAACCGCTTCGCGACCGCGTTGGCGGCTACGGTTGTGCTACCGACGGAGTCCGCCGTGTTGATCTCGACGAGCTCCTTGTAAATGTCGTGCGCGAGCTGTTGCTCTGGACGCAGCGCGGCGCCTTGCTGCGCCTGCGCGGCGAGAACGGTCGGAACGAGGATCGTTGCGAGCGTGGCAACGCTGAATCGCATCGCGAAACTCCGGGGTGAGCTGGGCCCGCGAAGTTTGCCATGCGGCGACAGCCGTCGCCAGATGCTCGATCAGCTCAGCCGGCGCTGATGCGCTTGCGAATCTCGCGCGCGCCTGACGAAACGCCGAGCGCTACGCCGGCCCCGAACAGAATCGCCGTCCCGCCGCCGACGAGCGGCAGCAGCCACACGATTGGAGCCGCCACGAGGGCCGCGCCAAGGCCGGCAAGAAGGGCGATACCGCCTCGATGCACGGCATCGACGTACCGCAGCTTGTTCTGCGTGAATTGGCGCGCTTGCCAGTAGCCGAACATCGTCGCGCCTAGCGTGACCGCGATTCCGGCAAGTGAAGCGATGAGGTGAAGCACGGCGTTCCTCCGAGTGACGCATGTGACGCGCGCACGCGCATATCAACATACGTCACGGACACCGCCGGGTTTCAGTGGCGCGCTGGTTAAGCATCGGGGCGCTGAATAGCTTGCAGACGAACGCGGCGCGACCGCGTGCCTCACCCGTTCCCCGCCCACCGTGAGCGTCCGATGGTCACATTGCGTGTGGTTCGTCACGATCGGGACCAGGTGCTCGCCGAGTGCCAGAGCGCGGTGGTACCCGCTCGGGGCGAAGTCCTGCAACTGGACACGCTGGACGAACAGGGCGAAATGTCGCGGCCGAGCACGCTCTGGCGCGTCGTTTCGGTCACGCTTCACGTGCCATCGCTCGCATCCTCGGCCCAAAAGGGAAAAACACCGCTTTCCGTCCGTCAGGTGGACGTGAGCGTGCTGCCCGACGTCGCGCTCGTTCCGGAATTCGCCGCGGCAGCCGAGAAGATTCTGTCCGAATCCAAGATGTGAGGCGAGAGGTTCTGCGACGATGAACACCGGCGGGATGTACACCACCACGCACGAGCTGCCCGAGCACCTCCGGGAATGGCAGCTCCCGCCAGCCTGGCGATGGGGCACGGAAGGCGTTCTCGGCCAACACCGTCACTACCAGGAGATCATCGACGCGCTCGATCGCTCACTGTCGCTGGTCACGGTGACGGATCCGGCCCACTACGCCTGGCTGGAAGCCGAGGCGAAGCACCTCGCGCATCGGAATCATCCCGCCGTTCCCACGACGTATCACTACTGGGCTGAGTTCTCGGAGTCGCGCCGAGGTCCCGGCTACCTTCGGCGCTGGATCGCCGGCGAAACTCTCGCGTCACGTTTGAGCCGTATGGGCACCGAGGACCTCCCGGGCGCGCTGCGCGTGATGCGCGAGATCGGGTCCGCGCTGAGCTACCTGCACGATCTGGGAGCGGTGCACGGGTGTCTGTCGCCGGAGACCGTGTGGACGACACCAATGGGCCGCCTGTGGGTGATGGGGTGGCAGTGGGTCATCCCCGTTTCCGAGATCCCACCCGGGCTCGCGCCGAACTTTCGACACATGCCGGTGCCCAACGAATGGTCGGACGGGCACTGGACGCCGACGCCGCTGTCGGATCAATGGCAGCTGGCCGCGACGTGCTTCGCGACGCTCACCGGTGAAACGCCGCCGTCGCGCGAGGTCCCGCCGATCCAGCTGCTGCGCCCCGATTGTCCACAGTCGATCGCCGTGATCATCGATCGCGCGCTCAGACCCGATCCGTCGGAGCGGTTCCCCACTATGACCGCGCTCCTGCGCGCGGTCGATCGTGTGGTTGGCGGTCGCACGATGGTCGCGCTCGCGGGCGACGAGCCCGGCGGGGTGCGCGCGACAGAATCAGCCGAAGCGCGGTTGCGCTGGGCTCTCGCCGACGACTACGAGGTGCTGGCATCGCTCGGCAGCGGCTCGTTCGGTTCCGTGTGGCGCGTGCGCGATCTCACGCTCGGCCGCGAGGTGGCCCTCAAGCTGCTTCACCCGCACGTGGCGCGCGACGAGCGCATCGTCGGACGGTTCCGGCGCGAGGCCAAGCTCGCCGCGCAGCTCGCGCACCCGGCCATCGTTCCGATCTTCGACTGGGACAGCCGCGCCGACGTGTCGTGGTACACGATGGAGCTCGCCGAAGGCGGTTCGGTGGCCGATCTCGTCGCGCGCACGGGACCGCGACCGCTCACCGAGATCGCGCCGCAAGTCGATTTCGTGCTGAACGGGCTTGCCGCAGCGCACGCTGTCGGCATCGTCCATCGCGATCTCAAGCCCGAGAACGTGCTCATCGATCGCTACCGTCGCTGGCGGCTCGCCGATTTCGGAATCGCGAACGTCACGGGCGAAGAGGCGGCCGGCGCTTCCGGCACGCCGGCGTTCGCGCCGCCGGAGCAACTTCTCGGTGAAGAGCAGAACACCGCTGCCGACTGCTTCTCGCTCGCCGCCATCGTCGCGTTCGCGCTCAGCGGTACGCCGCCCTTCGGCGAGCGCGACAGCGCGGCGATTCTCGCCCGGCAGTTGCATGGCGAGCTCGATTTCTCGGCTTATCAGCCGGAGCTGGCCGCGTGGCTGGCCCGAGGCCTCTCGTCCAAGCCCGAGGAACGGTTCGAGGATGCGGCCGCCATGCAGACGGCGTGGCGCGAGGCCGTGCAGGCGATCTTCGAGCGCGAACGGCAATTACCGTGGTGGCGGCGGTGGCTCGGCGGCGATGGCGCGGGAGTCGCATGGACTGGAGACTCGCTCTACACTGCCTGAGACACTCGGATGGCGATCGAGACCGTCAATCCCGCGACCGGTGAGCGCATCCGGTCGTTCGACGAGCTGACACCGCTCGAGATCGAACAGAAGCTCGAACTCGCGCGTCGCGCCGCCGAGCGCTGGCGGCGCACGCCCATCGAGGAACGTTGCGCCGTGGTCGCACGTGCGGGCCAACTGCTCGAGTCGCGCAAAGAGGAATACGGGCGTCTCATGACGCTCGAGATGGGCAAGACCATCAAGGCGGCGATCGACGAAGCCGCGAAGTGCGCGACCGCGTGCCGCTACTACGCCGAATGCGCGCCGCGCCTTCTCGCCGACCAGCCGGTCAGCGTCGACGGCGAACGGAGCTTCGTGACGTTCGAGCCACTCGGCGTCGTGCTGGCGGTGATGCCGTGGAACTTCCCGTTCTGGCAGGTGATCCGCTTTGCGGCACCGGCGATCGCGGCGGGAAACGTCGGGCTCCTCAAGCACGCGTCCAACGTTCCACAGTGTGCCCTCGCGCTCGAGCAGTTGTTCAAGGATGCCGGAGCGCCGGAGGGAGTCTTTCAGACGCTTCTGGTCGGCGCGCACGCGGTGGCGGGATTGCTCGTCGACGACCGCGTGGCGGCCGCGACGCTCACGGGCAGTGAAAAGGCGGGCAGGAGCATCGCCATGACGGCTGGCGAGCACGTGAAGAAGACGGTGCTCGAGCTCGGAGGCAGTGACGCGTTCATCGTCATGCCGAGTGCCGACCTCGACGCCGCCGCAAAGACGGCGGTGACGGCCCGTACGATCAACAACGGCCAGTCGTGCATCGCCGCCAAGCGCTTCATCGTCGCCGAGTCGATTGCCGATGAGTTCATCGACCGGTTCGTCGAGCGGATGCGCGCGCTGGTGGTCGGCGACCCGATGGACCCGGCGACCAACGTGGGCCCGCTCGCGACGAGGCAAATCCGCGAGGATGTCGACGACCAGGTGCGGCGGTCCGTGGCAGGAGGGGCACGCTTGCTGCTCGGCGGCCGACCGGGGCCGGGGACTGGATTCTTCTACGAGCCGACGGTGTTGACCGATCTCCAATCCGACTCGCCGGCGCTGCGCGAGGAGACGTTCGGGCCATTGGCGGCGATCGTTCGCGCGCGCGACGTCGACCACGCCATCGCGATCGCGAACGACTCCCGGTTCGGGCTCGGCGCCGCGGCCTGGACGCGGGATCGCGGCGAGATGGAGCGGTTCGCGCGCGAGCTCGATGCGGGCAGCGTGTTCATCAACGGCATGGTGGCATCGGATCCACGATTCCCGTTCGGCGGCGTAAAGAAGTCGGGCTACGGCCGCGAGCTGAGCGCGTTCGGCATCCGAGAGTTCGTGAATATCAAAACCGTGAGAATGCTCGGCGCCAGCACCGCGGACGACAAGCGTACCGAGTGACGTCCTGAAGGGCGGTCAGGAGGTCGACGGCCCGCGCAACGTCAGCGTGACCACAGCCCCCTGCCCCGGCGTGCTCTCGACGGAAATCGATCCGCCCCACCCTTCGACCAGCTGTCGGCTGATGGCGAGTCCCAGGCCGCTGCCGCTCGTGCGGGTCGAGAAGTGCGGCTCGAAGATGCGCGGCAGGACGTCGGGCGGAATGCCGTGGCCATCGTCACGAACGGTGATCGTTGCGTGAGATGCACCTCCGTCACCATTCCTCGAGACCGTGATCGAGACATCCGTTGCCTGCGCATGGCGAGCGTTCTCCAGGAGGTTGAGTAGAACCTCCTTCAGCTCGTCGGCGCGTCCCATGCCAAATACCGGCGTGTCGACTCCCGACTCGCGCCACACGACGCCGCCGTCCTCGCCCATCTGCTCCAGGGATACGACCTCGCGCACGACGGCCGCGACGTCGATCACCGTCGCTCGCTCGCGTTCGCCTGGTCCCGCGCCGTAGCGGCTGAACGCGCGCGCAATCTCGTCGAGCCGGTCGATCTCGGCGAGAATCTGATTCACGTTTTGATCGAGCACTCGGTCGAAGTCGACGCGGCTGTCGGCGCGCGCGCGCCGGAGGTGCTGCACGCCCAGCCGTATCGGCGTCAACGGATTCTTGATCTCGTGCGCGACCTGCCGCGCCATTTCGCCCCAGGCGAGCACGCGTTGGGCCCGCGCGAGCTCAGTCACGTCGTCGAGGGTGAGAACGGCGCCGCCGCGCGCGAGGCGCGTGAGCGTGCCGCGGAGCTGCTGCTGCTCCAGCGACAGCTCGAATTCCTCTTCGTCGCGTCCGGACGCGAGGAATCGTTCGACGAGCGGCGCGACCGGCCGCGACGCCACCGACTCGAGCGGCGTGCCCGATGGCAGCCGGCCGCCGAGCAATGCTTCGGCACGCGGATTGGCCAGCGAGACGCGACGATCGAGATCGACCGCGACGACACCGCTGGCCACGTTTCGCAGCACGGCGGCGGTGCGACGTTGCGCCTCCTCGAGCGCCGTACGGCTGGAGTTCAAATCCTCCGCCATTCGGCGAAACGCCGTGAACACCGGATTGAATTCGACCGTGGGCTCGCCCTCGAGCGGCGGCGTCCTGACGCCGGCGGCGAGCGACAGCGCGGCCTCGCGCAGAGTGCGAATCGGCCGCGCGAGCTGGCGCGCGGCAACGCCGCTCAGCCACAGCGCGCCCAACGCGCCGATCGCTGTCGCGAACAGCACGAGAATTCCCAGATCGCGCCGCCGCCTCCCGAGTGGAAGCTCGGCGGCGCGTGCCGGTGCGGCGACGACGAGTGACGGCGATTCGGACGCGGTGAGTACACGGTACCCGAACAACGTCCTCGCGCCGTCGACTTGCTCCGCTTCGGTCGCCGCTTCCTCGCCGCGCACGGCGAGCGTGACTTCGACCGGCGGCGGGAGAAACCGCCCGATCGGCGCGAGGTCCCCGTATAGTGGATCGCTCGCCTCGTGCAGTTCGCCGCCGCGATACAGGAGGAGGGGCGTGTCGATACGGTCGCTCTCCGCCGCGAGCGCCAGCGGCACTTCCGGCGACGTCGGAAGCGCGCGAAGGGCCTCGCTGACGACGAGCGCCCGTGACTGCGTCGCATCGTTCGCGAGCTGGCCGTACGACCAGGTGGCGAAGGCGATGGCGGGGATGACGAAAAAGGCGAACAGCGCGAGCGTCAATTGCACTCGGAAGCTCCGCCCCCACGTTCGCCGTCGCGCGCGGAACCAACGTCCCGCGCCACCGTCGGCGACCACGCTTGCGAGCCACAGGAGACCGACGATCGCCAGGTCCAGAAGCACGATCAGCGCGCCGCGCTGGATCAGCGCATCGAGTGGACGCAGCTCGACTTCGACGTGCGCCGAGGCGGCCGCGCGCCCGGTGGTCACGACCCAGTCGCCGTGCAACTCGCTGTCCTCGCGCCACCACGTCATCCCGCTCGTGTCGGACGGGGAGACGATTCCTCCTCGAAGTCGCAGCGTGTAGGGCGGCTCGACTTCGGGATCGGTCTCGAGACCGAGCAGTCGCGCGAACGGATCCGTTTGGAAGAGCCGACTGCGCGGCGCGAGCACCACGGCCGTGACACCGCTGTCGGCGCCCGGCGCGGCCATGACGATCTCCACGGCGGTATCCGTCGGCACGGGCTCGATGATCGCCATCCGCGCCTGCCGCGCCCGTGCAACGATGCCTGCAACGGCCTGGCGAGGATTCGGAATGTTGGCGGTCCGAAACTCCGCGACCGGCCCGGAATCAGTTGGCCACGCGGAGAGCGCGACCGGGTTTCCCGCCGCGGCGATATCAGACGCGACGTAATGCTGCAACAGTGATTGGCGGGTGGACGGTGCCTCGTCGCTCGCCAGACTCATTCCCAAGCGATTCAGGAACGTGAAGGCAACGGAGTCCGGCTGGCTCAAACTGGCGAGGTCGCGCTCGGCGGCCTCGACGCGGCCGCGGGCGGTCCGGCCCCATACCAGCGTCGTCGCGCCGAACGCGGCGACCGTCGCGGCGCTCAGGATCACGAAGCGCGTTCGACGGCTCAAAGCGAGGAGTGCGATGCCCACGATCCACACGATCGTGTACCACCAGGGCCAGCGCCCGGGCGCCTGCCACACTGCGGGCGCGAGAACTCCGGCGAATCCGGCGACCGCCGGCGCCATCCAGGGCGGCGCGCCGCGACGCGCGCCGAGCACCGCGCCGCCCGCCGCGGTGCCGGCGAGCAAGACCGCCGTAGCGGCGAGAAACAGCGGAATCTGCCAAATGAGCCAGAGTCTGGCGTCCACGCCGGACACGGGCGGCTGAATGCCGCGAGCGAGGTCGCGGAGCAGAAATGGGCCAAGACCCGCGACCAACAGGATCGCGACGGCGGCGGTCCAGAGGGAAACGCCTTGGCCGTGGCGCCGATAGACCGTGAGCACCCCGAGCAGCACGAGCGCGCTCGTCGCGGCCAGGGCGCCGGCATTGCCGGTGAGTGGCCCGCCTTCGCCAGTGAAATAGACCGCTGGGTCGAACAGACGGGTGAGGTTCGAGTATTGGCTCAAGGGCACGAGCGCGGTGCAAGCAAGACCGACCGCGAGCGCGGCCGCGCGCTGTGAGATCAATCGAGTGCCGCGCCATACGCCGATGATGAAGCAGACGAGCGCGAACATGAAAGCAGCACCGGCGCGCGCCCGGACGCTTTCGGTGACGTGCTGCGCCACTTCGCCCTGTAGCAGCGAGGCGGCCCTCACGTCGAACAGGCGGCGGCCACCGATGGCGTACCTGAGAACGTCGGAGCTGGTCCCCACGTCGCTCGGCGGCGCGAAGACAAACCGCGCGAGCCGGGCCGCCGCGGCAACGGGCTTGGCCAGCGTCGACGCGAGGCGGTCGCCCGGCGGCGCCGCATCGATCAGCGAAATGCCAATGGCTCGCGTGTCACCGCGCCGCACCGCGGTCTGGAGCGCCAGGTAGAACGGCGTGGCCACTACGCTCGTGCCGTCGTGCAGCTCGTCGATCGGCGCGTGCAGCGCCCCGGCCCATGCGAAAGCGCTGTCAGCCGAGTAGACGACGACGCCCTCATCCGGGTGGTGATCGACGAGTGCATGCAGACGATCGAATGCCGTCCGCCGGTCGGCTCCAGCCGTGAGCGCCTGTTGGGCCACGTCAGCCGAACGGGCGGTCGCGCGGTCGAGTCCCTGCCGCAGGGCATCGAGCCCACCCACAGTCGCCGCGCGCCGCCACGATTCCCAGTCGTGCTGGACGAGCCAGAGCTGTCGCTGGGCCGAGATTGCCAATGCGGCGGCTGCAAGCAGGCCGACGCACGAGCCAACCGCCCACCATCGCTGAGCGCCGGTAACGAGAAGGCACGTCGCCACAGCCGCGACGGTGGCGATGAGAACGGGGACCAGATACTCTACGCTCGGGGCGTGCAGCCATTGGCTCACCGCGAGCAGCGCGGCGGCAGCGGCCACGGCCCACCACGTCCACCGTCGCGGTGTCGCGCCCGCACTCACCTGCCTTGGCGGCGTGGCTTCCGCGACCCGACCCGATTGCCCATTGGTAATGAGTCAGCCCCTCCCGCCCCACGGTGCGCTCTCGCCGCACCGGCTGAAGGAGATGCGTCCGGCGGACGTGGCCGCCCTGATTCGGCGGGATCCGCGGCTGATCGTTCCCGTTGGGACCTGCGAGCAGCACGGGCCCCATCTGCCGCTCGGCTCGGACACGATCATCGTCGAGCGGCTCGCCAATGATCTCTCGGCGGAAGCAGGCGTACTGCTGGCGCCGACCGTGGAGTACGGAGTCAATGTGGTGACGGAGCGTGGGTTTGCGGGAAACGCGTCACTACGCAAGAAGACACTCCACCGAATGCTCAACGACCTGATCGACACCTGGGAATCGACGGGAATCTGCGAGTTCATCCTGCTCACCGCGCATGAACACGATCCGCACCTCGAGGCGCTCTCGACCGTGATCACGTCCGGGGCCAGGGTTCGGGTGGTCGACATCTTCAGCGTGGACTTCTCGGACCTCCTGGAGGGTCAATCCGAGCCAATGCACGGGGACGAGGTGGACACCTCGCTGCTGCTGTACATTGCCCCATCCCTGGTTCGGACCGAGCTCGCGCAGGACTATATGATGTCTCGCGACGAGCTTAGACGATACCGTCGGGGCTGGCTGCGCGTTCCCCGGGCAAGCCCGGGCTCCATTGGCAGGCCGACCCTGGCGGGCGCCGAAAAAGGGCGGGCGATTTACGATCGGATCCTCTCGCGCGTCCGGGAGCGCGTGTTCATCGCACCGCCGGATGAGTCATGAACTGAACGTTCCGGACCGGGTATCAAACTTACCATGCGCCTGCGCTCCCTTACCTCATCTGCCGTGCTGAGCCTGCTCAGCGCTGGTGTCGCCTTTGGCCAGGGACAGGTCATTGACGAAGGCGCGTTCACCGTGACGCGGCCGGGCGGCCAAACCGAGACCGAGACGTTCAAGATCGTCCGTCTCGACACCGACGTGCTTCAGGCGACGGGCCAATTGCTGTCGGGCGGCCAACGGATCACGTCGCGACTGCGCACGGACGCCTCCGGCACGCCGGTCGAGTACGCAAGGACGGTCTGGGACGGCCGTGCCAAGGTCATGGAGATCACCGCCGCGGCGTCCACGGGACGGTTGTCGGTGTTGACGAGGAACCAGCGCGGCGACGAGTCGATGCGGGAGTATCCGCTTTCGGGCGGCCGCAGCCTGATCCTCGACGACGACCTCCTTCATGAGACGTATTTCGTGGCGCTGTCCAAGCAAGCGACTGGCCGTGCCCAGGTGATCAATCCGCGAAGCGCCCATGCGGTGTCATATACCGTGACGGCGCGCGGCATGGAGCCGATCCAGGTCGCGGGTCGCACGGTCACGGCGACACACTACTCGATGGAGAGTGGCGCGCTGCGGCGTGACTTCTGGCTGGATGCCGCTGGCCGGTTGCTGCGGGTAGAGGCGTCGGGCACAAAGGCCACGCGCGACGATTTGCCGGGCTAGCCCGGGAACCCGTTCGTCGCGGCTGGTCCAGCGGGAAGTGGTTGGTTTGGCCGGAGCCCTGAGCGGGCCCCGGCCGCCGCATTGCGAAGCCTGCCTGAAACTCGATTCGTCCCCCCTCCGTACGCCCCCACGAGACCCCATCCAAAGGACCCCCACACATGCGTTCGTTGAGCTTCATCGCGGCCCTGGTGATCCCCGCGCAGTTCACTCTTGCCCAGGTGGCACCGAATGCGGCAAGACCGGGCACCGGAGGCACTCCGCTGACGCTCGAGGATGCCATCACGACGGCTCGGCGTAACAACCCCGGCTTTCTGCAGGTCCAGAATTCAGTTCGCACCGCCGAGACCAGCGTTCGGCAAACCATGGCCGCGCTCCTGCCCAGCTCGAACGCGAGCTTCACCACCCGCTACCAGCAGGGAGGCACGCAGATCTTCCAGGGTGTCGCGCTCGGCGGCGGCTCGGCGGATTCGCGGCAGTCCCAGTACAGCCTCGGGCTCAACTACAACATCAGCGGCGCGATCGCGTTCGCACCGCGGTCGGCGCGTGCCAGCCGGACCGCGGCTGAAGCCGATGTGACCAGCCAGTCGGAGGCGCTGCGGTCGCAAGTCACGACGCAGTACATCGCGACTCTGCAGGCGCAGGCCCAGGCCGCGTTGCAGGATACGCTGGTCGAGACGGCGGCCGGCCAGCTCGATCTCGCGAATGCCAAGATGAAGGTCGGCGCCGGAACGATTCTCGACGTGCGTACGGCCGAAGTCGCCGTTGGTCAGGCACAGGTGAACGCGCTGACCGCGCACAACACGGCGCAAATCGAAAAGCTCAAGCTCTTCCAGCTCATGGGCGTTCCGGCGGACACGGGCGCAGACCTCGTGACGCAATTCAACGTGTCGCCGCCCGATTTCACGCTCGACACGCTGCTCTCGCTGGCTCGGCGCGTGAACCCGGACCTGGCGGCCAAGAAGTCGCGGGAGTACGCCTCGCAGCTCAACATTCGCTCGGCGCGTACGGGGTATCTGCCAACCCTGTCGATCGGGACGGGGTGGGGCGGAAACTCATTCGAGTACGTGAATCCTGATCTTCTCGTCGCCCAACAGACGCAGCAGGCGGCTTCTTCGCGTCGGTCGTGTCTGTCACAGGATTCGATTAGGACGCTCGTCGGCCTGTCGTCGCTGACGTGCGGAAGCGGCACGCTGTCGCAGGAGGACATCGCCGCGATCCGGGCGTCGAACAACACGTTCCCGTTCAAGTTCAACCGGCAGCCCGTCGGCATCTCGGCCACACTTTCGCTGCCGATCTTCAACGGCTATCAGCGCGAGGCCCAGGTAGAGCAGGCCAAGATCGCGCGCGACAACGCGGCCTACGAGGTCCGCTCGCGCAACTTGCAGCTCACGACCGATGTGACTCAGGCGTATCTCAACCTGGTCACCGCGGCCAGGACGGTGGAGCTGCAGACGCAGATCGCGGCCAAGGCCAGCGAGGAGTTGGCGTTCGCGCAGGAGAGCTACAAGGTCGGCGCAAAGACGTTCCTCGATGTAACGACGGCGCGCGGAACGTATGAAAAAGCACAGATCGATCGCGTCAATGCCGTTTACAATTATCACAAGGCGTTCGCCGCGGTGGAAAACGCGGTCGGCCGCCCCCTCCGCTGAGGCTGAGCAATAATGGGCAAGCGACCAAAGTGGGCCATCGGCATCCTCGCCGTCGCGGGCATCGCCTCTGTGCTTGTGCTGAGCGCCGCCAAGCGCGGCAACAAGGCAGTCGAAGTCCGGATGGAGCAGGTGCAGAAGCGAGACCTCGTCTCGTCAGTGACAGCGAGCGGCCAGGTCCGGCCGCAGACCAAGGTCGACGTTGCCTCCGACGTGAGTGGCAAGATCACCAAGCTGTCCGTCAAGGAAGGCCAGATCGTCAGCTCCGGCCAATTCCTGCTGCAAATCGACCAGTCGCAGCCCAAGGCGAACGTCGACCGTGCCGAGGCCGCCGTCGCATCGGGCCGTGCGCAGCTCGCCCAGGCCGAAGCCAACCTGGATCAGGCCAAGAAGAGCTACGATCGCTCGGCGCAGATTAAGAAGCAGAATCCGCAGCTGATCGCCGAGGAACAAGTCGAGCAACTTCGCACGGCGGTCGACGTGAACACCGCGCTGGTCGAATCGGCCAAGCACGCCGTGGATCAGGCCACCGCGTCGTTGAACGACGCCAAGAGCGCGCTGTCCAAGACGACGATCTACGCGCCGATGGCGGGACGCGTGACGCGCCTCGCGGTGGAACAGGGCGAGACCGCCGTCCCGGGCACGTTCAACAAGGACGCCGCGACCCTGCTCACGATCAGCGACATGTCCGTGCTCGAGACGCGCGTCAAGGTCGACGAAACCGACGTCGCGCGCATCAAGGTCGGCGACTCGGCGCAGGTGCAGATCGACGCCTTCCCCGACACGACGTTCGTGGGTCGCGTGACCAAGATCTCGAACAGCTCGGTCAAGGCGGCGACCACGTCGTCGACCGACCAGGCCGTGGACTACGAGGTCACCGTTCAGCTCTTGAACGCGCCGCACGACACGCGGCCGGACTTCTCGGCCACGGCCAAGATCATCACAGACAAGCGCACTGGCGTGCTGTCGGTGCCGATCATCGCGCTCACGGTGCGGGAGAACCAGGCGCTGCAGCAGGGAGACACGGCGGTCGGTCTGGGAAGGGCCAAACCTGCCAAGGAAATCGGCAAGAAGGACGTCGAGGGCGTCTTCGTGGTGGGAACCGACAACAAAGTGACCTTCCGGCCCGTAAAAGTAGGGATCGCTGGCGAGAAACATTTCGAGATCGTCAGCGGTCTCAAGGAAGGTGAAAAGATCGTTGCCGGAACCTACCAGGCGATTCGCGAGCTGAAGGACGGCGCGCTGGTGCGCGAAGCCAAGACAGACGCGAAGAAGCCGACGCCGGGGACCAAGACGTGAGTCAAGACACGGTAGAAGCGCCGCTCGGCCACACCGCCGAGCGGCAAATCGTGGTACAACAGGCCGGGACGGCGCCCGATCCCAAGTGGATCATCGTGACGCGCGGTATCAAGCGCGAGTACGACATGGGTGGCGAAATCGTGCGCGCGCTGCGTGGGATCGATCTCGCGATCGGCCGCAACGAGTACGTCGCGATCATGGGGCCGTCAGGCTCGGGCAAGTCGACGCTGATGAACATTATCGGCTGCCTCGACACGCCGAACGCCGGTGAGTATTGGCTCAACGGCCAGCTCGTATCGACGATGAGCGACGACGCGCTGGCTCGCGTTCGGAACAAGGAGATCGGGTTCGTCTTCCAGACCTTCAACCTTCTGCCCCGCGCCACGGCGCTCCACAACGTGGAGCTTCCGCTCGTGTACGCCGGCGTGAGTGCCGAGGATCGGCGACGGCGAGCCAAGGAGGCGCTCGACAAGGTGCAGCTCGCCGACCGTATGGACCACAGGCCCAACGAGCTGTCGGGCGGTCAGCGCCAACGCGTTGCGATCGCCCGCGCGCTGGTCAACAATCCTTCCATCCTGCTTGCGGACGAGCCCACTGGTAACCTGGACTCGCAGACGTCGGAAGAGATCATGCGCGTGTTCGAGAACCTGGCGAGCACCGGCCAAACGGTCGTCATGGTAACGCATGAACCGGACATCGCCGCGCACGCGCGTCGCGTCGTCGTGCTGCGCGACGGACTCATCTCGACCGACGAACGGCGCGACGCCTTCACCTCGCGGCTCGCCTTGTAACTTCGCCGCCCACTCTGTCGTAGAGACGGGGGACTGGAGTCGGGAGCCGAGAGCTCCGCACTCCCAGTCCCCCGTTCGACTTCCTGCCAATGCTCTTCTTTCAAGCGGTTCGTATTGCCTGGGAAACGATCCGTGTGCAGAAGCTCAAGAGCTTCTTCACGGTGCTCGGCGTAACGATCGGCGTGACGTTCCTCATCGCGGTCGTCTCGATCGTCGGCGGCATGAGCCGCTACATGCAGGACGACTTGATCGGCAAGCTGATCGCGGTGAACGCGTTCAACCTGCGGCGTCAGCCGGACATTCAGATGGGTGACGTGACGGAAGCCGAGCGCCGCGAATGGCGACGGCGTCCGCGCATCTACGACTCGGACGTGCCGGCGGTGGCTGCTTCACTCGCGCCAGACGTGCTCTGGGCCACGGAAAGTGGCAGCAATCTGACCGTGGAGTCGACCTATGCGTCGCCGAAGCCGGTCCAGTGTTCGACGGTCTCGAACGACTGGTTCACGATCAAGAAGATGGGCGTCTCCAAGGGCCGGCTGATCGCGCCGCAGGAGTACGAGCTCGGCGCGGCGGTCGTGGTGATCGGGCAGGATCTGGCCGACCACTTCTTCCCGAGCCTCGATCCCGTGGGACGTCAGCTCAGAATTCAGAGCATCCCGTACACCGTCGTGGGCGTGGCCGACAAGCAGGGCAGCGCGTTCGGGATCTCACTCGACAAGTTCCTGATCGCGCCGGAGAAATCGCCGCTCAACCGTTGGCTGAACCCGCATGGCGTGATCGACCAGATGGTGATCCAGTCGCCCACGGAAGACGGCATGCGCGAGGCGATGGAGGCGACGCGTGCCGTGATGCGCGGGCGGCATCACCTGCACCCGGCGCAGCAGGACAACTTCACGCTCGAGACGGCCGATTCGGCGCTCGAGTTCTGGAACAAGCTCAAAGGCTACCTCGTGATCGCCGGCATCGCATTGCCAACGGTCGGACTGGTGGTCGGCGCGATCGTGATTATGAACATCATGTTGGTGGCGGTGTCGGAGCGGACGCGCGAGATCGGAATTCGCAAGTCGCTCGGCGCGCGGCGTCGCGACATTCTCAATCAGTTCCTCGTCGAGTCGGCGACGCTCGCGACGGCGGGCGCCGGACTGGGCATTCTGTTGGGCATCGCATTCGCCAAGATCATCGCGGCGCTGTCGCCGCTCCCGGCGGCAGTCGAGCTGTGGTCGATCTTCGTGGCGGTCGGCGTCGGCGCCGGCGTGGGACTCGTGGCGGGCGTGTACCCCGCGAGCCGCGCGGCGCTGCTGGACCCGATCGCCGCGATGCGCCAGGAGACGTGATGTCGAACCTCGGCGTTCGCCTGCTCGGCATGCTCGAGGGAGTCGGCATCGCGCTCGACTCGCTCAGGTCGAACAAGGTGCGTGCGGCGCTCACTATACTCGGAGTCGCCGTCGGCGTGTTCGTCGTCGTCGTGATCTCGGCGGCGATCCACGGTATCAACACCAGCGTGGCGCGCGACTTCGAACGTGCCGGACCGAAGACGTTCTTCCTGAGCCGTTTCCCGATCACGTTCGAGGCCTGCGATGGCACGGACGACACCTGCAAGTGGCGCCACAATCCGCGGCTGACGTACGCAGACGCAAAGGCGCTCGGCGCGCTGCCGTCGATTCGCGCCGCGGCCGTGCAGCTCGGCATGAACAAAGAGGTACGATACAAGGACCGCGCGCTGTCGAGCACGACGGTGATCGGAGAGACCGCGAACTGGACGATCGTCGACAATGCCGGCGATCTCTATCCCGGCAGGAGCTTTACCGAGTCGGAAGAATTGAACGGTGAGAAGGTCGCGATCGTGAACGATGAGATGGCCAAGCGCCTGTTTGGCGACTCGGATCCGCTCGACAAGGTCATCACGATCGGCGGCATCCCGTTCACCGTGATCGGCGTATACCACTACGAGGCGAGCTTCCTGGCCGGCGGCAACCGTCCGCGCGCCATCGTCCCGTACGAGACGGCGTACCGATCACTGCAGGCGTGGGTTGGCGGCGTCGGGATCGCGATCGTGCCGCGTGAGGAAGTCACGCGCGACGAAGCGCAGGACGACGTAATTGCCGCGCTGCGCGCGCGTCGCGGCTTGCGTCCGGGGACGGAGAACAACTTCGCGATCATCACCCAGGACAAGTTGTTCGAGACGTACAACAAGATCTTCGGAATGTTCTTCCTGGTCATGATCGTGCTGTCGGCGATCGGACTGCTCGTTGGCGGCGTGGGCGTGATCGCGATCATGATGATCTCGGTCACCGAGCGCACGCGCGAGATCGGCGTCCGCAAGGCACTCGGCGCGACGCGCGCCACGATCCTGTGGCAGTTCCTCGTGGAAGCCGTAACGCTGACGGCGATCGGCGCGGTGATCGGCCTCCTGTTCGGCAGCGTGGTATCGATGATCATCCGGAACGCGACACCGGTGAAGGCATCCATTCCGCCGCTGGCGATCGTCGCGGCACTTGGCGCGAGCGCGGTCACGGGCGTGCTGTTTGGAATGCTGCCCGCGATGCGGGCGGCGCGGTTGGATCCGGTGGATGCTCTGAGATACGAGTAAGGACATTATCGATGGCTCGGCTTGCGGCTGACGGCTGTCGGCTTGGCTCACGGCTGATGGCTGACGGCTCGAGCTGACGGCTGGAAGCTGCCGGCTTGGCTGACAGCTGACTGCTGCAGCTGTTAGCCGTCAGCTACAGCCGACGGCTGACGGCTCCGGCGATCGGCG
>Ga0310811_10004680_pt1 | contig 17222 bp, 8 predicted proteins | sample YCmetagenome_FD_207642 | JGI IMG/M metagenome (GOLD analysis project Ga0310811, IMG submission 207642) | Soil microbial communities from experimental microcosm in Duke University, North Carolina, United States - YC | ecosystem: Engineered > Artificial ecosystem > Soil microcosm > Unclassified ...
TGTGCCCATTGAGCATCGGTCAGAATAAGGCGATCCATAAACAGCGTGAATCACAACTACCCAGACCAGGGGAATCCTTTAAATCCCAACAGACCCCAAAAAGCGGCCTCTTGCTTCCCCTAGCCCGCACCCTGCCCTGTTCCAACACCAGCACGCTATTAGCGAGGCGCAGCGCTTGCGGCCGGTGCGTGATCAGCAACGTCGTGCGGCCGCGCGTCAGGCGGGCGATGGTATCGAGCACGGCGCGTTCCGAGACGGCGTCGAGCCCTTCTGTCGGCTCGTCAAGGATCACGAGCGGCGCGTCTTTGAGGAACGCTCGGGCGATGGCGATGCGCCGGGCCTGGCCGCCGGACAGGCCCGTGCCGACTTCGCCGACCATGCTGTCGAGCCCGGCTGGCATCGCCATGACTTCATCCAGGATATCCGCATCACGCAGGGCCGCCCAAAGCGCTTCCTCGGTGGCGTCGGGGCGGGCCAGCAACAGGTTCTCGCGGATGCTGGTGTTGAACAGATGGGTCTGCTGCGCCACCACGGCGCAGAGGCCGCGTATGGTTTCCCCGCTCAGCTCGCGCAGCGACACGCCGCCGATCTCCACCCTACCCTCCTGGAAATCCCAGAAGCGAAGCAGGACGTTGAGCAGGCTGGTCTTGCCGGCGCCGGTCTGGCCGACCACGCCGAGGCAGCCGCCCGCCGGGATCGCGAAGCTGACATCATTAAGCGCCCAGCCTTGCGTCTCGGCATAGCGCATCTTCAGCCCCTCGACCCGCAGATCGAATCTCTCGGGTGGCGAGGCCTCGTGGTCGGGCTCGCGGACGGCGGGGCTGGTGTCGATCACCTCGAAAATGCGGCGCGCCGCGGCGAGGCTTTGGCCCAGCGCGTTATAGGCGGCGGGCAAGGCGCTGACCGCATCGAAACTGGCCAGCACGAATAGGCCGATCATCGCAAAATCCGGGCCGGTGATGGCGCGCTCCCCCACCAGCGGCACCGCGATGATCACCGCGGCCCACAGGCTAAGCTGGGTGGTCAGCAAGGTCGTGGCATTGGACGCGGCGTTGATGCGCGCCTCGCGGCGCTGCATCACGGCCAGTGCCTGGGCACCGCGGTCGAGTGCGGCGAGTTTGCCTTCCAGCCCACGATAGATGAGCAACTCGCCAAAGCCGCGGATCGAATCGGCGATGTCGGCGCGCAACGTTCCGCGCAGCGTCACCGCCCGGGCACCCGGTTCGGCGGCCAGGCGGAGCGCGATCAGCGGCACCACCACACCGGCCAGCACCAGCCCGGCCAAGTCGGCCAGCGCGACATGCGGGCTGAACCAAACCAGGAAGCCGCCCATCAGCACGACGGTGATGAAGGCCGAAGCGGTGGGCACCAGCACGCGGAGATAGACATTGTCGAGACTGTCAATGTCAGCACGGATGCGGCTGAGCAGGTCGCCGCCGCGGTAATATTGCAGCCGCGCCGGCGCCAGCGGCTCCAAATGCTCGTAGAACCACACGCGCAACCGCGCCAGGAAGCGGAAGGTCGCCTCGTGGGTGATCAGCCGTTCCAGATAGCGCCCGCCGGTGCGCAGAATGGCAAGTCCGCGGATCGAAGCGGCGGGCATGAAATATTCGATGTCGCGCGTCCCCAGGCCGGCCAGGGCCATGGCGGCGATGAACCAGCCGGACAGGGCGAGCAGCCCGACATTGGCCAGGATCACCAGCGCGGTCAGCCCGACGCCGGCCAGCACCCAGCGCCAGGAGCCCTTGAACAGCCATAGCAGCCGCAGAAAGTCCTTCATGGCATCATCTCATGATACAGGGCGCTGGTCTCCGCATAGAGGCCGTTCTGGGCAAGCAACGCCTCATGAGAGCCGGATTCGACGATGCGGCCGTCATTCAGCACCAGAATCCGCTCCGCCGTCACCACGCTTTCAAGCCGGTGCGCGATGATCAGCATCGCCCGGTCGCGCGCGAGGCGCTCGACCGCCTCGGCGATCAGCGCCGCGGTTTCGGGATCGAGGCTGGCCGTGGGTTCATCCAGCACGATGAGGTCGGCATTCTTCAGGAAAGCGCGGGCCAGGGCCACGCGCCGGATCTCCCCGCCGGACAGCCCCTGCCCGCGATCGCCGACAATCGTGTCATAGCCTTGCGGCAGGCGCTCGATGAAGGCGGCCGCGTTCGCCGCCTCGGCGGCCCGGCGCACCGCCGCCTCGTCCGCGCCGGGCTGGCCGAGGCGGATATTCTCGCCGATGCTGCCATGGAAGAGCGTCGGCGCCTGCGGCATCCAGGCGATGCGCGTGAACCAGTGTTCCGGGCCGATCTCGCGCAGATCAATGCCGTCAATCGTGATCGCGCCGGCATCCGGCACGTCAAACCCCAGAAGCAGCCGCGCAATCGTACTCTTGCCAGAGCCGCTCGGCCCGACCAGCGCGACGCGCTCGCCCCGGGCGAGGCGAAAATCGATGCCCTTCAGCACGGGCTCGCCGGCCCGATAGCCAAAGCTGACATCGCGGAAGCTGATGTCCAAACGACCCGGGGACGGCGGCGCGGACAACACGGCCGGCCGCTCCGGCACCGGCGTTTCCAGCAGCGCCACGATCCGTTCCGAGGCGCCGATCGCCTCCATCCGCGCGTGATATTGCGTGCCCATCGCGCGCAACGGCCGGAAGAATTCGGGGGCCAGCAGCAGGACCGTGAACCCCGCCAGGAAATGCATGTCGCCATAGTAAAGGCGAAAGCCGATATAAACGGCGACCATCGCGATGCTGACAGTGGCGAAAAATTCCAGCACCAGCGAGGAGAGGAAGGCGACGCGCAGCACATCCATCGTGCTGCGCCGGTAATCGTCGGAAATGCGGCCGATGAGCTCCCCTTCCTGCCGGCTCGCATTGAACAGTTTGAGCGTGGTGAGCCCCTCGATGACGTCGAAGAAATACGCGCTCATCCAGGCGAGCTTGCGCCATTGGCGTTGATTGAGCCGCTCCGTTCCCTTGCCGATCAAAACCATGAAGACCGGAATCAGCGGCGCCGTGATCAACATAATGATCCCGGAAACCCAGTCGGTCGGGAAGACAAAGACCAGAATGGCGGCGGGGATGAAGACGGCGAGCGGCATTTGCGGGAGATATTCGGCATAGTACTTGCCGAGCTCCTCCACGCTCTCGAGCAGCAGGTTGGTCAGGTCGCCGGTGCGTTGGCCGGCGACAAAGCCGGGGCCGAGGGCGGCGATCTTGAGGGTCAACTCTCCACGCAGCTTCTGCTTGACCCCGGCAGCGGCCTCGAACGCCACGGCATCGGCACCAAAGGAAACGGCCGCCCGCGCCACGAACACCGCAAGCATGGCCCACAAATACGGCCAGACCGACGCCAGGCCGCGATGGTCGATCACCACCCGGTCGACCACATGCCCCAGCAGCCAGGCTTGGACGATCAGCAGCAGCCCGCCACAGGCACCGATGGCAATGGCGGCGGTGAGCGGCACCCTGGCGGTTTTGGCACGGCTGCGCAGCCAGGCATCGAGCGCCTTGGCTGTCGCACGGGGGATCGGAGCGGAATGTGTGGCCATGCGTCTTCCATACCGAATGGGCGGCAGGGCGGCGACCCGGCTTTGCGCGGGTCTGGTGAGGCTCCGGTGACCGGCAAGCCGCGGGTTTGTATGACTTATATGAGTATGAAGAAAGGTTGACGCCATCGCTGGCGTCAACCTGAGAAGGAATGCTGCGCGCGTGGGGCTGAGCCGCCAGTCTCGGCCTGGCTCAGCCATGCACACCAGATCCGTTAGTGATGGGCCACCAGCGCCGAGATGCGCCCGCGGAACACCCAGATCTGATAGGCGTTGTACATGATCATGACGGGGATGAAGCCGCCCATCGCCAGGGTGAAGGTGAACAGCGAGACCGTCGGGCTGGCGCCCGAATAGATCGTCCAGGTCCCGGGCACCATCCAGGGATAGAGGGTCGCCAGGAACGAGATGGACATGATCGCCAGCGCCACCACGAACCAGATCAACGCCGCGAGGTCCTGGTCACGGTTGGCGGCAGCGCGCATCTTGACCGCCGCGACGATCACCACGAGCGCGGCAATGATCCATACCCAGAACTCCGACCCGAGCCATTTATGCGCTGCCCAAGGGAACATCGCGGCGCTCAGGCCAACGGTGATGACCGCCGACAGCAAAGCGAGATAGAACACGACATTGGTCCACCGCGCCGCCTGGCGACGGATCGGCTCGCCATGCTGGAAACGGGCGCGCACGAACAAGACACCGCCGAGCGTCACGGCGATGACCGAGGCGATGCCGGTCCAGATGCTGAAAGGCGAGATGAAGCGCAACGCGCCGCCCACATAAGTCGGCACGGTGCCGGCCTCATGCGTCAGCGGAAAGCCCTGCATCACCGCGCCGAGCGCCATGCCACCAAAGAAGGCCACCACCAGACTGGAGAACCCAAAGGCAAAATCCGAGAAACGCTGCCAGCGCGCGGCGGCCATATGCCGGAACTCCAGCGACACGGCCCGGGTGATCATCCCCCACAGCGCCAGGGCCAGCGGCACCATCAGATAGCTGAAAGCCGAGCCATAGACGAAAGGAAATGTGGCGAACAAAATCCCGCCGGCCACGATCAGCCAGGTCTCGTTGGCGTCCCATGTGCCGGCCATCGCCGACATGATCGCGCCGCGCTCATCCGCATTCCGCACGAACAGCGAGAACACGCCGGCGCCAAGGTCGGCACCGTCCAGGACGACGTAGAGCACCACGCTCAGCGAGAACGCCATCCACCATGCAAAGGTAACGATACTCTGAATCTGGGTTACATTATCCATGATTTCAGTCCTGTCATGGGGCCGGCTGCCGCGCAGCCGGCCCGTACGTAATGATTAGATCTATTTGGCTTTGCCGTAGGCGAGCGCGGCGTGCGGCTCAGCGTGACCGTGCGTCGCCGACTGGCGGCCATGCAGAACCGGGCTCTCCATATCCGGCCCCTGACGGATCGCCTTGGCGAAGAAGTACCAGGTGCCACCCCAGACCATCACCTCAAACCCCACATAGCCGATCATCCAGAAGATTTCCTCGGCGACGCTCATGTGGCTGACGCCCTGCGCGGTGGTCATCATGCCATAGACCACCCAAGGCTGACGGCCGATTTCACGCGTCCACCAACCGGTCCACACGGCGATGTAGGGCAGGAAACCGCAAAGCACGGTGAAGCGCAGGAACCATTTGCTGTTGATGATCGTCGGTGCCGTCATCTTCCCGCGCAGGGCGAGCCAGAGGCCCCAGAAAGCGAGCAGCATGAGCGCCGCACCTGCGCCCGCCATGATGCGAAACGCATAGAACGGGATCAGCATGGGCGGACGATCCTGCGGGGCGAAAGAATCCAATCCTTCGACCTGGCCGTTCCAGCTGTGGGTCTCAAGCAGGCTCAGCACGTGCGGAATGGTGATGGCCCAGGCGGTGCCGTCACCCTTGGCGTTCGGCCAGGCCACGACGTGCCAGCCGGTATTGTTCGAGCCGTCCGGATTGAGCGTGTGGTAATGCCCTTCCAGCGCCGCCAGCGCCGCCGGTTGATCTTCCGCCACGACCCGGCCGAGACCGTCACCCAGCCAGACCTGCAGCGGCGCGATCACAACCAGCGCCAGCACCGACCATTTCAGGCCACGCGTAAACATCGGCACATGACGCTTCTTCAGCAGCATCCAGGCGGAAATCGAGGCGACGAAGCCCAAAGAAAGCTCGATCGTGGCCACTTCCATGTGCGGGAAGCCCATGATCAGATCCGGGTTGAAGATGGCCTCACCCCAGTTCACGACATGGAAGAACCCGTCCTTGAACACCACGCCGGTGGGCGTCTGCATCCACGAATTCGCCACCAGGATCCACCAGGCCGAGAGGGTGGAGGCGACCGCCACATTGGCGGTGGCAAAGAGATGCATTTTCTTGCCGAGCTTGCCCCAGCCAAACACCATCAGCCCGATGAAGCCAGCCTCGTACATGAAGGCCGTGATGGTCTCGTAGCCGAGGATCTGCCCCAGGAACGGGCCGGCTGCCTGCGAGAAGGGACCGTAGAGAATGCCGAACGCCATCTCCATCGTGATGCCGGTCGCGACGCCGGCACCGAAATTGATGATGAACAGCTTCTCGAAGAAGCGGGTCAGGCGATACCATTGCTCGTCATCGGTGCGAACCCAGCGCCATTCGGAAATGAACAGCAGAACCGAGAGGCCGATGGTCAGGGGCGGATACAGGATATGCATGGAGGTGATCCAGGCAAAATCCAGCCGTGACAGTAAGATCGAAAGCGCATCGTTTTGCATTACTGAGACTCCAAAATCCTGGCAGCACCAGAATTGCACATACCTTCAAATGTCAGGATGCGGCGGCGCAGGCCGCCGCATCCTTTCGCCATGCGCTTAGACGGCGCGGCGCGTGATCGTGACCGGCACCGACTTGTACGAAGGCGTGCCGCTGGTTTCGTCATGATAGGAAAGCGGAATGAGGCAGTTCGCTTCCGGGTAATAGGCCGCGACCGAGCCACGGGCGATGTTGTAGGCAATCACCGTGAAGCCCTCCAGCCGATGCCCCTCAGAGTTGGGCAACGCCGTCTCGATATCGACAATGTCGCCATGTTCGAGCTTGTGTTCCGCGAGATCTTCCTGGCTCATGAACACCACGTCGCGACGCCCGAACACACCGCGATAACGGTCGTTGTTGCCATAGATGGTGGTGTTGTACTGGTCATGGCTGCGGATCGTCGTGAGCCGGAGCACGCTTTGATCGGCGCGATCGAGATCCTCATTCAGCCCCTCAAAGACGAGGAACTCGGCCTTGCCTGATGGCGTATTCCAGACCCGCTCGGCCGGCGGCACCGGCAGGCGGAAACCGCCGGGCTGACGGATGCGCTTGTTATAGTCCTGGAAAATCGGGAACACGGCTTCGATTTTGTCGCGGATCCGGTCGTAATCGGCGATCAGATGCAGCCAGTCGACCTTGCTGTTCGGCAGTGTCGCGTGCGCAATGTTCGCGACGATCGCCGGCTCCGAACGCAGATTGCCCGAGACCGGCGCCAGCTTGCCGCGCGAGGCATGCACCATCGACATGGAATCTTCCACGGTGATCGCCTGCGGTCCGTTCGCCTGGATATCCTCCTCGGTGCGGCCGATGCAGGGCAGGATGATCGTTTCCTTGGCCAGCAGCAGCGCCGAACGGTTCAGCTTGGTCAGGATCTGCACGTTGAGATCCAGCGAGCGGATGGCGCGATAGCACGCTTCCGGATCCGGCATGGCCACGGCCAGATTGCCGCCCAAGCAGATCAGCGCCTTGGAGCGCCCCTCGACCATGGCTTTAAACGCCTCCACAGCATCGTGGCCATGTTGACGCGGCGGCTTGAAGCCAAAGGCCCGCTCGATGCCATCCAGCAACGCATCATTCGGCTTCTCCCAGATGCCGACCGTACGGTCGCCCTGCACGTTGGAATGGCCGCGCAGCGGGCAGATGCCGGCGCCCGGCTTGCCCATATTGCCGCGCAACAGCAACAGATTGGCGAGTTGCTGCACCGCCCCGGTGCCCTTGGCGTGCTGCGTGACGCCCATGCCGTAGGTGATGATCGTCGCGTTCGATTTCGCATAGGCGGCCGCGACGGCCTCGAGGTCGGTGCGGGCCAAACCGCTGGCGCGCTCGATATCGGCCCATTCGGTCGCCTTGAGGTCGGCGATCAGCCCCTCGATGCCATTGGTATGGGTGCGGATGAAGTCATAGTCCAGAACCGTGCCGCTGGCGGCCTCGTCCATCGCGACCAGGGCCTTCATGATGCCCTTCATGGCCGCGGCGTCGCCGCCGATCTTCACCTGATAATAGGAAGACGCGATATTGGTGGAACCGAAGCGCGCCATTTCCACGGCGTCCTGCGGATCCGTGAAGCGTTCCAGCGCGCGTTCCTTCAGCGGGTTCAGCACGATGATGGGCACCTTGCGGCGGGCCACCTCGTGCAGCGTGCCCATCATGCGCGGATGGTTCGTGCCGGGATTATGCCCGACCGCAATGATCAGCTCGCAATGTTCGAAATCGTCCAGCGACACCGAGCCCTTGCCCAGGCCGACCGATTTCGGCAGGCCGGCGCTGGTGGCCTCGTGGCACATGTTCGAGCAATCAGGGAAGTTGTTCGTGCCATATTCGCGGACGAACAGCTGGTAGAGGAACGCCGCCTCGTTGGACGCGCGGCCGGAGGTGTAGAACTCCGCCATGTTCGGGTCGGGCAGGCTGCGCAGAATTTCGCCGATACGGGCGTAGGCCTGCTCCCAGCTGATCGGCTTGAAGGTATCGCTGGCACGGTCATAGGCCAGCGGATCGGTCAGACGACCTTCATTTTCCAGCTCATAATCCGTCCATTTCAGCAGCGACGTCACTGTATGAGCCGCGAAAAATTCCGGCGTCACACGCTTCTTGGTGGCTTCCCAGGTCACCGCCTTGGCGCCGTTCTCGCAGAACTGGAAGGTCGAGGTGTGTTCCTTGTCCGGCCAGGCGCAGCCAGGGCAATCAAAGCCGTTCGGCTTGTTCGTCTGCAGGAGGATCTGCGGCGCCTCCATCACTTCCATCTGTTCACGGACCGCTTTCGCCGTGGCACGCAGCGCGCCCCAGCCGCCGGCCGGGCCATCGTAACGCTTGATTCCCGGGACATTACGTTGCGACATGAAACCCAATCCTTTTCTCATATTCTACTTCAGATTGGCCGACCGAGCGGTCGAAAACATTCCGGTTGTGCCAGCCAAAGGGGCCAACGAACACCGGAGCGAAACACCCGTCGGCATACATAGACGAAAAAATTCCCAACAATGTATGGACGTTCAAAGTGGCATCTGATCCGGTCACTCCAGCGCTCATGGGCAACGCCGAACTTGCGTGCGGGCGCGGCGGTCTTGCGGCGAGCGTCTCAGACGGCAGAATGTAGTCCACTGGCAAACATGCCTACTTGAATTGAGCCATTATAAGCTTTATGTATGGACCAGTAGACCACACCAAAGCATATAAAATACGTATAAACTTCTTCAGGGCCGAGGACAATGACCAAAGGGCTTGACGCAAGCGCCTGGATACCAGCCATCCCTAAATCGGGTAGGCCGGTTTATCTCGCGATTGCTGAGGCACTCGCCGCCGATATCTCTTCCGGAACGTTGCGCGAGGGCAGCCGCCTGCCGACGCAACGCAGCCTGGCCAGTTCCCTGGGCATCGATTTCACCACGGTCACCCGTGCCTATAACGAGGCGCAACGCCGCGGCCTGGTCGAAGGCCGCGTTGGGCTCGGGACCTATATCAAGGCCGCACCGCAGCCCCAAACCGCAGCAACCGGCTTGATCGATCTGAGCACGAACTGGCCGCCGCATTTCCGAGACCAGAAACTCACCGCGCGCATCTGGCAGGCAGTCTCCAGCCTGGAGACGGCTGGGCTGGATCTGCTTTTGAACTATCAGGAAGCCGGCGGTGTTGCGCCAGACCGGGCTGCCGGCGCGCACTGGCTCTCCCGCGCGTTCCCGTCTCTCGCGCCAGAGCGCGTCCTGGTCTGCCCGGGCGCGCAGGGCGCGCTGTTTGCGATTGCCGGACAGCTCGCCGGCCCGGGAGACGCGATCTGTGCCGGGGCCATGACGTATCCGGGCTTCCGCTCTCTGGCCGCACATCAGGGATGGCGCCTGATCCCGGTCGCCATGGATGATGAGGGGTTGATCCCCGAGGCGTTCGCTGAAGCCTGCCTGCTGCACCAGCCCAAGGCGCTCTATACAACGCCGACGCTTCATAACCCGACGACCGCCACCATGCCTGCCTATCGCCGGGAGATGATTGCCGCCATCGCCCGTGCCCATGAGGTCGCGATCATCGAGGATGACGCCTATGGCAAGCTGCCCCTGCAGCCGCCACCGCCTCCCCTCGCCGCGTTTGCGCCGGAACTTACTTATTATGTATCCAGTCTGGCCAAATGCCTCTCGCCGGCGCTCAGAGTGGCCTATGTGGTGCCGCCCGACAGCCGTGCCGCCATTCGGTTGGCCGGGGCCCTGCGCGCGACGATGTCCATGACCTCACCTTTCACGGCCGCCATCGCCACCCGCTGGATCCAGGATGGCACCGCCGACGCCGTGCTGGCCGCGATCCGTGCCGAAATGAATGAGCGGCAGGCCGTCGCCCGGTCTGTTCTCCCTCCCGAGCTGATCCGCCATCATCCGGAAAGCCTGCATTTATGGTTGCGCCTGCCGCCGCCCTGGACGCGCGGGGCGTTCATGACCCAGCTGCAGGCCGGGGGCATCAGCGTCACCAGCAGCGACGTGTTCACCTTGGAGGCCCCGCCCGAAGCCGTGCGCCTCAGCCTGGGGCGCGCAAGTTCGCTGGCGGAATTGCGCCGAGGCCTAAAGGCGATCGCCGATTTGCTTAACGAACAGCCGGCCATTTCGGCCACGATGGTGTGAGGAAAAGGAAGAAAGCGGCCGCTTTTTGAAAAAAGCGGCGCAAAAACTTTTGGCGATGCTGGGCCATGGGCGTTGTCAGCGCCAACGCCCATGGCCCAGCACCAATAAAGTTTTTTTGCTTCTTTTTGTTCACAAAAAGAAGTCTCTTCCTTCGCTTACGGCGCCGCTTTTTTCAAAAAGCGGTCCCTCATGCCGATTTCAGCAGGGCAATCGGCAAATCGGCAAAAAGCGCTTTTGCTTCAACCCTCGGCCCGGTCACGGCCATGCCGCTAAAAATATCCGTCCACAGCGCGCCGGGCAGTGTGAGCGCGGTATCGCCCCAGGCCGCCGCCGGCAGCACGGGCGCATCCTCCAGAAATTTCGCCGCAAGCCGGGTCACGGCGACGACAATCCGCCTTTCGCCCTCGCTGCGGGTGAAGGCGAGAATGTGCGGGGCGAACGCGCCTTCGGCTTCCAGTTTCGCATAGCCGCCTGTGGCGAACAGGCTTGACCAGTCCCGGCGCAACGCCAAGGTGCGGGCGATCACCGCCTGTTTCACCGCGCCGCTCGCCCAGCTCTTCAGCAGTTCCGCCGGGGGGACGGCTTGCCGCAAGGCCGCTTGGCGCGCGGCAAAATCCACAGGCCGGCGATTGTCCGGATCGACCAGGCTCTGGTCCCAAAATTCCGCCCCCTGGTAGAGATCCGGCACGCCGGGCGCGGTCAGGCGCAGCACCGTTTGCGCCAGGCCGTTGAGCGCGCCGGCAGCCCCCAGCCGTTCCGCAAAACCGACGATCTCGCCCAATACCGGACGTGACGGGTCCAGCGTCGCGGCGAGGAAGTTCTTGGAGGCGGCCTCATATTCCTCGTTCGGCGCGGCCCATTCCGAGACCAGTTTCGCCTCGCGTATGGCTTTTTCGAGCCAGCCGCCGACGCGTTGGGTAAAGGCCTCAAGCCCCGCGCCGTCCTGAGCCGTAAGGCCCAATGGCCAGGCGGCAACCAGCGTCTGGTACAACATCAGCTCATCCGCCGGGCTTGGCCCCGCCTCCTGGCGGACGATGGCGTTGAGCCGCATCCAGCGTGTGATGGCGGTGGCCCACGCCTCGGGAATTTCCGACAGCACCGCAAGGCGGGCGCGCGTGTCCTCGCCGCGTTTATGGTCGTGCGTCGCGGTGGCGAGCAGCGCGCCGGGGAATTTTTTCGCGCGCTCCAGCATGATGGCATGGAAGCCCGCGGGGCTGAGCGCGAATTGGCCGGGATACGACCCCACCTCGTTGCGCGACAGCAGCCGGCCAAAGCGGTAGAAGGCGGTATCCTCCACCGCTTTCGCGGCCACCGGCGCGGACAATTGCTGGAAACGCACCATGCTGCGCAGCCGCTCGGCCCGGCGCGGGCCGGGCGGCAGCAGCCGGGGCGCTTCCTCCATCAGCCAGCGGCGCAGCAGGTCGAGAATGCGCGTGTCAGCCGTGCGGAAATTCTTCCGCGCGCCGGCCAATGCCCGGTCCATCACGTGCATGTCGGTCTCGCTCGCCCCGGCTTGGCCGGCATAGATGCGATAGACGGGGAAATGCGCGAGGATTTCGGTCAGGCCCCGGCGGATGCCGGTGAGCGTGTAATCGCGCGTGGCGAGATCGCGCCGGGCGATACGGTGCAGGGCGGCGGCCGTGGCGTGCAATTCGCTCGCGAGATTGTCGCGCAGAATTTGCCGCCGCGCCGCCTCCTCCTCCTGCGCGAAATCCGCCGTGCGGCCGGTGATATCGGTCCAGAGCGCCGAGAGCGGGGCTTCACCCGCCGGGTCGTGCAGCACGGCCGAAACCTGGTCCATGAAGTCGTAGCCAGTCGTGCCGTCGGTCCGCCAATCGGGATCGAGCCGCTCGCGGCCATTCAGAATCTTCTCCACCACAATATAAGGCGGTCCCTTCGCCGCCTCGGGCGGGCGTTTTTGGCCCGCGCTCTCCATCGCCCGGCGCAGCTTGCGGGCATAGCCGCGCGGGTCGGCAAGTCCGTCAATATGGTCGATGCGCACACCGTCGATCAGCCCCTCGGCATAGAGGCCGAGCAGAAACCCATGGGTGGCGTCGAACACGCGCGGGTGTTCGACCCGGATGCCGGCCAAGCTGTTGATGTCGAAAAAGCGCCGCCAATTGATTTCGTCCGCCGCGGCGCGCCACCAGGCGAGGCGGTAATGCTGGCGCTGCAGCAACTCGTGCAGGCGGCGGCGTCCATCTTCTTGCGCCGGATCGAACCGGGCAAGAGATTTCTGGACGGCTTCCCCACCCTCCTTGGTTTTGGCGAATGCCGCCAGCATGGCTTTGGCCTCGGCGGCCAGTCCGTAGGCAAGGTGGCTGCCAGGCCGTTTCGCCGCCTCGGCAAAAGCAAGAGAGACGGCCTTGCAGGCGGGTTCGCCATGCAGCACCAAGGCGGCGCTGCGCGGGGAAATCGGGAAACAATGTTCGTGATATTCGATATAGAGCCGGCCGGTCTCCCCGCATTTCAAGCGCAGCGCGCCGGAGTCCAACTCTTCGCCATAGGCCGCCCCGAGGAAGGGAGCCAACAGCTTACGTGTTAGCGAAGTGTCGGGCGGATTCCAGTCGATATCGAAAAATTCCGCATAGCGGCTGGCCTGACCCCATTCCAGAACGTCCAGCCACCAGGCATTGTCGGCACCGCCCACCCCCATATGGTTGGGCACGATGTCCAGCAGCAGCCCCATATTCTGCGCGCGCAGCGCCGCCATCAACCGCCGCAGCGCTTCGATGCCTCCAAGTTCCGGATTGATCTCGTTATGGTCGACAATGTCGTAGCAATGCGTCGAGCCCGGACGGGCTTTGAGCAGCGGTGAGGCGTAGAGATGGGAGATGCCGAGGGCGGCCAGATACGGCACGATCGGCACCGCATCGTCGAGCGTGAAGCCCGAGAAGAACTGCAGGCGGGCGGTCGCCCGGGGTGTGGTGGCGAGAGTCATTTCCTGTGGCTGCCGAGCCTTGCTTTCACGGTCTGCCCGGCGGCGCCAGCGCGCAGCCTGTTCATGCCTGTCGCCACAGGCTGGTGGCGAAGCCGGGCAACATCTCGCTTGTCAGGCCGGGTCCGTAGAGCAAGTCTCCCTCCACCGGTTTACAGGGCACCGGCGCGGCGGCGAAATTCGTGGCCAGAGTGAGCCGACTTCCGTCATTCATGCGCCAGGCGGCCCGCACCGCATGGGCCGAGAGCGCGGTGGCGCCCGCTGACTTACAGCCCGGCATCAACGGCATGATGAGGCGCCGCCGCAGGCGCAGGCAGTCCGTGTAAAGTGCGGTCCAGTCATTATCCGTGACCTGCGGAATCGAGGCGTGGAAGGTCGAGGCGGCGTTCGGATCAGGAATGCGGGCCCGCTTCCTTGGCTCCCTGAAGGCGGAAAACCGCGCGAATTCCTTGCGCCGCCCCGCCGTCACCTGCCGGCCAAGTTCGTCATGGTGATCCGTAAAATACAGGAACGGCCGGCTTTCGCCGAATTCCTCGCCCATGAAAATCAGCGGGATCTGCGGTGTGAGCAGCAGCATCGCGATGGCTGCACGCAGCGCCTCGGGATGCGCCAGGCTGCGGAGCCGTTCGCCGAGCGCGCGGTTGCCGACCTGGTCGTGATTCTGCAGGCAAATGACAAAGGCGGTGGGTGGCAGATGGGTGCTGGCGCGGCCGCGCGGCTGGCCCCCGCGATGCGGCGCCGGGTCGCCCTGGTAGGCGAACCCCTCGGCCAGGCAGCGCGCCATCTGCTGCGCCGGAGACTGAAAATCCTCGTAATAGCCTTCCGCCTCGCCCGTCAGCAGCACATGCGCGCAATGATGCCAGTCATCGGCCCATTGCGCGTCGAATTTCTTCTCGCCCACGGCGACATGGAGAAGATCCGCGTCGTTTTCTTCGTTTTCCAGGATCAGATGAATGTGCCGATCGGGCAGCGCGGTGCGGAGTGTTTCTGCCATTTCCAGCAGGAACGGCGTGTCCTCGATGGCGTGCACGGCGTCGAGGCGCAACCCGTCAAAACGATAGTCGCGCAACCAGTACAGGGCATTGCCGATGAAGAAATCCCGCACCTCGGGGCGGCGGAAATCGATCGCGACTCCCCAGGGCGTGTGCCGGTCGGTGCGGAAAAAGGATTTCGCATAGAGGTGAAGATAATTCCCGTCTGGGCCGAAATGATTGTACACCACGTCAAGAAACACCTGCAGCCCAAGCCCGTGCGCCGCGTCGATCAGCCGTTTGAGCGCCTGCGGGCTGCCATAGGCGGCATCCGGCGCGTAGGGCAGCACGCCGTCATAGCCCCAATTATGCCGACCGGGAAAATCCGCGATCGGCATCAATTCGATGGCGGTGACGCCCATTGCCGCAAGGCGCGGCAGCTGCGCCGTCACGCCGTCGAAGCCGCCATAGGCCCCCACATGCAGCTCATAAATCACGGTTTCCGCCCAGGGCAGACCACGCCAGTCTGCATGTTGCCAGGGATAATCAGGATCGATGATCAGGCTCGGCCCATGCACGTCATCAGCCTGCGCGCGGGAGGCCGGGTCCGGAACCAGGGTTTCGCCGTCGATCCGGTAATGATAGGCGGTGCCGATCGGCGCGGTCAGCCGGGCGTGATACATGCCGCGCGCATCACGCCGCATCTCCGTCGCAGCCCCTTCCGCCACCACCTCGACCCGCCGCGCCTGCGGCGCCCAGAGCGAGAATTCCACCTCACCGGAGGCGGTCATGCGGGCGCCGAAATGCCGCATCATCCGCTATGGACCGTCGCGCCAAGCAGCACCAGCGCATGCGCCGGCACATGCACGGCGCCGTTTGGCAACAACATCTTGTCCCCGTCGGGGTCAGCGCTGTCCAAGAGCACCTCCCAAGGCAAGTCCTGGTTGGGCACCATAAAGTCGCGCGGCTGGTCCGAGGCGTTGCATAGCAGCAAGGTGAGGTCGACGGTATCGTCGGTCAATACGGCGCGGCGTAAACTCAGCATCTGCGCGGCGGCATCGGCCCAGGCGGTCAGGCTGAGCGCCTCGCCCGCCTCGTCAAACCAGGCGGCATCCTCGATTCCCGGCAACACTTCCACGGTACTGTGCAAAAATCTTTCGCTGCGCAGGCTCGGACGCGCAGAGCGCAGGGCGGTCAGGCGTTGTGTGAAACGCAGCAACTGCTGCGCCGTGGTCGGTCCGGCCTCGAGCAGGCCGCTCCAATCCACCCAGGAGATTTCGTTGTCCTGGCAATAGGCATTGTTATTACCCTGCTGCGTGCGGCCAAACTCGTCGCCGCCGAGCAGCATTGGCGTGCCGTGCGCGCAGAACAGGGTCGCCAGGATGGCCCGCTGCACCCGCCCGCGCAGCTCGAGAATGCCCGGATCGTCCGTCGGCCCTTCGGCGCCGTAATTGGCGGAATAATTCTCGGCATGGCCGTCCGTGTTGTCCTCGCCGTTGGCGAGGTTGTGGCGCTCATTGTATGAGACCAGGTCCTGCAACGTGAAACCATCGTGAGAGGCCGCATAATTGACGCTGGCCCAGGGCTTGCGGCGGAATTTATCGAAAATGTCGCCCGAGCCCATCAGCCGCGCGGCAAGCTCGGGACGCTGCCCGGGATCGCCGCGCCAGAAGCGGCGCACCGTGTCGCGGAAGCGGTCATTCCATTCGGCGAAACCCGGCGGATGGTTGCCGAGCTGGTAGCCGCCCAACCCGACATCCCAGGGCTCGGAAATCAGTTTCAGCCGGGACAGCAGCGGGTCCTGCCGCAACGCGTCGAAGAAACCGCAACAAGGGTCGAAGCCATGCGCTTCACGGCCGAGCGTGGTGCCGAGATCGAAGCGGAAGCCGTCAACATGATAGGCCTGCGCCCAATGGCGCAGACTATCCATCACCATCTGCAGCACGCGCGGATGGGACAGGTTCAGCGTGTTGCCGCAGCCGGTGTCATTGATCAGCCGGCGCGGATCGTCATTGACCGCCCGATAGTAGGAACGGTTGTCAATGCCGCGCCAGGACAGGGTGGGGCCCATCTCATTGCCCTCGCAGGTATGGTTGTACACCACGTCGAGGATCACCTCGATGCCGGCCGCGTGCAGGCGGCGCACGGCCTGGCGCAGCTCCTGCAACGCGCCATCATTGGCGGCAAAATAATGACGCTCGGGCGCGAAATAAGCGAGCGTCGAATACCCCCAGTAATTGCGGAGTTTTTTGGCGGTCAGGAAGCGGTCATGGACAAACGCATGGATCGGCAGCAGTTCGATGGCGGTAACGCCGAGCCGGTGCAGATACTCGATGATCCACGGATCGCCCAGGGCGGCGAAACTGCCGCGCTCATGCGCCGGGATCGCCGGGTGGCGCATGGTGAGCCCCTTCACATGGGTTTCGTAGATCACCGTTTGCGCCCAAGGCGTGCCCGGCAGAACGTCGCCGCCCCATGGGAAATGATCGTCCACCACCACGGCCTTTGGCATGGCGGCGGCAGAATCGCGGCGGTCGAAGGAGAGGTCCTGGCGGGGCGAGCCGACGCGGTAACCGAACAGCGCGTCCGACCAGTGCAGGCGTCCGACCAGTTTTTTCGCGTAAGGGTCAAGCAGCAGCTTGTTTGGGTTGAAGCGATGCCCGGCCTCCGGCTGGTAGGGTCCCCCGACGCGATAGCCGTAGACCAAGCCAGGTCCAGCCTGCGGCACATAGCCATGAAACGTTTCGTCGGTGCAGGATGGCAGTTCCAGCTGGGCGATCTCGTGGCGTCCGGCGGCGTCGAACAAGCAGAGAACCACACGCTCCGCATGTGCCGAAAAGAGTGCGAAATTCACCCCGAGCCCGTCCCAAGACGCGCCCATCGGAA
>Ga0310811_10004681_pt1 | contig 17221 bp, 14 predicted proteins | sample YCmetagenome_FD_207642 | JGI IMG/M metagenome (GOLD analysis project Ga0310811, IMG submission 207642) | Soil microbial communities from experimental microcosm in Duke University, North Carolina, United States - YC | ecosystem: Engineered > Artificial ecosystem > Soil microcosm > Unclassified ...
TTAAAGAGGACAGAGCATGCCCCGTTTCGCCGCCAATCTCTCCATGATGTTCACCGAGGTGCCGTTCCTCGACCGCTTCGAGGCGGCTGCGAAAGCCGGCTTCACCGCGGTGGAATACCTGTTTCCCTATGAGTTCCCGGCGAAGGAAGTCGGCGACCGCTTGCATCGCAACGGCCTGACCCAGGCGCTGTTCAACCTGCCGCCCGGCAATTGGGCCGCCGGCGAGAAAGGTTTTGCCGCGTTGCCCGAGCGGTTCGGCGATCTCAAGGAGAGCCTCGTCACCGCGCTGCCTTATGCGCAGGCGACCGGCGTCAAGCGGCTGCATCTGATGGCCGGGATTGCCGAACGCAGCGACCGCAAGGCGGTGGAAGCGTTCTACAAGTCGGTCGCCTATGCCGCCGAGTTCTTTGCGCCGCACGGGCTCGACGTCGTGATCGAGCCGATCAATGCGCGCAACGTGCCCGGCTACTTCCTCAACGATTTCAATTTCGCCCATGATCTCATCAAGGAACTGAATATCCCGAACCTGAAACTTCAGTTCGACATCTATCACTGCCAGATCATCCATGGCGACGTGACCATGCATCTGCGCGAGATGATGCCGGTCATCGGTCATACTCAGATCGCCAGCATTCCCTCGCGCAACGAGCCAGATGGCGAGGAGCTGAACTATCCTTATCTGTTCGCCGAGCTCGACCGGCTCGGCTACACCGGCTTTGTCGGCTGCGAATATAATCCGCGCGGCAAGACGACCGATGGCCTGGCCTGGTTCAAGCCCTATGCGGGGGTGAAGCCGTGAGCTTGAAACTCGGCTGCATCGCCGACGATTATACTGGCGCCTCCGATCTCGCCAACACGCTCACACGCGCCGGCCTTCGCACCGTGCAGACCATCGGCGTGCCCTCCGACGATCTGGCGCTGCCCGAAGTCGACGCCGTGGTGGTGTCGCTGAAAAGCCGCTCGATCGAGGCATCGATGGCGGTGGAGCGCTCGCGCGCGGCGGAGAAATGGCTGCGCGGCCGTGGGGCTTCGCATGTGCTGTTCAAGGTCTGCTCGACGTTCGATTCCACCGACGAGGGCAATATCGGCCCGGTCATGGACGCGCTCCGCGCCGATTCCGGCGACAAGATCGTGCTGGTGACCCCGGCTTTCCCGGAAACCGGCCGCACCGTCTATCAGGGCAATCTCTTCGTCGGCGCCGTGCCGCTGAACGAAAGCCCGTTGAAGGACCATCCGCTCAACCCCATGCATGATTCCAACCTGGTCCGCGTCCTGGCGCGCCAGAGCCGGACCAGGATCGGCCTGGTCGATCTTGCGACCGTCACGCGTGGTCCGGAAGCGGTACGCGCGAAACTGACCGATCTCGCAGGCAAAGGCGTTGGCGCGGCCATCATCGATGCGGTGTTCGACCTCGATCTCGAAACCATTGGCGCGGTCGCCGTCAAGCACAAGGTGTCGGTCGGCGCTTCCGGCATGGGACTTGGGCTGGCGCGGGCGCTCGCCAGCGGCAAGGCGGCCGCGCCGGATATCGCATCCGAGCCGGTCGGCGGGCCAGCGGCATGTCTTGCGGGAAGCTGCTCGCAGGCGACGCTCGGGCAAATCGCCAATGCCGAGAAGATCATGCCGGTGCTGCATCTTGATCCGGATCAAGTCATCAAGGGCAAGGATGAAGCGCGTCGCGCGCTCGCCTGGGCGCGCGAGCGGCTTGACAGCGGGCCCGTGCTGATCGTTTCCAGCTCGACCCCGGATGAGGTCGCAGCGCTCCAGGCGCGCCATGGCCGCGATGCTGCCGGCCACGCCATCGAGCAGGCGATGGCCGATATCGCCGAAGGGCTGGTGCAATCGGGCGTGCACCGGCTGGTCGTCGCCGGCGGTGAAACCTCGGGCGCGGTGGTCGACCGGTTGAAGATTCCGGGCTTTCTGGTGGGCGCCGAGATCGCCGCCGGGGTGCCGGTGCTGCGTGCGGTTGGCGCCAAAGAGGGCGCGATGCTGCTTGCCCTGAAATCAGGCAATTTCGGCGGCCCTGAATTTTTCTCCGACGCGCTGGGGCTCATGCGCTGAACCCAAGCGGAATATCGCGTCATGTATTTCTAGCGGCCGCCGGCGCCACCTATCGCAAACGTGATCCGCGAGCACATGCCGCGTCCAGGCAGCCTGATCTGGCCGGATCACGCGGGTTCCGCACTGTTTGCGTTGTCGCAGACCCTAGCTATCGCGGAAGTGAAGGAGGGCGTTGCGCTCTGCTGTTACCTGATCGCCGACGGTTCAGGTAAACAAGCTTCGGAAGTGACGCCGGGCTGGGATGTCCTGCCATTTCCCAACGCCCTTGGGGAATGCCTACGACATGATCGCACTGGTCCGCATCGCGCTCAGCCGACCCTACACTTTTGTCGTGCTCGCGCTCTTGCTGTTGCTGCTCGGTCCGCTGGCGGCGCTTCGTACCCCGACCGACATCTTTCCCGACATCCGCATCCCCGTGATCGGCGTGGTCTGGCAGTATACGGGCCTGCCGCCGGACCAGATGGCGGGACGCATGGTGACGCCGTTCGAACGTGCGCTGACGACCACCGTCAACGACATCGAGCACATCGTCGCCAACTCCTATAACGGCGTCGGCATCGTCAAGATCTTCTTCCAGCCCAACGTCGACATCCGCACCGCCAACGCGCAGGTGACGGCGATCTCGCAGACGATGCTCAAGCAGCTGCCGCCGGGATCGACCCCGCCTTTGATCCTGAACTACAACGCCTCGACCGTTCCGATCATCCAGCTCGCATTATCGGGCGAGGGACTCACCGAGCAGAACCTCGCCGACCTCGGCATCAACCAGCTCCGCACGCCGCTGGTGACCGTGCCGGGCGCTGCCATTCCCTATCCGTTCGGCGGCAAGCAGCGCCAGATCCAGATCGACCTCAACTCGGCGGCGCTGCAGGCGCGCGGCCTGTCCGGACAGGACGTCGCCAATGCGCTTGCTTCGCAAAACCTGATCACGCCGGTCGGGACCGAGAAGATCGGCGAGTTCGAGTACAACATTCAGCTCAACAACTCGCCGCTCAAGATCGAGCAGCTCGGCGATCTGCCGATCAAGGCCGTCAATGGCGCCATGGTCTATGTCCGCGACGTCGCGAGCGTGCGTGACGGCAATCCGCCGCAGACCAACATCGTCCATGTCGACGGTAACCGCTCGGTTCTGATGATGGTGCTGAAGGCCGGCGCGATCTCGACGCTCGATATCATCTCCGGCATCAAGCAGAAGGTGGTTGAGATCAAATCGCAGCTTCCCGACACGCTGAAGATCGGCTTCGTCGGCGACCAATCGGTGTTCGTTCGCGGGGCCATCGGCGGCGTCGCCAATGAAGGCGTGATCGCGGCCTGCCTGACCAGCCTGATGATCCTGCTGTTCCTCGGAAGCTGGCGCTCGACCGTCATCATCGCGATCTCGATCCCGCTATCGATTCTGGGTGCCATCATCATGCTGTCGGCGGTCGGCGAGACGCTCAACATCATGACGCTGGGCGGGCTCGCGCTCGCCGTCGGCATCCTGGTCGATGACGCCACCGTCACCATCGAGAACATCAATTACCATCTCGAGCAGGGCAAGCCGGTGACGCAGGCGATCCTCGACGGCGCCCAACAGATCGTCACGCCCGCCTTCGTCTCGCTGCTCTGCATCTGCATCGTGTTCGTGCCGATGTTCTTCCTGACCGGTGTCGCCCGCTTCCTGTTCGTGCCGATGGCGGAAGCCGTGATGTTCGCCATGATGTGGTCGTTCATCCTGTCGCGCACGCTGGTGCCGACGATGGCGAACTATCTGTTGAAGCCGCATACGCATCACGAAGACGAGGCGCCGCAGCCGACTCGCAATCCTTTGGTCAAATTCCAGCGCGGTTTCGAGGCGCGGTTCGAGCGCTTCCGTCAGGGTTATCGCGATGTGCTGTCGCTGGCGCTCGGCCACCGCGCGATCTTCGTGACGGGCTTCCTCGGCTTTGTTGCGGTCTCGTTCCTGCTGGTGCCGTTCCTGGGACGAAACTTCTTCCCCTCGGTCGACGCCGGCAACATCCTCATGCACGTCCGCACGCAAATCGGCACCCGGGTCGAGGAGACTGCCAGCCAGTTCGCCGACGTGCAGAAGGCGATCCGCAAGATCATCCCCGCAAGCGAGATCGAGACGGTGACCGACAATATCGGCATGCCGATCTCCGGCATCAACATGACCTACAACAACACCGGCGTGATCGGTCCGCAGGACGGCGACATCCAGATCAAGCTCCGTGAAGGCCACCGGCCGACGGCCGAATATGTCAAGACGATGCGCGAGCAGCTGCCAAAGGTCTTTCCCGGCATGACGTTCGCGTTCCTGCCCGCCGACATCGTCAGCCAGATCCTCAATTTCGGCGCGCCAGCGCCGATCGACCTGCAGATCCGCGGCGCCAATGTGGCGGCGAATTTCGCTTATGCCGGCAAGCTGCTGGGTCGCATCCGCCGCATCCCCGGCATCGCGGATGCTCGCATCCAGCAGTCGCCCAACAGTCCGACCTTCGACATCGATGTCGACCGCACGCGCGCGCAATATGTCGGTCTCACCGAGCGCGACGTCACCAACAGCCTGGTCGTCAATCTCGCCGGCTCTTCGCAGGTCGCGCCGACCTACTATCTCAATCCGGAAAACGGCGTGTCGTATTCGATCGTGATGCAGACGCCGCAATACCAGATCGATTCCCTCTCCGCGCTGCAGGCGCTGCCGCTCACGGCGAGCGGCAATCCGCAATCGCCGATCCTGGGCGGCATCGCCGACATCAAGCGCACGACCTCGAGCGCGGTGGTGTCGCAATACGACATCCAGTCCATGGTGCAGATTTTCGCAACCCCGCAGGGCCGCGATCTCGGCGCGGTCGCCGCCGATGTCCGGGCGCTGCTTACGGAGACCGCCAAGGATGTGCCGAAAGGAAGCTCGGTGGTCCTGCTTGGCCAGGTGCAGACCATGGACTCGGCCTTCTCGGGCCTGTTGTTCGGGCTGCTCGCCGCGGCAGTGCTGATCTATCTTTTGATCGTCGTGAACTTCCAGTCCTGGTCCGACCCCTTCGTGATCATCACCGCGCTGCCGGCCGCGCTTGCCGGCATCGTCTGGATGCTGTTCACGACGCAAACGACGCTGTCGGTGCCGGCGCTGACCGGCGCCATCATGTGCATGGGCGTCGCCACCGCCAACAGCGTGCTGGTGATCAGTTTCGCCCGCGAACGCTATGAGGAGTTGGGCGATCCCGTGATGGCCGCGATGGAAGCGGGCTTTGTTCGCTTCCGTCCTGTTCTCATGACCGCGCTAGCCATGATCATCGGCATGGCGCCGATGGCACTCGGGCTGGGCGAGGGCGGCGAGCAGAACGCGCCGCTTGGGCGCGCTGTGATCGGCGGCCTGATCTTCGCTACGACGGCAACGTTAGTGTTTGTTCCGGTGGTTTTCAGTATGGTACACAAGAAACGAGGCGCCAGCGCCGCCGCCCCATTGGAGATCCAGCATGCCCATTGAACAGAGCCACCCGGTGTCGCGCCGGAAGCTGGGCATCATAGGCTTGCTGGCAAGTGTCGTGCTGGTTGCAGTCGTCATCACGGGTATTCGCGCGCGCGAACAATCCGACGAAAAGCTCAAGGAATGGACCGACGACCAGGCGGTTCCGACGGTGGCCGTGACGCTGCCGGACGCCAAGGTCATCAACCCGACCATCGACCTGCCGGGACGGCTGGAAGCCTATTACCGCGCGCCGATCTTCGCCCGTGTACAGGGCTATCTGAAGAGCTGGAGCGCCGACATTGGCGCCCGCGTCAAGGCCGGCCAGGTGATCGCCCAGATCGAGGCGCCCGATCTCGACCAGCAATTGATGCAGGCCAAGGCCGATCTTGCCAGCGCCGAAGCCAGCGCCAAGCTTTCGGCGGCGACGCTCGCGCGCCGCAAGACGCTGATCGCCTCCAACTTCGTCTCGATGCAGGAGATCGACGAGCGCACCGCCGATCTCTCCAACAAGGACGGCACGGTGAAGGCGGATCAGGCCAATGTCGAGCGGCTGGAAGCGCTCTCCGCCTACAAGAAGATCACCGCGCCGTTCGACGGCATCGTCACCGCGCGCGATACCGACGTTGGTGCGCTGATCAATGCCGGTGGCGGCTCGGGGCCCGCGATGTTCGTGATCTCGGACATTTCCAAGCTGCGCGTCTATGTCAACGTGCCGCAGAACTACGTTCCGCAGATCAAGATCGGCGCGAAGGCGGTTATCACGGTGCCCGAATATCCGAACCGCACCTTCCAGGCGACGGTGGAAGCTTCCGCGCAGGCGGTCGACGTTGCCTCCGGCACGACGCGGATGCAACTCGGCCTTACCAATTCGGGCGGCGAGCTCATGCCGGGCGGTTACGCCAATGTGCGCCTCAGCCTGCAGCGCGACGGCGTGCCGCTCTCCATTCCCGCGAGCGCGCTGATCTTCAACCAGAACGGCCTGCGCGTTGCGACCGTCGGCGCCGGCGACAAGATCCAGTTCAAGACGGTGAAGATCGCGCGCGATCTCGGCCGCACCATCGAGCTCGCCTCGGGGCTCTCGCCTGAGGATCGCGTCGTGGTGACGCCGCCCGACGGCATCGCCGACGGCGACCAGGTCCGCATCGCGGGCGCTACTGCCAAAGCCGACACCGCCAAGCCCAAGCCCGAGAAGGTCTCCGAGAAGCAGGACGCAAAGGGGTAATTACTCTCGTGCCCCGGATGCAACGCAGCGCGTAAGCGGTGCGTTGCTGATCCGGGGCCCATCCGCCCGCACGCTGTCTCATGGGTCCGCATCTGCGGGGCGGGCATCACTTCGTGCTGCACCGCGCGTGAGACACGAGCGTTATCTCACCCGCCACTGCGGCACGCCATCTTCCATCGTGATCTCGCCGAGCGATCCCACCGGCGTGCGATCCATGTTCCTTAAATGTGCGAGCGTCGTCTCATCGCTGGCAGAGATGCGCCCCAGCGTGCGCCTTCCGTCCTCGGTCCGCAGCATTACGACGCCATGCTCGACCTCGCCTTTGCCGCGATAGATCTCGGTGAAGGCCTCGACCTTGCCTCTACCGCCCGCTTCAGCGACGAACTCCGGCACCGTGCCTCTGTTGCGATCGGCGTCCGCCTGTACGCTGTGCTCCTGCTTCATCGCTTCGCTCGGCACCTGCCGCGACAACACGAGCCCGTGATGCTTGGTGACGAAGCCGCCCTGGCCATAGAGTAGGCCGAGCTTTGCGCCATCACGCATCTTGCGCACCATCGCGCAAGCCGCATGCGTCATATAGGTGTTGAGCGGCGCGCCGAAGAAGGTGAGCCCGCCTGTTACGGTCGGCTCGACGTCGGGACCGAGCCCCAGCGTCCGCCGTGCCATCTTGGGCACGCAGGGGAAGCAGCTATAGAGCTCGATCGCATCGAACATCCTGCCATCGCCGCCGGCGAGCTCCGTCACGGCATTGAGCACTGCATTCTGCGCGTGGCTCTCGTTGAACTGGTCGCGGATCAGATAATCGCGCGGCTCTTCGGCCGATGCGCCACCGACCGGATAGATGATCTTGTCTTCAGCAACGCGCGCGGCGCGCGCTTTGGCCAGACTTGTCAGCAGCACCGCGCCGCCCATGTTCACGGTGGGGTTCGCCACCATCAGCTTGGTGTAGGGCCAGGCGATCAGCCGGTTCTCCGGCGTCGGCGTCGTGATCTCGTCGGAGGTAAAGCGCTTCTTCAGCCAGGAATTGGGATTTTCCGACGCGACGCGCGAATAGGTCGACCATAGTGCGCCGGACTCGGCGAGCGCCTCGCGCGGTGTCTGGCCCCAATGCGCTGATGTCGCGCTCTCATAGAGCGGATAGACCGTGATCGGGCGGAACACGCCAAGCTTCACCGCAAGCGGCTTCTGGAACGCCGCGCCACGCTTGGGCTCTTCCACGTCCTTGGCAAAGGGCGTCCAGGGCAGGGTGATGCCTGATCGTTCCGCCTTGGTCGCCGTCGATTGCGCCTCGGCGCCACAGACGGCGGCCACCGAACATTCGCCGCGCGCGATACGCTGCGCCGCTTCGTGCAGGTAGCGGATCGGGCTCTCGCCGCCGACCGGGCCGTAATAGCAATGCGCAGGGTCGACGCCGAGCCGCGCCGCCAACAGCTTCTCCGGATCGCGATAGCGCCAGCTGAGGAAGCTCACGACATCGAGCGAGCCGATGTCGCCGAGGAGTTCTGCGCCGCTGTCGGCTTCCGCCTGCCGCAGTGCCTGTTCCAACAACGCGAGCGGCTCGAGGCCGTCGGCGATTTCCTTCGGACGGTCGACGATCTCGCCGACGCCGACGATGACGGGAATGCGGTCTTCGGGGATGTTTGCCATTCTTGTTTCACTTCCAGACATTTACTCAGTCGTCATTGCGAGAAGCGAAGCGACGAAGCAATCCATGGTGTCGCAGGTGGCGAAATGGATTGCTTCGCTGAGCCTGTCATCGGGCCGCGCTTCGCGCGGACCCGTTGGCTCGCAATGACGAAGGGTTGGGTTATTCCGCGACGAGTGCATTCATGTGCTCGATCGCCTCGACAAAATCTTCCTTGAACTCCTGCACCACGGCGCCGGCCGATTTCACGCTGTCGACGAGGCCGACGCCCTGACCGACGAAATAACTCACGAGGTCACGCGCCTTGGGATTGCCGGCCGCGGCCGCGCGGTCGATGGAATTGAAGGCGTCGCGGCTGATGATGCTTTGCAGCGGCATCGGCAGCGCGCCGGGGCTGTCGGGCGAGCGGTCCCAGGCATCGGTCCAGACCGAGCGCAATTGCCGCGCTGGTTTCCCGGTGCGGCCCTTGGAGCGGATCGCGTCTCGCGAGGACGCCGCGATCATCTTCTCGCGGAAAATCTCGCTGGTCTCGGATTCCACCGTCGCCAGCCATACCGAGCCGGTCCACGCGCCGGCCGCGCCCATCGCCATGCAGGCTGCCATCTGACGGCCGGTCATGATGCCGCCGGCAGCCAGCACCGGCACGTCGCGGATCGGCTTGATCGCCTTGATCACCTCCGGCACCAGCACCATGGTCGACACTTCGCCGCAATGGCCGCCAGCCTCGGTGCCCTGCACGACCAGGATATCGACGCCGGCCGCGACCTGCCGCAGCGCATGCTCCTTGGCGCCGACCAGCGCCGCGACCGGAACGCCGTGCCGGCGGCCGCGATCGATCATCTCCTTCGGCGGCACGCCGAGCGCGTTGGCGATCAGCTTGATCGGATGGCGAAAGGACACGTCGAGCAACTCGAGCGCAGTCTCGGCATCAAAGGGTTGCGGCTGATTATCGGCCACGTTCTGCGTCGTCAGCTCGATGTCGTGTTTCCTGAGCAGATTGCGGGTGAAGTCGCGATGCTCCCTTGAGATGCGTGCTTCCAGACTTTTCCAGGTGACGTTCTTCTCGCCCGCGGTCGAGATGTTTTCGGGGATCAGCACGTCGACGCCATAGGGCTTGCCGTCGACATGGGCGTCGATCCATTTCAGCTCCCGCTCCAGCGTTTCCGGCGAATGGGCGGTCGCACCGAGCACGCCAAAGCCGCCGGCGCGGCTCACGGCCGCGACCACGTCGCGGCAATGGCTGAACGCGAGCAGCGGAAACTCGATGCCCAGCATGTCGCAGATCGGTGATTTCATCGGCGTCAACTCCTGACGAATTTTTCTTGTTCTGTTCGAACGACGCTAGCCCATCGAGGTGCCGGGCGGAAGTAAGCCAAGGTGATGGAAGCGTCCCTCAGAGCCCGTCATTCCGGGGCGCGTAAGCGAACTATGGTGCGCAATTGCGCACCTGAGAATCTCGAGATTCCGGGTTCTCGCTTACGCGAGCCCCGGAATGACGGGGAGGTACTTGACCCGACCGTCCCCGTCTTGCTTCCATAGGCTAAACAAGAACGTCCGCTGGAGCACCCATGAGCGACGCGCCCACCTATGAACCCCCGAAAGTCTGGATCTGGAACATGGAGAGCGGGGGCCGCTTTGCCAGCATCAACCGTCCCATCGCCGGTCCTACCCACGACAAGGAACTTCCCGTCGGCAAGCATCCGCTGCAGCTTTATTCTCTGGCAACGCCGAACGGCCAGAAGGTCACGATCATGCTGGAAGAGCTGCTCGCGGCTGGTCACAAGGGCGCGGAATACGACGCCTGGCTGATCCGGATCGACGGCAACCAGTTCGGCAGCGGCTTTGTGGCGATCAACCCCAATTCCAAGATCCCGGCAATGATGGACCGCAGCGGCTCCGAGCCGATCCGCATTTTCGAGTCCGGCTCAATCCTGCTGTATCTGGCCGAAAAGTTCGGCGCCTTCCTGCCGAAAGACATCAAGACCCGCACCGAATGCCTGTCCTGGCTGTTCTGGCAGATGGGATCGGCGCCCTATCTCGGTGGCGGCTTTGGCCACTTCTATGCCTACGCGCCGACCAAGATCGAATATGCGATCGACCGTTTCGCGATGGAGGTGAAGCGCCAGCTCGACGTGCTCGATCGCCGGCTCGCCGATAACGAATATCTCGGTGGCAGCGAATACTCGATCGCCGATATCGCGGTGTGGCCGTGGTATGGCGGGCTGGTGAAGGGCCTGCTTTACGGTGGTGGCGAATTCCTGTCGGTGCAGGATTACAAGAACGTGCAGCGCTGGACCGACCAGATTGCCAAGCGTCCGGCAGTCAGGCGAGGCCGCATCGTCAACCGTGTCTCGGGCGATCCTGCGAGCCAACTGCACGAGCGCCACGACGCCAGCGACTTCGAGACGAAGACGCAGGATAAGGTCGGCGACAAGATCGGAGAGCAGGCCAAGTGAGCTTTTACGAAAAAGGTCCGATTCGTATCCATTACGCGGAGGCTGGCTCCGGCTTCCCGCTGCTGCTGATCGCCGGCGGCGGATTGAACTCGAACATCACGGGGATCACCGGCGATTATCCGCCCTTCAACGCGATCAAGGAATTCGGGGACGAATACCGCTGCATCGCCTACGACCTACGGAATGCTCCACCGGGCCAATCCACCGGCCCGCTCGAGATCGACAGGCCCTGGGACTCGCATGCCGACGATCAGCTCGCGCTGATGGATCATCTCGGTTTCGACCGGTTCATGGTGCTCGGCTTCTGCATCGGCGGTCCCCTGATCTGGAACCTGATCAAGCGCGCGCCTGACAGGATCGTCGCAGCGGTGCTGGCGCAGCCGAGCGGCTCGCGGCCTGAGGCGCGCGATCTCTTCTACGACAACAACATGAAGGGTTGGGCTCCGCAGCTTGTCGAACGCCGCCCCGATCTGACGATGGAGCAGGCCGAGAGATTCCTGACCCGGATGTATCGCACCGATCCCGATTTCGTCTTCACCGTGACGCGCGACTTCGTGCGGCAATGCCAGACGCCGGTGCTGATCCTGCCCGACGACGTCCCGGCGCATCCTTACGCGGTTGCCATGGAATCCGCGATGCTGGCGCCGAAGGCCGAGGTCAGCATGTTTCCATGGAAGGAGCCGAAGGAGCGCGTTCCGCTCGCCGTGCGTCAGATCCGCTCGTTCCTGCGCGCGCACCGGCCGGCGATGGCGTAGTTGCGATCTCAAATCTTCCCCGTCATTCCGGGATGGCGCGTTAGCGCCAGACCACAGGTGCGCAATTGCGCACCATAGTTCGACGCATTCGCATCACCCCGGAATGACGCTCGCAACCCTTACTGCTTCTTCCTGGTCGCGTCGACGTTGATGCCGGCGACCTTCCAGATCTTGTTGTTCTGGATGAAGCGCAGGCGGTACTTCACTTCCATGTCGTCGGTCTTGAACACGCCCGCCAGCACCAGCGCGCCGTCATTGTCGATCTTGGCCTTCTCGTAGGAATCATAATCCGCCGTGACCACGTCCTCGAAATAGAGCTCGTTCTTGCGGAACGCTTCGAACGCCGAGGCCATCTTGTCGGCCGTGAACTGCGATTGAAACTCCTTCGACGCCTTGGCCACGAAGACGGAATAATTATTGGTCATGTTGGCGTCGTTGAAAGTCATCAGGGTCGTACGGATCAAGACGTCCTGATCGTCGTCGGCGGGGATGTCGGCCGCGAAGGCAGGTAGCACATATGTGAAAGCGAGAGCGAACAACGCGATAAAGCAAATTGCTAGATTGGCTCGAATTGATTTCATGAAAAGCCCCAATGTTGGATTTGCCAGCATCCGCCATCCCCTAGCTGTATGCGTGCGATTTGCCAACGCCCGCTTCACCGAATTGCCGGATTGGGCCCGAAATCATGCGCCAAAGCCCTCGTTCGTGAGCGGGGTCGATATGACTGCTCAAAAACACGCCCGGGACAGGAACGTGCGCCCGCGGCGGACGTTCGCATTCGACGAAGTCATAATCGGAGGTGGATGCCATGAAGTTGAATACTCTTGGCGCAGCCATGTGTGCGTTGATCCTGTCTGTTGTGACGGCATCGGCGCAGTCGAACAATTCGCCGGCCACCGCTCCCAGCGGGCAGAACTCCGGCGCGGGAATTCCAGGCCAGCCCGGCAACAAGAATGGGCCTCCCGCGCAAAAAGGAACGATTGGTTCGACGGCGACGACCAAACAGGGCAATATCACGACCCAGGAACAGGACTCCGCCCGCATCAAGGGACTCCCTGGCAACAAGAGCGGGGAGCCGGAGAAGCGGCCACAGCCCCGTTAGCGTTCGGCGGATATCAGCCGGCCCTGCCGGTGTGCATATAACAGAGGCTGTGCCATCGAGGTGACGGCGCGGCGGGCTTTAACGCGCGCCCGCCGCCGCGGGGAACACCACGCGATCGTCAGTGCGACAATAACGGTCCGCGAACATCCGCCCCATCGGGTGGTAGCGCTCCATGTGCACGCGCATGGCCTCGTGGTCCCACAGCTCATCGCGGATATGGGAATTGATCCCTTCGCCCATGATCAGGACGCGGTCGCCGTTGACGTCGATCTCCTTCCAGGTCCTGCACTCCATCGCCCAGGGCGTGTCGGCCAGCCGCGGCACGGCGACCTTGGAGGAGGGCGCAAGCTTCAGCCCGAGATAGTTCGGCTCGCCGATGTCGGGCGGAAAGTCGCCGCTGCTCTCATGCATCGCCCGCGCCAGCGGCTCGTCGGCGAGATTGACGACGAACTCGCCAGTGCGCTGGATGTTGACCAGCGTATCCTTCGTGCCCCCGTCCGCGCGCCGGTTGACCGCGAACATGCAGAGCGGCGGATCCTCGCAGAACACGTTGAAGAAGGAATACGGCGCCGCATTGACCACCCCGGTAGGGCCGATCGAGGTTACCCAGGCGATCGGCCGCGGCAGGACAAAAGAGGCCAGCACCTTGTAGCGTTCGCGTGGGGCAAGCTGGTCGGGGGCGTATTCCATCTTTTGATTTCCTCTTCTGGCCGCGACTTGGCGGCGGAGCCTAGTCTGCCGTTCAGCAGCGATAAAGAGGTGGGCCGCGCAGAGCGGATTGCGGGGCCCGCAGGTGCGGCATCCCGAGCGAAACGATCGCCCTTGCGCAGGCGTTAACGCTCCCCTGCTGGCTTACAAAAGGGTTGATCCGCTGCTGCTTGCCATTAGGTTTGAGGGTCTGAGCTGGAGTCGGAGACATGGGAAGCATGGTTCTGCTCGACCTGATGGGGGGCGTGGCGCTGCTCCTGTGGGGCCTGCATATGGTCCACAGCGGCATTCTGCGCGCGTTCGGCCCGGACCTGCGCCGGTTGCTGTCGAAGGCGTTGAACGACCGTTTCTCGGCGTTCGCGGCGGGCCTCGGGCTAACGGCGCTATTGCAGAGCAGCACGGCGACCGCGCTGATCACGAGCTCCTTTGCCGCCGAAGGTCTGGTCGCGCTGGTGCCTGCGCTCGCCATCATGCTGGGGGCCAATGTCGGCACCACCCTGATCGTGCAGGTACTGTCCTTCAACATCGCCGCGGTCGCGCCGGTGCTGTTTATCATCGGCCTGCTTGCCTTCCGCAATGGTCCGCGCTCGCGCATCAAGGACGTCGGCCGCGTCTTCATCGGTCTCGGGCTGATGCTGCTGTCGCTGCACATCCTGCTCGACACGCTGGCGCCGGCCGAGAACGCGCCGTCGGTCCGTGTGCTGCTCGGCGCCATCACCGGCGATCCTGTGCTGTGCGTTCTGATCGGCGCCGTCGTTACCTGGGCCGCGCATTCCAGCGTTGCCACCGTACTGCTGATCATGTCGCTGGCCTATGCCCATTTCGTCTCGCCGGCGGCGGCGTTCGCGCTCGTGCTCGGCGCCAATCTCGGCAGCGCCGTCAATCCGCTCATCGAAGGCGCCAAGCGCGACAATCCCGCCAGCTACCGCCTGCCGATCGGCAATCTCCTCAATCGCGTCGTGGGCATTGTCCTGGTGCTGCCCTTCCTGAGGCCGATCACGCAGCACGTGCAAATCTGGCAGCCTGACCTGGCCAAGCTGACGGCCGAATTCCACATCGCCTTCAACCTTGCGACCGCCATTCTCTTCATCGGCGTGCTCGATCCCCTCTCGCAGCTCCTCACCAAGCTGCTGCCGGATCGCGTGCAAGCGGAAGATCCGGCACGGCCGCGTTATCTCGATGAGACCGCGCTGGAGACACCGTCGCTTGCGCTCGCCGACGCCGCGCGCGAGACGCTGCGGGTCGGCGACATGGTCGAGACCATGCTGCGCAAGGTGATGACCGCGATCATGACCAACGACCGCGCGCTGGCCGATCAGACCGCGCGGCTGGACAATACGGTCGACGACATCGTCGAGGCGATCAAGCTCTATGTGACCAAGCTGACCCGCGGCAGCCTCGATGAGCGCGAGGCCAAGCGGGCAATGGAGATCATCTCCTTCGCCATCAACCTCGAGCATATCGGCGATATCGTCGACAAGAACCTGAACGAGCTCGCGACCAAGAAGATCAAGCGGCGTTTCCAGTTCTCGACCGAGGGGGCCGCGGAGCTGCTCGCCTTCCATCGCCGGATCATGGACTCGCTCCGGATCGCCTTTGGCGTGTTCATGTCGGGCGATGTCGGCGAGGCTCACAAGCTGCTCGGCGATAAGGCCGCGCTCCGTAACGCCGAGCTGGCGGCGACCGAGCAGCACCTCGATCGGCTACGCGAGGGCCGGCCCGAAAGCCTCGAGACGACGTCGCTGCACCTCGACGTGCTGCGCGATCTCAAGCGGATTCACTCGCACATCTGCTCGGTCGCGTATCCGGTGCTGGATGCGGCCGGTGAGCTCGAGCCTCGCCGCAGCGCCCAGTCCGAGCCTGCCGCCGTCACGCCGTCCGCCACGCATCCTCTGCCGCGGTAGTGCCCCATAATTTTCGTCATGCCCGGCCTTGTGCCGGGCATTCACGTCTTGCTTTCTCGCCGCTTCGAAGACGTGGATGGCCGGGACAAGCCCGGCCATGACGAGGAGAGAGAGGCCGCGACTGCGGTCAGCCGACCGTCTGGATCACCGCTTTGGAAACAGCTTGTCCCTGATGTAGCGGGAGGTCGCGGTGAGGCGGATGCCGCGGGGCTTGCGCCAGATCGCGCGGTCGATTTCCTTCTTGTCGCCGATCGCAAGGTGGCCGGAGGCCTTCTTGGCGATGAAGATCGCATCGCTCATCTTGCGTCCCGAATGGCGGTTCTTGGACTTGACCTCTTTCCAGAGGCGGAGCCGTCCGACCTTCAGCTTCGGCAGTTCTTCCTTGATCTCGCGCTTCAGACAATCCTTGTCGTTTTCGTTCTGGCGCTTGCGGCCACCCGGAAACATCCACCGACCGTCGCGCCGACGCCTGACCAGCAGGACCCTGCCGCGCTTTGCGGCCACGAGCTTCGATGACTTCGCCATTTCTTCCGAGCAATTGCCTTCTGACAGGAATCGCCAATGATATTAATGGGATTGGCTGCAATTTCCAGACCCGTTGTGTCAACCGACGCGATCCGTCCGCAGCTTTCCAGGGATTCGGGGGTACCGTAGCGCGTAGAAATACGGGATTTGGCCAGCGGCCGGCAGACCACTACGACTTCATCGACGCGCCTCTCGATCCCTGCCGCGACAGATTTTTTCGACGCTCTCTAATCTGAAGACGTTCTAGTTGCCGCTTTCAGAATAAACCGGCAGATACGAAATCAGGCTTGGTACTTCCGCCGCGGCAAAGGACGTGACGCACATCTATCATCGCATCTTCGATCAGTTCCGGATTTTCGACTCCGCGAACGCATCGAGGATCGATGATTTCGCGTTTGCCGCGCGCTGGCTCGAATCGCCGGGTTGCCTGTTTCAGCGCAACGACTTCGTGCTCGACGGCGGGCTGCGCACGGAAGGCGTCATCAAGGCCGGCCTGTTCGTGACCGTTGTGCTGAAGGGAGCGGGGCAGGGCGGCCCGCGCCGCGGCGCAAAGCGCTTTCGCTACTCGGAAAACTCGATTGTGGTGATGGCATTGCGCAAGTCCGTCGCCTGCGACGGCGAAGCACCGGGCGGAACACATATGTTCGCGGCCGGCCTCGCTTTTCCGGAAGCGTCGATCGAGCGGCTCGGCCTGCGGCAGGAGTTTCTTGGCCTGTTCTCGCAAGACGGAGACGAAGCTTTCGTCGCGACGTTGAAAGCGCCGCCGCGGATCGTTGCGATGGCCACCGAGATGCTGTATCCGACGCTGGAGGGGCGCGCCGAGGAATTGCTGCTGTCCGCCCACGCCACGGAAATCCTCGCGCGCGTGATATCGCTTGCCGGCGACCGGGCGCAGATCGAGGCGTCGGTCGATCACAGGCACAGAAGGCTGCTTGCCGTGCGCGATGCGATCGACGCAGATTTGCGGCGGCCCTGGAAGATATCCGAGTTGGCGCGGCAGGCCGGCATCAGCCGACGCTCCTTCAATACTCATTTCCGCCGCGTCTTTGGCGCAGGCGCCTTCGAATATCTGCGACGCCGCCGGCTTGAGCTGGCACGCGAGGCCATCGTCGAGCAGGGCATCTCCGTCAACGAGGCGGCCTATATCGCGGGCTATGGCAACCCCGCCAATTTCGCCACCGCTTTCCGCAGGCATTTTGGCTACGCCCCAAGCAAGACTCGCCCGGCCGCAAGCTGATCTGGCTCCTTGCACCTTGATCGCGATCCTCACCTGGCACGGTGCGCAACGTCGCGAGACCGCGACTGCGACGAAACGTCCCGCGCGCAAGACTGGAGCTCGTCGACGAGAGTCCAAAGGTTTTTTGCGCAAGCGCAAAGGCGCGGCGGACGGAATCT